>Ga0310811_10003759_pt1 | contig 19149 bp, 19 predicted proteins | sample YCmetagenome_FD_207642 | JGI IMG/M metagenome (GOLD analysis project Ga0310811, IMG submission 207642) | Soil microbial communities from experimental microcosm in Duke University, North Carolina, United States - YC | ecosystem: Engineered > Artificial ecosystem > Soil microcosm > Unclassified ...
ATTTACGCGCCAGCTTGCGGTAAGCAGCCTTGATCTCTTTTTCGGTTGCTGTTTTGCTGATGCCTAAAATCTCGTAGTAGTCAATAAATGCCATGGCAGAATATATGGTTGAGACGCATGCTTTGCGTCTGATTTATAACTATAAAAATAATGGATTAGTTTGAGCAATAAAATAACCGGTCTGTCATTTCGAGCTATAGCGAGAAATCTATACACAAATATTTACATCAAACCCAACAGCGAGTGTATAGATCTCTCACGTTGTTCGAGATGACATGATGTTATAGAATTTCCTACAAGAAATCTGTAGTACGGGTATGTTTACGTTTGATGTAGTTTCTAAAATCAAGCACTATACCGGCAAAGAAGTAAACTATCAGCGGGAAACCAACCGACAGGAAAGAAGTATAGATGAAAAACAGTCTTAGTTTAGACGTCGAAATATTAAAACGCTCGCCCAGGTAGGTACATACCCCGAAAGAGTTACGTTCAAAAAAAGTGAGAATTCGTTGTAACATATCTAAATTAAACTTGCTTTAGTACTTTATTACCAACGCTGCATTGCAGGCATTTCTTATAATTGCAGTAATAGTTTTTTAATTCTAATAAAGCCTGCGACTCAAATGCCGACGCTGCCTTTACGCCCAGACTATCAAAATCAGCAATAATATTATTCTGTTCGCCGGGCAGGCTTTCAAGCAGCTTTAAGCTTCTGTCAATAAAATACTGCTGCTGGTTATACTTGCCGTAGCTGAACAAAAATAGGGATAAAGTATTTAACAATAACAAATTGGCCGACGATTGCCCCATGTTTTTTGAAGCCGGTTTTGACAGCTTGTCAAATTGGTAATGGTCGTCCCAATAGTCGTTAACCTTAATATCAGTAAAAAGTTTTTGCAGCAGTTTAACATCTTTTATATCCAGCACCTTTGAAAACAGGTGATTGGAATTAACCACCAAAGCCGCAAACTGCGCCAGCCTTACCGTTGGGAAATTAAGCGGGCGCATGCGCATAAATTTCCAGAGGTGATTATCGATAGGGGTAAGGCTGAATTTTTTGCGCAGAAAATCATATTCAGTTTTTAGCTTGCGCGGATATTCGTCCTGCAAATTATCAGTCAGAAAACCCGATTGACCAAATATCAGCGCTTCAATTTGTAACGCATTGTTTTTATGTTTCCCGAGGATGTTTTGCGGCAGCGATTTAGCCAGCAACTCAAATGGTAAAGCGTTTACCTTAAAACCAAAATTTGCTGCCATAAATTGATAAAACGTTTCCTCCCAATCACCCCGGTTTAGCTCAAGGGCCTTGATCACCGCTTCTGATTTCTTTTCTAATCGCTCAATCAGGATACGGGTAAACCAAGTCTTTAGCGTAAACTCATCCAGTTTGCCAATGCTGCTTTCGCAGGGGATAATAGTTTGATTGCCATAGATCAGCCGATGATAGCGGCTATACAAATCGTCAGGTATCCGGTTATTCAGCTCCAGGGTAGGTATCCGCCGGCCTTTGGTATCGCTCACCGGCTCATCGTCACGATAAACCACGTGAAGAATAACATTGTCGTAAGCATTATCGGTGGTATGCTTATGTTTTTTCCAGTCGGATGACGAAAGGTGCAATTCCACATTGCCAGCCCAGATGGTATCGCCAATTTTAATGCGGGCATTGGCAAAGTCGGGTCCCGAATCGGTATTGTGTAATCCCGCCGAAAGCACCTCAATTGCCTCGCCGGTCGTGGTGCGCAAATCGGCCCGGTTAAACAGTCGAAATTTCCAGATGTAATGCAATAGGTCTTCGGTAAAAAGCATTAACTAAGATATTTAAAAAATCGGTAATAATAAATTACGTCATTGCGAGAAGGAACGACGAAGCAATCTCTACACGATAGGCAAGCAATATGATTAGCGAGTGTAGAGATTGCTTCGTTCCTCGCAATGACGGGTAGTTTATGGATGGATGTTGGTCGTTGATTCTAAACCAAACTCGACACCACGTTAATACTCAGCGCCACAATAGCGGTATTAAATGCAAACGAGATGATTGCGTGTAATAAAGCCAACCTGCGAATTTGACGTGACGATATTTCGACATCTGACACCTGGAACGTCATCCCGATAACAAAAGAAAAGTAGACAAAGTCCAAATAGTCCGGTTCTTTTTCATCGCCCGGAAACTCCAGACCTTCGCGTTGGTCGTTTGGATTATCGACATCCGGACTGTAATAAAAATGCGCATAGCGCATGGTAAACAGTGTATGCACCAGCCACCATGATACAATCACCGAACCCATGCCCAGTAAAATATGGGTGGTGACCATCGATTCTGAACCACCTTTGGTTGATTTTAATAAGAATAATATCGAACCCAGGCTGACAAATGAAGCGGCAATAACAAATAGGAATATCAACGCGCGGCTGGAATCCTGCAAACGGGCTATCTTACGAATTTCGCGGGGATGAGCATTGAAGATAATTATCCAGTCCATGGCAATCATAGTCAATGCACAGGACACCCAGGTGATGAGCACTACAGCCGGCCATCTAAATTGAGTGTAGGCAATAGAAAAGGTAATAACCCCGGCAATTACCGAAATCAATATACGATGCTGTGCATCCAGTTTAAAGAAAACGTTATTGGGTAATTTGGTGATCTGTTTGAGAGTTCGCTTTGCCATAGGTTTTAATCAGCGATGGCAATATACGCTATTCCTCCTCAACAATAAAAGCTACGCGGCCTATTTGCCCATCTTCTAATCTCACCTTAATGCCGCGCGAGTGATAAGCCGCGCTGGTAAGCAAATCCTTTACAATACCCCGTGTTAACGCGCCGCTGCGCTGGTCTTTTTTAAGAATGATATCAACCTCAAGGCCGGGGTGTATATCTTTTCTGTTTTGTCCGTTCATTCAATATATTAATTCAGATAGCCGTTAATGGTTTGATCCATTTGATCGAGTGACTTTTCATCCATGCCCGACACCCTCCTCAGCAATTTTCCATTGCCGTCTATCAAATAAATTTGGGGGATAAAGTTAATATTATATTGAATTTTTAAGCGATCCATCGTTGCGTTTTGGGCATTAAGTTGTTGCCATGGCATTTGTTCTTTAGCCAAAGCGTTTTTCCATTCGGTTGTTTTTTTATCGATGGAAACACTTACTAATCGGAAACGCTTGTCTTTGATTTTTGCGGCAAGCTGTTTAATAACAGGTATTTCCTGGCGGCATGGGTGGCACCAGCTCGCCCAAAATACAATCATGTTAACTTTTTTGGATGCATCGATCATGGGCTTTGAGTTACCATCAATATCTAACAGCATGGCATTGGGTCGTTTAGCATTTTCAGCCGGACGGGTATCCAGGATCTCTTTAATTTTTCGGCCCTCATAACTGTTTTGGGCGCTTTCATCAAACGCCGTGTAAAGCTGTTTCAATTCGTCATTAGTTGTTGAGAGCGCCCAGTTGTTTAAAGTATAAAAAGCCCAATAAGCATTTGGCGTTTGTTTTACAGTTTCGATGAATCGGTTTATTTGGGCCCTGCGTTTGGCTGCGTTATGGCTGAGATTAATGTATGGTAAATCCCGATGTCTGAAAAAGAAATCATTTTGAATACCACCTTTTACATTTATCCCCCGGTCTTTGCTTAGGTCGCCGGTAATTTCTGTAATGCCGGTCTCCATCAGGAAACTTTCGGAGTAATTTTTGTTACCTTTTTTTGATTTTATAGGATCAATTACGGGCAGATCTGATTTTGGGTCGCTCGAACTGGTTCCGATACGGATGAGACGGGGCTGAAATATAGTGTCACATTTTAAATGATAAACAAATTGTTCGCCGGTGACTTTTACTGAGTCAAACGGCGGCTTATTTCCTACCGGGAAAATGTTGTAAAAGTAGATCTGCTTTGACGCAAGGCCTTTAATGTGGGCTTTTATGGTAATGTTTTTATCGTCGTGATGACATGCGCATAGCGCGAACATCAAAACCCATAAAAAAAAATTAAAAAGTTGATTTCGTTTCATGGGCTTAGGTTAGTCATTGGTTATACTAACCTAAGCAATAAAAAGCTTTAAATCAATTTATTCAATCAGTTTATTGACTGCTTCTGCTACCACATCAAACTTAAACTGTCCCACAACCTTATTCATCGCCTCAGTGATCTGCGTATTCATTAAGTTGCCTATGCTGCCTTCGTGGGTATGATTTACTGTTTTGTCCGGATTAAATTCGCCTTTTTCAATAGCCAGTCCCACCTGTTTGTAAGCATCGCGGAACGGTGTGCCTTCCAGTACCATGCGGTTAACCTCTTCAACACTGAATAGGTAGGCATATTTAGAATCGTTCAGAATGTCAGTATTCACGCTCACGTTTTGCAGCATGAAGGTAGCCATGTGCAGGCAGTTCTTGATCTCGGCAAAAGCCGGGAACAGCAGCTCTTTCAGCAATTGCATTTCGCGGTGATAGCCTGAAGGTAAGTTGGTGGTCATCATGGCCACATCGGTTGGCAAGGCTTGCAGGCGGTTACATTTACCACGCATAATCTCCCAAACATCCGGGTTCTTTTTGTGCGGCATGATACTGCTACCGGTGGTCAGCGTATCCGGGTAGCTTACAAAGGCAAAGTTCTGGCTCAGATATAGCGCCTGATCCATCGCCATTTTGCCTAAGGTGGCAGCTATTGATGATAGCGCTTGCGCGATGATACGCTCGGTTTTACCACGACCCATTTGCGCATAAACTACGTTGTAGTTCAGGCTTTCAAAACCCAGCAGTTGGGTGGTCATGGTACGATTCAGCGGAAACGATGAGCCATACCCAGCTGCCGAGCCTAATGGGTTTTTATTAGTGATTTTATAAGCTGCTAATAACAGTTCCAGGTCATCCACCAAACTTTCGGCGTATGCGCCAAACCACAGTCCGAATGACGATGGCATGGCCACTTGTAAGTGCGTATAGCCCGGTAGTAAAATGTCTTTATATTTTTCGCTGAGCGCGATTAGTTGATTAAATAGCGTTTGTGTTTCTTCGACCACCTGTTGTAGCTCGTGTCTGAAGAATAGTTTCAGGTCCACCAAAACCTGGTCATTACGTGAGCGGCCGCTATGGATCTTTTTACCGGCGTCGCCAATACGTTGGGTAAGTAACAACTCCACTTGCGAGTGGACGTCTTCAACACCCGCTTCGATGGTAAAATTACCTTTCTGGATATCGGCATAAATGTTTTTAAGCTCACGTTGTACCAGGTCAAGATCCTCAGCGCTCATCAGGTCGATGCTTTGCAGCATGCGGGTATGCGCCAATGATCCCAACACGTCAAACGCCGCCATTTGCGCGTCGAATTCAGTATCCCGGCCAACGGTAAAACTTTCTACCAGTTCATTAACATTGGTGGTTTTTTGCCATAGTTTGCTCATGGTGCAAATATGGGAATTATTGGTGAGAGTGAAAGATTAAAGGATGATGTGGTTAAGCGGCGTTATGCCTAGCCTTTTACCGGGCCGTCATTGCTGTAAGGAACGAAGCAATCTCTACACGTGTTAATCAGTATCCTAAATTGTGAGCACGCATCCGCTCAATCGCCGCGGGTAGGCTTTGTTCTTTGTCTTGATACAAAGAACCAAAGATCAAGTCAGCCGCTACGCTTCTTTGCGCTCTTGGCCTTTACCCTGCAAAGCAGGTAAAACCTGGGGAGGGGCCTGTTGCCGCCATTGCGCACAAGGCCAACGCTTCAGGCAACATTCCGAACACCCCTGCGGCCGCACAACCCGGCGTCGTTTTACCTGCTTTCGCCCGAAGCGGCCCGGCTGACATAGGTGCAATCATTAAACATTTTGCTAAACAACACGCATTCAAAAGCGGGCAAAGGCCAGTCAGAAAACCGGGCCAGGGTGTTTTGCCTTGCGGGCGGAAGGTTTTTTCTGACTTGATGTTTGGTTACTTTGCATCTAAGGTAAAGTAACAGCCTTAGCGGCGAATGAGCGTCACCAAGCGATAGGCTGACAATCAAGCAAATTTGCGGCTATTAGTTACGCTCGCAATGACACTAATGCATCAAACGATCTGTTCCAGCATCTTCACATATAACTCAATACCTTCACGAATCTCATCCACATAAACAAACTCATCTGCCGAATGTGAACGCGCTGAATCACCAGGACCTATTTTGATAGATTGGATGTCTAACAGCGATTGATCTGATGTGGTAGGCGAACCGTAAGTATTGCGGCCAAGTGCTATACCTGCTTTCACTATCGGATGGTTCATGTCTATCGACGATGGTTTAAGGCGGATAGAACGCGGGTTCACATCGCAGCCTACATGCTGACGGATGATTTCCAGAACTTCTTCATTACGGTAAGCATCTGTCACCCGGACATCAACCACAAAATTACAGCTGGCAGGAACCACGTTGTGCTGCGAGCCTGCGTTGATCACGGTTACTGACATTTTTATCGGACCGAAAATCTCGCTCTCTTTCGGGAACTTAAAGGTGCGAAACCACTCAATGTCCTTCATGGCTTTGTAGATGGCGTTTTCGCCCTCTTCGCGGGCGGCGTGGCCGGCTTTGCCGTGTGCTACACAGTCTAATACCATCAATCCTTTTTCGGCAACAGCCAGGTGCATTTGGGTAGGTTCGCCTACAATGCCGAAGCTTAGTTCGCCCAGGTCAGGAATGATAAGCTCAAGGCCGTTAACGCCTGATATTTCTTCTTCGGCAGTGGTGGCCAGGCAGAAGTTATATTTTAAATCTGTACGATCATAAAAGTACAAAAATACCGCAATGAGCGATACCAGGCATCCGCCGGCGTCATTGCTGCCCAGTCCGTACAGCTTGCCATCTTCGATAGCCCCATCGTATGGGTCGCGTGTATAGCCGGTGTTGGGTTTAACGGTATCATGGTGCGAATTGAGCAGGATGGTAGGTTTTGAAGGATCAAAATGTTTGTTCCAGGCCCACAGGTTATTCATTTTGCGGTGTGGCTGGATGCCATGCATTTTCAGAAAATTCTCGATCAGGTGGGCCGTGCGATCTTCTTCTTTACTAAAAGACGGAATTGAAATTAATTGCTGTAAAAGTTGTACAGCCTGCTGGTATAACGTGTTAGTGTCGCTCATAGAAATGTGATGGTCAAAATTACAATTTTTTCGCACAAGCAATGTCTTGCGGCCCCCCGGTTTACAGAGACTTAATAAATACTTAACAGAGACACCGATCTTGTTTCAAAGTTTAACGGTAACGGATAAGATACAATTAAGTAAACAAGTTATTTGACGATTCAATAAAATGCGGGCGGCGCAGGCTCAGGCCCAATGCCTCGTTCAGACGTTTTACGGTATAATCGGCCAATACGGGCGAGTATTGCTCATCATGCTGGTGCATAAAGAACCAGCAGCTTTGCAGGCCCATGTCGCGCCATTGTTTAATGCGCTCAACCCACGAATCTATACGGGCGTAATCACCTGGGGTAAGGCCGTTGCCTACGTAGCGGATGAAAGCATGAGGCGTTGGCAATGTCATGTGCAGGCAATCGCGACGGCCGGAAGCATCAGTGATCACCGCGCCTATGTTCAGATCGCGCAGCATATTAAAAAGCCCGTCGCGGGCTTCAGGGTTGGCAAACCATTCTTTATGTCGCACTTCAACATACACCGGGACATCTGTAGGTAAATGATCCAGGTAAGCTTTAAGTTCAGGCAAGCTTTTCGGTGTGTAATTATCGCTCAGCTGCAAAAACAGCGGACCTAATTTATCGCCAAACGCCGTGATGCCCTCATAAAAAGTAGTGGTCACCTCTTCGGCATTCTTCAAGCGTTTTATATGGCTGATGCTTTGCGAAAATTTAGGGCAAAATTTAAAGTCCGGGTTGCTGTCGGCCTTTTCTTTCCATTTGGCTATGGTTGCCGGTGGATAGACGTTGTAAAATGTGGCATTCAGCTCAATGCAATCAAAATGCTTAACATATTCGTCCAGAAAGTTGGCGTCTTTGGTTTTAGGCGGATAGATCTGCCCAACCCATTCCTTGCGCCCCCATTTGGCACAACCCACATGCACCTGCATAGGCTGATCGTTTTTTGCTGATGCCAGGGTTGCGACGGTTAACGGCGCATCAGGAGGCAGGGTGAAGTCAATGTTCGATAGTTCTTCGGGGCTAACTTTGCCAAATTCCATAGTGTTGTGTGTTTTGGTAACGATGATGTAATCGGTTGTAACAAATTTAAAATAATAAACGCTGAACGCAGCGGCGACAGTATATTTATATAATTGTTACCTATGGATAGGCGCGCTACCCGTCAAACCATCATTTTAAGGGGAATTATGACAGCAAAGGGCTCAAGGTATTCTGTATGTTTATTATTGCTCGCGACAGCATTTTTAGAAGCATGTAATAACGGTAAACAGACCTACACGAGTGATTGCGATGCCAACATAGTATTCAAAAAAATATCTTATACCCATTTACTGGATAGCCTGAACTTTTACGATAAAAAATATATTGAAGTAGAAGGTAAGTATGTAGAGGGGAAAGAAGAATCAGCTTTATTTAATGATAGCCTTTTTCTGCACAAACCCAGTGGCGGTTTATGGGTAAACTTTAGCCAGGATTGCCCTTTGTATCTGGCCGGGACACATACCGGTTTCTTCGAGGTTGATGGTGGCGGATATGCCCATATCAAAAATCAAAAGATACGCATACGCGGAAGGATTGATTTAAACAACCGGGGTGCATTTCAATTATACAAGGGCTGTATAGATCATGTGAGCTTTATTGAGCTTTAGCTGGCGGATAGTTTAAAAAATAAACTGTCATAAATTTAGAAATAGATCATCCTACCAGAATTCCTCTATATCTCCATCTGCAATCCGTCATAAGCCAGCTTAATGCCTGCCGGTAACTCGGCTTCTATGTCGGCATGTTTGCCCAGGCGGTGGCTGATATGGGTAAAATAGGTAGTCTCGGCGCCAATTTCACGGGCGAAACCGATCGCTTCGTCCAACGTAAAGTGAGAGATATGGTTTTGCTTTTGCAAGGCATTGATCACCAATATTTTGCTGCCTTTTATCTTTTCTTTTTCTTCGTCAGATACCGTCTTAGCGTCGGTGATATAGGTAAAGTCGTTAATACGGAAACCCAGCACCGGCAGCTTGTAATGCAGCACCTCGATAGGGATGAAATGTATACTGCCAATATCAAACGGATCTAAACCGATAGGATGGATGTTGATCTGCGGAATGCCCGGATATTTAAACTCGGCAAATACGTAGGGGAACTCACGCATTAATGCCGCCTGTACGCGCGCATCGGCATAAATGTTCATGGGCTCCTGCTGTTTAAAGTTAAAGGCCCGAATGTCGTCCATGCCGGCAACGTGATCCTTGTGCTCATGGGTATAAACCACCGCATCCAGGCGTTGTACATGGGCACGCAACATCTGGTACCTGAAATCGGGACCGGAGTCTATTACTACAATCTTGTCATCAGCCTCAATTAATATGGATGAACGTAACCTTTTATCGCGCGGATCGGCAGATGTACAGACCTCGCAGCCGCACGCAATTACGGGTACGCCTTGTGAGGTGCCGGTGCCTAAAAAAGTTACGATCACAGTTGCAGCTTGGTTTGTTTAAGTTGTTGTAAAAAGGCAATTTGTTTATCGTCGAGCAGGTTATGATCTACTTCCAGCTCACGCAACAGTTCGGCCAGCGACAGAATCTTGCTCTCCAGGTTCGAAAAACGGTTTACCACAATCATTTTGCTATTCAGCAAAAGGCATGCCCCGGTTTTGAAGTTCCCCTTTTCATAACGCACTTTGTACCCTGCCGATTTTAGCAGCAGTTCCATCTTCTCGAGCGTATGGGTGGTCATGGTGAGCATTTTTCAAAAGTAAGGATATTGAGGAAAGGAAAAAGAGGAAAGGGAAAAAATGGTATTAGCCGGATTTTACCAAATATCGTAACCCTTTACCATGTCTTTAATTATGGGCAGCAATTTATATAGCGCTGTATTACTATTAACGGTTGGATCTACAGTATTGCGTGCATCATGTATTTCTTTAACCCAAACGTTATCAGTCGTATAAAAACGAAATGTGTAGAACGGCCCTTCCACATCTTTCAGGTGCTCGCGCGTGATGGTTTGAATAGGCAGCTCGTCAAAGTTTGATTTTATTAAATTGATGTAAACTTTACCTCTCAACTTCATGGGCTCATAAATATTCATTTCGCTAAAAGCTTGCATGAAGAATTTATCATCGGCCGTGGCCCAGAACAGAATTTTTCGGGTAGAGGGTGTAAAGCCAATCTGCGTATGCGAAATAGAATCGCTAAACATGTAGGTGTATACAGCAGATCCTTCATTTGCTTCGTATGTGAATACCAATTTCGCACGCTCTTTAACCAGCTGATTGATCTTGTCTTTCAATTTGGGGCCATTCTGTCCATATTCCCAATTAATGAAGGCTGCCGTTTTATCATCAGTATAAGCATAAGCTTTGATGTGGTTTTGCTGAGCAGCAAGGCAAAGCTCAATCCATTGGTGATTACTTACCTTTTCCTGATAACGGGTCACCATATCGATGGCTTCGGTATACAGTGGTTCAGCTTTTTCGTATTTGCCTTGTTTTCGTAATGAATCAGCTTGGTGTTTCAGCGTTTTGACGTTTTGGGCAAAGCTTATCAAAGGCAGTATTAAACAACATATAAAGGCTGATTTTTTCATATCAAATGCCATTTTTAACTTTAGATATAGCATACAGTTTTTGAAATAGTGCGCGTAACCCAAATGTACCATAGCCCCCATAGTCTACTATGGTTTTTGAGGTGCCATCCTTAAATTTTAACTTTATAGTGCTGGTTGAAGCATCCGTCCACGGCACAGCATAGTGGTTTTTCAACCTTTTAATGTCCAAATACTTTATAAGGTCAAATATTTTTTTTCGCTCGTTTGTTGAAAGTTTAGACTTTGAAAGTGGTGCGGTTTTAACGCTAAAACTATCTATCCTATAACCTTCTTTAGTTTTTACCAAAGTTCCGCCATATTTATAGTTGTCGAAACTTAAATTACTGTTTTTGGCAATCGTCATATTAAAATCGGGACAACTTGCGCAACCGCCTTGCTCAATATGGCCGTTTGTTAAAATTACTGAATCGATATTGTATTTTGGAGGGTGTTTATTATACTCAATGAAATTATCAAATTTATAGATCAACGTATCCGTTCGCGGACGAAAATACCTATTCAGTATATCCGTATCAATTCCATGAAATACAATAAGATTCTGGTTGCCATATGGTATCACATTAACCAGTTCGCAAACTTCAGAATTATAGCGCAATGATATCAGTTTAAATGTATCATTGCCGTTATCCATGACAACATAATTATCGTAAACATACCAATGACAAGTTACTACCAAATCGGTGCGTTTGTCATTGTTCAGGTCAGCTTTCTGCCAGCTTTTTGTTTCCCAGGTTTTGGAAAGCGTATCAGATTTAAAGCAGTTTCTGTTTATCAGAACACTATCTATTGGCGGAATAGTAAGTTTTGGCGTGTTTTTGCCGGTTATGAAATTTTTATTAAGGGATATAAGAAACCGCACCACATCGCTATCTGTTTTAAGCTCGTCTATTTTATTGGCACTTGCTGCTAACCACGCAAGTAACAAGCCCAAAATAACAAACAGCTTTTTCATAGCGATACGGTTCAGAATTGATATTACTAATTTGATGAAATAATGCTAGAAATCAAAACAGCGGCTTTTGCAATTTAAATGCTATTTTTAAATTATGCGAAAAGTAGTCTTTGTCTTCTGTTCAATGATATTATTAGCCGGGGCAGCTTATGCGCAAGGTGCAGCCGAAGATAAAATGGCCGCACAAATAAGCAAATTAAACAAGGCAGGTATTGATACGATCATGGTTTATGGGCCTAACGGCGGAGGGGTCAGGGTGTACCAGGATAACTCACCCTGTTATGTTTATCATAACGAACGATACCTGGTTTGGATACACAAAAATCAAAACTATATAACCCTTATAGATGAGTGTTATGCGTATGAGGTTTTGAAAGATAAATTAAAACCGGTTGCTGATTTGTTAGCCGGGCACCTGTCTGAAATAGTTAAGCAGGACATCAGGGCGCCTGCCTACAAAGTAATACGAAATGGAAAAGAAGAATTGGGCGGATGGTCCGCTTCTGATGATATGGATTTTAAACTTACATTTTATTATCAAGGACATCCCTATATTAAGTCTTTTGAAACATATTATCTAAGGGATCAATATGACCCAGGTATAGATAGCACAGACTGTCATCTGAATATTTATTACGACCAAAATCAGAAAAGCTATATCAAGCAAGTTTATGATTTGATGAATAAGATTTTGCCAACTCTTGAGTTCAAAAAGAAATAAAAGGCTTACTTCAAATTCACCACCTCAACCCCGGGATGCGCCTTGGTATCAAAGTTAAAAGTGCCGGCCGGCGCATTAGCCATTGGAGTTAGGCTGCGCAGCGTGTAATTATAATGTGCACCGCTTTTGTCAAATATCAACGCGTTATATATCTGCTTTTTAACCTTATCTATAGTTAGTTTGATCTTGAAGAACTGCGATTTTTCATCATCAGGCGATAGCTCAATAATTTGGTAGATTTTGCCGCCGATTTTCTGGTCGCCGCTGTAATAATATTTATAGCCGTGCTCATAGATGGTGAATATCTTGGCGGGGTTAAAGCTTTGGTCGCTGTTGTCGGCCTCAGTTAGCTGCACTTCTTTATCTTTTTTCAGGTAGGTCCACTGGTTCTTGCCATCGCTGATGATCTCTTGATCCACATCGCTTTGACTGCCTGTGGCATAAATATCCACCTTATATTTATTAGCTTTTGATTGAGTTATGAGCGTGCCGTTACGTGTTTCTTTTACGTTGGCCTGTTGATTGTCCACCGTAAAGGTAAAATCGCTTTTAATAACGTTGTATGAGCGATATTTCTGGCTCACTTGTTTCAATATGCTTTTAGCTGCTGCATCTTTTTGAGCGAATGCATGGGTTGTTATTAATAAGAATAGGGTATAGAATAGTAGCTTTTTCATTTACGGTACGACTTGTTTTTGTGAGGAACGTTTAGTCTTGGTTTTAGTTTAAAAAAACTTGGGTGTCACCCTGAGGCTCTCGAAGGGTGAGCGGAGGCCTTACCCTCATGCTTCGAGAGCCTCAGCATGACACCCTTTTTCTGCTCGATTAATCCTTATCCAAAGCCTCTAAATACTGCATCAACGAATACTCGTCCGGATACAGCACTTCGCGCGCCTTGCTTCCCTCAAACGGACCGACGATGCCGGCGGCTTCCAGTTGGTCGATGATACGTCCTGCGCGGTTGTAGCCCAGTTTAAGCTTGCGTTGTATTAATGAGGTTGAACCTTGCTGGTGCATAACAATCAGTCGGGCCGCTTCTTCGAACATTGGGTCGCGGTCGTTAGGGTCAAATTCTTTGGCGCTGCTTTGTTCGCCTTCGCCAACGTATTCTGGCAGCAGCAGAGCAGTAGGATAGCCACGCTGATTGCCTATGAAGTCTGATATCCTTTCTACTTCAGGCGTATCCACAAAGGCGCATTGCAGGCGTATCAGGTCGCTGCCGGTGCTGAATAACATATCACCGCGACCAATCAGCTGATCTGCACCACCCGCATCCAGAATAGTACGCGAGTCGATCTTTGAAAGCACCCTGAATGCCAGCCTCGACGGGAAGTTAGCCTTAATGGTACCCGTAATAATATTTACCGATGGGCGCTGTGTAGCAATCACCAGGTGAATGCCCACCGCACGGGCCAGCTGCGCAATACGGGCAATGGGTTGTTCAACCTCTTTACCTGCTGTCATCATCAAATCGGCAAACTCATCTATCACCAGTACGATAAATGGCAGGTAACGGTGTTTCTCCGGATTGCTGATCTTGCGGTTAACAAACTTGGCGTTATATTCTTTCAGGTTACGTACCTGCGCATCTTTCAGCAGGTCATAACGCTGGTCCATCTCGATACAAAGCGAGTTGAGCGTATTCACCACTTTTTTAGTGTCGGTGATGATAGCATCTTCCTCGTCAGGCAGTTTAGCCAGGAAGTGACGCTCAATTTTGCGGAACAGCGTTAGCTCAACTTTCTTCGGGTCGACTAATACAAATTTCAGCTCGGCCGGGTGCTTTTTGTATAGCAACGACACCAGGATAGCATTAATACCTACCGATTTACCCTGACCTGTGGCACCAGCCACCAGCAAGTGCGGCATCTTGGCCAAATCAGCAATAAATACTTCGTTTGATATGGTTTTACCTAAAGCGATGGGTAGATCCATCGTCGAGTTTTGAAATTTCTCGGTAGCCAGGATAGAGCGCATCGACACCATCTCCGGGTTCTGATTAGGCACCTCTATACCGATTGTACCCTTGCCAGGCATAGGAGCAATGATACGGATACCCAAAGCTGCCAAACTCAGCGCGATATCATCCTCAAGGTTTTTGATCTTGGAGATACGCACACCCGGCGCAGGAATGATCTCATACAAAGTAACCGTCGGGCCGATAGTGGCTTTGATCTTGTCGATCTCAATGTTATAATGGTTCAGTGTCTCGACAATCTTGTTCTTGTTGGCCTCAAGCTCTTCGGCATTTACCGCTATTTTGCCGGTGCCGTACTCTTCCAACAGGTTCAGCGTTGGATATTTGTACGATGCCAGGTCGAGCTTATGGTCATAAGTGCCAAACTCTTCAACCAGGGCTTTGGCTTTCTCGTCATCAGATTTTTCAACGTTCAGCACCGGGCTCGGTCGCTCGGTCTCTAAAGTCAATGGGATATCTTCGCCCGGGTCAGGCTCTGCGTTTTCATCATCCGGAGTAAGTACAACCGGTTCATGCTCATGGAATATCGGCTCAAAAGCTACGGTAGGCGTTGGCGGTACAAAAGCATCAGGCTTAATGGTGTTGCTGTTTTTGGGCCACTCAACCGGGTGCGAAATATCTTCATCAACCAGTTCAACAGGTTCGTTATTGAAGGCTTCAGCAGGTTCAAAGCCGTCAACCGGAGCGATGGCTTCTTTAGCCTGGCGTTTAGGTAATTTAAAATCGATGTTGTAAGCGATGATCAATACCGTGAGCGCAGCAAAAATTAACAACCCGGCGGTGCCCGACTGGCCTATCTGAACATCCAGCAGGCGATTGGTCCAGTAACCAAAATTGCCCTCTAAAAAATGCGGTGTGTCGTAAATAAATGCCTGGAAAAAGCCCAGCGCTACTGATGTAAATATCAACCCAAAGAATGAATACCCCAGCGTACGTGCAGCCGAAAACAGGCGTACTTTAAACAGCATACGGTAGCCAATCACAAAAAATACAAATACAAAAAAGAACGAGGCTATGCCGAACCATTCGAAGATGAATTGGTTAGATAATAAGGCGCCGAATTTACCCAGCCAGTTTTCAACCGGGTCTATGCCTTTTAACTTCAGCTCGGCCTGGCTGGTGAACAGGTTGTGCCAGCCACCATTTGCTGCCGATACATAACTTTGATCTTGCTGCCACGTAAACAGGTAGGAGGTGAAGGCAATCAAAAAGAAAAGCGACATCAGCAGGAAAAATAAACCGGCTATTTTGATGGCTCGTCCGTCTTGCAGGTTAAAGCTCGGCATGCTGCGTTCCGATTTTGGTTTCGGCGCACGCTCTTTCGATCTTTTTTCTGACGACTCGCGAGGTGAATTTTCTTCCTTAAATGTATTCGATCTAAACTGATTTCCTTTTACCGGCATTCCTAATAATACAGACTAAGTGCAAATATAAAGTTAATAGATTAAACAAAGAGGTGCCTATGTTTTTAATTTTTTTGGTAATATTGAGATAACATGAATACTGATCTGCTTGAACAATACATCACCGAAGGCAACTTGCCTGCCCTGAATAATTTGCTTACCCAGCAGCCCGAACTGGCCACAGCCATGACCAGCCATAATGTGTCGCCGTTAATGTTGTCCTGCTATTTTAAAAAGCCCGAGGTAACTGCGTTGCTGCTAAAGTTTGTTGACGAGATCAGTTTGTTTGAGGCCGCTGCGGCGGGAAAATTTGACGTGGTGGCCCACATGATAGTTACACATCCCGAGGCTATAAATTTATATGCCGATGATGGCTTTACACCGTTGGGACTGGCTTGTTATTTTGGTCAGGCGGAGGTAGCGCGCTATTTGGTACTGAAAGGTGCAGATGTCAATCAGCCCTCAAATAACGGATTCAATGTTTTTCCGCTGCATTCGGCCGCCGCGGGTAATTATACCGGCATAGCCCGCATGCTGGTTGAAAACGGTGCCCAGGTAAACATCCGCCAGCAAGCCGGCGTAACGCCCCTGCACTCGGCCGCACAAAACGGTAACCTGGAGCTGCTGATATTGTTGCTGGAGAACGGTGCCGATGTTAACGTCCGTATGGAAGGTGGCAGGCTGCCATCAGATGTAGCGCGTGAGAAAGGGTTTGAGGAGATTGCGGATATATTGGCTTGATAAAATAAATTCTGTCATTTCAGGTATCGCTAGAAATCTTATACGTCATGTATTATCGCTTTTATAAGATTTTCTCCTACGGGCGAAATGGCAATGTTGGAGGGTTCGAATCCCTCCGGCTTCACCAAAAACAAAAAAAGCGACGGGACACTACCCCCGTCGCCATTAACGAACTCATCACACATATAACACTTGCCCCACGTGACCGGCGCAAGCGTAGACGGTTAATTCGAGACGAACGCGCTGTAGTTTGGTGTGGACAGATTTGCAATCTTTGCAGCTGCATTAGCCAGTACTACAACGTTGTGTTCGCCGTATTTAGCAATAAGGTTCTTTACGTATAACCATTGCTGGTATTTAATAGGGATTTTAGTCACTTTGTGTTGGGTAAAATAAGGCGGGTCGGTAGCCACCATTTCCTTGATCGCTGCATAAAATTCAAGATCGGTTGGAGCAGGCGAACTCATAGTTGGATAGACATTTCCCCATTTTTTATAAAAGTCTTCAAACAGCTTTTCTTTTGGTAAGTTGGTGTGGAATATCCACGGGGTTGAGGTATTGTAAATATAATCCACATAAATCCTCAAATTCTGGTATTCGGGGTTCTGCGTCAGTGCCTGTCGCAGGCAATCGGTATTAGCCTCAATAAGGGCGGCGATAGCCGGTGGTTCTTTAGTAGTTAAAATATCACTGATGGGGCATTGAGCTTTTGCAGCCAAGCCGAATCCTAAAGCCATTAAACAAAATAGTAGCGCTCTTTTCATGATCCAGACTCCTTTACAAATTGGTTATTATAAATATAAATATAAATTATAACAAAATTGTTACAATTTGTGAAAATATTTTTACAATGTCTGATTGTGAGGTGTTTATATATGTTTTTAGCTGAGCAGATGGTCGTTTTTGTAATTAAATAGCTATTTTGAGCCATTTACATTCCGTATGAAAAAACTCATCATAATTGCTTTGGCAATCATCAGTATACAAGTGGCCCGGGCGCAGTCGCCTGCCTCGGATGCTGATTATATCAAAGCTAACTACACCAAGTACGAATACCAGATACCTATGCGCGACGGCAAGAAGCTGTTCACTTCGGTATATGTGCCAAAAGATCAGTCCAAAAAGTATCCTTTCATGATGGACCGTACGCCGTATAGCGTTGCGCCTTACGGTAAAGATCTGTATAAAACAGCTATGGGGCCGTCGAGCCATTTTGTGCATGATGGTTTCATCTTTGTTTACCAGGATGTACGCGGCCGGTGGATGAGCGAGGGGATCTATAAAGAGATGACACCCGAGCTGGAAAATCATAAAACCAGCGAAAATATTGACGAAGGAACTGATACCTACGATACCATCGACTGGCTCATTAAAAACATCCCCAACAATAATGGTAAGGTAGGGGTATGGGGCATATCCTATCCCGGCTTTTATACCACCACGGCTTTGCTGAGCCGTCATCCGGCTTTAGCTGCCGCGTCGCCGCAAGCGCCCATCGCCGATTTATGGCGCGATGACGGCTGGCACAACGGTGCATTCTTTTTGGTGGCCAATTTTGGCTTTTATCCGGGTTTTACCAATCGGCAGGATGGTAAGCCTACCCAGCGCCCGGGCAAACACTTCGACCCTAAAACTAATGACGGCTATGACTTTTTCATGAAGCTGGGGCCGATGAAGAATACTAACGACAAGTATTATAAAGATACCATCCGTTTGTGGAACGAGATGATAGACCACCCGGATTACGACCAGCATTGGAAAGATCGTAATGTGCTACCGCATCTACACGATATCAAAACCCCGACCCTGGTTACCGGCGGCTGGTATGACGCTGAGGATTTATACGGCGCCATTAATACCTACAAAACGCTGGTGGCTAAAAACCCGCAGACGCCTGTTTATTTTGCGATGGGACCCTGGGTGCATGGTGGCTGGGCGCGTGGCGACGGCGACCATTTAGGCGATGTTGATTTTGGCGGGGCGCAAGGCCCGCATTACCGGGAGGATATTGAGTTTAATTTCTTCAGCCATTACCTGAAGGGCACGCCGCTGGATATAGCCAGGGTAAACACTTTTGAGACCGGCCAAAATCAATGGAGAACCTACAAAACCTGGCCGCCTCAAAATACGGTAGACAAGCAGCTATACTTTTTGCCGGGTGGCAAGCTATCCTTCAATGCGCCGGCCGGGCTTAAGGATAGTTACGATGAATATGTGTCAGACCCCAATAACCCGGTACCTTTCATTGCCGACCGTAGTAAGACAATGGACATGCAGCGTGAATATATGACCGCCGACCAGCGTTTTCTGGCCGACCGCAAAGATGTGATCAGCTACCAGACCGGTGTGTTGAATGAGGATGTCACCATAGCCGGCAACATCTGGGCAAACCTCAAGGTTTCTACCACCGGTACCGATGCCGACTTTGTAGTAAAGGTGCTGGATGTTTATCCGGACACGGCATCAAACAACAAATTCACCGCACCCAATGTAAAAATGGCCGGTTATGAACAAATGGTGCGCAGCGAGCCTATCCGCGGCAAATACCGCAACAGCTTTGAGCACCCTGAGCCATTTGTGCCGGGCAAGGTAACACCGGTAAATTTTGAGCTGCA
>Ga0310811_10003760_pt1 | contig 19147 bp, 7 predicted proteins | sample YCmetagenome_FD_207642 | JGI IMG/M metagenome (GOLD analysis project Ga0310811, IMG submission 207642) | Soil microbial communities from experimental microcosm in Duke University, North Carolina, United States - YC | ecosystem: Engineered > Artificial ecosystem > Soil microcosm > Unclassified ...
TTGTATGAATGCAAACCTTATCCATACTCAGGCTGGTGCAACGGTGCTGCCTGGGCTTATGCACCAGGTACAGGAACATATTGGAACGATGCGTGGATCTTAAAAGGAAGTTGTTCCGGAGCGCGTGTGAGCACGCAATCTGATCAACAGATTTCAATAGCCGATGAAAGCAATGACCTTGTTGTTTATCCAAATCCAGGTTCCGGCAACAATCCATCACTAACGTTATCCTTTGATTCAAATCCTGGGAAGATTAATGTATTGCTTCACGATTTGAATGGCGTATTCATCATCAATAGAAAATATGAAGGTGTGAAAGGTGCGCTTAAAGTTGAAGTGCCTTCATTATCACCAGGACTTTACATCATTCGTGTAGCGGGCGAACATAAATCATGGTTAAGAAAGTATATCATCAGATAAGACATCAAATACTATTATACCAAACCTAAATTTCAATTGACAAAATGAACAATCTCATCCGGAAAAAATGGAAAGAACTGATAGCCGTGCTTTCCATGATATTGCTGGCGCAGGTATCCATTGCGCAGTTTAAAGTTGTTGGGTACATGCCTTCATGGTCAGGTGCTGCGACAGACATTCAATACAGTAAAGTTACCAACGTTATCTATGCTTTTATTCGTCCTACTACAACTGGCGGACTTACAGCGATAGATAATCCACAAAAGCTAAGTGATATTGTATCACTCGCTCACGCCAATGGTGTTAAAGTAAGTATAGCAGTAGGAGGTTGGAGTGATCTCAACAATGCCGACTTTCAAGGCACTGCTGCCAATGCTTCCTATCGTGCAGCATTCATTAATAACCTAGTATCACTAATCAATACATATAATCTCGATGGTGTTGATATTGATTGGGAATATCCTTCAGATGGTGCAGACCCTGCAAACTTTGCAACATTGATGACGGAGTTAGGAAGTGCCATGCACTCACGTGGCAAAATTCTTACGGCCGCTGTTTCAGCAACAGGTTACTATGCTAATGGAATTCAAAGCAGCGTCTTCAATGCTGTCGACTGGTTGAACCTGATGATTTATGATGGCGGTAGCGGAGCAGATCATTCACCTTACAGCTATGCAGTTTCATCACTTGATTATTGGCAAGGTCGCGGATTGCCTATGAGCAAAGCAACACTTGGCGTTCCGTTCTATGCACGTCCTTCATGGAAGTCGTTTGCCACGTTGGTGTTGGAGGGAGCGAACCCTAATACCGATACTTATAACGGTGATTACTATAATGGCATAGCCACGATAAAACAAAAAACAAATCTTGCGTTCGATCGCGGTGTTGGTGGTATGATGATCTGGGAACTTTCTCAGGATGCCACCGGAAGCAATTCATTAGTAAGCGCCATCAAAGAAGTTAAAGATCAGCGAAGTGGTACAGGCACACAACAACTTCCGTATGGTGGAACTGTAAGAAGCATACCAGGAACAATTGAAGCTGAGTATTATGACACTGGCGGAGAAGGAATTGCCTATCATGATTTAACAAGTGGAAATTCAGGTAATGTCTTTCGCACTGATAACGTAGATCTTGAAGCTACTACCGATACTGGTGGTGGTTATAATGTTGGCTGGACTCAGGCTGGCGAATGGTTAGAATACACGGTCAATGTTACAACCGCTGGAGCTTATTCACTGAAGGCAAGAGTAGCGGCAACAACTACAGGCAAATCTCTTCATGTTGAACTTGATGGCGTTAATATTTCAGGTACTATCAATGTACCCAATACAGGTGCGTGGCAAACGTGGCAGACTGTTACGGTAACTACATCAACACTTGGTGCAGGGCAAAAGGTATTGCGCATCGTTATGGATACCGATGGGTTCAATATTAACAGTCTTACGTTCGCATCAGTAACAACTGGTAACGTAAATCCATCCGCAAGTATTACATCACCTGCTAACAATGCCACATACTCTGCACCTGCTTCAATCACCATTAATGCATCAGCCAGCGATACCGATGGCACAATCAGTAAAGTTGATTTTTACAATGGAACAACGTTGCTCGGCACTGATAACACAAGTCCTTATTCTTTCAGCTGGACAAATGTAGCAGCCGGAAGTTATTCACTTACTGCAAAAGCAACTGATAATGCCGGAGGTACAGGAACATCATCGTCTATAAACATTACCGTTACAGGAACTACTACCGGATTATGTTCAGGTAAACCTCAGTATGTTGAGAATGGTGGTTATGTTGCAGGCAGCCAGGTGCAAAACTTTGGAAGCTATTATGAATGTAAACCTTATCCTTACACAGGCTGGTGCAACGGTGCAGCCTGGGCTTACGCACCAGGTACAGGAACGTACTGGACTGATGCATGGGTCTTAAAAGGAAGTTGCTCTGGAAGAATGAGCACACCAGATGAGAACACAAAAACAGATGAAGGAAGTGGATTAACAATTTATCCAAATCCCGGCAACGGAAAGAGTCGTACCGTTACACTTGCCTTTGAGTCTGATCAGAAGTTTGTCGCTATTCAGTTGCATGATGCCAATGGACGAATTTCATTTTCCAATCGTTATGAAGGTATTAAGAAAACATTGGCTGTGGAATTGCCAGCATTAACACCAGGTCTTTACATCATTCGTGTACAAGCTGATCGTAAGTCGTGGTTGAAGAAATACATTATTGAATAACCTAAACTAAAAAAGCTCTCTCATTTTCTCATACCTAAACCAAAAGAGAATATATGAAGTTAAAAATTACCATGATGTTGTTTTGTGCTCTTCTTGCCTATGGAGCAAGAGCACAATACACGTTTCCGGCTTGTGCTACGCCATGGGTAGCCGGAACAAGTTACACGCAAGGCAACCAGGTGTCGCATAACAATGCGAACTACCAGGCGAAGTATTATACTACAGCAGAGCCCGGCACCAATGGAGACTGGGCTATTGTAAGCAAATGTGGTGAAGGTGGATTGGGTCCTGATTATGCAGGGGCTCAGCGCATCATTGGCTATTTGCCATATTGGGTTCCGGATTTCAATCTCACGACCTTCGATCCGGGAACAGTTACCAACGTTGTTGTAGCTTTTAATTTATTCCAGCAAAACAACAGCAACTATGGAAGCAGCGACTTTGGTTCTATTGCCTGGGGAGCATTTCATAAACGCAAAGTTGATTCTGTTCTTTTCGATAATGGCGTGTTAAGCCGTGCGCATGCTAAAGGTGTTAAAGTATCAGTTGCTATTGGTGGCGCTACTGACTACGCATTTCTCTGGTTACTCACGCAATATTATAACAATGACGCCAAGCTTGAAGAGATGGCAACGTTCATCACCAATTATGTAAATACTACGGGTGTAGACGGTATTGATCTCGATCTGGAATGCTGGTGGCCAGATGCAACAATAGCAGGTACTATAGAGCAAGGTGGTCGTGTGCGTGGCGATAAGTGGGGCGGGCCCGATGCTGGTCCTCATCCTGCTTGTATTGGCTTAACACGATTAGCGCAGAAACTAAAGGCAAAAATGCCGACAAAACTTCTCTCATGCGCTGTATTTGGAACAGCATACTATGGTAACAACTATGATGATGCCATAGCACAATATGCAGACTGGATGGGACTTATGACATATGACTTCACAGGTTCATGGAACACTTCACCTATCGGTCCGCATTCATCATTATACAAAGTGCCGTTGAATACCTATCAGGGACAAACTGCTGATAGCCCAATACTCTCTGCACAAGATGCTTTGGAATATTGGATGGGCATGGCCGAACCAGCGTGGAATCATGATGGTGGTTTTGCTGTTCCAAAAGCTAAGCTTTGCATTGGTGTTCCTTTTTATGGTTATGATCTGGCAACGCGCAAGCCAAACAACGGCAATGGTTTTGTTGCCTTGAAGTGGAAAGAAATTATTGCAGCTTATCCAAATGCTGCTACAAGCTATGACCCATTAGATACTCGCCAGCTGGGAGGTTACATCGGTGCTGACGGTAAAAAGATTTATTATGAAACACCAAAAGGTGCAGCAGAGAAAATAAAATACACCAAGAACTTTGGTCATCAAGGTGTGATCATGTGGGAACTCACAGGCGATACTCCGTATTCAGGTGGAACAAGTTTATTGAAAGCAATAAACGACGCTGCAGGCACGAGTGTAAATCCTCCGCCAACCGTAAGCATTACATCGCCTGCTAACAATGCAGCATTCACACCGGGATCAACCATTACTATAAATGCATCGGCTTCTGATAATGGTTCTGTTACTAAAGTTGAGTTCTTCCAGGGATCAACAAAGTTAGGAGAGGACTTAACCTCGCCTTATACTTATAGTTGGGCAAGTGTTGCTGCAGGAACATATTCGTTAACAGCTAAAGCAACGGATAATCAAAGCTCATCGACAGTATCAAGTGCTGTTACGATTACAGTTGGTAATGCATCACCAACTGCAACCATTACATCACCAGCTAACAATGCAACCTTTACAACAGGATCAACAATCACAATCAATGCAACTGCCGTAGATACTGATGGCACTGTTGCTAAAGTAGATTTCTATAATGGCAGTACATTATTAGGAAGTGACAATACATCGCCTTATAGTTATAGCTGGGCCAGCGTTGCAGCAGGCTCATATGTATTAACAGCAAAGGCTACTGACAACCTTGGTGCAACAGGAACTTCCGCAGCGGTAAACATTACTGTGGGAAATTCTATTCCAACAGTATCAATAACCTCACCGGCTAACAACGCATCTTTTTCAGCGCCTGCAAGTATTACGATTAATGCTACTGCAACAGATAGTGACGGCACCATCAGCAAAGTAGATTTTTACAATGGAAGCACATTGCTCGGTACTGACAATACAAGTCCATATAGTTTTACATGGAGCAGTGTTGCCGCAGGAACATATTCATTAATTGCAAAAGCAACAGATAATCTGAATGGTGTTGGTACTTCGTCAACAATATCCATAACGGTTACCACTACAGGTACATGCAGCACACCTGCCTGGGTTTCAACGCAGGTTTATAATACGAATGATCAGGCTTCGCGCAATGGCAATATCTATCAGGCCAAGTGGTGGACACAAGGTGATGATCCTGTTCTCAAGAGCGGAACAGATGATGTGTGGAAATTAATCGGACCTTGTGGTGGTGGAAATGTTATTCCCACAGCGAGCATCACATCACCGGCTAACAACGCAACGTTCACAGCACCAGCATCCATTACAATCAATGCCAATGCAACAGATACAGACGGAACTATTAGCAAAGTTGACTTTTATAATGGAACAACATTGCTGGGCACTGATAATACAAGTCCGTATAGTTTTACATGGAGTAGTGTTGCTGCCGGATCATATTCATTAACAGCCAAAGCTACTGACAACAGCGGTGGTGCCGGAACATCAACAGGAGTGGCCATTACTGTGACTGGAGCAAGTAATGTAAATCCAACAGCAAGCATTACATCACCAGCGAACAATGCAACGTTCACAGCACTGGCGTCCATTACCATCAATGCCAATGCAACAGATACCGATGGAACTATTAGCAAAGTTGATTTTTATAATGGAACAGCATTGCTGGGTACTGATAATACAAGTCCTTATAGTTTTAGCTGGACCAATGTTGCTGCAGGCACGTATTCTATAACGGCTAAAGCAACAGACAATGCCAATGGTACAGGAACATCCACAGCAATAAGTGTAACCGTTACAGGTACAACAGGCACATGCACAGGCAAGCCAACTTATGTTGAGAATGGTGGGTATGTGGCAGGAAGCCAGGTTCAGAATTTTGGAAACCTGTATGAGTGTAAACCATACCCTTATACGGGCTGGTGCAACGGTGCAGCATGGGCTTATGCTCCTGGTACTGGTTCTAACTGGAGTGATGCCTGGATTCTCAAAGGAAGTTGCTCTGGTGGAAGAGTAGCTACCAATGCAGAGGTGTTGACCGAACCAACAGATGCTGTGAATGTATCCGTGTGGCCAAATCCGGTTTCATCAGGATCAACCATCAGCTTACAATTTGATGCAGCTCCTGGCGATGTACATGTTCATTTACTAGAACTTCAAGGCGCCACTGTTTCATCTCATTCCTTCTCTGGTGTTCAAACACATGTAGATGTAACAATACCTGATGTTAAGCCGGGTATGTATGTCATAAAAGTTTCAGGAGAGAAAAGAGTGTGGATGAGAAAACTACTCATCAAGTAAGAGAAGTAGCTCACTAAACTAAAGCGTCCTGTATCTTCTCAAGGTACAGGACGTTTTTATTTTATACTCGGTTGACTGATGTTGCTTATAAAAAGGAAAACCCCCCAGACGTCTTCCAGGGGGTTTTGTAGAAGACTAAAGAAAAGACCCTCTCTTTAAAACTTTAATCTGCCTGCGAAATTATCGGCTTATGAATAGTATGCAAACTTTGACTCCTCTTTTTCCGACATACACCTTAAAAAATAGGATAACTGGTATTATCAATAGACAAAGGGTATTGCCTAAAAGAGTATTGGTGTCAATTTATGATTCAATGCTTATCATTGATCTTTCAAACTCTTGGCCGGATTGGCTAACGCGGCCTTGAGTGATTGCCCTGCAATGGTGACAAGTGTAGTCAGTAATACAATAACACCAGGCATCATAATCATCCACCAGCTTATATCTATTTTGTAAGAGAATCCCTGGAGCCATTGATTAGTTAAGTAGTAGGCGAGAGGAAATGCAAAAGCACAACTTATAGCGATAAGTTTGACATAGTTTGTTGAGAGCATCAGCAGGATGTTTGAAACCGAAGCTCCCAATACCTTGCGCACAGCAATTTCTTTTGTGCGCTTAACCATAGCCAGAGATGCCATACCAAATAATCCAAGACTGGCCACTACAATGGAAATGATGCTGAACAGGTTCAATAATTTTGAAAACAACTCATCAGCCTGATATTGTTCTTCAAAAAAATGATCCATGAAGTAATAGATAAACTGATCGTTGGGATAATGCTTGTTCCAGATTTTTTGCAACTCGGTAAGATAATTACCCCGGCGCGACTGAGCCTGAAAAGAATAATATCCATATTCATTGGGATGACGATGAAAGAACAGAATAGGATCTACAGGCTTGCGTACAGATTCATGATGATAATCTTTCACCACACCAACAATTGTAACTTGTTTTTGATCACTCGTGATGATCGTTGTATTAACGGCATCCGAAGGATTTTTGTATCCTAATGCAATCGCAGCAGTTTCATTGATGAGACATGAACGCCCCATCTCTCTTTCATTAAAGTTACGACCACCGGCTAATGTTAAACCAAACGTTTCAGTATAACCTTCATCGATCCACATTACCCAGAACGATTGTTTCTTCTCATTCTTCGATCCTACAGCATAAACAGCTTCGTCATGAAAACGAATTTCTTGTCCGGGAATGTTCATGGATGCTGTGCCCGACTTGAATGCAGGATTTTGTAATACCTCTGTACGGAATGATCTGTAGCGTTCATAGCGCAAAGAATCTGAATTGGTTGAAGCCGGAGCACGCAACGTAATAGTTTGCTTTGTGTTGAAGCCTGAATCAAATTCGCGCATGAAGTTTACCTGGCGACCAGCAATCAATGTAATGCCCACAATACCTACAGCCAGAAATAATTGAAAGATCATTAATCCCTGGTGAAGAAAATTAGCTTTGCCCTTTCCGCTGCCTAGTTTGTTTTTCAGAATTAACGCTGGTTTATATTTTGAAATAAAATGCGCCGGATAAAATGCAATGAATGTTGTTGCCGTTACAAAGACACTGAAGTACATCACCCATGTCGGGATGCTTGTTACAGCAAACGTTACGTTAGTGAACAGAAGATGAGCAAACGGTCCGGTGAAGACAGCATACAGACTATAACCTATTATAAATGTTGTACACGATAAAATACACGCCTCTAATAAAAACTGACCACTGATCGCCAGACGTGATGCACCGAAAACTTTTCGCACACCAATCTCATCAGCACGCTCAAGCGATTGTGCCAATGAAAGATTAATGTAGTTGATCCATGCAGCAATGAGAATGAATACAGCCAGTGAAATTAGGGCGTAGAGTAAAGTTTTGTTTACAGGGGGTTTTACTTCACCTGAGAGTGATGGAGAAGTATGAAGATCCTGATAAGGTCTGAGTTCATATTTACCAGTGTGACCACGTTTCTCAAGCGTAGTGATATGGTCTTTTGCCATCTTGGCAAGTGAGTTATTGATCGCCTGTATATCCGTTACATTTTCCTTGAACTTCACAAAGGTGAATGTCCACGGCGTTTTAAAATCTCCATCTTTTGAAATCCATCCATAGTATGACATAGTTGACCACGACAACAGAAAATCAAAATCAAGAGAAGAGTTTTCTGGAATATCTTCGAAGACCCCTGTAATCATAAAAGGCAAGCGTTCGTTGAAGAAGATTGTTTTACCTACAGGATCTTCATTTCCAAAGTAAACCTGCGCTTGCGATTTGGAGATCATCACAGAGTTAGGCGGTGTCAACGATTTATCAGGAGATCCGCTGATGATTTTAACATCGAAAACTTTAAAGAAAGAACTATCCGCAAACAACATGTCCTGATCTACAATGCGTACATCTTTGGTGAAGACATAAGCTTTTTCATTATAGACCCGGGTCACGGCTTCAATCTGCGGAACGTATTCATGAATGAGCAGGGCAGTGCGATCATGCGTGCGAGCACTTTGTAATACGGGTTGCCCTTGTTGATATTCGTAGTAGTCAATTCTATAAACCCGATTACCTGTTTCATAGAAGTTGTCAAAACTAAACTGGTAGCGTACATAAGCTGTCAGCGAAAGAAAAACAGCAATACTGATCGATAGCCCGATAACGTTGATAAAAGTGAACAGCTTGTTACGAACAAGATTTCTAATCGCGGTATTCCAGTAGTGTTTTAACATCAGGTGGAGATTTAAAAGATAAAACGTTACAACATGATGCGTGTTTGAAATGACACACTTTCAAGAGAAGGGTTATTCTATCTCAAAGTAAAAAAGAAGTCTTTAGTAATCTATTGCGTTATAGTTGCTGGCAACTTATACTGATAAGCGGTGAATGTTTAGGATGACATACTGAAGACTATTGTAAAAGCGATCACGGACAACACAAACCCAAACATAAAGATGTTGTAAGCAAGACGTAAAAACCTGTATTTTTTTCCTAACACTTTCCCCAGGTAGTAAATGTCTTTAATTAAACTTCCATAGAGATAATCGCCGTCTTTCATCATCTCTTTCATACTCCATTCATAATCTTCGATATCCATACCGTGGAAATTACCAAAGAACAAAAGGTTGATCTTTTTACTTCTCACATCATCTCTGGAAAATTTTCCAGCGGTTATGTTTGGCCGTGTAGAGAGAATGGCAAATACCATGGTGGTGAGACAAACAGTAACAATCATTACAGAGGGAATGATTAATAACGGAATGTCATCCACCTTGCGAGCCAATACAGTAACAAGTATGGAAAGTATTATAGAGTTGATGGTGATAAGAATATTAGCCTTGTTATCAGCCATCTGACTTAACAATAAATGGTTGTGTGAGGTTGTACGAAAGAGTGTTTCAACACCACGGTCAGGTTTGGATGATTTTTCTTTTTCAAGTTTTGAACGAAGCTTTAAAAGCTCTTCTTCCATCTTGTTGAATTTCTTTTCGCTTATTTCTGGTTTGATCATTTTACGAAGTTTCTTAATATTTTTTTTCTTGCCGTGTTGCAGAATGGTCTGGCCATAGGGAGTATGGTAAGAATGATTTTCCATAAACGCCAGGTTGCCTTCAATCCATTCTTTATCATTTACGGATCGGATGCCAAGTGTTTCCCATTCAGCGCGCAGTTTGTCAGATTTTGTATTGCACTCTTCCGTTGACAGATGATACAGGTCAGCGTCGCATAAAACTTTCGCGATTAAGGATTGAGGTTGCTGCGGAACTTTAGTAGCCAGAATAGCTTCTGTGACTTCTTTTATTTTTTTATGAGATGCGCCCCAACCTTCTAACAGAGTCTTCGCTTCTTCAGCCGATTTCTGCTCATGGTTTTCAGAACCCTCCAGGTAGCCAACATCATGAAGCCAGGCGGCAAGCGTAGCCGATTCAATTTCATCATCTGTTAGTGCTGATTGTTGTCCGATTTCTTTCACGGCCTTTACAACATCGCGCGTATGATCAATGTTGTGAAAATAGCGTTTCTCAAAAGTCCTGTCCTTGAAAACGTTTTCAGCAAATTCTCTGGTTTTTCTGGCTAATTCTGATTCCATAGATTATCAAAGATACTATTTCTGTTTATGAATAATACATGTATTAATTTCAGTTGCATACAAAACAACATATCTTTCGAGAACATTTAAATTCGCTTTAGTTAACGCATGGCATTTCGGTTATTGCTCACCAGCTTTCTTTTATTTATTCAGCAGGGCTTTTGTCTTTTCGCACAACAGTCGCCAATGGCATATTCAGTTTTTATGATTGGTGATGCGGGTGAGCCCTTTATCGTAAACAGTCCGTTGGGTAAAGTCCTCCGTGAAAAAGTATCTGCCACCGGGCCCAACACCACCGTTCTTTATTTAGGTGATAATGTTTATCCTACCGGACTCCCGGATAAGACCTCGAAGTATTATGCTCCCGGTGTTCTGACACTTAAAACTCAGGTGGGTTGGGTTAAGGATCTTGGTGTGAAAGGGATCTTTATTCCGGGTAATCATGATTGGGATCATTGGGGCAAAGACGGCCAGGAGTATATGCGCAATCAACAACAGTGGATTGATTCGTTGAAAGATGAACACTTTACTTTATTGCCACGTGATGGATGTCCAGGCCCGGTAGAAATTCCGCTTGACAAAGAATCCATTCTCGTAATACTGGACACGCAATGGCTTCTGCACCAATGGACCAAGCCTGGAGAAGATGGTTCATGCGATGCCAAAACAACTGCTGATGTAATGACTATGCTGGCAGATATTTTTCACCGAAATCCTGGTAAGAGAATTATTGTAGCCGGTCATCATCCATTAATATCGTATGGTGAGCATGGTGGTGTGTTTAAACCAAAGCAACATCTCTTCCCATTAACAGAAATAGTACCATGGTTATATCTGCCCGTGCCGGTTGTTGGTTCTATCTATCCGATGTACAGAAAGTGGTTTGGTCACATTCAGGATATCGCTAATCCGCAGTACAAAGAGTTTGCAGGTGCTATAAAATCGATCATGGCTAAATATCCCGGTAGTATCTATGTAGCTGGTCATGAGCATACACTTCAATACATTGTTAAGGACAGCACCAATTTTATTGTGAGTGGTGCGGGATCAAAAACAGAGTATGTTAAAAAGAAAAAGTATGCGCTCTTTGCCGAAGCTGTAACAGGCTTCGCCCAACTCTCCATACATGAGGATGGTTCTGTAACCACAACCTTTTTCGAGGTGGATAAATCTTTTCCCCAGGGAAAAGAGGTTTATGAAAAGACCATCCCTGCATTGAAGAAGAAATCTTCGATACATGAGGGAACAACATCTCTGTCTTCACCCAAAACCATACGTCTGAAAGCAAGTGACATCTATCACGCAGGCAAGATGAAGAAAAAATTATTTGGTGAAAACTATCGAAAAGAATGGGCTCAGGAAATTGAAGTTCCTGTATTTGATATTGGTCAGGAAAAAGGTGGATTGAAAATTTTACAAAAGGGTGGTGGACAGCAAACCCTCTCACTCAGACTTGAAGACTCTACCGGACATGAGTATGTAATCCGTTCAGTTGAAAAATTTCCCGAAGCGGCGTTGCCCGAGATGCTTCGAAAAACATTTGCACAAGATCTGGTTCAGGATCAGATTTCAGCGGGGCATCCCTACGGTGCATTGGTAATTGCCGGACTTGCAGATGCTGCCGGTATTTATCATACCAATCCTAGAGTAATGTATATACCAGATGACCCGAGGTTTGGTCAATACCAAAAAGACTTTGCCAACATGCTGGTCTTGTTTGAAGAGCGGCCTTCGGGTGATTGGGAAACATCTGCCAACTTTGGTAACTCAAAAAAAATAATAAACACTGCCAAGGTTTTGGACAAGCTTGCTGATGATAACGATAATCACGTTGATCAGGAGTTTGTTTTAAAATCAAGATTGTTTGATATGGTTATTGGTGATTGGGACCGACACGATGACCAATGGCGCTGGGCCACGATTAAAGAAAAGAAGAATGAAGTATACAGACCCATTCCACGTGATCGCGATCAGGCATTTTTTGTGAATGAAGGAATTCTCGGGAGAGTATGGAGCCGTAAGTGGGCGTTGCCAAAATTTGAAGGTTTTGATGATCACATCGATTGGCCTTCTGGCTTGTCATTTAATGCACGGTATTTCGATCGGAGTTTCCTCACATCACTGTCAGAAAAGGATTGGATTACTGTAGCTGAGGAGTTACAAAAATCGCTTACAGACGAAGCCATTGAAAAATCAATTCGCCAATGGCCTGAAGAAATTTTCAATCTTCATGGAGAACGAATTATCAAGAATATAAAGATGCGTCGTGATGATCTTAAACAGTATGCACTGGCGCATTATAAATATCTCGCTAGAGAAGTTGATCTGGCAGCTTCTGATAAACGTGAACACTTTGCGGTAGAGCGACTCACCAATGGCGATACACGCGTTCAGATCTATAAGCTGACAAAACAAGATGAGCAGGGACAAAAAATATACGATCGTACATTTCACAGAAAAGAAACAAAAGAGATCAGGCTTTACGGTTTAGGCGGTGATGATACTTTTTCCTTTACAGGATCTTCTAAAAAAGCGATCATCGTTAGAGTAATTGGTGGTGATGGTCATGACAATCTTGTTGATAGTTCACGCGTTTCCAGTCTGACGAATAAAGTTTTCTATTATGATTTAAAAGATAAAGCAACAACGGTACCGGCCAGTGTAAAAGATAAAACATCAAACAATGCTTCTGTTAATGAATATAATAGAAAATCATTTCAATATAACCGCTTAGCGCCGCTTGTGTTTGGCAATTACAATCTTGATGATGGCATTTTTATAGGTGGTGGTTTTATTGACTTTACATATGGTTTTCGTAAACAACCTTTTAAACAACGTCATCTTGTACTGGCAAGTTTTGCACCGGCAACTCAATCATATAATTTAGTTTATAGAGGAGTGTTTACCGAAGTGATTGGAAAGTTTAATGTTGAAGTAGAAGCCGACATCAAATCGCCTAACTACGTGAATAACTTTTTTGGTTTGGGTAACGAATCAGTGTTCAATCGTCATATTAATGATGAGCCTGGAATTCATGTGAGCAAACCTGTTTACTATTATCGTTATCGTTTTGAAGAACTCCGGTTTCAACTGTCACTTACGAGAAGGATTGGACGATATGCGTATGTTCAGGCAGGTCCGGCTTTTCAACGAATTGAAATGGAGAATCCTGTAGGTAAGGACAGATTTATAAAAACGTATGCAGCAACGCTACCTTATAATTTATTTGACGAGTACAATACTTTCGCTGGTGCACAATGGCAATTTGGATTGGACAAACGCGATCATCCCAGGTTTACCCGAAGAGGCGTAACGTTCAATATCTCTGGTCGCAATATGGTAAGCCTGGATGATAAGGCTCATAACTTTTCTTCGTACGGAACATCATTGTCACTGCACCATTCATTCCGTCAGCACTCGCGACTTGTTTTTGCCGTTCGCACCGGAGCTGGAATTAACTCCGGCAACTATGCATTCTATCAGGCACAGATTCTTGACGGAAAAACTGAACTACGCGGTTATCGAAAAACCCGTTTCTATGGTGACAGCAAATTCTATTCTAACTTCGAAGCACGCTTGCGACTAATCAGCTTTCGATCATATCTGTTCCCCGCATCTATGGGCATACTAAGTTTTTATGATGTAGGAAGAGTCTGGTATAAAGATGAAAATGGCAATGATCCCTCAGCAGCAAGTGGTCATTCTTCCATGTGGCATAAAGGGTGGGGTTGTGGATTGTGGTTTACACCTTTCAATCTCACCGTACTATCAACAGAAATTGGAAAGTCACGTGACGGTACGATGGTATATGTGAGACTTGGTTTTCTATTCTGAAGATAAAGTTATACACGGAGATCTCAGAGGATGCACAGCGTTTCACAGAGAATATTTGTGTAGATTATCAATGGGTAAGTCTTAGATTCAGTCGTCCCTCTCCTGTGGAGAGGACCGAGGGTGAGGCCTCTACTGCAAATGCAAAGCCTGCTTAATATCTTTCAGTAAATCATCCTGTGCAACAATAGGCACTTTTACATCTTTCGTAATTTCAATACGGAAGGCTTTCAAGCCTTTGGCTCCAGGAAGTTCTTCAAGTTCAAGTTCTTCAATATTTGATGTGATGAATTTCTTGGCTATCAGGTATTCAAAATAGCGTTTGTATTCTTCTTCTACTTTTGTCTGGTTGTAAACTATGGCTATTCTTCCTGGTTGTGTTAAACGTTCGCCTGTATTTTTGATATAGGCTTTGTCAATACGCTTCTTTACAATTTCGTAGCGAATATCATACGCACCTTCAACATCAAATTGCTTTTCATCTGGTCTGAACCGGATCGCGAGTGGCTGATCATGAACAAGAATAAGCTGCGTGATGTCAAGACTGTTTTTTAGTTTTGGCTTCAGCACATCCATCTTCTTATCAATCTCACACATCATCAATAACTGCCACAATCTGAAGTTCTTTAGATATAACGGGTCGAAGATCTTGTCTTTCGTTAATGAGCTGCCAAGGTACAGCGTATACTCAACACCATCAGTTTGATACTTCTCGAAGTAGTGTGGAAACATTTGTTGCGCTGTTACCTGTGCCTCATCAAGATGATTGCCAATCATTTTGTTGATTATGCTCAGGCTTTCTTCAAATCCTTTTCTGCGTTTATACACTACGCCAAACACAGGATCGAGATTTTGTCTGTAGCGTGTAATGGCTTTCTTGAACTCAGCATCATTATCAAAATGACTGATGAGTGGATTGATTTCTTCTTTTAAGAATTGAATCACATCACTTTCATCACCCGAAGCTAACTCTTTCGTGAGCTTGTCATTTTGATGTTCTATTTTAAAGATCACTTCCTCTAAAATTGGAAGTTTTCGTTGTGCCTGAATTTTAAGCAACAGATCTTTTGCCATCTTCAGATTTTGTTGAAGATCCTGTTGAATAGCAGCATTTCTTTCTGTGGAAGAATTACGTACATCGGCTAAGCCAAAGAGAGGATAGACATCTTTGAACGCTATTTCTTCAAACGTAGTTTTTTCACCACGTCTTCTTTTTGCGAGAACATTTGTGCCGGCTTCAATAAATCTCCATTGAACAGTAGGGTGGATGTTGGTGCATTCCTCCTGAATGATGGCACGAATTTCAGTAGACATTTCTTCTTTTACACGCTTTAAAGCAGCGGTAAACATGGGCAGCACGTTTTCTACCTTATTGGCACTTATCGGATTTAATTTTCCTGGAACAGCGGTAGCAAGCTCAAGCATACCAATGGTTTCTTCATCATCTATAAGCGGAGCAAGCAAAATGTTTTTGACACCTTTATTCAACAGTGTTGTCTCCACTATTGTTTTATATGGATATGTTTCAAGATTCTCAATGGTGATGTAGCGCTTTTCCGTCCAGCTTCTTTCATAGACAGAACCGGTGAAATTTTCGCAAGGAGTCAGATCATTCTCTGATAAGCTTTTCCAGGCTTGTGCGCCGTCACCACTGTTTACAATTATTCTGTTGCTGGCATCAAAATAGGCTATACCCAATTTCAAATCGGGCATACCAAAAATGGAGCGAAGCTTTTGCTCGATAATGGCGAACTTCTCTTGTTTTGTTACAGCATGTTTTTCAAGAAGGTCGTATTTGATAGAGGAAACCATTTCCTGTTCCGTAACATCAATCATCCGCATAATCATGAATCCATGGAATTCAAAATTCTCAGGCTTGATGTACTGAAGCCATAAGTCTACATCATATACTTTTTCGGTAAGAAACTTAATGACGTTAGGATCGATTGGCTCAAGTTCTGTTTTTGCAATGATCTCAAAAAATTGTCTTCCGATTTCAACTTTATAAACTCTGTCAAGACCGGTGATAGGATTGCGAACAGTAAATAAAATTGGCTTGTCTATCGTTAACTCTCTTGTTAGTTCAACGCCATAATACTTCTGAAGAATTAACAAACAGGCGTGAATGGTTTTGCCTGCAACCACGTTTTTCGCAGCGTTTACTTTTGCCGATTGCTCAACATGGCTTAAGTCAATTTCTCTTTTGAAGGCCTTGGTTTCATAAACCGTTGTAAATTGAAAAGGAACCATCGCTGCAGACAACTCAAATTCTGCCTGGGCCGGAGCGATAGCAGCCGTTAGTAAGAAGTTAATCAGGTCTTTATGCTTTTCGAGTAATGTCAGGTCTTTAATTGGCTCTCGTAATTCGGGTGCTTCATTTATTCTTTCCTGGATAGCCTTGGCCAGACTTGGGGCCTGATTTCGGATCGCATTTTCCCAATATTCAATAAGCAGACGGAAGCTCAATTCAGACTTGAATGGAAATGCTGTTAACTTTGTAAAATCTACCATACGCACAATTTAAGTCTACTACGTTTAAAAAAACCTTCAGGTTCAACTTAAGACGGAAATATTATGTAGTTAGTCTAAATGGACAACTCAAAATTGCACTTTTTTATAGCCCGTTACTGCATAAGTTTGTTTGAATTCTTACGTTGTAATAACCCGGGAGCTTTCCTATCAACTTGAAATTCAAGAATGTTCCACCTAAAAGATGTATTCCTCAACCTTTACCTTTATCTTCGCCGCTGCCATTAACCCTTATCTTTCAATCTTTTATCTATGCGTTTGTATCTGTTAATTTTCTTATTTCTTTTTCAACTTCACGCGTTCGCGCAGCAATCTGATGAGCTACTTACGGTTGTTGAGAGTGAGCTTAACCGGGAAATGGCTGAATTTAAAAAAGCTAATACTCCTCCTTATTACCTCGCGTATCGGATCAATGACATTCGCTCGACAGTATTGACATCTTCCTTTGGCTCTCTTACCGGGAAACATAGCAATCGTGCCCGGGTAATGGTAACAGACCTTCGCGTGGGTGACTATAGCATGGATAATTCACATCCATTGGATGATATGAACAATGATGAAGTTCCGTATGAAGCCATGCAAGGCCATAACGCCATTCAGCTTCCGCTGGACAATCGCCCTGATGCCATTACACTTGCCATTTGGGAACAGACCCAGCAATCTTATCGCAGTGCCCTTTCAATTTATAAAGCTGTTAAAAATGCTCCTAAAAAAACAGAAACAGTACTTGCTGATTTTTCCAAAGAACCCGTTTCAGTTCACATCGATCCGGCTTTGCCAGACACAGCTTCTTTCTTTAACATGAAGGAATGGATTAGCCGCATAAAAAAACTCAGCGAACCTTTCCTAGCAAATTCAGACATTATTGATGGTGAAGCCAGCATTGATGTAGGTATGGAACGCAAATACTTTATTTCATCAGAAGGTTCTCGAGTAGCTCAAAACCGTACGTTTGCTTATATCACAATCGGAGGCTCCATACGCGCTGATGACGGCGACATTGTACCGCTACATTTATCTTATTTTGCCTTCGAACCTCGCCTGCTGCCTTCGAACGAAATCATTCTCAAAGATGTGGCAGCCATGATTGAAAAATTGAATAAACTTAAAAGTGCTCCCGTTGCAGAGCCGTACACAGGACCTGCAATATTGTATGCACATGCTGCCGGTGTTTTCTTTCATGAAATATTCGGGCACCGTGTTGAAGGACATCGACTTAAGGATAAGATGGATGGACAAACCTTCAAAAGCAAAATTAAAGAGCAGGTGTTACCCAAATCGCTTAGCGTAACATTCGACCCAACACTTTCTCAGTTTAACGGACAAGCTCTTAATGGTTATTATCAATATGATGATGAAGGCGTTAAAGGTCAGAAAGTAAAAGTTGTTGAGAAAGGTGTACTGAAAACATTTCTCATGTCTCGTTCACCACTTGAAAGCTTTGGTAACTCAAATGGTCATGGCAGAGCTGATGCAGGGTCTGATGCAGTATCACGTCAGTCTAACCTCATCATTGAAAATGAAAAAGTTGTGCCGATGAATGATCTTCGAAAAATGTTGATTGCCGAATGTAAGAAGCAAAAGAAAACCTATGGATATCTTTTTATGGATGTGGTAGGAGGGTTTACTACAACTCAACGCTATATGCCCAATGCCTTTAACATATTTCCGACAGAAGTTTATCGCATATACGTTGATGGTCGGGCAGATGAATTGGTTCGCGGCGTAGACCTGATTGGTACACCATTGGCAATGTTTGCTGAGATTCAGGCAGCTGATGATAAGAGCCAGGTCTTTACAGGCTTTTGTGGTGCAGAATCAGGCAGTGTTCCGGTAACGGCTATTTCGCCATCCCTATATGTTAAGCGCATCGAAACACAGAAGAAAGCTACTGAGCAGGTAGAAAAAGCGTTATTAGAAAAACCTCACGGCAATTAATTTAATCGTATCATCATGCAATCTTATTTTCGCATTAGTCTTTTTATAGTCAGCATTATTTTCTCTGCAGCCGTCAACGCTCAAACAAAACAGCAAGGTGATGATATCATAATCAACGCCCTCAAGGATGAGTTGGATCGGAACATGAAGGAGTTGAAACTTCCTGAATTTGATAAGCCTTTCTTTATGCTGTATGGATTACAGGATTTAAGAGTAGGCTCGATCACAGCAACGTTGGGATCTCTTCAGCATTCATCCATGAATCAGCAACGCTTCAAAACAAACACCAGAATTTTGGTAGGCGATTACAGTTTTAATGATGAAAGCCTTGAAGACAATCTATACAGTTCGCCCACGGCGATTGAAATAAGTCTTCCTCTTGAAGATGATTACCTTGGAATACGCAGAGCTTTCTGGTCTACTACAGATAAAGTTTATCGTGATGCTGCACGACATTTCAGCAAGCATAAAGAAACGTTGAAAGAAAGTGGTAAAGCCCTGGCAGATCTTCCTCATCGCTCATTTGCCAAAAGTGAGCCCATACGATTAGTTAATACGCT
>Ga0310811_10003761_pt1 | contig 19146 bp, 15 predicted proteins | sample YCmetagenome_FD_207642 | JGI IMG/M metagenome (GOLD analysis project Ga0310811, IMG submission 207642) | Soil microbial communities from experimental microcosm in Duke University, North Carolina, United States - YC | ecosystem: Engineered > Artificial ecosystem > Soil microcosm > Unclassified ...
GTTTTACCTTTTTTGGTGATCGATATCAGCTTTTCTTTATAGAAACCATATTGCACATACATATCAATCATCGCCTCAAATAAGCTGCTGCCTTTGTCTTTATAAAAGGCGGTCATCTCAGCAATAAACGCTGCCGAAACTACCGCATCTTTGTCTCTTACCAGCTCGCCAATCAAGTAGCCATAGCTTTCTTCGCCGCCGCCTATAAAGGTTTGTTTGCCTTGAAACTGTGTCATCAACTGGCCTATGTACTTAAAGCCGGTAAGCGTGTTGTAAAAAGTAACGTTTTTAGCTTTGGCAATGGCCTCGATCAGGTTAGAGGTTACAATGGTTTTTACAATGTACTCTTTACCGGTAAGCTTACCTTTTTCTTCCCAGGCAGTAAGCAGGTAATTGATCAGCAAGCTGCCGGTTTGGTTACCGTTAAGCAGGATAAACTCGTTGTCGGTATTTTTTATGGCGATGCCTACGCGGTCGGCATCAGGATCGGTTGCCAGTACCAGGTCGGCGTCAATCTCTGCAGCTTTTTTAAGCGCCAGGGTTAAAGCTTCTTTCTCTTCGGGGTTGGGATAAACCACAGTCGGAAAGTTGCCGTCGGGTGTTTCCTGTTCTTTGACGACGGTTACATTTCTGAAACCGAAACGATATAGCGCCTGTGGTACCAGGGTGATCCCGGTACCGTGAATTGGCGAATAAACTATGCTCAGGTCTTTTTGGCGTTCAATAGCATCAGGCGATACTGAAAGCTCTGTAATCCTGGCAATATATTCATGGTCAATCTCTTCACCGATGATCTCTATATTCTTTGGATCGCGTTCAAATTTAATATCGTCGACACTTGAAATAGCCGCAACCTCGTCCATCACCGCTTTATCGTAAGGAGATACAAACTGACCGCCGTCGGCGCCATAAGCTTTGTAGCCGTTGTATTCTTTCGGGTTGTGCGAAGCCGTAAGCATCACCCCGCTTTTACACTTTAGTCGGCGTACCGCGTATGAAAGTTCCGGCGTAGGGCGTAGCGCATGGAAAAAGTAAACCAGGATGCCATTGGCCGAAAAAACATCCGCAGTAATATTGGCAAACACGTCAGAGTTATTACGACTATCGTGCGCTATGGCGACGCTTATTTGTTCGTTGGGGTAAGTTTTCTTTAAAAAGTTAGCCAAGCCTTGTGTAGCCGCGCCAATAGTATATTTATTCATGCGGTTAGAGCCCACGCCCATAATGCCACGCAGGCCGCCGGTACCAAATTCCAGATCACGGTAAAACGAGTCGGTTAATTCGGTAGTAGCATTGGTATCAATAAGGCGCTGAACTTCTGTCTTAGTCTCGGCATCATAATTTCCGTTTAGCCAGGCCTGTGCCTTGCTCAAAACGTTTGGATCTAATTCCTGCATATGGTTGATGTTGTGTGTTTAAATAATTATGATAGAAAAATGAATATATCGCGTTTTTGTTTTGCCTGAGAATATAATATATCTGCGGTTTTTTGATGATCAAATATATCAGTTTAAACCTATTCAAATCAAGCCAAATAATAATGGAAATATACAAAGTGCAGGGATAGCTAAAGCGCTTTGTTATGTTATATTTGAGCGATATTGTTATCAATAAACCAATTAAGCCATTTCATGAAACCAATTATAGCAGCACTTTGCCTGTGCTTAAGCCTAGCGTTTTCTGCAAACGCACAAACCATTCAGCCCTTTAAGCAAGGCGACAGGGTAGTATTTGTAGGCAACAGTATAACCGACGGCGGGCGTTACCACGCTTACATATGGCTGTATTATATGACGCATTATCCAAACCGCCGCATCACTTGTTTCAACGGTGGCATAGGCGGCGATGTGATAGGCCAGATTGCCGATCGTTTTGATTACGACGTGCTTTCAAAAAAACCTACCGTTGTGACGCTAACCTGGGGTATGAATGACAGCGGCTATTTTGAGTGGTTCCGAAAGGATGCCCAAGACTTTATGGGTAAACAGCTGGCTGCAACCTATGCCACTTATGCCAAGCTGGAAGACCGGCTGAAAAGTATGCCAAAGATCAGAACCATCCTGATCGGAGGTTCGCCGTATGACGAAACCACCAAAATTGCTCCAAAATATTATTTCCCGGGCAAAAACAAACAGTTAGCCAAAATCGTCGAACATCAGCAACAATCGGCCCAAAACAACCATTGGGGTTTTGTTGATTTTTATCATCCGATGGATGCTATTAACAAGCGCGAGCAGATGCGCGACACAGCTTTCAGCCTGACACCGAACGACAGGATACACCCCGAAAACAACGGCCACCTGGTGATGGCTTATTTGTTCCTGAAATCGCAGGGCCTGGCTAATAATGTTGTGGCCGATGTAGCTGTAAATGCTACAGATAAAAGAATTGAAAAAGCAGTTAACAGCAGCGTAAGCAACGTTGCGTTAGCAAATAATGGTGTTAGCTTTAATTACCTGGCTAAATCATTACCCTACCCGGTGGATACTTTGCCAAGAGGCTGGGGGAGTCATATCCCGCAGTCGGACGCTTTGAAGCTGGTGCCTTTTACGAAAGAGTTTAACCAGGAATTGTTGACGGTTAAGAATTTAAAAGATGGCGAATATGATCTGCTGATTGATGGCGAACGTATGAAAAGTTTTACTGCTGCCCAATTATCATCAGGCATTAACCTGGCCGAAATTCCTACCACGCCGCAATATCAGCAGGCTATTCAAATACGCGAGCTCAATGAAGAGCGCTGGGACATTGAGCGCCGTATACGTATGTATGTTTGGGTGGAGTATGATTTTTTGAAAGACAAAAAACTGTTGCATAACGACAGCAATGCCGCGCTCGATTCAGTTAAAAAATACTCGGCCAAAAATATTTTCCTAAATGGGAATAAAGACACCTACACCCGCGCCCGTTATGCCTCGCTGCGCGATGCCTGGCAACAAGAAATGAATGTATTGATTAACAAGATATACGCCATTAACAAACCCGTGGTACATAAAATTGAGCTAATGCCGGTAAAATAGGTTTTATTTCTTCTCAAATTTCAATATTAGTCCCGGGTCTGAAAGATCGCCTTCGGTTTTGGCAGAAAGGCCCACCATGCGTATTACGTCGCCCGGCAAAGTGATTTGATTGTTTTTAATGATGACTTTTCGGGTGATTTCCATCGGAGTGTCTCCGGCGAGATCCTGGCCCCATATTTTATAATCGCTAAGCCTGGTGCGTTCTGGCAAGATAAGCGTCAAAGAACCATAATTACCAAAAATGCCGATAGGATGGACAACGTCTGGGATCTGCTGTTCTACGTCAACTCTTTGCGTGATATACTCATGATTAAGCCCGCGACCTATGGACGCAATCGCGATAGCGCCGTTGGTATAGCGTGATGATAACACGAAAGGACGTGCTACCTCATCAGATTTAACTATAGGTAATGGCAACCCGCGACTTATGCGGGCGGGGGCTGATGCTTTTAAGGTGTCGCCAACTTTTGCTTTACCCCAGGTGTCGCGGTATCCTACAACCCACTTGTCCTGTAGTTTTTGCTCATCAATTTTATAGTTGTCAGAACCCACGCCAAACGGTTCGGCAATGCGGTGCCAGCGTACGCCGCGTACTACCTCATCCAAACGTAATTTCAGGTTCCTACCCACAGGTGGAAAAACAAAATCAATGGTGCCATTAGGTAAATTACCCACAAACGGATGCCGCATAACGCCGATAGCGCAGCCCAGCCCTGCTGCAATGTAGGGTTCATCCTCACAATTGATTATGCTTTTGGCATCGCCTTCGGGCTTATATTTCAAAACGCGGGCAATACGGTCAATGGTAGTTGGCTGCGCAATAATGTTCTCCACATCATAAGTGCGATAGGCATCGCCTATACTGATAAACTTTTCGTCGGTAGCGGTTTCAATAACCAGATTCGGTGCGTATTGCCTGCCTGATTGTGTGAGCATTCTGCGCCAGTTGGCGTTGCGGGCTTGTTTGCCCCAATCTACCTTCCAATAAGCAAAACCAGATTGATTAGCCGCTTTTAAACGTTCTGTCCAATAAGTTTTTGGGTCGATATTGCCTGCTACTGAGGCTTCCTGCGCACAGATCCAGCCACCTAAGCCTTTCCAGCCTGCAGCTTTTACCGCTTGCACCAGCTTGGTCATACGTTCTGTGGGTGTACCGGTAAATTGCGGAAAGCGAGTTTTGTCAACTTCAACCAAACCCAGGTATTTGTTGTTACCTGAGTTTTCATTGGCCGGAATATCCCAGGAATCATCCATCACAAAAAGCAAGTCTTTCCGTATTTTAGGATAAAAGCCAACCCAGTTTTGATACTGTCCTTTGCCAAACATGTTATCGCCGGTCATTTCCGCCCGTTGTGCAGGACTTGAGATGTAGCTCGATAGATAGCCCTGGATATTCCAAGTACAAAAATAATCGGCTGCTTTTGATGGTGTAGATGGCACCAACGAACGATGTTTTTGCGAGTAAGCGAGGCTGCTCAATGCTAAGAGCGCAAGACTAAAGCTGTATTTCATTAATAGGTTTTGAATGTGGTTAAGATGGTAAATTATTTGCCGGATTTGGAAAGCAGGTCGGCTTCTCGTTCTAATCCTTCAGCATCATTGATATCTCCCGTTTGCTGTATTGTTGGCTTTACCCTACCTTGTTTTTGTTGCTCTATGTGCCAGCTTTCATGCGGCAAATGTTCTTCTTGCCCGGCGGCGAGATGAATATCATTGCCTTGCGCAAAGGCCTGAGCGTTTAGCTGGCCTGGCTTAGATGAATTGTAGTGTACTTTTACATCATCCAGGTCCATGCCTGAGAGATTTTCAATGCCCGACTTCAAATCGGCAGGCAAATTGGCTGTTTCTGCTTTTGGTGATGTCGTGCGTTTATTCATCGCCGGGTAGTCATTTAATTTAATGCTTATAAAAGTATAGTATTATAGGTTTAAAATGAAGTAATGGCCTCGATTAGCGTTTTTTGGCTAAAACAAAAGTCGATATGGCTAAATTCTATTCTACACCGCTGTAGATATTTGTGTTCAGAAAAACACAATAAATTTTAACCTATAAAACATCAACATGCGTGTATTTGTAACAGGAGCTACGGGCTTTATTGGTTCAGCCATAGTTAAAGAATTAATTGGCGCCGGCCATCAGGTATTGGGTTTGGCGCGTTCAGAAGCTTCGGCAGAAGCTTTAAAAAAAGCAGGAGCAGAAGTGCACCGCGGGGATTTGGAAGATCTGGATAGCTTACGCAGCGGCGCAGCCGACTCGGAGACTGTGATTCATGCCGGATTTATCCATGATTTCTCAAGATTTAAAGAAGTATGTGAGATTGACAGAATCGCCATTGAAACCATAGGCGAGGTGCTGAAGGGATCAAACCGTCCTTTGATTGTAACTTCAGGTACGGCGCTGATTAGTCCGGGTAGTTTAGCAACCGAAGATAAAGTGGCTAAACATGACAGAGAAAAATATCCGCGTATGTCTGAAGATGCTGCCGATGCTTTAGCAGCGCAGGGCGTGCGTACGGCATCTATCCGGTTATCTCCATCGGTACACGGCGAAGGCGATCTGCATGGTTTTGTGCCGATGCTCATCAACCTGGCCAGGCAAAAAGGAGTGTCGGCTTATATTGGTGACGGCCAAAACCGTTGGAACGCGGTACATAGACTGGATGCCGCACACCTGTATCGCCTTGCGGTAGAAAATGCTATAGCCAGTGCTAAATATCATGGCGTTGGCGACGAAGCTATCGAGATGAAAACCATCGCAGAGTTTATAGGTCACCATCTAAATATTCCGGTAGTATCAGTATCACCGGAACAGGCGCCTGAACACTTTGGCTGGCTCATGGGCTTTGTAGGTATAGATTGCCCTGCATCAAGCAAGATCACTCAAAATACATTAAATTGGCACCCAACACATCCCTCATTATTGGATGATCTGAAAGGCGACATTTATTTTAAATAAATACTCAATGACCCGGCAAATAACCCGTATCAAGTCCATAAGCGAATACCACAAGCTGGCTCGCTTGCCCAAGCCTGAGCATCCGTTAATTTCAGTGATTAATATGAAAGATATGCTTGGGCCATTAATGGATGGGCCGTATAGTTTAGTTGCCGACTACTATTCAATCGCGCTGAAAAAGAATTTTCATGTGAAGATGAGATACGGCCAGCAGCCGCATGATTTTGATGAAGGTGTACTGCATTTTATGGCGCCGGGGCAGGTGTTGACCGTGGAGTTTGATAAGAATAAGCCGTATAATCCCTCAGGGTGGATGATCCTTATTCATCCCGATTTTTTATGGAACACACCATTAGCCAAAAAGATCAGGCAATATGAGTTTTTTAGCTATTCGGTTAATGAGGCGCTGCACCTGTCAGACAAGGAAGAGGCTATGATAACCGCTATTGCCATGAATATGGAGCAGGAGTACCATGCCAATATTGATAAATTCAGTCAACCGGTAATTATAGCGCAGCTTGAATTGCTGCTAACCTATGCCGAGCGCTTTTATCAAAGGCAATTCATCACCCGTAAGGTATCCAGCCATGAGATATTGAATCGATTGGAAGAATTGCTGTCAAAATATTTTAACAGCGGAGCATTAGCTGCAGAAGGATTGCCTACCGTTGCCTACATTGCAGATGCCTTGCATGTATCGCCCGGTTATTTAAGCGGATTGCTCAAAACGCTTACGGGCCAAACCACACAGCAGCATCTGCACGATAGATTAATAGAATTGGCAAAAGAGAAATTATCGACCACCAATTTATCCATCGGCGAAATTGCTTATGAGCTGGGTTTTGAGCACTTGCAGTCGTTCAGCAAGCTTTTTAAAACCAAGACAAGCTTGTCGCCCCTGGAATTCAGGCAGTCATTTAATTGATAAAAAAAGAAAGCCTGTAAGTATCTTACAGGCTTTTCTTTTTTATTAATTCAGCGACAATAAACTCGGCCCGAATTCTTCAAAATAAATATGACCCTTGTCTATACCTGCAGCTACCAGTGCCTTGTATTGCTTTTCGATAAAGATTGACGGTCCGCAAACAAAATAGTGGCCATCAGGCTGTAGCTCCAGTTCAGGTATCCGGGTAATGTCCAAATGTCCTTCCAGTATGCCGGCTTCTTTGTCTGCCGTGGTTGGTTGATTGTAAAACACGTGCTGGGTTACCTGCGGATTAGTTTCGGCGATGGTTTCAATCTGCTCCTTAAAGGCGTGCACCGCCTCATTGCGGCAGCCATGTAACCAGGTGATAGCATGTTCATGTTTCCGTTCAACCAAACTATGTAACATACTCATCAATGGGGTAAGTCCAACACCGCCGCTGATAAGCGTAACCGGCGCATTAACATCCTTACCCAAAATAAAATTGCCTGACGGAGCCGTAAGATCTAACAGATCATTTTCATGCACAAAGTCATGCAGACGGTTGCTGATCAGTCCGTTTGCATCCAGGTCTGCACCAGTTTCTTTTTTTACAGATATGCGGTAATAATCTGTATTAGGTGCGCTTGAGATGCTGTACTGGCGCGCTTGCTTTAAGTTAAGCTGCGGCAAAAACGTGCGTACACTGATGTACTGGCCCGGTAAATGAGCCGGCACCTTACCGCCATCGGCAGGGTAGAGGTAAAACGAAGTGATCTCGGCCGATTCTGTTTCTTTTTTCTTAACAATAAATGGTCGCCAGCCGGTCCATCCGTTTGTGCGGTTGGTTTGTTTGGCATATAAGTTGGTTTCGTGGCCTATCATCAATTGGGCCAACTGATTATAGGCAGCGGTCCAGGCGTCTATAATAGCCGGAGTAGCGGCATCGCCCAAAACTTCTTGTATGGAAGCTATTAGCTGATTGCCAACGATTATATAATGTTCAGGACGTATATCCAGACTGGTATGTTTATGGCCTATATGATCAACAGTTGGGAGCAGCACCGCCGGGTTAGCAATATTTTCGGCATAGGCCAATACTGCCATAGCTAAAGCAGTTTGTTGCCTGTCGCTCTTTTGGTTGCCCATGTTAAACATGTTTTTCAATTCGGGATGATGTGTGAACATACGATTATAGAAATACTTAGTCAGTAAAACACCGTTTTCTTTAAGTACCGGCACTGTAGCCGTTATGATAGCTTTTTGTTCGTCTGTCATTTTAAAATATATTAGTATCTTTTTATCTTTTATTATCCAAGTCTTGCGCGCTATTTCCGGACGGGGCTAAATTACAAAAAATCAATAAAGGATAAAAATATCTTTTATTAATTTATTATATTTGTTTACCAATAGATATGGCCTTATTTTCTAAAACATGCGAGTATGCCATCAGGGCAGTTTTTTTTATTGCGAGTAAAACCGCAAGAGGAGAGCGCGTGGGCGTTAAAGAAGTTGCAGAGGGGATAGACTCGCCTGAACATTTCCTGGCTAAGATATTACAGGACCTGAGCCGCAAAAAACTAATTAGTTCTGCCAAAGGCCCCAATGGCGGATTTTATTTGGATGAGGCTTCGCTCAAACGGCCCTTAAGTGAAATAGTTGAAGCCATTGATGGTAATAGCCTATTTACCGGCTGCGCTTTAGGGTTAAAGCAATGTTCAGAAATAAACCCATGCCCGCTGCACCATCAATTTAAAGATATTAGGCAACAAATCAGTAATATGCTGTTCGACGTTACCATTGGCGAATTTAATGAGGAGCTGATGAATGGTTTGCTATCGCTCAAAAAGTAAAAAAATCTGTAAGAACGTTTAAGAGTGATGCCGTTCTCCAAAATTAATTCAGAATTTCACCTAACTTCGCTATATGTTTAAGCGAATTATAGCTTTCTTGATGACAGGACAATTGCTTTTTGGAAGCATGGCTCTGCCGCTGGGCGATTTTTCGCTGCTAAAACAACTGCCGGCCATGTATCAGGCCTACGAAAAGGTGGCCGCTCCGGACGAGAAAGGCGTACTTGATTTTGTGGGCGATTACTTACTAAACGGTAAAGAACTGCTGGGCCATAATCAGCGCGATCAAACTTCAAACTCCGGCGATCTGCAATTTCAGCATGCAGTAGCTTTTGCTGCTATTGTGCATCCTGAATTGCCTTTAACTGGCCCGGTGTTGATACCTGCAAGGCCGATCTATCACACCATTTATCCACCTGTTGCATTAAGCGACTATCATTCCACATTATTCCGTCCGCCTTTAGCGTAAGCGTAACTCCGATTTAATTAATCCTTTTCTTTACGTTACACGCCTAATTTATGCGCAAAATTTATCTATGGGTTGTGCTGTTGCTGTCTTTTTCGGCGCGGGCCCAATATACATTGCGTTTGATTGTCAAAGATGATGCAACCAAACTGCCGCTGGCGGGTGCTACAGCTACTATCGCCGGTTTAAAAACAGCTGCAGCTGCTGATACAGGCGGACACATCATCTTCAAAAATATCTCGAGCGGAAAATATGAAGTGAAGGTGAGTATGGTGGGGTATCTTTCAGAAGATAAAGAACTTGCCTTGCCACTAAAAACTGAAAGCCAAATTATTGAAATTTATCTCGAACCTATGTTGGGCGAGCTGACTGAGGTAGTTATACAAACCAACCGTACGGGCCGCAATCGCAGCGATGTGCCGACACGCATTGAAGCCCTGCCGCCCGAAGAACTGGATGAAAAAGGCACCATGCGCCCCGGCGATATTAAGATGCTGCTGGGCGAGATCACCGGTATACATGTGCAGGCCACTTCGCCGGTGAGCGGTACCGCCAGCTTTAGGATACAGGGGCTGGATAGCCGTTACACGCAATTGTTGCAAGACGGTTTACCTATGTATGATGGTTTTTCGGGCGGATTGAGCCTCGTGCAGGTATCGCCGCTTAACCTAAAACAAGTAGAGATTGTTAAAGGATCTGCATCTACTTTATATGGCGGGGGTGCTATTGCGGGGCTGGTCAACCTCATCAGTAAAACACCTGCTTCTAAGCCTGAACTTACTTTTCTGTTGAACCGGAACTCGGCGAAAGGTACAGACCTGAGCGGTTTTTACAGCAATAAATGGAAAAACGTCGGCACAACCATTTTTAGCACTTATAATTATAACGGTGCCTATGATGCGGGCAATACCGGTTTTTCGGCCGTGCCTAAAACCAATCGCTTCTCATTAAATCCGAAAGTTTTTTGGAAGATGGGCAGCAGAGATTCACTTTGGCTGGGCGTTAGTGTTTTGCATGAGGACCGGCTCGGCGGCGATATGCAGGTTATTGCCGGTAATGCCAATGGCGAGCATCAATATTTTGAACATAACACCAGTAATCGCTTTGCTTCTCAGTTTTCTTATACCCACAAACTGGACAGCAATAGTCAGTTAAATTTCAAGAATACCGTTGGTTATTTTAACAGGGTCATCAGCGAGCCGCAGTTTGATTTTAAAGGCGACCAGCTGTCGTCATACACCGAAGCAAATTATGTGCGCAACGGCAAACTTGCCGGTTGGGTGGCCGGCGTTGATGTGTGGACAGATAAATTAACGCCTAATGCCGGTAGCGCTAACCTGGGTTATTCGCACAATACTTATGGGGTGTTTGCACAAAATACCTATAAGCCAGCCAAATGGTTCGCGGTTGAAAGCGGATTGCGGTTGGATGGTAATTCACCATCGCCGGCAGTACCATCAAACGGTTTGTTTTTGCTGCCACGGGTGAATACGCTTTTCATCGTCAATAAACATTGGAGCAGCCGCATAGGCGGCGGACTAGGCTATAAAATGCCCGACATATTTAATGACGATGCCGAGGAGCAGGGCTATCGCTATTTGCAGCCTTTAAACGTTGGCGCTACCAAAGCCGAGCGGTCGGCCGGTGCCAATGCTGATGTAAACTACAAAGGCGCCCTTGGCGATGCTTTCCTGCAGCTTAATGAATTGTTTTTCCTGACCAGGGTTAATGACCCGCTGGAATTGCAGCATAATGCCTTTGTGAATGCGCCGGGATACCTGACCAGCAAAGGTGCCGAAACCAATGTTAAGTTGCTGATGGACGAGTTAGGCATATACCTGGGTTATACTTATACCGATGTGCAGCGCCATTTTAACGGTTTGAGCAATGCGCAAACGCTTACGCCTAAAAATCAGTTAAACATTGATGTTACGTATGAGGTTGAGAATAGTTTCCGCGCCGGGGTCGAGGGTTTTTATACCGGCTCGCAGTTATTGGGCGATGGTACAACCGGCCGTTCATACTGGACCTTCGGTATGCTGGTTCAAAAAATGTGGAAGCATATGGACATTTTTATTAATGCCGAAAATCTGACCGACCGTCGTCAAACCCGGTGGGGGACAATTTATGCGGGACCTGTTTCAAGCCCGGTGTTTAAAGATATTTATGCCCCGTTGGATGGGGTGGTAGTAAATGCCGGTATCCGTTTTAAATTGTTATGACATAATATTATGATATAATGTAAAATATTAGTTAATATTTATATGATTAGTTAGCTGTTGTTATGAAAGATTGTTTTTTTAAATTATTGATTTACAGTATTTTATGTTTATTTATTTGTAGAGTTAAGACACAGGAATTAAAACAACTATACTCTAATTCCGTTATACATTTTGAAACTATATTTTTTTATTTTTACTGTATACCCCTTTTGTTTTCGCAAAACCTTTTCCTTATCATTCTAAGCATTTTTACCGAAACAAAAGTTGATATCTAACGAGAAATAAACGAGCGAGAAAGAGTGAAATTGAGTCAACCTGAAAGTTATTATAAGGACCTTTTTGCCCAGATGGATCAGGGCTACTGTATCATGGAGGTACGGTTGGATGAAAAGGGCAATGTGGCCGATCTTATCGCCATTGAGATCAATCGCGCGTGGGAAGAGAAAACGGGCATTCTTGCGCCTATAGGGCGGCCCGTTAGCGAATTGCTGCCAAACTTTGAAGAGCATTGGCTGCCTTACTTTGACTGTGTTTTTAAAACAGGTACGCCTCTTCGCAGTGAAAACTACATACAAGACCTCGACAGATGGTTTAGCGTTTACTACTCCCTGGTTGGCGGCCCTGGAAGTCGGCTTGTTGCTGCTTTTTTTGATGATGTTACCGAACATAAAAGAGTAGAAAAGGCCTTGCGCGAAAGTAAAGAAAAATACCGGAGTGAGGCGGCCCGCCTTCAGGCTACACTAAAGGGAATGAATGATGCCGTGTATATAGGTGATACCTCAGGAATTACATTGGCTAATCAAGCCGCGCTCGATCAGTTGGGTTATACCAACTATGAAGAGCTTAATAAAAATATAGGAATACTGGCTGAGGAAATAGAAACCAGGGATGCGATATCGCAAGAAGTTATAACGGCCGAACGGCAGGCATTTGCCCGTGCATTACATGGCGAACATGTGGTGCAGAATGTAAAGGTAACACATATTAAAAATGGAGAAGAACGTATTGTACGGACAGCCGCTTCGCCGGTTATACTTGATGGCAACACAATTGCCGCGGTAGCCATTAATACGGATGTCACTGAACAATGGAAATTGGCCGAAACCCTGCGTGAAAGCGAAGAAAAGTATCGTACCATATTTGAATCCATTGATGAAGGTTTCTGCATCTATGAACTGATTTATGACGAAGAGGGCAAACCTGTCGACCTTAAATGGGTAGAAGTGAATCCTGCTTACGAAAAGCAAACCGGGTTAAAGGATGTCCTGGGCAAACGGCACAGCGATATTTTGCCGGGCACAGAAAATTATTGGTTTGATATTTACGACCACGTAACTAATACTGGCGAAGCGGTTCATTTTGAAAACTGGCATGAACCCACCGGTCGCTGGTATAATACCTTTGCGTCACGGATTGGCGGCGTAGGCAGCAGACAAGTGGCGGTTGTCTTTTCAGATATTACCGAACGAAAAACTGCAGAAAAAGAGCTACGTGAACGCGAAGCCTGGCTTAGCGGTCAGCAGCGGGCTTTTCAAGCTGCATTAAGCGGAAAATCATTGGCTGAATCGCTTGATCCAATTATAAATACAATTATTGATCAAACCGGCAGTGAGGCACGGGCCGGCATTTACGTGATCTCCCAAAATGCTGATAGCCTTTATCTGGTTGCCGGGATGGACGAGGCCTATGCCAAAGACGTGAATGGTTTTAGAGTAGGCCCCGAATCGTTGTCTTGTGGTTTAACTATGTATACCGGCGAGCCGGTAATTACATTTGATGTGGAAGACGACCCGTTATGGCGGCCATACGTTGCCGTGGCGCGTAAGCATAATTATCGTAGCTGTTGGTCATTCCCCATACGGGCAGAGGGCGGGCCGGTTTTGGGTACCTTAGCCTTCTACTACAAAGAGCCGCGTAAACCCACATCGCGCGAAACCGAAATGGCCAATATACTGGCAAATGCGGCAGCAATTATTATTTCGCGTGATAATGAATTGAAAGAACGGACGCAGGCTCAAGCCGCGTTGCAGCAAAGTGAGAACCGTTTCCGCTCATTTGTAGCGGCCAGTTCATCGCTGGTGTACCGTATGAGTGCCGATTGGCAGGAAATGTATGCCTTAACCGGTCAGGATTTTTTAAAAGATACCGAGCGGCCAAATGCCAATTGGGTTGAAACATATATTCCGCCCGAGGATAGAAAAAAGGTTTGGACTGCAATTACACAGGCTATTGAAGATAAGGCCATGTTTGAGGCTGAGCACCGTGTGATTACTGCCGATGGGGGGATAGGCTGGCGGGCCTCGCGAGCAGTACCTATTATTGATGAAACCGGACAAATTACAGAGTGGATTGGTACCGCGGTAGATATCACTTTGCGTAAACAAGCTGAAGTTGCCATACAGAATTTTAACCAAAAGCTGGCCGGCGAGGTTGAAAGCAGAACTGCCGAGCTTGAAAAAAGCCAGGCTTTGCTTCAGGCTACGTTAGATAGTAACCAGGGAATGATCCAGGTGTTTCAAGCTGTTAGGAGCCAGAACGGGCGGATTATCGATTTTATATGGGTGCTTAACAACGAAGCTTCTGAACAGGTATATGGCGCGGTGATAGGAGAAAGTTTGCTCAAAAATAACCCCGGCGTGGTTGCTGCCGGTATTTTTGACCACTTTGTGCAGGTGACGGAGACCGGTATCCCGCAACAATACGAAAAACGGTACATACAGGAGCAGTTTGATGGGTGGTTTTACCAATCGGCGGTAAAGCTGAACGATGGGGTAGCTACCAACACCATAAACATTACCGAACGTAAGCATGCTGAGCTATTATTGCAGGAAAACAGGGACCGCTTACAATCCATATTTGATACCACACTGGTGCAAATGTCTATCCTCGAAGCTATACGCAATGACCGGGGAGAGATTATTGACCTGGTAATTAAAGTAGTAAACAAGGAACTTGAAAAAGAGACCGGTCGGGGAGACTTGGTAGGCAAACTATATCTGGAAGAATATCCCGGCATTAAGGAAGTAGGATTGTTTGACTTAATTATTAAAGCAATTGAGACCGGCGAGCCGCAAGCGACAGAGTATTTTTATGCCTATGAGGGTTTTAATAAATGGTTCTCCTGCATGTTTGTAAAGCTGGGCGATGGGGTAGTAGCTACCAATATGAATATCACCGCAAGCAAAGTAGCCGAAGAAAAACTGCGGAAAATGGAAGCCGAGCAACAGTTGGAGATATTCAAGGTGTCGCTGGATGCGCTGGAGGAAGAACGCCACCGGATATCAGAAAGCCTGCACAATGGAGTAGGGCAGCTATTATATGGTGTTAAAATAAGTCTGGCAGGATTAAAACCCGGCATGTCTGATGAGGAGTTTACCCAAACAAAGATATATACAGACAAATTATTGAGTAATGCTATCAAGGAAACACGCCGGGTATCGCATGAATTGATGCCGTTAACATTGGACGAATTTGGCTTGAAAACGGCGATTGAAGATATAGGCAGGCAATTACAGGATGAAGTGCATTTTATCCTTCAGCTTAAAGGGCTAAATGGCCGTTTCGAGCGATATCTGGAACTTGCAGTCTATCGTACTGTACAGGAGTTAATGACCAACATTGTAAAACATGCTAATGCTACCAAAGCTACAGTAAGTATAACCGCCGAAGCTAAAGCCATCAAAATAGAGGTGAGCGACAATGGTCGTGGCATGAAAGCCGTCGACAGCACTAAACCCGGCATTGGTTTATCATCCATCAAAAGTAAAATTAAGCTGCTTAATGGTGAAGTAAATATCAGTTCGACAGACGATAAGGGCACCTGTGTGTCGATAGTGATACCAATGCCCGGATAGAAATAAAAAAGCCTGTGGTAAATAACTCACAGGCTTTTTATCATCAGCTATATAAAGGCGCAAATGATTCATCAGCCTTGATTTCTTTTGCCACTTTTTCTAAGTGATTATAAGTCGCTTTGTATAGCATCACAGCCATGCTGATGCGTTTCACACCATTTTGGGCAAGTATCTCCACCGATGAAAGTTTAGGGATGCCAACGACATTAACGGGCAGCGACACCGCTGAGGTAATTTGCCTGATGGTTTCGTAGTCTTGTAGCCCGGTGACAAATAGGCCATCCGCGCCGGCATCGTCATATAGCTTTGCTCTTTTCAGGGTTTTTTCAAGCGGGGATTCCAATTTCTGTAAAAAGGCATCCGTTCTTGCATTGATAAAAAGCTGCTGATTGGTTTTTGTAAGATAGTTTTTAATGCTGCTTAACTTTTTTAAGTAGATATCTTCGCCTTGCGCATCTTCAATATTAATACCTGCTACCCCGGCGTCAATCAGCTTTTGGATGTTGTCATTTAGCATAGACAAATCATTCGTATAGCCTCTTTCCATATCGACAGAAACAGGAATATTGATTTTAGAGGTAATTCGCTGAACCATGTATAATAATTCGTCAAACGGAATATTTTCGCCGTCCGGATAACCTAACGACTCAGCGATGGCTCCGCTTGATGTCGCGACAGCAGCATAGCCATTGCTCTCTATGATCTGCGCACTTTTTACGTTCCAGGCATTGGCAATAATAAGCGGATTTTGTTGATGATGTAATTGATGGAATTTCTCGTAGTTGTTCATAGCTATTAGTTTAAACTGATGTTTATTGCGGCAAGGTGGTTTAAATCAACCTTAACCCAAGGAGACCTTTTGGCTTTCGCCGGTAGTGATCAGATCAAAAAGGCTTTGTTGAACAAGCTGGCTCCATGCTGTGGAACAGTCGCTATAACATTCAACCTGTGGTTGTAAACCCAAATGTGTAAACTTCAGCTGGGTCTTATCACCTTTTTTGCTGATCTCAAAAATTATCTTGGTGCCGGTCCATTCGTCTTTATCCTCAACAAAATTGAGCTGGCTTTCTGTAACCAGCCAAACTACTTTTTCGTTGGGGATCATTTCAACTACCCGTTGTTTGGAATAGTGAAAATCTTTGTAGCGATAGGTAAATTCGTCGTTTAATTGTTTTGTGCTACCTTCAAAATCTCCAGACCACCAATCTTGCGGTGCATTAACAGCATCAAAAACTTCTTTTGGGCTTTGATCTACCAGTAGGGTAGATGTAAAATTTGTTGTTGTCATGATATTAGATGTTTTATGTAAATATAATATGTAACTAAATGGTTACGCAAATTTATTTAGGAAATCCTTCTGCACGATGGTGTGATTTAGACATAGTGACGGGTGAATCTGGACAAACTAACGTTTGGCTTTTATTAGTCCTGAATCTGGTTTGATGTGACAAATACTACAACTAATTTGCTTTTAAATTTTGCATCTTGTATAGACAAATTAGTCTGCTAAAATGATAGGAATTATATACTTTAAAAAAGCTGATACTTGTTATAAGTTTCTGATTATTAGGCATTTTGTTTTGTTTATTATTTGCGTTGGATTAGAATTTTGCAGTAATTTTTATTATTAATAGTTTATATGTTTTAGTTCTTTTACATTTACCCTGAACCAATATAAAAACATACTAAATTAATGAAGAAGTACTTGCTGCTGCTGCTGTTTATTGCAGGGGTATATTCGTCGGTATATGCCCAATATGAGCGATCAACATCAGAGACTATCAATTTTATTAATGATCTGTTAAAGCCCAGAGAAAGCACCAGGTTTTATGATTCTGCGCCTGAAAGTAAGACCAACCATCTTATCCTTTCGCAACATTTAAATGCAGATGCCGCAAGCTTTAGGCAAGTAAAGCAAACGGTAGCCAATCAGGAGCTGGCTACTGTCGTCAATAAAATACATTGGGAAGCTTTAAGGGCTTTTGGATATAACGATAACCGGTCAGAACTGTACATCTATTTCAACACAAAAATAATGGTGGCCAACAGCCCTGCAGATGTGTTTAGCATGTACGTGCCAGACGATAAAGTAGATGAAATTAAGAACGCAATTTTGCATTTGGTAGAGCTTGTTAGGGCGGGAAGGATGATGTAAATTTATGGTTACATAAAAATCAATATTATTTTAATAATAACTTAGTTAACTCAATTAAATCTAAGCAAACCTATAATTCTTCAAAATGAAATTTGGTATAAACACCTTTTTGTTTACATCGCCATTCAATAACGAGAGTATTTCATTGTTTCCTCAATTTAAGAAATGGGGCTTTGATTCGGTTGAAATAGCGTTGGAAGATGCTTCGCATATAGACCCGGTTTTAGTAAGAGAGGCATTAGATAAAAACGGATTAACCTGCGGTTCTATTTGCGCCGCGATGGGCTCGGGCAGAGACCTCAGGGGAACAAAAGAAGAACAAAACACCGCTGCTCAATATATAAAAGGCGTTATTGATGTAATGCCGGTATTAGGTTGCCCAATCCTCGTCGGTCCGTTATACTCTTCTGTCGGCCGTGCCGAGCCCGTGAGCGAAAAAGATTATAAACAACAGTGGGATGCCATAGTAGCCAATCTGAAAGAGCTGGCAGCTTATGCCGGACAAAAAGGCGTAAAGCTGGCTATTGAGCCGCTTAACCGTTACGAAACAGACTTTATCAATACCGCCGCTCAGGGCCTGCAAATGATTAAAGATGTTAACAGCGAAGCGCTATTGCTGCACCTGGATTCTTTTCATATGAATATCGAAGAAAAGGATTCAGCCAAAGCGATCCTGAGTGCCGGTGATAAACTGGGCCATTTCCATGCATGCGGGTCAGACCGCGGTACGCCGGGTGGCGATCACATAGACTGGAACAAAATAAGCGATGCGCTTAAACAAGTTGGATATAATGAACAAGTTGTGATAGAATCGTTTACCACTGATGTTAAGGTGATTGCAAAGGCGGCATCGATATGGCGCAAGCTGGAGCCTTCGCAAGAAGATATCGCTATAAAAGGATTACAATTTCTAAAACAGAATTTATAAGTTAAAACCAGTTAATACCCTAACCACCCCGAAAATGAACTATAAACCTTTACGCTTACCTGCATTTTTGGCATTATCTGTTTTGATAATCATTGGATGTAAGATCCATAAAATGCAGCAGCAACAGCAACAGATCAACCCGGTTGATGTGGTAGCCGCAAATGCTAAAGATGCTGAAGATGCCAAAGCTGATGATGACAGCCAGTACAGCGGACCTTTATTTAACGACAATATCCGGTCGACGACGGCTCGTACGCCTGAAGAAGAACGCCTGGCTTTTAAGCTGCCTGCGGGCTTTGAGGTACAATTGTACGCTTCAGAGCCTGATATAGGTAAACCTATTAACATAGCTTTTGATGCAAAAGGCAGAATGTGGGTTACCCAATCATTTGAATATCCGTTCCCTGCCAAAGCTCCAAACAGAGGCAAAGATCGTCTGACTATTTTGGAAGATACCGATCATGACGGTAAGGCAGATAAGTTTACCCATTTTACGGATACCTTGAACATCCCTATTGGTATATATCCGATGAATGACGGTGCTATAGCTTATAGTATCCCTTCGGTTGTCAGGTTTACTGACGCTAACCACGATGGTATTGCCGACGGTCAGAAAACCTTGTTAACCGGCTTTGGTCATAAAGACACCCATGGTATGGTAAATAACTTTGTGCGGGGCTATGACGGCTGGTTATATGCCGACCACGGATTTACCAATTCATCAACCACATCAGGTTCTGACGGCCATTCCATTACCATGACCTCTGGAAACACCTTCAGGTTCCGTTT
>Ga0310811_10003762_pt1 | contig 19136 bp, 19 predicted proteins | sample YCmetagenome_FD_207642 | JGI IMG/M metagenome (GOLD analysis project Ga0310811, IMG submission 207642) | Soil microbial communities from experimental microcosm in Duke University, North Carolina, United States - YC | ecosystem: Engineered > Artificial ecosystem > Soil microcosm > Unclassified ...
CCGCATCGGCTTCGCCACCGCAAGCGCGACGCGATCCGGCGCATTGAAGGCCGCCGTCTTCGGCAGCACCTCGGAGAACACGACGACGAGCACGGTCATCGCGATGGTGGCATAGACAACGCCCGCGTTGCCGAACCACGCCAACAATACGCCGGTGGCGAGCGAGGAGGCCGCGATGTTGACCGCGTTATTGCCGAGCAGCAGCGCGCCGAGCAGGCGCTCGCGCTGCGACAGCAGCCGGTTGACGACCCCGGCGCGGGTGTTTCCCTGCTTCTCCAGCCGCGCCATGCTGGCGCGCGACGACGCGGTCAGAGCCGTCTCACTGCCGGAGAAGAAAGCCGACAGCATCAGGCAGAGCAGAACAATCGCAAATGAAATCCAGTCTTCGGCGGCCATTTGTCAACCGAGCTTGTCGGTCAGGAACGAGCGCACTTCGGTGGGATCGACATTGTTTTCGATAAAGGCCTGGCCGATGCCGCGCACCAGGATGAATGTCAGCCGCCCGCGTTTCACCTTCTTGTCCTGAGCGATGAGATCCATCAGCGTATCGACGCCCGGCACCCCGCCCGGCACCTGCTTTATATCGGTGGGAAGGCCGACGGCGGCAAGATGCGCGCGCGCCCGCGCGGCGCTCTCGGCGCTGGTGAGGCCTTTGCGCGCGGAAAATTCGAACGCCAGCACCATGCCGAGCGCCACGGCTTCGCCGTGCAAGAGCCGGTCGGAGAAGCCGGCGCCGGCTTCCAAAGCGTGCCCGAAGGTGTGACCGAGATTGAGCAGCGCACGTTCGCCGTTCTCGCGCTCGTCGCGTGCGACGATGGCGGCCTTGGCGCGGCAGCAGACGGCGATGGCGTGCTCGCGCGAGGGACCGCCGGCGAAGACGTCCCGCCAATTGGCCTCGAGCCAGGAGAAGAAGGCCGCGTCGCCCAGCAGGCCGTATTTGGCGACTTCGGCATAGCCGGCGCGGAAGTCGCGCACCGGCAGCGTGTCGAGCAGCGCGGTGTCGGCGATCACCATCACCGGCTGATGGAAAGCGCCGATCAGATTCTTGCCATGGCGCGAATTGATGCCGGTCTTGCCGCCGACGGACGAGTCGACTTGCGCCAGCAGCGTAGTCGGCACTTGCACGAAGTCGAGGCCGCGCCGCACGCAGGATGCGGCGAAGCCGGCGAGATCGCCGATGACGCCGCCGCCGAGCGCGACCGCCAGATCGGCGCGCTCGATGCGCGCGGCGATGATCGCCTCGCAGACTTTTTCGAATGTCGCGTAGTTCTTCGAGCCTTCGCCCGGCGGCACGACGATCGCCGAACTGTCGATGCCGGCACCGGCCAGCGCCTGCTCGGTCGCGGCGCGGTGATGTTTCGCCACCGTCTCGTCGGTGATGATCACGGTCTTGGCGCCCGCGCGCAGCGCCTTCGTGCGCGCGCCGAGCGACGCCAGAAGCCCACGGCCGATGACGATGTCATAGGTGCGCGCGCCCAGCGCGACTTGCACAACGATCGGCTCATTGGTGCGCAACGGCGCGGTCATAACGGCTTCTCCTCTTGCGCCGCGAGGCCGAGCGGTTTCGGCATCGCGGCCATGATCTCGTCGACGATGATGTCATGCGGCTCGTCGCGCGACTGCACCACCACGTCGGCTTCGGCATAGAACGGCTCGCGCTGCGGCAAAAGCTCCCGGATGCGTTCCACCAGCGGCCTGTCGCCGCGGCGCTTGGTGCGGCGGAGCAGCACCTCGACGTCGGCCTTCAGCCAGATGGAGATGGCTTTGTCGCGGATGAGCGCGCGCGTCTGCGGATCCATGATGGCGCCGCCGCCGGTGGCGAGCACCTGCGGGCCGTGATCGAGGAGACGGGCGATCACGCGGGTCTCGCCGGCGCGGAAGTAAGGCTCGCCGTGCTTTTCGAATATTTCCGGGATCGTCATCTTGGCGGCGCTCTCGATCTCGGTGTCGGCGTCCACGAAGGGGATGCCGAGCCGGGTCGCCAGCCGCCGGCCGATCGACGACTTGCCGGCGCCCATCATGCCCACGAGCACGATCGAGCGGCCGGCAAGGGCCTGCACCAGGGCCTCCTCCAGCCCGGTATCCGCCGGTTTTTGTATGGCGCCGTTAACCATTTCAGAGTTCCAAAGCCGCGTCCGGGCCTCCTATATCAGCAAGTCGCGGCGGCCTCCACGCAGCCCTTGCCAGCGCTCGGCGAACATGGTCGTAACGTTTGTCAGCTAACGTTCTGTCGGCCCGCGGGCTTTTGCCGGATCTCAAGAAGATGCCGAGTCTGTTTCGATTCCTGATCATCGTCGGGCTGCTCGGCGGCCTAGCCTATGGCGTCGTATTTTCGCTTGCAAACTTCGTGCACTACAAGCCGCGCGAGATATCCGTGACGATACCGTCTGACAAATTCGTCAAGCAACAGCATTAACGGCGAACCGGCGATGGCCCGCCGCAGCACCGACGACGCGCTCATCGAGCTCTTCCTCGATATGCAGGCCGCCGAACGTGGCGCGGGCGAAAATACTTTAGCGGCCTACCGCAATGACCTCGACGACCTCTCGGCATCCCTGCGCGCACGCAAGCGGAGCATCGCCGAGGCGTCGACCGACGACCTGCGCGGCTTCCTCAAAAGCCTCGACGAACGCGGCTTCAAGGCCTCCTCGCTGGCACGGCGGCTGTCGGCCGTGCGGCAGCTTTACCGCTTCCTCTATGCGGAAGGGAAACGCGCCGACGATCCGGCGGCAGTGCTGGAAGGGCCCAAGCGCGCGCGCACGCTGCCGAAAGTGCTCTCGATCGGCGATGTGGATGGTTTGCTGGCGCGGGCCAAGCAGGCGGCCGACGACGCGGCACAAGCGCCCGCGGCGCGGCTGCGCGCGGCGCGGCTCCTGTGCCTGCTCGAGGTCGTCTACGCCACCGGCTTGCGCGTATCCGAACTGGTCGCCCTGCCCGCGTCCGCCGCGCGGCGCGACCAGCGCATGCTGGTGGTCCGCGGCAAGGGCGGCAAGGAACGGCTGGTGCCGCTCAACCAGGCCGCCAAGCGCGCGATGGCGGAGTATCTCGCGCTGCGCGCGGACGCCAAGACCGCCGATGCGCAATCGAAATGGCTGTTTCCGTCATTCGGCGAACAGGGCCATATCACGCGGCAGCATTTCGCCCGCGAACTGAAAGCGCTCGGCGCGGCCTGCGGCATCTCGTCGGCGCGTCTGAGCCCGCATGTGCTGCGCCATGCCTTCGCCAGTCATCTCCTGCACAACGGCGCCGACTTGCGCGTCGTGCAGACACTGCTCGGCCATGCCGACATCTCGACGACGCAAATCTATACCCACGTCCTGGAAGAGCGGCTGAAGACGATGGTGCGCGACCTGCACCCGCTCGGGGAAACCTGAGACGCCGCGTAGTCGTAAAGCGAAATTAACCGGCTTGCTTGACTTAAGGAGCCCAGCGGGTCAGTACCCCCGCCAATCTCAGCAATTGCCAGGACCAATGCGCAGCTATCTCGATTTTGAAAAGCCCGTGGCGGAGCTGGAGGCCAAGGTCGAGGAACTGCGGGCCATGGGCGAAACCGGGACCGCGGTCGCCATCGGCGATGAGATCGGCCGTCTCGAGGCCAAGGCCGCCGTGGCCTTGAAGGAGCTCTACGAGAACCTCACGCCCTGGCAGAAGACGCAGGTCGCGCGCCATCCGCAGCGGCCGCATTGCCTCGACTATGTCGCGGGCCTGATCACCAATTTCATCCCCCTCGCCGGCGACCGGGTCTACGGCGAAGATGCCGCGATCATTGGCGGCTTCGGACGCTTCCGCGGCGAGGCGATCTGCGTGCTCGGCCACGAGAAGGGCTCTGATACCGAAAGCCGGCTCAAGCATAATTTCGGCATGGCGCGGCCCGAGGGCTACCGCAAGGCCGTGCGGCTGATGGAAATGGCCGACCGCTTCGGCGTGCCGGTGCTCTGCCTTGTGGATACCGCCGGCGCTTACCCCGGCATCGGCGCCGAGGAGCGCGGCCAGGCGGAGGCCATCGCCCGCTCCACCGATGTCTGCCTTGGCTTGGGCGTGCCCAATGTCGCGGTGATCCTGGGCGAAGGCGGGTCGGGCGGTGCCATCGCACTCGCGACCGCCAACCGCGTGCTGATGCTGGAGCACGCGATCTACAGCGTCATTTCGCCGGAAGGCGCGGCCTCGATCCTCTGGCGCGACACGACCAAGGCGCAGGAGGCAGCGACCAGCATGAAAATCACCGCTCAGGACATGGTCCGCTTCGGCATCATCGATAGCGTGATCCCGGAGCCCACCGGCGGCGCCCACCGCGACCCCAAGGCGGCGCTCGCCGCGGCCGGCGATGCGATCGCCAATGCCTTCGCCGAGCTCAGCGGACTCGACAGCGCCTCTGTTCGCAAGCAGCGGCGGGAAAAGTTCCTCGCGATGGGGCGGGTCGGCGCCCGCACCGGCGGCTAGGCCACTGAACCACCACTGTACCGGCGCACCGGACTTTCGTCTGCCGGGCGGTTTTACCTTCGCTTTACCATAGGCTTAGCACCTGTTTGCGGTTCGCTGGTTTGCCTTGCAGGCGCCACATCTTATGGATAACGATATGTCAACAAGGGCTCGCCCCTTCGGGGAGTACAGCGTTTGAAACGATCGGTTGTACGCGCGCTGTTGGCGTCGGCGGCTGTTGCTGCGGCTATCGCGCTTGCCGGCTGCGATCCGAGCGACGTCCCCACGAACGGCCGAGCGATGGCCCCGCTCTCCGACAAGATGCTCTCCGCGCTCAAGGAGAAGCACATGGACAAGGACTCGCCGATCCTTGTCCGGCTGTTCAAGGAAGAGTCCGAACTCGAGGTCTGGAAGAAGAACGAGGATGGCGAATACGCGCTCCTGAAGACCTATCCGATCTGCCGCTGGTCCGGCGATCTCGGCCCGAAGAAGAAGGAAGGCGACCGCCAGGCGCCGGAAGGCTTCTATGCGATCACGCCCGGGCAGATGAATCCGAATTCGAGCTACTACCTCGCCTTCAACACCGGCTTCCCCAACGCCTATGACCGCTCATGGGGCTACACCGGCTCCGAGCTGATGGTGCATGGCGACTGCTCGTCGCGCGGCTGCTACGCGATGACCGACGAGCAGATTCAGGAAATCTACGCCCTGGCGCGCGAATCGTTCTTCGGCGGGCAGAAAGCGTTTCAGCTCGAGGCCTTCCCCTTCCGGATGACCGCGCTGAACATGGCCAAGCATCGCAACAATCCGAACTTCGCATTCTGGAAGATGATCAAGGAAGGCTACGATCACTTCGAAGCCACCAAGCAGGAGCCGAAGGTCGCCGTCTGCGACAAGCGCTACGTGTTCGATGCTGCGCCGGTGGACGGCGCGACCAAGCCGCTCACGTTCAATGCGTCGGGCGCCTGCCCGGCCTATCAGCTCGACAAGAACATCGCCGAGGCCGTGCTCAATCGCACCCGGCAAGAGCAATACAAGATGGCGCAATACACCGCCGAGGACGTCGCGACCGTGCCGTCGCGGGCCGGTATCGACGGCGGTATGAACCAAGCGTTCTTGTCCAAGCTCAATACGCAAGAGGGATACGACAACAAGGGCCGCTTGGTCGAGGTTGCGACCGCGCCCGGTTCGCTGCCGCGCTCCGGCGGCATCCCGGCGACCGTGGTCGTGCCCCCGCAAGCCCAGCCTGTTGTCATGGCCAGCGCGCCGGCGGACGAACCCGCACCGGCAGGCAAGAAGCCGTCGTCAATCAGCGGCCTGATCGGCGCCATGTTCAAGGGATCGGAGAAGACGAAGACGGCGTCCGCCGAAGCCGAACCTGTCGCGCTGCGCGGCTCGAGCAGCGATCTCGCGGCAAAGCCGAAACCGGCGAATTCTCGCCCGGCATCGGCGGCCTCCGCGAAGCCGGTGGCGCCGAAAACTACCGCTAAGTCTGAACCCGAAGAAAAGGCGAGCACGAAGCAAGCCACGACCGAACCAGCGTCCGCCGGACGGAGCGCTTATGCAGCCCCGCAACAGCAGACGAATGGCACACTAACCGGCGCGCAGCCGACAGTGCCGGCGGGCAACTTCGACAGCCGCTGGTCGGACTTCCGCTAAGAGGCCACCAGGCCGCAGATCGGCGCATGGACAGCTACGTCTACGTCCTCGGCACACGCACCAAGACACGTTACCTGACGTATGTCGGCTGGACCGACGACGTCGACCGCCGTCTCGCCAAGCACAATGCCGGCAAGGGCGCGCGGACGACGCGCGGCCGCATCTGGGTGCTGTTGCATCAGGAGCGTTTCACCACGCGGCGCGAAGCCATGAGCCGCGAGTGGCATCTCAAGCGCGACCGCGCTTTTCGCAAGCACCTCGCGCAAGCGCTCACCGCGCCGGCGCGTTAGCGGGCGACGGCCGCTGCGTCATCGGGCCCACAGCGCGATCGAACGTCCCTCGAGACGTTGGGACGATGGGCAATGGTCGCGATGAATGGGCCAAAGTCAGACCCAAGAAAAGTCGGCGATCAGACCAATATCCGAATAGGCATTTGACAGCCTTGCTGGGCAATTTGCCGCGCCATAACCGCGCATTCGCGCCGCTTTTCTTTACCGCCGACCTCGGGCATTGTAGTTGCAAGGGTACGGACACGCGAAATTCAAAAAAGTCCAAGGGGAGGAAAGTGATGAAGCGCGCATTGTTTGCTGGCGTTGCGCTGGCTGCCGCGGCAATTCTGCCGGCGGCGGCGCAGGCGCAAGACACCGTCAAAGTCGGCGTCATCAGCGCCTATTCCGGCCAGTTCGCCGATACCGCCGTGCAAATCGACAACGGCATCAAGCTCTATATGAAGCAGCACGGCGACACCGTCGCCGGCAAGAAGATCGAGATCATCCGCAAGGACACCGGCGGCCCGAACCCGGATGTCGCCAAACGGCTGGCGCAGGAACTCGTGGTGCGCGACAAGGCCGACATCCTCGCCGGCTTTACGCTCACGCCTGAAGCGCTCGGCGCGGCCGGCATCGCCACCGAGGCGAAGAAGCTCCTCGTTGATATGAATGCTGCGACCTCGGTCGTCACCGAGAAGTCGCCGTACATCGTCCGCGTCTCGACCACACTGCCGATGATCGCAAGCACGCTCGGCACCTGGGCGGCCACCAAGGGCGGCGCCAAGAAAGCCTACACGATGGTCGCCGACTTCGGCCCCGGCATCGATGCGGAGCAGTGGTTCCAGAAGGCGTTCAAGGATGCGGGCGGCGAGATCGTTGGCTCGGTGCGTATGCCGATCGCCAACCCCGACTTCTCCGCCTTCGTGCAGCGCGCCAAGGATCTCAATCCGGAGACGATCTTCGTGTTCGTCCCGGGCGGCGCGCAGCCGGGCGCGATCGGCAAGGCTTTCGCCGAGCGCGGCATGGACCCGAAGAAGATCAAGATCCTGTCGACCGGCGAAGCCGTCGACGAGACGGCGGTCAAGAGCCTGGGCGATCTCGCCATCGGCCGCATCAGCGCCTGGCACTACGACTACAATCATAAGTCCAAGATGAACGAGGACTTCGTGAAGGCTTTCAATGCCGAGTTCAAGCGCAACCCGGACTTCTTCGCCGTCGGCGGCTATGACGGCATGCACCTCATCTACGAGGCGCTGAAGAAGACCGGCGGCAAGGCCGATGGCGATAGCCTCATCGCGGCTGCCAAAGGCATGAAGTGGGAAAGCCCGCGCGGCCCGGTCGCGATCGATCCGGAGACGCGCGACATCGTGCAGACCGTCTACATCCGCCGCGTCGAGAAGGTCGGCAACGCCATCGTCAATGTCGATATCGACAAGGTCGAGAACGTGAAGGACCCGACGCACAAGTAAGGCGGCGTACGAACGGAACCGCTTGCAGTGGGGCGACTTCCTAGTCGCCCCACTGTCGTATTCGAGATGTTTGAACGATGGCGTGTCCACACGCTCTCTTCACCTCTCCCATAGGGAGAGGTCGTCCGCATATCCGAACTCGGATCTGTCCGAGTTCGGATATGCGGCAGGTGAGGGGTTACAAAACAAAATGAGAGTCATGATCCCCCTCACCCCAACACTCTCCCCAATGGGGAGAGGGAGCTCGCTCTCGCCCGCGGCGGCGCTTCCGGTTACAACAGACATCGGTTAGAGGATCACAGACCTACGATGCTCCCGCCCGTCTTCGGTGTCCTGTTCGATGGCCTGGCTTACGGGATGCTGCTGTTCGTGCTGTCGGTCGGCCTGTCGGTCACGCTCGGGTTGATGAATTTCGTCAACTTGGCGCACTGCGCTTTCGCCATGCTCGGCGGCTATGTCACGGTGACACTGGTCAACCAGTTTCACTGGCCATTCCTGGCAACCCTTCCCCTGGCTTTAGTCGCCGCAGCGGCGGCAAGCGTCGTGCTCGAGCGCATCCTTTATCGCCGCCTCTATCGCGCCAGCGATCTCGACCAGGTGCTGCTGACGATCGGCATCGCCTTCATCTCCGTCGCGATGGCGGCCTACTTCTTCGGTACGTTGCAGCAGCCGATCCAGACGCCGGAATTCCTGCGCGGCGCGGTTGACCTGCTCGGCCTCGGGCTCGGCAAGTACCGGCTGTTCCTCATCGCCGTTGCGCTCGTCGTCACGCTGCTGCTGATCGCCGGGCTCGACTACACGCGCTTCGGCGCGCAGGTGCGCGCCGCGGTCGACAACCAGCGCATGGCGCGCGGGCTCGGCATCGACGTCGATCGCACCTTCGCCATCACCTTTGCGCTCGGCAGCGGGCTTGCCGGCCTTGGCGGCGCGCTCGCCATCGATATCGTCGGCCTCGATCCCTCTTTCGCCTTCACGTATCTCGTCTACGTGTTGATCATCGTCTCGGTCGGCGGCCTGGGTTCGATCGCCGGCTCCTTCGCCGCGGCCTGCCTGATCGGCGTCAGCGACATCGCCGGCAAATACTACGTGCCGGAGCTCGGCGCCTTCCTGATCTACCTGGTGATGGTGGTCGTGCTGATGTGGAAGCCCGCCGGCCTGTTCGGGAGGCGCTAGGCCGTGTCCGTCGCCGCAACAGATCCGAAGCTCGGCCTCAAGCCGCAGGCCTATCTGCGATCGCTCAGCCGCTGGCGCGTCACCGAGATCGTGTTCTGGCTGGCGACGCTCATACCCTATATCCTGTTTCCCGATTATCTGGCACTGGCGAGCCAGATTGCCGTCGCAGCGCTGTTTGCGCTCTCGCTTGACCTCATCCTCGGCTATGCAGGTTTGGTCTCGCTGGGACACGCCGCGTTCTTCGGGCTCGGCGCCTATTCGTCAGGCCTGTTCTCGAAGTTCGTCTGGGGCGAGCCGTTTACGGGACTGCTTGTCGGCGCCACGGTCGCGGCCATCGTCGGCTATGCGTCGAGCTTCATCATCGCGCGCTTCCGTCATCTCACGCTGATCATGATCACGCTCGGCCTCGGCCTTCTGCTGGCGGAAGCGGCCAACAGCGCGCATTGGCTGACCGGCGGCTCCGACGGTTTCCAGGGCATCGAGATGTGGCCGGTCCTCGGCCTGTTCAATTTCGATCTCTACGGCAAGACCGCCTATGCCTACGCGCTTGGCGTGCTGTTCGTGCTCTTCCTCGGCGCGCGGAGGCTGGTGAACTCACCGTTCGGCCTGTCGCTGCGCGGCATCCGCGAGAACTGGGTGCGCATGCCGGCCATCGGCGCGGAAAGCCGCGCGCACATCCGCACAGTGTATACGATCTCCGCCTTCATGGCCGGCGTCGCCGGCGCGGTGCTGGCGCAAACGACGCAGACCGTGTCGCTTGAGTCGATCAGCTTCCAGCGCTCGGCCGACGTGCTGGTGATGCTGGTGCTGGGCGGTGCCGGCCGCCTGTACGGCGGGCTGGTCGGCTCGGTGATCTTCATGATCGCGCGCGACCAGTTCTCCGGCATCGCCCCGCAGTATTGGTATTTCTGGATCGGCGTGCTGCTGGTGCTCGTCGTGACATTCCTGCCGAACGGCATCCTCGGCGGCCTGTCGAAGATCATTGCGCGCTGGAGGAGCAAATGACGGCGCCCGCTCCTCACGGCGCGATCGCGCTGGCCACGCGCGGCCTGTCGAAGTCCTTCGGCTCGCTCATCGTCGCGCGCGACATCGAACTCGCGTTGCCGGTCGGCGCGCGCTACGCGCTCATCGGCCCGAACGGCGCCGGCAAGACGACGCTCATCAACCTGATCACCGGCATGCTCCCGTCCAACGCCGGACAGATCATCCTCGGCGACGACGACATCACCGCGTTGGAGCCGCAGCAGCGCGTGCGGCGCGGGCTCGCGCGCACGTTCCAGATCAATACCCTGTTCCCCGGCCTCAATCCGCTGGAGGCCGTGGCGCTCGCCGTGATGGAGCGACGCGGCATCGCCAAGCGGTTCTGGCAGAACATCGCCGACAACAAGGAGGCGATCGAGGAGGCCTACAGTATCCTCGAGAAGCTCAAGCTCGGCGACTGCGCCTACCAGACCACGCGCGAACTGCCGTACGGGCGTCAGCGCCTGCTGGAGATCGCGCTGGCGCTGGCGACCAGGCCGAAAGTGCTGCTGCTCGATGAGCCGGCGGCCGGCGTGCCGCAGGAGGAATCGGGCGAGATCTTTGAAGTCGTCGGCGGTCTGTCGAACGATTTGACGCTCTTGTTCATCGAGCACGACATGCACGTGGTGTTCCGCTTCGCCACGCACATCATCGTGCTGGTGGGCGGCGCCGTCTTCACGCAGGGCTCGCCGGCCGAGATCGCGGCCGATCCCGGGGTGCGCGAAGTCTATCTGGGCAAGCGGCATCATGGCTGAACCGCTTTTGAAGCTCGAGAGCGTGACCGCGGGCTACGGCGATGCTGTGGTGCTGCATGACATCTCGCTCGAACTGCCGCGCAACGGCAGCCTCGCCCTGCTCGGCCGCAACGGCGTCGGCAAGACCACGCTCCTGATGACCATCATGGGCTACACGCAGATGCGCGGCGGACGCGTCATCTGGCAGGGTCAGGACGTGTCGCGCCTGCCGCCGCACATCCGCGCGCGCCGCGGCATCGGCTGGGTGGCGCAGGAACGCGAAATCTTCCCCTCGCTAACGGTCGAAGAAAACCTCACCGTCGCATCGAAGCCCGGGCCGTGGGATCTTGCTGCCGTCTACAAGATGTTTCCGCGCCTCAACGAGCGGCGCGGCAACATGGGCAATCAACTCTCCGGCGGCGAACAGCAGATGCTGGCAACGGCGCGCGCGCTGATGACCAATCCCGCACTTCTTCTGCTCGACGAGCCCTGCGAGGGGCTCGCCCCCGTCATCGTCGATGAACTGGTGGCGGCCATGAAGACGCTGGTCGCCGATGAGCGCATCGCCATCGTCCTGGTCGAGCAGCACACGGAGATTGCGCTCGAAATGACGCGCGATGCGATCGTGCTCGAACGCGGCGCGATTGCGCATCGCGCCTCCTCGACCGCGTTGCAGGCCGACGTCGCCACGCTCGACCGTCTCGTCGGCTTGCGCGTCGCCGCATCGGCATAAGAACGCGACGCGCGCGGCACCAGGACTGCGAGCAGGCCCTGGGTACACGAAAGCTGCCGGCACACCCATTGTTGGCCCCTATGCTGTCGTTCGAAAGCACCGTTCCGGGACTTCATCTCCAACCAAGGGGACAGCGATGAAGTACATGATCAGCTGGTTCGAGCGGTCACAAGGTTCGCCTGCAGCTTACGAGAACGCGCAGGACCGGATTCTCGAAGTCTTTCGCCAATGGAAAGCACCCGACAATTTCAAGATCGAGGTCTTCGTGATCCGCGTCGGCGATTGGGGCGGGCACATGCTGGTGGACTGCAACGATCCGTTGACGGTCCACAAGTTTTGTTCGACCTTCCCGTCCTTCAAATTTCGCGCGCATCCGGTGGTGCCGGTGGAAGACGCCGTCCGCGTCGAGCTCGAAGCCATGGCATGGCGAGCCGGATTGAAAGATAAGTTACAGGAGCTGCACTCGGGTTGAGTGCCGCATCTTTTCTGATGGAGTTGATGCCTTGCGCGCGGAGTCGCCGGCCCCGCGTATCGCTGTACATCATTCGCGACACCTGCAAGACTGATCGCCGCCACGTGTACATCCGGGAAATCTCCTCATGAACGTCCCCAAGCCGAACGTCGGCATGCTGCCGACCGATCGCCTCGATTATTCGCCGATCGTCAACCGCAAGCCGCTCAAGCTGCCCAACAAGGCGCGCATGGTGGTGTGGACCGTCACCAACGTCGAAGACTGGGACCCGACGCAGACGATGCCGCGCACGGTGCTCACGCCTCCGGCGGGCGGTTCGCCGATGCCCGACATTCCGAACTGGTGCTGGCACGAATACGGCAACCGCGTCGGCTTCTGGCGGCTGTTGCAGGTCTATGACGAGTTCAAGATTCCCGGCGTGATGAACATCAACGGCGTCGCGGTCGAGGCCTATCCTGAACTGGTGAAGGCCTGCGTCGACCGCAAATGGGAGTTCGTCGGCCACGGCTACACCCAGCGCAACATGCAGAAGGTGGAGAACGAGCGCGCCGATATCCGGAAGAGCGCCGAAGTCATCGAGAAGGCGACCGGCAAGCGCCCGCGCGGCTGGCTCGGGCCGGGCCTCACCGAGACCTGGGAGACGCCGGACATCCTCGCGGAGGAAGGCTACGACTACGTCGCCGACTGGGTGCTCGACGACCAGCCGGTGTGGATGAAGACGCGCGGCAAGCCGATCCTCAACATCCCCTACACGCAGGAATGCAACGACGTGGCGATGATGCTGATCCAGCATCACAAGGCCAACGAGTTCTATGAGCGCGCGATGGATCAGTTCGAGCAGATCTACAAGGACTCGAAGGATTCGGCCCGCGTGATGGCGATCTCGGTCCATCCCTACATCATGGGCGCGCCGCATCGGGCGAAATATTTCCGCCAGATCTTCCAGAAGATCAGGAAGAAGCCGGGCGTGCTGTTCTGGACCGGCTCGCAGATTGCCGACTGGTTCGTGAAGACCGGGCCCAAGGCGCCGGAGTAAGGCCCTCGCTGTTGTCATCACCAGGCCGGCGCGCCAGCGCCGAGTCCCGGTGATCCCGATCATAGGGCCGAGCCTTGCCCGCCTAAGCGGGATGGCCGGGACAAGCCCGGCCATGACAAAAGAGCGAATGGCCGACTCGCCCTTGGTTTCCTACGCGAGCCGTACTATCGAAGGGGCCGTCCGCCCCCTTCCAATATGCAGGAAACGATGACCGCTGCGACCACCTTCCTCGACAAGAAGACCATCGCCGAACTGACGGCGAAGATGTACCTTGAGACCGGCGCGGTCCGCTTCATGGCGGACAAGCCGTTCATCTTTACGTCCGGCTGGGCTAGCCCGGTCTACAACGACTCGCGCTGGCTGATCTCGTTTCCCGACGCGCGCAGCATGCTGATGGATTTCTCGGTCGCCAGCATCGACCGCGACATCGGCCGCGACAAGATCGACGCGGTGGCGGGCGGCGAAACCGCCGGCATTCCCTTCGCCGCCTGGACCGCCGACCGCCTGCGCCTGCCGATGCAATACGTCCGCAAGAAGCCGAAGGGTTTCGGCCGCGGTTCGCAGATCGAAGGCCAACTGGTTCCCGGCCAGCGCGTGCTGCTGGTGGAAGACCTCGCCACCGACGGCCGCAGCAAAGTGAATTTCGTGAACGCGATCCGCGATGCCGAGGGCATCTGCGAGCACTGCACGGTCCTGTTCTTTTACGACATCTACAAGGACAGTCAGCGCGTGCTCGGCGACGTCGGCGTCACCCTGCATTATCTCACCACGTGGTGGGACGTGCTGGCGGTGGCGAAGGTGAGCGGCCAATACGATCCGAAGCTGCTCGACGAGATCGAGACCTTCATGAACGACCCGGCCGGCTGGTCGAAGGCCCACGGCGGCGTCGCGGAAGCGGGGGAGTGAAGGCCTCGTGCCACGGACGCGGCGCAGCATGAGCGAAAGCGAATGATGCGCTGCGCCCGGGACGCGCTATCCTAGCTTCCGCTTCAATCTCACCACCGCCAAATCCAGCGCCGACAAAAACCGCGAGACGTCCTGCCGCGAGAGCGGCTTCGGGCCACGCGTCTCGGCGCCGGCCGAGCGCAGATCGGTGAGCAGATTGCGCGTCGCCACCGCCATGCCGATCGAATCGTCGTCGAACGGCTTGCCGGTCGGACTGAGCACGGTCGCGCCGTTGCGCACAGCGCGCGCGGCGAGTGGGATGTCGGCCGTAATGACGATGTCGCTCGTCCCGGCACGCTCGGCGATCCAGTCGTCGGCGATGTCCGGGCCTTCCGGCACGATGACGCGCTCAATGAGGTCGCTGCGCGGCACCTGCATGAACGCATTGGCGACGATGAAGACCTTGAGGCCGTAGCGCTCAGCCACGCGGTAGACCTCCGGCTTGACCGGACAGGCATCGGCATCGACGAAGATGCGGATACCATTGCCGCCTGCCAGGCCTTCCATGCCTTCCGCTCCCGTGGTCCAATCCTTGAAAACAAGGGGAGGGATCAATGGCGAAGACCCGCAAGAAAGTCCAGGCGCGGCGCAAGGCGCCGGCGCGCAAGGCGCGCGTGCGGCATGCGGTGAAGGCCAAGACGACGCGGCCGAAAGCGCGCCGCCCACAGCGCTTCACCGTCAGCCATCCGCGCGAGGAGGACTTCGACCAGGGCCTGCGCACTTATGCGAAATATCGCGACCTCGGCATCGCCCCCGCGACCGGCGGCATGGTGCAGGCGCACGTGATCCGCTTCGTCCCACCGTTCCGGCCGGAGGAGGTGTCGAAGCCGCACTATCACGACGTCGACTTCCAAATGGTCTATGTGCTGAAGGGCTGGTACAAAACCGAATTCGAAGGCGAAGGCGTGCACACGTTCCATGCCGGCGCTTGCTGGATCCAGCCGCCGAAGATCAAGCACACCGTGCTCGGCTATTCCGACGATTGCGAGTTGTTGGAAATCGTGCTGCCGGCTGAGTTCGAAACTGTGACGCTCGGATAAGAAGAGTGGGCATGGGCGGCAGCGCGCAGCATCCGCCGCGAACATCGCGGCCTGAAGCGCACGCCACCGCCCCGCCCCGCTAGCTGGGCCGGCCATGCGATGGCGCCGAATATCTGGACGCACTAATTACCGACGCGGCCTCACAAGGGATTTGACGAAGATCAAAAGCGATTCGGTATTCTTCAGTGTGCGCTTGAACCGTTCGGAGCGCCCTGAACGACAAAGGCGCGCGCCGCGCCTGTTTGAGGCCGCGGCAGCGCGCCTTCTCGCCGCTCCCCAGGTCAGGCGGCGGGTTTGACTTTGACCCTCCTGGCCTGCGCCTAGTGTTTGACCGGCGGTTCGGTCGGCTCGATGATCATGCCGGTCGTCGGCTCGATCCAGACGAGGTGATCTTTCACCGCTTTGACGCCAGGGATGTTCTCGGCCGCGATCTTGAGCGCTTCGCGCTGACGCTCGTCGACGACGACGCCCCATAATTCGACGACGCCGTTGTTGACGACCACATTGGTCGCCGCAATCGGCGCCCACTGCTCCTTTTGCATGACCGCCTGGAGCTGTTCGCGAATTGCAGCATCGTCTTTCGCCGTCTTCGGCGCCGAGCGCGCGAGGCTGACCACGGCGTGCATGAGATTTGACCGCGTGACGATGCCGGTCACCTTGCCGTCACGCACTACCGGCACGCGCTTGATGCGCCGCCGCTCCATGAGCTCAACGATGTCTTCGAGTGCGGCGTCTTCACCGACCGTCTGCACGTCCTCGGTCATGACCTCGGAAACCTTGTTTCCGTGGGTCTGCGTATATTCGGCGGCCATCTTGCCGGGGCCCATGAGGAACTCGAGCCAGCGTGAGCGGCGGCGTTCGGTTTGTGTTTCGCGGCGGCGCAGGAAATCGCCCTCGGAAATGATACCGACCAGCTTGCCGTTGTTGTCGATGACCGGCAGGCCGCTAATGCGATGCTGCAGCATCACGCGAGCAGCGTGGAGAACCGTGGCATCCGGTGCGATGGAAACGAGATCGCGCGTCATCACGTCCTTGGCATTCATGGCGAACCTCCAAAACTGGCTGGTGGTATGAAGCCACGCTGCTCCCGAGGGCACGTTGATGCAAGTCAATCGTAACAGTTCGGGCGCATTAGTGCCGCCACTCCGGCGGTGGAACCGGGGTCCAAGGGCATTTCAGCTTGAGATCGTCGGCAATGGCATTGGCGGCGATGTATCCGGGCGCGCCGTTGACCCCGCCGCCATTGCCGGACGAGGAGCCGCAGAGGTAAAGGCCATCGATGGGCGTTCGCGCACCGGGCATGAGCGCATGCGGCCGGTTGATGCCCAGTTGATCCGGCACATAAGCGCCCATGCGCACGGCCCCCTGGCGCATGTTGCAATTGAGCCGTTCGACATCGCGGGGCGTAAACAGATAGCTGCCGATGACATTGCTCTCATCGAGGTTAGACGCATATTCGCGCCAGACATCGAGCAGCTTGCCGGCGTACTCTTCGCGGCGGTTCTCCCAACCCTGCGGCCCATCCTCGACCGCATAAGGCGCGAAGGGCCACCAGAAAGCGACGTGGCGGCCGGGCGGCGCATAGGTCGGATCGAACTGGCTGTTGCACGCGCCATTGCCGAGCAATACGCGCGGAAATGTCTTCGCAGCGCAATCGTCGAAGCAGGTCGCGACCTCGTCGATGGTGTCCATGCCGAAGAACATGTTGTAGGCGCGCGCAACATCGGGGTCGAAGGCGGCAGCCCGGTAGGCCGGCGGGTTCTTCAGTGCGAGGTGCAGCGTCACCAGGCTGTGGTTGCCCCAGTGCCAGCTTTTCGCCTTTTGCCGCACCGGCTCCGGGAACAGCTCTTCGCCGGCCATCTGCACCGTGGTGGGGAAGTCGACGGCGCTGGCGACAAACTGACGTCCGGTCATGACGCGGCCGTCGTCGAGCACAACGCCGGTGGCGCGGCCGTTCTCGACTTTGATCTCCCGGACTTGGGCATTGGTGATAACGTCACCCCCACCCGCTTCCACCACCCGCGCCAGCGCGTGAACCAGCGACACCGCACCGCCCACAGGCAGGGTGAAACTGGCAATATTGGCGAAGATCGCCGGAAAGACGATGCCGGCGCCGGGCACATTCTCGGTGGTGATAACGTGCATGTAGGACGTGAACAAAGTGCGGATGCGCTCGTCAACGAAATGCTTGCGCACGACGCTGAACAGATCGTGCTGCGCGTGCGAGAGCAGTTCCTTGGCCATCGGGCCGCTGAGACGATCGAGCAACTGCTCGCGCGGCATCGGCGCGTTGTAGAGCAGGGAGACCAGCAGCGGCCGCATGTCCTCGCAGTAGGTGTGCCAGAGCGCGCGGAACGTCTCGGCATCCTGCCTGGAGAAGCGCGCCAACGACGCGCAGGTCTTCTCGAGATCCTTGTGAATGACAATGCCGGTGCCGTCGCGGAACACGGCCGCCTGCTGCACCGGCGGTTCGATATAGGAAAAGCCGTAGCGATAAAGCTCGAGATCGTGCAGCAGAGGGGATAAACCGATGCCCATGTAGAAGTTGGCGTGCAGATTGAGCCGGAAGCCGGGGAGTTGCTCCGTATCCGTACTGCAGCCGCCGCCGATGCGCGGATTGCGTTCGAGCACGGCGATCTTGAGCCCGGCGCGGGCCAGATATGCGGCGAGCGTCAGGCCATTATGGCCGGCGCCAATGACGATACCGTCATAGGTCGACAAGGCCCCCTCCCCGTTGTTGTTTGCCCAAGCCTAGCCATTCCGCGCGTGGGCAACAATGCGCCCTCCCACACGCGAAAGTTTGCCCGGCCGATTTATTTGGCGTTAGCCTTGCGGCAACGCTGCGCGGTCACGCGGCGGCAACAATCATTCGGGAGACGCCTATGGGCCAGGACCTGTTCGATCGCCGCGCCGTGCTCGCCGGCACCACCGCGCTCGGCGCCGCCGGCATGCTGCGCGGCCACGCGCTCGCGCAGGCCGGGACTATGCCCGCCGCCAAACTGCCTGCGCAGGGGGATTTCGTCATCCGCGGAGCGCATGTGCTGACGATGGACGAAAGCCTCGGCGACTTCCCCAGGGGCGACGTGCATATTCGCGGCGGCGAAATTGTGGGTATCGGGCTGACGGTCAATGCAAGCGGCGCGGAGGTGATCGACGGCAAGGGCATGATCTGCATGCCGGGCTTCGTCGATACGCATTGGCATCACTGGACCACGCTCTTGCGGCCCCTGATGCGGCAGGACGACCCCGGCCTCACCTACTTCCCGGTGACGGCCAAATACGGCGTGCTCTACACGCCGCAGGACAGCTATCGCAGCGTCCGGCTCGGCCTGGCGCAGGCCCTCGCCGCCGGCATCACCACGACGCAGAACTGGGCGCACAATGTGCGCAGCCCGGCCCACGCCGACGCCGAGATGAGCGCGATGCGTGACACCGGCATCCGCGGGCGTTTCGCCTACGGCAATCCGGTGCGCGATCCGAACGACAAGCCCATGGATATCGCCGACCTTGCCCGTGCCAAGCGCGACTGGGTGACCAAGGGCGGCATGCTCACCCTCGCCATCTGTTCGCGCAGCGTCGACGGCGCCAACGGCGCCACGCGCGGCGGCATTACGACCGAGATGGCGAAGAAGGAATGGGGCGCGGCGCGCGAGCTCGGCCTGCCGATCACGCTGCACACCTCCGGGACCGGCGCCATCAAGATCCTGGACGATGCCGGCCTGCTCGGTCCCGACGTGCAGCTCGTGCATCCGCTCGGAACCACCGAGGAGGACCGCGCGATCCTCGCCAAGCAGCAAGTGAGCTACAGCACGTCTCCGGTCGGCGAGGCGCGGCGACCCGGCGTCACCCAGCTCGCGGAGATGCTCGCGGCGCGCGTCAACATGAGCCTGTCGATCGACCACACCACGACCTTCGATGCCGATATGTTCAAGAACATGGGCATCCTGTTCTCGTTGAACATGCACCGTCTTGGCGACAAGTCTGAGCTCACGACACGGCGGCTGGTGCAACTGGCGACGATCGACGGCGCGCTGGACCTGGGCCTTGGCAACCAGACCGGATCGCTGACACCGGGCAAGCGGGCGGACCTCATCCTCATTCGCACCACCGCGCCGAACATGGCGCCGATCGGCGATCCCTACGACGCGCTGGTGCAGCTCGCGCAGC
>Ga0310811_10003763_pt1 | contig 19134 bp, 17 predicted proteins | sample YCmetagenome_FD_207642 | JGI IMG/M metagenome (GOLD analysis project Ga0310811, IMG submission 207642) | Soil microbial communities from experimental microcosm in Duke University, North Carolina, United States - YC | ecosystem: Engineered > Artificial ecosystem > Soil microcosm > Unclassified ...
GGCGATGTCGCCGCGTGCCGGCGTCAGGCGCGGATCATGCATAGCGTTCGCTCAACAATTTGTAGATCGCGCGCGCCGCCTGGCATTCGCCGCCTTCGGGGCGCGCCGGCTTTGCAGACGGCGTCCAGCCGTAGATATCGACATGCAGCCAGCTTTTGGCGTCGGTGACGAAGCGTTGCAGGAACAGCGCGCAGATGACCGAGCCGGCAAAGCCGCCCGACGGCGCGTTGTTGATGTCGGCCACCTTCGAATCCAGCCAGGAATCGTAGGGCGGCCACAGCGGCATGCGCCACAATGGATCGTTCTCCGCTCTCGCACTGCGTGCGACGTCTGCCGCGAGCGTCTCATCATTGGTGTAAAAGGGCGGTAAATCCGGTCCAAGCGCTACCCGCGCCGCACCGGTCAGGGTGCCGAGATCGACCAGGAGGTCGGGCTTCTCCTCGTCTGCCAGCGCCAGTGCGTCGGCCAATACCAGCCGGCCCTCGGCGTCGGTGTTGCCGATCTCGACGTTAAGCCCCTTGCGCGACTTGAAGATGTCGAGCGGACGGAAGGCATTGCCTGCCACCGCGTTCTCCACCGCGGGGATCAGCACCCGCAGCCTGACTTGCAGCCTGGCGTCCATCACCATCTGCGCCAGCGCCAGCACGTTGGCAGCACCCCCCATGTCCTTCTTCATGATCAACATGCCGCTGGAAGGTTTCAGGTCGAGCCCGCCGGTGTCGAAGCAGACGCCCTTGCCGACCAGGGTCACCTTGGGATGACCAGGCTCGCCCCAGGTGAAGTCGATCAGCCGCGGCGCGCGCGGCGAGGCCATGCCGACGGCAAAAATCAGCGGAAAGTTCTGTCGCGTCAGTTCGTCGCCGACGATTGTCCTGAAGCTGGCGCCGTAACGTGCGGCGAGTTCGGCGGCGGCCGCTGCCAGCTCTTCCGGGCCCATGTCGTTCGACGGCGTGTTGATCAGGTCGCGCGCCAGCGAGGCTGCTTCGGCCATCCGCGCGATGTCGGCGACGTCGATGCCGTCGGGCGGCACCAGCCGCACATCTGGCTTCTCCGTCTTGCGGTAGCGGCCGAAGCGGTAGCATCCGAGCGCAAAGGCGAGCGTTGCGAGATGCGTGTCGTGCGGCGCATTGGCGAAGCGATAGACGCCGGGCGGCAGCAGGCCCGGCAGCGCGCCGGGCCGGAACAGGTCGCGCGATGGGCTGCCTTCGTCTTCGAGGCCGAAGATGACTTGCGCAATTTTTCCCTCGGGCGAGGGCAGTGTCAGAAGCTTGCCGGGCTTGGCGGTGAAGTCGTTGGCGAGTGCGAACTGTTTTGCCGGCGCGGCAAGCCCCTCGCTGATCCCTGCCCATGTCGCCTTGGTGGCGAAGGTGATCGGAATGGCGCAACTGGCGGGCGCGGTCTCGAACGGGGATTGCATGTCGGTCTCGTGAATACAGGCGGGGCGCAGGCCGTCGAAGTTGCAGGATATTGCCGTGACTTCAATGGCGAAGACGCAAAAATAGCCGCCATCCACCGGCCGGGCCGGACCGGCCCAACCCCGCCAATTAACCAACCATTAGGGTTAACAGTCTATTGCTGGCGCGTTCGGCTCCATTCGCCTGAAATCGTGAGTTGAAGTGCCATGCGTCGACAGTCCAGCCTTGTTCGACCCGGATTAGCCCGGCTTCTCGCATCCGCAGCCGTGACGGCGATGCTGGCCGCGAGCCTTGGCGGCTGCCAGACCATGTCGGACGTGACCGGCGCGATCACCCAAAGGTCCGACGCAACCCCCGACGATCCGCGCCGCGCCGTCGAGGTTTACGGCGAGCGCTATCGCGCCAATCCCAAGGATGTCGACGCCGCGCTGGCCTATGGCCAGGCGCTCCGCGCCTCCGGCCAGCGCGCGCAAGCCGCCGCCGTGCTCGAACAGGCGACCATCGCCCATCCCGGCAACAAGGCGCTGCTCGCCGGCTACGGCCGCGCGCTCGCCGACAACGGCAATTCGCAGGCCGCCTTCGACGTGCTCAGCCGCGCCCATTCGCCCGACAATCCGGACTGGCGTATTCTCTCGGTCCAGGGCACCGCGCTCGACAAGCTCGGCAAGCACGAGGAAGCGCGCAACTACTACAACACCGCCCTGAAGATCGTGCCCGACGAGCCGTCGGTGCTGTCCAATCTCGGCCTCTCCTACATGCTGACGCGGGACCTGCCCAACGCCGAGCAGACGCTGCGGCGCGCCTATGGCAACCCGCGGGCGGACGCACGCGTCCGGCAGAATCTGGCGCTGGTCGTCGGCCTGCAGGGCCGCTTTGCGGAAGCCGAGACCATCGCCAAGGGTGACCTGCCGGCAGAAGAGGCGGCGGCGAACGTGGCCTATTTGCGGGAAATGCTGAGCCGCAAGGACAATCCGCGTAGCGGCGGCAAGACCGTCCCGGTCGCAGCCCTCAGCCGGCCCGACTGATCGATCCCCTTCAAAGCATTGTTGTGCGCGCGCTCTCGGTTCCGCTACGCTAGATCTTGCGTTTCCGGATGTTGAGGGCCTCTATCCCTACTGTGCATGGGGTTGTTTTCGCAATTTTGGGTCCGGCTCAGCGCTGCATCGATGGCCGGACACAGGCCGTCGGTGCTTCGCGCTGGCGGCGAAGCGACTCAACTTCCAGCCATCATCCCCTTACAGGATCGGCGTCGTCTGCAGCTTGATGTAGGTCGGCCCGAGAATGACGATGAACAGGCACGGCAGGAAGAACAGGATCATCGGCACGGTGAGCTTGGGCGGAAGTGCCGCCGCCTTCTTCTCGGCCTCGTTCATCCGCATGTCGCGGTTTTCCTGCGCCATCACGCGCAGGCTCTGGCCGAGCGGCGTGCCGTAGCGTTCGGACTGCTGCAGGGCGAGACAGACCGACTTGACGCCTTCCAGGCCGGTCCGCTTCGCGAGGTTTTCATAGGCCACCTTGCGGTCCTGCAGATAGGACAGTTCCGCCGTGGTCAGCGCGAGTTCCTCCGACAGCCCCACCGATTGCGACACGATTTCGACGGAGACCTTGCGGAAGGCGACTTCGACCGACATGCCGGACTCGATGCAGATCAGCAGCAGGTCGAGCGCGTCGGGAAAGGCGCGCTTGATCGAGAGCTGCCGTTTGCCGATCGCGTTCTTCAGAAAGATCATCGGCGCCTGCAATCCGAAATAGGCGGCGCCGATGCAGATGCCGATCTTGACCAGCATCGATTTATCCATGTGCGTGATCACGAAGACGTAGAGGACCGCGCCGAGGAAAAGCACGATCGGCGTCACCGCGCGGGCGAACAGGAAGGTAACGTAAGGCGCCTGGCCGCGGTAACCGGCCATCACCAGCTGGTCGCGGGCGGACTCTTGTGCCAGCCATTTGCTCAGGTTGAAGTCTTCCACCACTTTGGAAACGAGCTGCTTCGGGGTTTGGCGCAGCGACACTTTCTCGGTCTTGGCGAGCCGGTCGCGCTCGCGCTGCCGGATCCGTTCGCGCTCGCTGGCGACCGCTTTCATGCGCTTGGCGAGGCCTTCGCCGGCAAACAGCGGCATCACCAGCGTGTAGGCGGTCACGCTCGCCGCGATCGCGGCCAGGAGCATGGTCATGAACCTGGCGTCGTGCATTTTGGTGATGAGGAAATCAATCATGCTGCACCGTCAAAAATCGAAGTTGATCATTTTCTTCATCACGAGGACGCCGCACGTCATCCACAAGGCGCAACCCACCAGCATGAACTGCCCCAGCGGCGTGGTCCACAACAGCGAGATGTAGTCGGGCGTCGTAATCCAGACCAGCGCCATGACGACCGGCGGCAGCGAGCCGATGATGGCGGCCGAGGCCTTGGCTTCCATCGACATCGCCTGAATCTTCTCCGCCATCTTCTTGCGGTCGCGCAGCACCCGCGACAGGTTGCCGAGCGCTTCGGAGAGGTTGCCGCCCGACTTCTGCTGGATCGCGATCACGATTCCGAAGAAATTGGCTTCCGGCACCGGCATCCGTTCGTACAGGCGCGCACAGGCGTCGCCGAGCGACATGCCGATGGTCTGGGTTTCGATGATGGCGAGGAACTCGCTCTTCAGCGGCTCCGGCGCATCGGCGGCGACCACCTTGATCGACTCAAACAGCGGCAGTCCGGCCTTGATGCCGCGCACGATGACATCGACGGCGTCGGGGAGCGCCTTCAGAAACGCTTTTTCGCGCTTCTTCTTCAGATAATTAAGCAACCAGCGCGGCAGGCCGAAGCCGGCGGCAAACGCCATGCCGGCGCCGCCCAGCAGTCCACCGCCCATCCAGAATGCGATGAAGAATGCGGCGACCGCGAGAACCCCCGACACGATCCAGAATTTCTGCGTCGTCCAGGTCAATCCGGCCTGGCCGATGCGGGTGCTCAGGGGTACCGATTTTTCCTTCTGGCGGCGCGCCTCGAGATCCTTCAGCGATCCCTCGACCTGCTCGCGGCGCGAGCGCTGGCTCTTGTCGGCCTGACGCGCGGCCGCAGGCTCGGGCCGCGCGATCGAGGCGCGGCGCGACTCCGCCTTGTGCTCTCCCGAGAGCATCGGGTAGATAAAGACCCACGCCAGACCGCCGATGGCGGTAAATGCGAGAAACGCCAGTGCTAGCGCTTGGATGTTCATCGCTTGGCTCCAGGCTCTTCCTTGGCCTCGGCGGCATCGAGCGCCGCCGCGAGCCGTTTCTCTTCGCCGAAATAGCGTGCGCGTTCCCAGAATCGCGGCCGGCCGATACCGGTCGACCGGTGCCTTCCGATGATCTTGCCGTTGGCGTCTTCGCCGATCATGTCGTACAGGAACACGTCCTGGGTGATGATGGTGTCGCCTTCCATGCCCATCACCTCGGTGATGTGGGTGATGCGGCGCGAACCGTCGCGCAGGCGCGCGGCCTGGACGATGACGTCGATCGAGGCGCAGATCATCTCGCGAATGGTGCGCGAGGGAAGTGAAAAACCGCCCATCGTGATCATCGATTCGCAGCGCGACAGGGCTTCGCGCGGGTTGTTGGCGTGCAGCGTGCCCATCGAGCCGTCATGGCCGGTGTTCATGGCCTGCAGCAGGTCGAACGCCTCGGGTCCGCGGACTTCGCCGACGATGATGCGTTCGGGCCGCATACGCAGGCAGTTGCGCACCAGCTCGCGCATGGTGACCTGGCCCTCGCCCTCGATGTTGGGTGGACGGGTTTCCAGCCGCACCACGTGGGGCTGCTGCAACTGAAGTTCGGCGGCGTCTTCGCAGGTGATGACGCGCTCGTCATGCTCGATGAACTGGGTCAGGCAGTTCAAAAGCGTGGTCTTGCCGGAGCCGGTGCCGCCGGAGATCAGCACGTTGCAGCGGACGCGGCCGATGATCTGCAGGATTTCGGCGCCTTCCGGCGAGATCGCGCCGAATTTCACCAGCTGATCGAGCGTCAGCTTGTCCTTCTTGAATTTGCGGATGGTGAGCGCGGGCCCGTCGATCGCCAGCGGCGGCACGATGGCGTTGACGCGCGAGCCGTCGGCGAGGCGTGCGTCGCAGATCGGCGAGGATTCGTCGACGCGCCGGCCGACCTGGCTGACGATGCGCTGGCAGATGTTGAGAAGCTGCTGGTTGTCGCGGAACCGGATGCCGGTGCGCTGGATCTTGCCGGCGACTTCGATGAACACGGTACCGGCGCCATTGACCATGATGTCGGCGATATCGTCGCGCGACAGCAGCGGTTCCAGCGGACCGTAGCCGAGCACGTCGTTGCAGATATCGTCGAGCAGTTCCTCCTGCTCGGCGATCGACATCACGATGTTCTTGATCGCGATGATCTCGTTGACGATGTCGCGGATTTCCTCGCGCGCCGACTCGCCGTCGAGCTTGGCGAGCTGGGCGAGGTCGATCGCCTCGATCAGGGCGCCGAAGATCGTCGCCTTGACCTGGTAATAGTTTTCGGAACGGCGCGCTTCGATCGGGGGTGCCGGCGGCGGCGCCTTGGAGGGAGCCATCGGCGGCGAAGCGACGACAGGCGCGGCGATCTCGCGCGCAACGACGGTGGCGCCGGACGTGAGTTCCGGCGTCTGAATGGCGGGCTTCGGCGCCCGCGTGTCGCTTTCTCCGCTACGCTTACCAAACACTATCGTACTCCACGCGGGCGGCTTACTTTTTGGCCCGCAACTTGGCGATCAGGGGCGACAGGAACGACCCCTTCGGCTTCTTGGTCTCGCCGCGGCCTGTCAACCGCTGCGCAATCTGCAGGAACGTCTCGGTGGTGCGATGATTGGCGGAGATTTCCGCGATCATCTGCCCGTTATTGGCGGCCGAGCCGAACATCTGCGGATCGAACGGTATCGTTGCGATCGGCGGGCTTTCGATCGCCTTGGCGAATTCGCTGGCGGGGATCTCGGGCCGCTTCGGTATGCCGACTTGATTGAGGCAGTAGAGCGGCGCGCGGTCGTTCGGCCGCGAGGTCTTGAGCAGGTCGAAAATGTTCTTGGTGTTGCGCAGGTTGGCGAGATCGGGGGCCGCGACGATCAGGATGTCGTCGGCCGCGATCAGTGCGCGCTTGGTCCATCCCGACCATTGATGGGGGACGTCGAGCACGATGCAGGGCATCGTGGTGCGAAGCGTGTCGAAGATCGAATCGAAGGCATCCGCGCCGAAATCATAGACCTTGTCGAGCGTCGCCGGCGCGGCCAGCAGGCTGAGATGGTCGGTGCATTTCGACAGCAGGCGATCGATGAAAGCGGTATCGACCCGGTCCGGCGAGAATACCGCGTCGGCAATGCCCTGCGCCGGATCCTGGTTGTAGTCGAGGCCGGCGGTACCGAAGGCGAGGTCGAGGTCGGCGACCACGGAATCCAGCGCCAGGTCACGCGCGATCGCCCAGGCGACGTTATGGGCGATCGTCGAGGAGCCGACGCCGCCCTTGGCGCCGACCACGGCGATGATGCGCCCGACCGCCTTGGCTTCCGGCGTCGAGAACAGGTTGCAGACCGAACGCACAACGTCGATGGCGCCGACCGGGGCGATCATGTAGTCGCTGACGCCGCGGCGGACCAGCTCGCGGTAGAGCGTGACGTCGTTGATGCGGCCGATCACGATCACCCTTGTGCCGGCGTCGCACACCGTGGCCAGCTGATCGAGGCCGTGCAGGATGTCGCTGCGGCCTTCGGTCTCCAGGATGATCACGTTCGGCGTCGGCGCCGACCGATAGGCTTCGATGGCGGCGGCCATGCCGCCCATCTGGATCTTGAGATGAGCCTTGTCGAGGCGGCGGTCCTCGCCGGCCGATTGCACGGCGGCGGCGGTTTCCACCGTCTCGCAAAACGCCTGCACCGACACCCGCGGCGCCGGCGCGATATGCTCTTCCGGCGGCGGTGTGCCGTCCGGCTGCTGCTCGGGGTTCTGGCGCGCGTAGCTGATCATTTGCCTGTATCGCTCAGTTTGGCCTTTTCGGCCTCGGGATAAATGGTCGCGGTCGAGGTGCCCTTGCGATATTTCTCAAAGGCTGCGTTGCGCCGCATCGTATAGGCGGGTGTCTCGGCGCGCGGCTGCACGAGGTCGGATGGATTGTCGATCATGGCCGCCAGATTGCGCTGGTTGGAGCAGCCGAAATTGTAATAGGGCTTGTTGTCGAAATAGCCCTTGTTGTCGATGGACGGTCCGGCGTCCTCCGGCCACAGGCCGCAGGGGCCGGCGGTGGCCGAGATCTTCGGATAGTTCAGCCGGATCGCGGCCATGTGCCGCGGGTCTTCGGGATGATACTGGCGGACGATGACGGCGCGGGGCGGCACGCCGGCGGCGGCCAGCGTCGCCTGGATTTCCCGCAACGATTCCGCGGCAGCCCGCGCGTTTGGCGTATTGACGGGCACATCGATGCTGATCCCGCCGGTGCCTTCCTTGAGCCAGGTCTGCGCCATTCCCGTCACGTCGTCGCGCTGGGTCGCGGAAATTCCGCCGCGCCCGCGGCCGACGAAAACGATGATCGACCGGTCGGCTTCCTGGACCGCGATCGGATGACGCAGGCGGTAATCGTCGGGGATGCTCACCGCTGCCACCTCGTCGCCGGTGTGCTTGCAGGCGCCCAGCGCCACGGCAAGACCGATCAGCGCTCCCGCGAGGCGGAGAGCGCGTTTGCGATCGGCGGATGTTCCTGATGTCCTCTGTGGTGTCATCGTTCCGCCTCAGTCCGTAATAAAGCCGTAGGTGCCGCGATAATTCCGTGCCGGCTCGACGCGGCCCGGGACGCCGTAGATCCGGTTGATGCTGCCGAGCAGATCGGTCTGCGGATCCGATGCACTGGCAAAGCCGTCATCCGGCCGCGACAGATCTTTTTGCGCGACCGCGCGAACCACGTAGGGAGTGACCAGGACCATCAACTCGGTCTGGTTGTTGACGAAGTCGCGGCTGCGGAACAGCGCGCCAAGCACCGGCACTTGCGACAGCCCGGGAAAGCCGTTGATGGCCTGCTTGGTCTGCTGCTGGATCAGGCCGGCCATCGCCATCGAGCCGCCCGATGGAATTTCCAGCGTGGTCTCGGCGCGGCGGGTCTTGATCGAGGGAATCGTGGTTCCGCCGGCGCCGCCGGTCAAAGAGTTTTCGGTCGAGACTTCAGACACTTCGGTCATCACCCGCAGGCTGATGCGGCCTTCGGTCAGCACCACCGGCGTGAAATTGAGCGAGATACCGAATTTCTTGAAGCTGACCGTCTGAACGCATTGTCCGATGGCGCCACCGGTCGTCGTTTGGCAGGTTACGCCGGTCGGAATGGGAAATTCGCCGCCTGAGATAAATGTCGCGGACTCGCCGGAGATCGCCGTCAGGTTGGGTTCAGCGAGCGTTCGCACCACACCGGCGCTTTCCATGGCGCGCAGCGTGGCCGTCACTGATGGGTTGGTGCCGAGCGCTCCCGTCAACGCGTTGGTTGGGACAAGCGGCGAATTGTTTGCCGTGAACGGGTTGGTATTGCTGAACCTGACAACAGCCGTGCCGTAACTCATGCTGGCTGTGAGGTCGATGCCCAATTGTTTGATGATCGAGCGCTGGACCTCGGCGAGCGCGACTTTCAGCATCACCTGGTCACGGCCACGGACCGCGATCGAATTGACGACCCTGTCCGGGCCGCCGGCGAGGCGCGTGGCCATGTCGTTGGCCTGCTGCGCGTCGATCGGGTTTGCCGCCGTGCCGCTCAACACCACCCCTTCGCCGACACCCTCGATGTGGATGTCCGAGTTGGGCAGCAATTGCTTCAGCGCGGTGCGCAAGCCGTTGAGGTCTCGCGTGACCGCGATGTCATAGGCTGCGATCTGCTGGCCCGTCGAATCGAAGAATACGATGCTGGTCTGGCCCACCGCCGCGCCGATAATATAGGCGCGCTGGGCGGAACGGACGACGGCGTTGGCGATCTTGGGGTCTGCCACCAGCACGTCCTTGATGTCGCGCGGCAGGTCGATCACCATGGATTTGCCAACGCCGAGCGCAACCGGGCGCGCGTTCATCTGCCCGTCGGGCGCGGCGACGGGCGCCGGGGTGCGATAGTCGCCCGCCACCACAGGCGTCAGGGCCGGATTGAGCGTCAGCGCTGCGACGGCCGAAAACGACAGGGCGCGGACGATGAATGCCCGCATCATCGGCTGATTTCCCCTGCAATTCATATCATCTGTCCTCTCGGTCGCGTCTGCACCGCCGGCCGGCCGGCGACGCCGTAACGAACGGCCCTGATGCCTTCACTGCGCTGGTTGATGAAACTGCCGCTGGCCGTCACGGCCGGCCGAATCGACCGCTGCATGACCTGAAGCGGCGCGGCAGGCTGGCTGTTGGACCCGCCGGCGAGGAATGCGGCAATGCCGTCAACGCCGTTGGCGATGGTCACGTCGACAATGCGAGCGGTATTCATACGCTTCACTTTCCACATAACGCCGCGACGCTTCCGCCGCCGTAATGGGAGTTGACCAGCTATTCGTCAAAGCATGGTTAATGAGGCGTGAGGAAATTGCCTTAACGGAGCGTTACCGCCCCAAGGATCAGCGGCTCGGATCCCGGGGTCAGCGCATGGCGAGGTGGGCGAGGTCGACCGCCTTGATCCACTCGGTCTCCGGATAAATCATCAGCGCCCCGATCGCGAGCGCGATGCCGTAGGGGATCCCGCTCTGCTTGTCGTGCAGGCGGAGCAGCCAGGCCTGGCCGTTGAGCGGGTAGGGCAGGGGCCATTGCCGGAACTGGAGCAGCAGCAGCGTCAGCGCGCCGCCAAACAGCGACGCGTAGATCAGGTAGCCGAGGAGATGGTCGAAACCGAACCAGAGCGCCACCCCGGCCGCTACCTTGGCATCGCCGCCGCCGACCCAGCCCATCGCAAAGCAGGCAAAGGCCGTCACCAGGACCGCGCCACCGGCGCCGAGATGCATCAGGAAGTCGTGCAAGCCCATGCCGCCGAGCAGCGCCAACGCCAGAAAGCCGGCCACCAGCGCCAGCGACACCCGGTTCGAAATCGTCATGGTGAAAAGGTCGCTCGCGGCCGCGAATGCCATCAGGGCCGGAAACAGCAGAAGGCGGGTGATATCGAGGATCATGAATTCACACAGCCCATGCTGCCAGCGCGAGGTTCAGGCATCCGGGGACCCTATCGGCGAGAAATGAACAATCGGAAAACGGCCGCATGCGCCGCCGCCAACGGCGTTGGGGAACCCAGCACCTTCGCAAACGACAAAGGCCCCGGATGACCGGGGCCCCTGAAGCACGTTGCGACGATCGCTTATTTCAGCGAGGTCGAGATCGTGCCGAAGTTCGTGGAGAGCTTGCCGCCGACGCCCTGAACGGCGGTAATGATCGCAATTGCAATGCCGGCGGCAATCAGGCCGTATTCGATGGCCGTCGCGCCGGACTCATCCTTGACGAAACGCGAAACGAGATTCTTCATAATAGGTAACTCCTGTGTACACGTGGCTGGTCGCACTACTGTTTGGTCTCGCCGGCGTTCTCAGCACCGTGACCATGCCTCACCCTAAGACCCGACCATTGCGGCGCAGTTAATTCGTTCGCGCAAAAGCGCCGGGAACTCACTGTTCTCACTCAGAGTAAACGCGCAATTAAGCCAATTCATAAAGTGCAAAAAGACGCCCATGCGCGGTCCTTTGCGGTCGCGCTGGCGGCGGCCGGTCCCGACGATTCACGGCTCCTTAAGCGCAAGCGGATACCCCTGATGTCTCCGATCAAACGAGGCCGTCATGTCGAATTTGGCGTTGGAAGTCATCGAAATGATCGGCCAGACGATGGCCAAGGTGGTGCCGGTCACGATCGGGTTGGCCGTGGTGTTCTCGGTGCTCGCGCATTTCTGGGCCTGCAATCCCGGCAAGCCGTGGTGGCGCAAAAGCGAGCTGATTACCGACATCTGCTACTGGTTCTTCGTGCCGGTATTCGCCCGGGTGTTTCGCATCGGACTGTTGGTGCTCGGCGCCGGCGTCGTCTTCAACATTCATGAGGTCGCTGATCTGATCGCCTTCTATGACAACGGCCATGGTCCGCTGTCGGAGCTGCCACTGTGGCTGCAGGCGCTGCTGTTTCTGGTCGCGTCCGACTTCATGCTGTACTGGCTGCACCGCATGTTTCACGGCGGCGGCTTCTGGAAGTACCACGCGATCCATCATTCTTCCGAGGAGCTCGAGTGGATTTCCGCCGCGCGGTTTCATCCGGTCAATCTGTTCATCGGGACGATCATGGTCGACGTCATCCTGCTGATGGCGGGGATCTCGCCGAACATCATGTTGTGGGTCGGGCCGTTCACGACCTTCCACTCGGCCTTCGTGCACGCCAATCTGAACTGGACGCTGGGTCCGTTCAAATACGTGCTCGCCACGCCGGTGTTCCACCGCTGGCATCACACCTCGCTCGAAGTGGGCGGCAATACCAATTTCGCCGGCACCTTTCCGCTCTGGGACATCATGTTCGGCACGTTCCGGATGCCGGAAAACAAACTGCCCGATCATTACGGCGTCGACGACCAGGCGATCCCAACCGAGATAGGCGGACAGCTGGCCTATCCGTTCCGCCACTAGATCCGGCATGTGCATCGGCGGTTGGTGCGATTGCGACCCGTCCCTTAACCTTGCCTTGACCTATCTCTGGCTAGTCTCGGAGCAGCGCCCGTTGTGCCGCTAGCGTCATGTATGAGTAAAAGCGTATGAACACCGCCCGAATTGTCGTGCTGACTATCGCCATTGGTGCCGGCGGCGTGGCCGCCTATCTTGCGAGCGGTTCCGAGAAGGAAGCCGCCGTACCGGCCGCAGCCGTGCAGCAAATACCGACGATGGATGTCCTCGTCGCCAAGGACGACATCAACCTCGGCCAGACCGTCTCCGCCGAAAACCTGCAGTGGCAGACCTGGACCGAATCCAGCTCCAGCGGCAGCTTTATTCGTAAAAAGGACCGGCCCGAGGCCATCAAGGAAATCGTCGGCTCCATTGCCCGCGCGCCATTCATCGCAGGCGAACCGATTCGCGAGCAGAAGCTGGTGAAAGCCAACGGCTCGGGCTTCATGGCAGCCATCCTGCCCTCCGGCATGCGGGCGGTTTCGACCGAAATCTCCGCGGAAACCGGCGCGGGCGGCTTTATTCTGCCCAATGACCGCGTCGACGTCGTCCTGTCGAAGCGCGAGAAGCAGCCCGTTCCCGATGGCCCGCCGGTCGAAATCATCTCCTCGCAGCTCGTCGTCACCAATGTGCGGGTGCTCGCCATCGACCAGGCGCCGAAGGAAAAAGAGGGCCAAAACGCCGTGCTGGGCAAGACGGCAACGCTGGAACTGGCGCCCGATGACGTCGAGGTTCTGGCGAAGGCGCGCCTGAGCGGAACGCTGTCGCTGGCGCTGCGCAGCATCGCCGACAGCAAGACCACGACCGTTGCCGCCAATACCGACAGCAAACTGATCACGGTTTATCGCGGCGCAGCGGCAGCCGAAGTGCTCAACTGCACGCCGTTCTGCGCCCGCCGCTAACGCCCGGGCTGCTGGTATTTTGCGAACCCCGGCCGCAGCAGGACCGCACCGCGTCCGGGCAGGTCGCGCCGGGCTCGGAAAGGAGCGCAATCACAATATGGTTAACGTCGCCTTAACAAGGCAGTTCGCTCTTTAGCGTCGATCGGGTTGGATCAATACGGGCGCTTTCACCTACACCCGTCCGCGCCAGCCGAGCTGCGTGATGGACAATACCACGGTCTGCACCACGACCTGACCTCGAAGGTCGCAAACAACTTCAATCGGAAGAATTTGAACCGGCGAAATGAAAAAGGCCGCACCATGGGTGCGGCCTTTCGTTATTTCGAGGCAACTTTTCAGGGCGCGCCGTGTGCCCTGAAAAATCGCCTATCCGGCGGCGCGAAGATTGTCGGCCGAAGATTTGCCAGAGCGGCGATCGGCCACGATTTCGTAAGAGATCTTCTGGCCTTCACGCAACGTTCCGAGCCCGGCACGTTCAACAGCGCTGATGTGCACGAACACGTCATTGCCGCCGTCATCCGGCTGGATGAAGCCATAGCCCTTGGTTGCGTTAAACCACTTCACGGTTCCCATGCTCACGGGGGTAGTCCCTTCTCAGATATACAAGTCGTAACCCACCTTTCGGTGGGCTGGTGAGATCGAATTTTTGGAAGGGTCGTCAGCGTCTAAACCGGCTGTACCGGTGGATAGCTAATGTCGTCCGGCCGAAAATCGATGACTAATATTATTCCATAGCAAGGTCCAAAACAATCCTGACGTGCACGATTTTTTGAACGCATAAACCGACCTTCCGCCATCGCGCAGGCGACGTGAGGGTGTCGGCGCGATGGCGTGGTTGTGGCAGGTCTCTTACCGCCGGCGGAACTGGCCGCCGCGCGGTGGTGCGCCACGCGGGGCACCGGTCGAGGGACGTTCATCCTTGTGACGGAAGATCAGCCGGCCTTTTTCCAGATCGTAAGGCGACATTTCGATCGTGACCCGATCGCCTGCCAGCGTCTTGATCCGGTTCTTCTTCATCTTGCCGGCGGTGTAGGCAACAATCTCGTGCCCGGCGTCGAGTTGCACGCGGTAGCGCGCATCGGGGAGGATTTCGGTCACCAGTCCTTCGAACTGGATCAGCTCTTCTTTAGCCATATTTGTCTCCAGATCGATCGAGGCTAGCGCTGCGGCCGATGGGTACGGTTGGGTTGGGTATTCGGGCGGCTCTCGCGATGCAAGAAGGCGACGCCTTGAATGCCCTCGCTGTTGCCACCCTGCGCCGGACGCGGCGACTCATGCCGGGTCGGCTGCGGCGCTGCATTATTACCACCACCACGGCGTGCGCGGCGAGGGCCTTTTGATCCCGGCGCCGCTTCATGGGACCGGCCGCCATGGCCATGGCCGTGGGAGTGGCCGCGCGGCGCCGAGCGGGCGCCCCGGTTCTGGGTCGGTGCCGGCGCGGCATCGCGGGTGCCGGGCGTGCGGCGGTCCTCGCGGGGCAGCGCCACGCGGATCAGCCGTTCGATGTCGCGCAGATAGCCCATTTCCTCGGCGCCGGCGATCAGCGAGATCGCAACCCCGTCGGCGCCGGCGCGCGCGGTGCGGCCGATGCGGTGGACGTAGGTTTCGGGCACGTTCGGAATGTCGAAATTCACCACATGGCTGATGCCGTCGACGTCGATGCCGCGGGCGGCAATGTCGGTGGCGACCAGGGTGCGGATCTCGCCGCTACGGAACGCCGCCAGCACCCGCTCACGGTGGTTCTGCGACTTGTTGCCGTGGATGGCCATGGCGTCGATGCCGGACTTGGCAAGCGCCTTCACGACCTTGTCGGCGCCGTGCTTGGTGCGGGTGAAAATCAGCGCACGGTCGACCGGTTCCTGCTTCAGGAGTTGGGCCAGCACGCCCTGCTTGGCCGCGAAATCGACCTGGATGATGCGCTGGACGATGCGCTCGACCGTGGTGGCCTGCGGCGTCACCGCAACGCGGGCGGGATCGCGCAGCATCGCTTCGGCGAGGTCGGCGATGTCCTTCGGCATGGTGGCCGAGAAGAACAGCGTCTGCCGCCTGGTCGGCAATTTGCCGACGATTTTGCGGATGTCGTTGATGAAGCCCATGTCGAGCATGCGGTCGGCTTCGTCGAGCACCAGGAACTCGACCTGGCCGAGCTTGAGCCCATTGCTCTGCACGAGGTCGAGCAGGCGGCCGGGGGTGGCCACCAGCACTTCGACGCCCGGCATCAGGGAGCGGACCTGGCGGCCCATCGGCACGCCGCCGATCGCCAGCGTCGAGGTCAGGCGGATGTGGCGGCCATAGGCGTTGAAGCTGTCGAGGATCTGGCCCGACAATTCGCGGGTCGGCGACAGCACAAGGACGCGGCAGGTCTTGGGCTGGGGCTTGATCCGGTTCTCCAGGATGCGGTGCAGGATCGGCAGCGCGAAGGCTGCGGTCTTGCCGGTGCCGGTCTGGGCGATGCCGACGACGTCACGGCCGGTCAATGCGAGGGGGATGGTTTGGGCCTGGATGGGCGTGGGGTTAAGGTAGTTTTCTTCCTTGAGGGCACGCGAAATGGGATCGGCAAGGCCGAAATCCTGAAAGGAGGTCAAAAGATGGGTTCTTTCCATTAAAAAGGCAGGCGCCCGGCTGATGCAGCCAGGAGCGCGCGAGAGGGTGTCAGAGACACCCGCGTGTTTGGGGCGTCGGTTTTCTTGGGCTGAAGGGGCAAGCCAGAAACCGTTAAACGGGCTCAGAACACGCGGCTCGCAAGGACCTGATGATTCTCAAGGTCACGCCGTCCATATGGAACATGAACGCGGCGCTTTCAAGGTAATTCGCCGGATATGGCCCGGCTAGGTTAAGAAATGGCAGAAAATTCGCGGGTTCCACGATGGCGGGACTCCGCGCCGCCCCCGCAGCGCCAAAAATGTCCTGCCGGAAATTTAGCCAAGCTGTCACAATTGCCTAAAAAATAGATCGTTTGCCGTAAAAGGATACATTTTCCTGGACGAAAAAATAGGCAGATTTCTCGCCATTTTCACCGACAACAGCCGATCATCCAATGATCATATAGCCTTAGCGTGTTTTCGGACCGTGGCACGGTTCTTGCGATTCCGTTAACGCAGGCGGCCGTGGGGCCGTTTCGCATGCGTTTCACGCCTGCGTCAGGGAGATGACATTTCATGCTTACACAACTTACTCATGACATAGCGACGCTGAGCCGCCGCCGTTTGCTGGCAGCGACCGCTGGCCTCGTTCTGGGCCTCGCCGCGTTCACCAGTGCCAAGGCGGCCGACGACACCATCAAGGTCGGCGTCCTGCACTCGCTTTCCGGCACCATGGCCATCAGCGAAACCACGCTGAAGGACACCGTCCTCTTCCTGATCGACGAACAGAACAAGAAGGGCGGCGTGCTGGGCAAGAAGCTCGAGGCCGTCGTGGTCGACCCGGCGTCGAACTGGCCGCTGTTTGCGGAGAAGGCCCGCGAACTGATCACCAAGGACAAGGTCGCCGTCGTATTCGGCTGCTGGACCTCGGTGTCGCGCAAATCCGTGCTCCCGGTGTTCAAGGAGCTGAACAACATCCTGTTCTACCCCGTGCAGTACGAGGGTGAAGAGAGCGAGCGTAACGTGTTCTACACGGGGGCTGCGCCGAACCAGCAGGCGATCCCCGCGGTCGACTATCTGATGAAGGACGAAAAGGTGAAGCGCTGGGTGCTGGCCGGCACCGACTACGTCTATCCGCGCACCACCAACAAGATCCTGGAAGCCTACTTGAAGTCGAAGGGCGTCAAGCAGGAAGACATCATGATCAACTACACGCCGTTTGGTCATAGTGACTGGCAGACGATCGTGGCCGACATCAAGAAGTTCGGCTCGGCCGGCAAGAAAACCGCCGTGGTCTCCACCATCAACGGCGACGCCAACGTTCCCTTCTACAAGGAACTCGGCAACCAGGGCATCAAGGCGACCGACATTCCGGTTGTCGCGTTCTCGGTCGGTGAAGAAGAACTCGCCGGCATCGACACCAAGCCGCTGCTCGGCCATCTCGCCGCCTGGAACTACTTCCAGTCGATCAAGGATCCGGCCAACGAGAAGTTCATCAAGGCGTGGCAGGCCTACACCAAGAACCCGAAGCGCGTGACCAACGATCCGATGGAAGCACACGTCATCGGCTTCGACATGTGGGTCAAGGCGGTCGAGAAGGTGAAATCGACCGACGCCGACAAGGTGATCGACGCGCTGCCCGGCATCGAAGCCAAGAACCTGACCGGCGGCACCTCCAAGATGCTGCCGAACCATCACATCACCAAGCCGGTGTTCATTGGCGAAATCAAAGCCAACGGCCAGTTCGACGTGGTGTGGAAGACCCCGGGCCTAGTGGCCGGCGATGCATGGTCGAAGGAGCTCGACGGCTCCAGGGACCTGATCGGCGACTGGGTTGGCAAGAAGTGCGGCAACTACAACACCAAGACCAACAAGTGCGGTGGTCAGGGCTCCTGATCCCGATCTGATCCGAGAGGATCATGATCCCCCTGATTGCCAACAAGAAACTTCCAAGAGAAGTTATAAAGAGCATTACGAGAGACCCGGAAGGCGGCGGTGCCGCCGCCTTCCACCACTCCTGCCGGGGTCGTTAAATTGTTCGCCAATGTTTGTGATCGTCTTCGCACGCTTGCTCTCTCCGTCCTGCTGATCGCAGCCTTCGCGCTGCCGGCCCTGGCGGGGCCGTTCGAGGACGCGGTCGCCAAATTCGCCAACGACGAATTCTCCGACACCGACGAAGCCGTCGGCGCGGTCGCAACCTCGGGCAATCCGCTCGCCTTTCCGATCATCAGCGCGCTCCAGGACGGCCGGCTGTCGGCCGATCCGGAAACCAAAAGAGTTTTCGTTACAGGAACCGACGGCAAGATCATCGACGCCGCGACCGGGGCTGCGGTCGCCAGCCTGCCGGATGGCGCGGCGGCCGTCCGCCTCAACAACCGTCTGCGCCGTACCGTGGAGGCTGCGCTTGGCGGCCTGACCCTGCTGTCGCCCGATCCCGCCAAGCGGATCGCGGCCGCACAGTCGGTGTTCAAAACCCATGATGAGACCATGCTGCCGGTCATCGACGGCGCGCTGGCGAAGGAAGCCAACAAGGCCGCCAGGACGGCCTTTGCCGAGGCCCGCGCCGCCATCCTGATTTACAAGTCCGATGCGACCGACGTCGAAAAACTCGAAGCTGTCGCCGTCATCAAGGCGCGCGGCGACCAGGAAGCGATGGCGCTCCTGACCGGGCTCGGCAGCGACGCGCCGCCGCTGGTGGCGCAGGCCGCGACCGGCGCGATCGCCGCGATCCAGAGCAATCTCGCGCTGTGGTCGATGGTGCAGAACGCCTGGTACGGCCTGTCATTGGGCTCGGTGCTGCTGCTCGCCGCGATCGGCCTTGCGATCACCTTCGGCGTGATGGGCGTCATCAACATGGCCCATGGCGAGATGGTGATGCTGGGGGCCTACACCACCTTCGTGGTGCAGGAAACCATCCGCACCCGCTATCCCGGCCTGTTCGACTATTCGCTGCTGATCGCCGCACCTCTGGCCTTTCTGGTCGCCGGCGCGATCGGCGTCCTGATCGAGCGCAGCATCATCCGCTTCCTCTACGGCCGCCCCCTGGAAACGCTGCTCGCGACCTGGGGGCTCTCGCTGGTGTTGCAGCAGGCGGTGCGCACCATGTTCGGCCCCACCAACCGCGAGGTCGGCAATCCCTCCTGGATGAGCGGCGCGTTCGAACTGGGGCAGATCACCATCACCTATAACCGGCTCTGGATCCTCTGTTTCACGCTCGCCGTGTTCGTCGTCCTGCTCGCCATGCTGCGCTATACGGCGCTCGGGCTCGAAATGCGCGCGGTGACGCAGAACCGCCGCATGGCGGCGTCGATGGGGATCGCCACCTCGCGCGTCGACGCGCTGACCTTCGGCCTCGGCTCGGGGATCGCCGGGATCGCCGGCGTGGCGCTGTCGCAGATCGACAATGTCAGCCCCAACCTCGGCCAGAGCTACATCATCGATTCCTTCATGGTGGTCGTGTTCGGCGGCGTCGGTAATCTCTGGGGCACGCTGGTCGGCGCCTTCACGCTCGGCATCGCCAACAAGTTCCTGGAGCCGGTGGCGGGCGCCGTGCTCGGCAAGATCGCCATCCTCGTGCTGATCATCCTGTTCATCCAGAAGCGGCCGCG
>Ga0310811_10003764_pt1 | contig 19132 bp, 14 predicted proteins | sample YCmetagenome_FD_207642 | JGI IMG/M metagenome (GOLD analysis project Ga0310811, IMG submission 207642) | Soil microbial communities from experimental microcosm in Duke University, North Carolina, United States - YC | ecosystem: Engineered > Artificial ecosystem > Soil microcosm > Unclassified ...
TCCCAATTGCCTTCGGTGCGAATGCGCAGCAGGAGAGCTGGCTGTTCATGGCGCTACTGGCGGGTGTCGGTGGCAGCGACGTCTATCGCGCGGTCGCGGTCGACCACGATGCAAAGGTGGCGGGCAGTGCACGCGTCGAGGCCGCATTCGACGTGATGGGTCGGCTGCGTCAGTACGTCGATGCAGGCAGCCCCAATCGCAAATGGAACGACACGCTCGCCCTGGTCGAGACCAGCAAGGCCGCCCTGATGATCGTGGGCGACTGGGCGAAGGGTGACTTCTCCGCCGCCGATCTGACGCTCGACAAGGATTACGGATGCGAACTCGCGCCGGGCACGTCGGATGCGTACATCATGACAATCGATGCCTTCGCCTTTCCGAAGACCGACAAGCCCGAACAGATCCAGGCGCAGCGCAAGCTGGCGGAATTGATGATGGACCCGGCAGTGCAAACCGAGTTCACGCGCTACAAGGGTTCAGTGCCGTCCAGGCTGGATGCCAACATCGCCGTGCTGGACCGCTGCGCGAAGCAAGGCCAGCAGGTGATGGCGATGGGCCCGGCGCACCAACTGCCGCATTTCTATCTGGTGTTCACACCCGACACCTACGGGCAGTACATCGATCTACTTGCGCAGTACTGGGCGAACCCGAACATGTCGGCCGCGGAGGCCACGAAGAAGTTCGCCAGCATCATCGCCGCTGCGGGCCACTAAGCTTCCGGTAAGGGATAATGAGAGATGACAAAAGCGCGTTGGCTCGCCGCAATTGGCGTGGCAGGGATGCTCGCAGCGATGGAGGCGTTTGCTCAAAAGGCCGACGTGATCCACTTCTACACGAGCAGCGGTGAATCGTTGGCCATCGGTGTATTCGCCAAGGAATACAACAAGCGCGGGGGCGCCTGGTTAGACGATCCGGCGGTCGGACCCCAGGCGGAATCGGCGCTGGCGATGAATCGCATTGCCGGCGGTAATCCGCCCGCGGCAATGCAATGGCCGGTCGGTGCGCCGACGCGCGAACTTTACGAGCAGGGAATGCTGACCACGTTGGATGACCTCGCGGCGGCGGGCAACTGGGCAAAGAATCTGCCGCCGATCATCCTGCGCAACGTGGTGTTCGACGGGCATTTCGTTACTGCGCCGGTGGACATCCATGGCGCCAACTGGATGTTCTACAGCACCAAGGTGTTCAAGGCGGTCAATCTCGATCCGCCGAAGACCTGGGACGACTTCTTCGCGATGGCGCCGAAACTGCAAGCAGCAGGCTATATCCCGCTGGCGTACGGCGCGAACGCGCAGCAAGAGGGGTGGCTGTTCATGGCGCTGCTGGCAGGGATCGCCGGCAGCGAAACTTATCTGGCGGTTGCCGTGCAGCATGATCCGAAAGCGGCGGGCAGCGAGGGCGTGCGTAAGGTGTTCGAGACGATGGGCAAGCTGCGTCAGTACGTCGATGCCGGCAGCCCCAACCGCAAATGGAACGACACGCTGGCGCTGGTGGAGACCAACAAGGCGGCGCTGATGATCGTAGGCGACTGGGCGAAGGGCGATCTCGCAGCGGCCAATCTGAAGATCGATGACGACTGGGGCTGTGCGCTGGCTCCCGGCAGCCAGGACGCCTACATCATGCAAACCAATTCGTTTGCATTCCCCAAGACTGACAAGGCGGACCAGATCGCCGCGCAGCGCAAGTTGGCGGAAGTCTTCATGGATCCGGCGGTGCAGACAGAATACACGTTCTACAAGGGCTCGATCCCGTCACGGCAGGACGCCAACATCAAATCGCTGGATCGTTGCGCCCAACTCGCGCAGACCCTGATGGCGAAAGGACCCGCGCATCAACTGCCACATTTCATCCTGTCGTTCACGCCGGACATTCTCGGGCAGATGTATGACGTGCTGGGGAATTTCTGGAGCCATCCCGACATGTCTCCGGCCGAGGCCACGAAGCAGTTCGCAGCGATCGTGGCAAGCATTCCGAAGTGACGGAGGCTAATGTCAGTTGGCTCTGTCTTGGCTGGAACCTTGCCGACCCGCGCTGTTGATAGGCAAGGCCAGTCCTGACTACTTCTCCTCCGTTTACAGAAGAGGGTGTCATTCGCATGGACAGCGATCAGCTTGTGGGCACATGCGCGCAACTATCGGTTCGCGGCTTGGTACCGCGCTTGTCCAGCGGAACTTTGCAATTGTCGATGCGTTGCTCGTCTTTCCACTTTTCGCCGAGCCGTTCCTTGCCGGTGAGTTGTGCGGCTGCGTAGGAAGGCGCGACCGCACCCGCGCTCTGATGGGAATTGATCCGGGCAGGCGTCTGGGCGCCAACACCGAACGGAGCCAGCGTGATGGTTGCCAGAATGATTGCGAGCGCCCGTTTCGCCACGAAATCCATCGACGGCCTCCAGCTACGTCCCCCCGGACACTGTCCGCTATCGCGCAAGCCCCAACACTCCGTTTCTTGCTCTCAGATCGCAAGCGTGGACAACGAAGGGATGCGGAGCGGGTCTACAGCCGCGCTTCACTGGATGGATCGAACAACGACAGGTGGTCCGCGTTCAGCGACAGCCTGACGCGACCGGAGAGCCCGCGCGCCACCTGCGGGACGAGGCGCGCGGACAAACGGTGCTCACCAAACTGGAACCAGCCCAACGTATCGGCACCCATCGGCTCCATGAACAACGCCTCGGCGTCGATCCCGTTCTCGCCTGGTTCGTTGCGCGCGAGCGCAAGGTGTTCCGGGCGGATGCCAACCACCACCTCCTGTCCTGTGGCGGGTGACGAACGGAAGCGATAGCCATTGAGCGGCACCTCTGCCGAACCGACCTGAACAGCGCCTGTCGTCAGCCGTCCGCGCATGAAATTCATCGCCGGCGAACCGACGAAGCTGGCGACGAACAAGGTCTCCGGCACTTCATAGAGTTCGTCTGGCGCCGCGTACTGTTCGATACGGCCAGCGCGCATCACGGCAATTCGTGTGGCGAGTGTCATCGCCTCAATCTGATCGTGCGTCACGTAAATGATCGTGGCGCCGAGTTCCTTGTGCAGGCGCTTGAGCTCGACCCGCATCTCGGTGCGCAGCTTGGCATCCAGGTTGGACAGCGGTTCGTCGAACAGGAACACTTTCGCCTGCTGCACCAGGGCGCGGCCGATGGCGACGCGCTGGCGTTGTCCGCCGGATAACTGCGAGGGCTTGCGGTCCAGCAGTTCGTCGATCTGCAGCAGTTTTGCGGCCCAATCGACACGACGTACCACTTCCTGCCGCGGTACCGAGCGCACCCGCAGCCCGAACGACATGTTCTTGCGCACCGACATGGTCGGATACAGAGCGTACGACTGGAATACCATCGCGATGCCGCGCTTGCTCGGCTCGTGATGGGTCACGTCGGCGCCGTCGATCTCAACGATGCCCGCATCGGTATCCTCGAGACCGGCGATGGCGTTCAGCAATGTGGACTTGCCACAGCCGGACGGACCCAGCAGCACGGTGAACTCTCCCGCTTCGATCGGCAGATGGATGTCCTTCAGGACGTTCAAATGGCCGAACGACTTGAAGAGTCCGGAGACGGAGACAGCGGACATGTCAGCCCTTCACGGCGCCGGCAGTGATGCCGCGCACGAAGTAACGCCCGGAGAAGAAATAGATCACCAACGGGGGCAACGCCGTCAGCAACGCCGCGGCCGTGTTGACGTTGTATTCGATAATGCCGGTCGAGGTAATGGCGATGGCGTTGAGCTGCACTGTCATCGGCATGTTGTCGCGGCCGGCGAAGATCAGCCCCAGCAGGTAATCATTCCAGATGCCGGTGGTCTGCAGAATGGTGGCGACGATGAGGATGTTGACCGACATCGGCAGCATGACGAACAGGAAGATGCGCCAGAAGCCGGCGCCGTCGATCCTGGCGGCCTTCACCAGCTCCTCAGGCAAGCCAGCATAATAATTGCGGAACAGCAGCGACATCACGGGAAGGCCGAACACGACATGAACGGCGATGATGCAGGGCAGCGAGCTGTAGATGCCAATCGTGCTGAAAGTCTTCACCAGCGGATACAAGATCACCTGGTAGGGAATGAAGGCGCACACCAGCAGCAGCAGCATAATCACGTTGGCGCCGCGGATACGCCAATGCGACAGTGCATAGCCGGTGACTGATCCCGCCAGCACCGAGATGATGACGCTGGGGATCAGAATGCGCACCGAGTTCCAGAAGCCGACGCGCACACCGCCGCAATTCAACCCGGTGCAGGCGGACGACCAGGCTTTGATCCAGGCAGCGATGCTGGGCACCGCGGGCAAGCTGAATATCGAGAAGGTGCGCACTTCGTCTGATGTTTTCAGCGAGGTGGAGATCACCACCAGCAGCGGAATTGAGAAAAACAGGCAGATCCACACCAGCAGCACGTAAAGCCCAATGCGGCCGATTCGGGTGTGCCGGCGCGTCGTGGTCATCGATTCTTCCGCGCCAGCTCGAAGTAGAGATACGGCGAGATGATTGCGAGCACCGAGCCCAGCATGACAGTGGCGGCGGCGGATGCCTGGCCGATATTTGCGCGCTCGAATTCGAAATCGACCACGAACTTGCCAGGCAGGTCCGACGAGAAACCGGGACCGCCGTTGGTCATCGCCACGACAAGGTCGTAGCTTTTCACCACAGCGATGGCGATCAGTACGATGCACGTGACAATGAGCGGACGCAGCATCGGCAGCACGATGCTGATATAGGTTCGCCAGGTCGGGATGCCTTCGACGCGCGCCGCGCGCCAGATCTCACGATCGACGCCGCGCAATCCGGCCAACATGATGGCCATGATCAGGCCGGACTGGTGCCAGATGCCGGCGAACACCAGAGTGTAGATCGCGCGGTCAGGCTGCGTGATCCAGTCGAATACGAAGCCGCTCCAGCCGAGATCGCGCACGAACTGCTGCACGCCGATGGTGGGGCTCAGCACCCATTGCCAGGTCAGGCCGGTGACGATGAAGGAGATCGACAACGGATACAGCATGACCGTGCGGAAGACGCCTTCGAACCGCACCGCGCGATCAAGCAGGATCGCCAAAAGAACGCCCAGGCCGAGCGTGCCGATGATGTCCAATGCGCCGAACACGAACATGTTGCTGTAGGCGACCTGCCAGCGCGGTGTGGCGAACAGGCGCTCATATTGCGCAGCGCCTGCGAACTTGTACACCGGCAGCAGGAAGGATCGTGTCATCGAGATGTACACGGTCCAGGTGACGCTGGCATAATAACAACCCAGCATCACCAGGATCGCGGGGATCAGGGCAATCTTCGCCGCGAGGCTGCGCGCGCGATAGGCGCGGCCGAGTTTCGGCGTGGTTACGGCCGTATTGACGCCGGCATCCAGCGGCGCGGTCGCATCCATACCGATCGGTAGCCGCGCCGACACGACTCAGTGTCCGGCGCCGGCGATGATGCTGGCGAGCTGCTTCGTCGCATCTGCCGGCGTCATCGACGGCTTGCTCCAGTAATTGCCCAACAGGTCCTCGATCTGCCCCTGAATATCCGGGCTGAACGCGAGGGCAAAGTTCGGCAATTGGTTCGCCGTACCGCCGGCCATCACCTTCTGGCCGAGCTGCCCGCAGGCATCCAGTTCAGCCACGTTGGCGTCAAGCCGCGACGGTATCGAGCCCTTGAACGAGTTGAACTCGGTCTGCACCGCCGGATCCATCATCAGCGTCGCCAGCTTGTCCTGCGCTGCCTTCTGGTCCGGCTTGTTGTTGACCGGGAAGACGAAGACGTCGACGGTCATGACATAGGCGTCCTGGTTGCCGGGTGCCATCTGACAGCCGAAGTCGCGGCCGACGACCTTGTTGGCGGCAGCAAAGTCGCCCTTGGCCCAGTCGCCCAGGATCATTAACGCCGCCTTATCTGTCTCCACCAGCGCCAGCGAATCATTCCACTTGCGGTTGGGACTGCCCGCGTCGACGTACTGACGGATCTGCCCCATCACCTCGAATACGTGCTGAATGCCGTCGCCGCCGGCTGCCTTGGCGTCATGGTCGACGAACACCTTCCGGTACAGATCCTTGCCGCCGGCGCCGGCGAGGATTCCCTCGAACAGCCAATCGAGCTGCTGCGCATTGGCACCGAATGCGATCGGAATGATGCCGGCGGCCTTGATCTTCGGCGCATCGGCCAGGAATTCGTCCCAGGTCTTGGGCGGCTGCATCTTCAGGTCGTTGAACACCTTGATGCTGTAGAACTGGTAGTTCGCACCATGGATGTTCACCGGCACGGCGATGACGTGACCGTCATAGGTCATGTTCTTGACCAGCAGCGGTGGCAGGTTGGCGATCCAGTTGCCTTTCTTAGCCTGCTCGTCGAGCGAGGTAAGGATGCCCTGCTCCGCCAACTGGCGGACGGCAACGCCGATGTTCCATTGCATGGCTGTGGGCGGATTGCCGCCGGCGATGCGGTTCAGGGCTGCAGCGTGTTCGGCCGCCGGTCCGACCGACGCGTCATCAACCCACGTGCCGCCGCGCTTGTTGTATTCCTTGGCAAACACCGCAACGGCGCGGGATTCACCGCCACTCGTCCACCAGTGCATGACATCGGCATTCTGTGCGCGGGCGTGCGATGCGCAGAACAATGCGCCCACAAGAGCACATGTGATGGTCAGCGACTTCCGCATTGTTGCTTCCTCCCGGTTATTTTGATGATAGCGGTTAAATCAGGACGTCTGTTCCAGTCGCAATGCCGTCAAGCCATGGCGACCTGTTGCGTGGGACGCGCCACCGGCTGCGTCCGCAATATGTCATCAGCGATCTTCTCTGCCACCATCATGGTCGGAAAATTGGTATTGGCACAGGGGACCACGGGAAAGATCGAGGCATCCACCACGCGCAGTCCGTGCACGCCGCGCACGCGGCCCTCGTTGTCCGTCACTGCCATCGGATCATCGGCGGCACCCATTCGACACGAGCAGGAGCAATGCCAGACCCCGACCGCTGCGCGCTTGATGTAGGTCTCCAGCGCTTCGTCATTTTGCAGCGCCTGAACCAGCCCCGCCGACTCCATGACGAAGCCACGGATTACGAACTGGCGCAGGAACGCGGGGCCGTCCATCAACGTTGCGCCGATGCGGGTGAGGATGCGGTTCTTCGTGTTGTAGGTACTGACGCGGCGGATCTTGTCGGTGAAGCTCGCCGGAAACACATCGGAGGTGACGGCCTTCACCGGTGGCAGCTCATGCAGTTCGGCGATCTGACGGAAGCCGCGCGCAAGGCGCTGCAGGTCGCGATGATCTGACAGCAGGTTGAAGTCGACGTCGGGTTCCTGCCGCCAGTCAGGCGATGCGAGACGCACCTGGCCGGTTTCGGAGAATGTCTTGTTCACCCAGAGCGTGATCACCGCGATCCGATCACCGATGGCATGCCACGCGGACTTGTTCGACACTGTGAGAGCCATGTCGCCATGCGGCGCGCCCTCGATGCCAGAGGAAAAGCGCATGCCAAGATGCAATGAGCGCTTGCTGTACGGGTTCCTGCGGGCGCCCACCTTGAGGAAGGATGCGACCGAAATGGACGGATGGTCCATCAGCCGTTGCCCAACACCAGGGCGGCTCGCCCGCACCTCGATGCCGAGATCGCGCAGATGTCCGACCGGTCCGATGCCGGCGCGCAGCAGCATCGCAGGTGAATGAATCGCGCCACAACAGATGATCACCTCGTTGGCGCGAAACTCGGCCCGCTGCCCGCGCACCAAGGCGCGGATGCCGACGCAGTTCGTGTCCTCGAACAGCAGCTCACTGACCTGCACCTCAGTCATCACCGTCAGGTTGTCGCGTTGGCGGACGGTGGGGCCAAGATAGCCGACGGCGGCGGAGACGCGCCGGTCGTAGAGGTTGGACATGGTGAGCGGGTAGTAGCCGTCCTGGAACTCGCCGTTCTGATCCGGCACGTAGCGATAGCCCGCGAGCTTGAACGCTTCGGCGACTGCCTTCGCGTAGTCCGACCAATTGTCCGGAAAGACCCGGCGCACCGGGATGCGACCGTCCGAACCGTGCAGCGGTCCGTCGAAATCGATGTCGTGCTCTACCTTCTTGAAATACGGCAGCACGGTCTCCCAGCGCCAGCCACTGGCGCCGCGCTGTTCCCATTCGTCGTAATCGTGTGGTGCACCGCGATTGGCGAGCTGGCCGTTGATGGAGGAACCGCCGCCGAGCACGCGCGCCTGCTCGTAGCGCACCAGGCGTGGGCGCTGAGCGTCGGGCTCGTTATGGGACCTTGCCTCAGTGGTGACCCGCAACTGATTCCAGATGAAACGAGGATCGCGTGAGGCATAGCCGGAGCGGCTGTCGAGAATTGGCTCGGGGACTCTGCCATCGGGCGTGTCCTCGCCAGCCTCGCATAGCAGCACCCGATTGGCGCTGCGTGCGGAAAGCCGGCTGGCCAGGATCGATCCTGCCGAACCACCACCCACGATGATGTAGTCGTAGATCTGCATGCGCCTGCCTAAGGTGTGGGAATCGCTGATAGTAACCGCTTACATCGGTGTCAAGGCAACGACCGGAGGGTTCTTTGGCTACGTCAACCAGGACGCCCGCCCGGCTGGGTGTCCCGGTCAAGTTCCTGGCTGATGACGGCGAACTTCATGGGATCGACCGACAGCATCGATCGCGTCGGCAAAGAGCGTGCGATGCGCAGGCGGCAGCTCAAGTGGCTGTGCAAGCGGCTGCGAGAGTTTGCTCCAATGGAACTCCCGCGCGATGCGCTCGCAGCAACCTTTCGACGACGGCAGGCTACGATCCGAAACCTCGACTGATCTGGATCAATGCGCCGAACTGAGCTTCGCGCGAGTTGGTCGTATATTGCGCGATGGAGCAAAGCTCGTGAGGTGGCGTCCGGCGACCATGCTGCACTGGACTGCGATCGGGTTTTGGTGACCGAACTCCCACCATTGCGGCGCCTGCTGCTTCTTGCCGTCATCCTGGGGCTTGCTGCCGGCTTTGCCGTGGGGCCGCTTGCCTGGGATGCACTCGCCTGGCTCGTGACTGCCGTGGTAGCGGTCGATCTCGTGCGGGCATTGCGGCGCGGCGTGCTCGGTGTCGATGTCATCGCGTTGCTCGCCATCGTGGGCGCGGTCGCTCTTGGTCAGCACCTCGCCGCCATCATCATCGCGCTGATGATCGCTGGCGGTGCCGCACTCGAGGAATTTGCCGAGGGTCGCGCGCGACGGGAACTCGCAGCGCTCATCGGGCGCACGCCACGCACCGCTCATCGCCGGAACGGTGAGGGCTTGGCGGACGTACCGATTGGGGCGATCCAGCCGGATGATATTCTGCTCGTCAAACCCGGAGAAATCGTGCCGGTGGACGGGATCATCGCGTCTGAGTCGGTGACGCTGGACGAGTCGGCGTTGACCGGAGAGCCAATCCCGGTGACGCACGCATCCGGTGAGTTGGTAACAAGCGGTGTAGTGAACGCGGGCGGCCCGTTTGACATGCAGGCCACCGCCACGTCGGAGCGAAGCACCTACGCTGCGGTCGTGCGTCTGGTCCGCGCGGCTGAGCAGGAACGCCCGCCTCTCGCGCGCATGGCCGACCGCGGGGCACTCTGGTTTCTCGCCGCAACGCTGCTGCTCGCAGGCGGCGCGTGGTGGATCAGTGGGGAGGCAGTACGCGCATTGGCCGTGCTGGTGGTGGCCACGCCATGCCCGCTCATTCTAGCGGCACCTGTCGCGCTCATCTGTGGTGTCTCGCGTGCTGCCCGCCGCGGTATCATTGTCAAAGGTGGCGGCGTGCTGGAGCGCCTCGCGCGTGTCAGAACTGTGCTTTTCGACAAGACGGGTACGCTGACCGCCGGTGCACCGCGTGTCACCGGTGTCGAGGCGCTGGAGGGGTTCGATCCCGACGACGTGTTGCAGTGCGCTGCCTCGCTGGCTCAGTTGTCTCAGCATGTCGTCGCGCGCTCCATTGTGGCGGCGGCACAGAGCATAGACCTGCCACTTTCCATGCCCCGTGATGTGCGAGAGGTTCCAGGCGGCGGTCTCACGGGCATGGTGGGCGGCGTACCCGTACTGGTCGGTAGTGCGGGATTGCTGGATGCAGAGGGCATTCCACCGCCGCGTGAGGGAAGCACCGCTCGAATGGCGGCGGCAGCGGCGTCCGCGGCGTGGGTCGCATTGAACCGTCGTGTCGCTGGAGCGCTGATGCTGGGAGACCGCATCCGCCCTGAAACGCCGCGTGCTCTGCGTGCCCTGCGCGCGGCGGGGATAACGCGGCTGGTGATGGTAAGCGGCGATCGGCCGGCGTCCGCCGAGGCTGTGGCTTCGGCTCTCGGGCTGGACGCCGCATATGCCGATTTGTCTCCCGCAGGCAAGATCGAACTGGTGCGTGCCGAACGCGCTGCCGCTCCCGCCATGATGGTAGGCGATGGCATCAACGATGCGCCGGCGTTGGCCGCCGCGGATGTCGGCGTTGCCATGGGGGCGCGCGGCGCAGCCGCAGCGGCCGAGGCTGCAGACGTCGTATTGCTCGTCGACCGCCTGGACCGCGTCGGCGAGGCGGTTTCGATTGCAAAACGCACATGCCGGATCGCGCTGCAATCCATTTTAGCGGGCATGGGACTGTCAGGAATGGCGATGATTGCCGCCGCGCTTGGCCACTTGCCCCCCGTAGCTGGCGCTCTGCTGCAGGAAGCGATTGACGTCGCCGTGATCTTGAACGCATTGCGCGTATTGGCGGGCGAAGCCGCCCCCGCTGCCTTGACCGACCGTGTCGCCGTCGGAAGGCTGGTCGAAGAGCACGCACGTATTCGAGCTTTGCTCGACCGAATGCGTCGCGCTGCGGATCGCGTAGACCGTCCGCCTGGAGACCATGGCGCAGAGTTGCGCCGGATCAGAGCCACACTGAACGAGCTGCTCCTCCCTCATCAACTGGCGGAGGAGCAGACTGTGTTTCCCGAACTCGCTCAGCGCCTGGGCGGGCGAGATCCGTTGGGTTCCATGACACGGATGCACGATGAGATCGCGCACCTTGCCGCCCGGTTCGATGCGCTCGTTGCAGGATTGTCCGAGGACGGTGCGTCGGAGCGCGAGGCACACGAGGCACGGCGGCTGCTTTATGCGCTGGACGCGGTGATAGCGCTCCATCTGACGGTCGAGGAAGAGATGTTGTCCCAAGTCGAGGATCTCGCTCTATAGTCGACGGCCAGCGCGCCTTGTGGGTGCTGATGAACTCGGCCGCCGCCTCGATCGACGGTATGCCGGCCAGCCGCAACTCCTTCGCCAGCCGAGCTGGCACATGCCAATCATGCGTTCCACGCCCCCGATAGGCGTGCGAGTGCCGAGGTCGGAGAGCGATCCGCATACGCCATTCTCGACTTCCAACGCCATCAGGCGCTGCGCAGTGAAGCCGAGGCCCAAGGTTTTCACCTTGACGACCACGCCTGTTTCCCAACCGGTGCGCCCATTCTTTGATCGCCATAGCAACCCATCCTGCGGCGCATTCGTGCCCCGAACTCTATTGCATTCGCTCCAGTGCGTTCGCCATCGGCGCGCGAGGGATCTGCAAAATGCCTTGGAATGGATTGTCCATCTCGATGATCAGAAAAACCGAGCCACCGATCGCCATCGAGCAGACCAGGAAGGCCGCCATCACCGTGGCGTTGCGCGGCGCGTTGAGGCCGAAGCTGGCGAAGATGACCGCGATCCACGATACCAGGATCGCCAGCACGACCGGGCGGACGTTCGGGCCCTGGTGCTCGATGAGTTGCCAACGTTGGCGCAGCAGCGACGTCACCAGCGTCAGCGCCTGATCCTGCAACCATTGCTGCCCGGCATCCACGGGATGCAGCGCACGGATCGACTCGCGCACATGCTCCAATGTCTGGCCCGAGCGCGCATCGGCCAGATCGGGAGCGGCGCCGTCCTCCGGCCATATGTCGTGCAGGGTTTGGCTGGTGAACTGTCGCAGCAGATCTGTCGGCGTTGCCGCGTCCGCGCCATAATCGCGTAGCGTCTCGGCCAGCACGATGAGGTCGGCGGCATAGCTGCGGACATCGCGGTCCGTGTTATCGGAAGAGCCCTTGGCGGTGGCGATGAGCAGACCGAGCACCAGTGACGCCAGTACCGACAGCATGCCGATGCCAAGCTTCACGACATCCTGAGTTTCTCGTGTGAGATGAGACGGAGGCAACCTCCGGTGCAGCAATACACCGAGGAGTCCGCCGGCGAATACGCAGGCGGTGACCAGCAGGCTTACGGTAAGGGCATACATCGACCGACCATAGGCTCAACCGACGCCAACTGCAGTAGCGGTTATTCGCGGAAGCCCGCCACTGGTGTTCGCATCTCCCCGAGCCTTGTACCGGGTTCGGCCTCAGCCTCGCCCGGGTCGTGCAACGGTCCGATTCATCACCGCATCAATAGCCGATGTCGTCGGGCCTGTCCGAAACGGGCCGAACTGAACGCGGCAAAACTGATGGAACCCTGCCGAGCTCCCGACCAGTCCATTCGGTTCAATGGACAGCCACGACAACAAGACCGTGCTGCGCGACCATCTCCATCGCTGTCTTCAGGTCTTCGACCATCACAATGGGAGTTCCGTCTGCGCCGTGGATCAGGAACACCACCTCGTCATCGCAGGCGCCGGCACTCAGATACACCACTTGGCGTGTCCCGAGCTGCTGCAACTGTTCGGCAGACATCTGGTGCTGCGCGCCGGGGATCAAATCGCCCGCGTCGCATATCATCTCCCCGATCGGCAGATTGTCCGACGCGAGACGGCTGGTGGTCACGTGCATGGCTCTCATCTTTTGGCGTTGTCAAACACAAAGGGATGCGCCTTTTTTGGCTGCCGATTCCGAGCAGATCCTTCTCGTCCGTTGCAGCAGGGAGGATTGCCCCGGCGAGACCCGCGCAGCTTCGGATTGCGCGGTGTATGTAGTATCGCTCGCAATCGTTGACATTTCGCGAATGCTCTGTCGCAGTTCGGCTGAACTGTCGATTTCTGCAGCCGTTGGTGCCCTCGGACTCCGCACCACCAGCTTCACCAGGCTGCAGGATCGCCGTAGTCCTTCAACGCCTGAGCCGCGGCCGTCTTGAGCAGATTCTGGTCGTTCGAATGGACAAACGCAGCAACCCCGAGGTCGCGCATGGCACGCGCGTCGTCTCGGCCGGACACCAGTGCGACAGTCGGTATGTTCGCAGTCCGTGCGACGTCGGTGATCTGCTTGACGGCGGCGTTCATGCCTTCGACGCCGAGCGCCGCCGTGAGATCACCGCGCCCGATGAAGAACGCGTCGATCCCTTTGACCGCAGCGATCTCCTCCAAATGCGCCAGTGCGGCTTGATCCTCGATCATCGCGATGCAGGTGACGCTCGCGTCCTGCTCCGCGATGTGCTGCTCGCGTGGGGCACCACCGTACGACCCGGCCCGCGTCGTGGTGGCGAACCCGCGCGAGCCCCCGCGATGCCGGCAGGCCGCTGCGATCTGTCTGGCCCTTTCAGGAGAATCGCAGTGCGGCACCATCACGCCGGTGGCCCCGGAATCGAGCGCCGACAGGATGTTCGCCACCTCGGAGACCCGCACGATTGCGGCGATGTTCGTGGCCCGGGCGGCGAGGCACGCGATGTCGATGGCCGCGCGATCGAGTGGCGAATGCTCCTGATCGATGATGACAAAATCGAACCCGCTCTGGCCGACGATCTCCACGACATGGGGTGTGGCAAGCTTGATGAACGTGCCCAGCACGTGCTGGCGATTTAAGATCTTGCTGCGGAAATCGCGCACTGCTGACTGCGCCTGTGGCATGGCTGTCATTCTCCTATTGGCAAATCGTCGGGTGCAAAAGAGCGCTGTTTCAACCCGCAGACGACCGCGGCACAGGTACTCCGGAGATCCCCAAACGAATGCGGTTGATTGTCGTGAGCCCGGTGAAGTACAGCGTCGACCAGTCGTCGTCGCCCCAATTCATATTGATCGGCACATTCTCGCTGAGGATCGTGCCGATATGTTTCCCGGCCGGACTCAAAACCCAAATACCCCCAGGGCCGGTGCAATAGACGTTGCCCTCGACATCGACCTTCATGCCGTCCGGTCCGCCGCGCCGTGGATCACCTTTCATGTCGCAGAACAGGTGCTCGCTGCCCAGATCGGGCATCCCGTTCGCCTCCATGTCGTAGGCCATGATCAGCTTCCGACGTGGGTTGGAATCGTTGACGTAAAGAATCTTTTCGTCCGGCGAGAAACACAGGCCATTCGGATTGACGAACGTTCTCACGATCATATTGACCCGCGAGAGATCCGCGGAGACGCGATACACACCCGCGATATCGAGCTCCGGATAGTGATCGGGCGGCGTCAGCGGTATCCGCGGCGGTGGATCCGTGAAGTAGATGCTGCCATCCGATTTAACCACCACGTCGTTGGGCCGGTTGAACTGCAAGCCGCGATACCTCGCCGCGATGACGGTGATCGAGCCGTCCGCTTCCTCACGGTCGACGCAGCGGCTGAAGTGATGACAGACCACGAGCCGCCCTTGCGGATCGCGGGTCATGCCGTTGGCGTTCGCGGTTCCCTCCTTGTGGAGCGTCACGCCGTCGGTCGGATGCCATTTCATCCGCCGGCTGCCATGGATGTCGCTGAACAGAAGGTACCCGCCCTCACGTATCCAGACCGGTCCCTCGGTCGGCCCGTGCGGTCCGCCATACCCGCTGCCAAGCTGCTCGGGCGCACGGTCTGCCGGTGCGATCCGCAGCATCGCGTCGTCCAGTATCTCAACCGCCACGGCGCCGTCTCCTCTCGGTCGTTCGCATTTCAGTCGCGCATCGCCGCCACGGGTGAAGCACGTTCGTCGGCTACTTCCACAGATCGCGCGACGCCAGCTTCGCACCTTCCACCAGCGCGCTGAGCTTTGCCCACTGCACCTCCGGATGGACCCGGATCATGCTCCAGCCCTGCGCGAAGCCGCAGTCGGTGCTGGCAATGACATTCTCGCGCCCCACCACCGAGGCATAGTTCTTGATCCGCATGGCAACCAGCTCGGGATGCTCGACGACGTTGGTCTGGTGGCTGATCACGCCGGGGATGAGGATCTTCCCATCCGGTAACTTGACGTCTTTCCAGACCATCCATTCGTGTTCATGCCGCGGGTTGGCGGCTTCGATCGAGTAGGCCTGGGCGTTGATCCGAAGGATCAGGTCGATGATCTCCTTGAGCGGCACGTCGGTGGTGTGCGGGGTGTTCATGCTGCCCCAGCACAGATGATAGCGAACGCGATCCTCGGGAATGCCCTTGAGCGCGTGGTTGTACGCTTCGATCTGCATCTCGGAGGCGCGCCGCAGTTCTGCCCAACTCGGATGAGGATTATTGGGCAGCACCTGATTACGCGCAGGAAGCCCGAGATCGAGTTGCACGATGAAGCCCGCATCGACGATCGCCTTGTATTCCTCGTGCATCGCATCGGCGAGTGCATAGAGATAGGCGCTCTCGCTCGAATAGATCTGATCTGCATCCACATCGGCGCGTGACGGCGTTGCGGACGGCATGAAGGCCTCGACGAACGAAAGCCCGTCCAGAGCCGTCTTGAAATTCGCAATATCGCGCTGCACGAATTCTTGTCCCTGATATGCGATCGGTGCGGTCACCGAACGCACGTCGGGCGGCGCGGCCATTGCGTCCCTGACGATGTTGGCCGGAATTGATTTCGGCATCCAGATGGTCGTGTACATGGCGTTGTACTCGGCCATGAAGCCGGGGAACTCCTCCTGCAGCATAGGATAGGCGTAGGGCTTCACCGTGACCGGCGACGGCCCGAGACCGCTCAGACGTTCCGCGACGTAGCTGGAAAATGTCGGCTTGGAGAACTCACCGTCGCTCGGGATGTCGATCCCGATTTCGGCCTGCTTGCGAACGGTCTCCGCAACACCCTTGCTGACGTTCTTCTGAAAGGCTGCCTCGTCGATCGGCTTACCTGCAACCTTGATAAGAATGTCCTGGAGCACGTCGGGCGGGCGAACCAGGCTACCGACATGGGTCGTAAGGATTCGGTCAGAACTGCGATTCATTCGATTTCCTCGTGCAAGCCAGAACACATCAGAACAGGTATCTGCTACGAAAATCGCGATACGCCGGCGCTCGCCCAACCGTCATGGCCGGGCATGTCGCGGCCACCAGTCGTGACAGGCTCTCGCTACGGATGGCCGCGAAATGCCCGACCATGACGGTGGGGCAGCATGCCGCTGACATTATCACCCTATCGCGGTGCCCGCACGCGGGCCGGGAGACTGCTGCGAAAATCGCGATACGCCGGCGCTCGCCCAACCGTCATGGCCGGGCATGTCGCGGCCACCAGCCGTGACAGGCTCTTGCTACGGATAGCCGCGAAATGCCCGACCATGACGGTGGGGCAGCATGCCGCTGACATTATCATCCTATCGTGGTGCCCGAACGTGGGCTGGGAGACTGCGTTGGTTTTGACGCCTCGGTGATCGGCATCTGCGAAGTCGATTCTTCGTGCCAAAGGCAGGACGGCATGATCGGTGCGCCGCTGATCGAGCGAGCCCGCGTACCGCGCCGGGACGGGGTGGCCACCTGAACGGGGGCGATGGGAGGGGCCAATGGTTCATCCATTGTGTCCCTTCTCCGTCCGCATCGTGCGCGACTTGGAGCTTCGCAAGATTTCCGCAATACGGTAACTTTCTCCCGCGTGGACACTAGGGTCGTGCTGAGGCCTCTGTCAACCGAGATGCCCTGCGGCCTGATCTGCCGTATTGTCCCGAATATTGGCCATTTTTAGTTGCGATTCCAGCCGCGAAGGACGATACGGCACCATTGCCGTCGCCATTCGCGTCCAGGGCGAACCCCGCTACTCGTTGAGCGTCAGCGCGCAATTGAACTTCGCCGCCCCGACCATCGTGGAGCGCTATCTTCCTGCCTTGCTTGGCACAGCAAATGCAGTCTCCGAAATGCTGGCCACCAAGGCGTAGAACACGGGAGGAAACCAGCCACATCTGGCTTTAGAATTTCCGGCATCCGGCAAAGGCTGCCGGTAGCATTGTCACGACTTGTCTCGATGCCCGCTGCAACGCATGCACATCTCCCTCCCCCAATGTTAACCCTTGTTATTCTGGGGTTTTGCCATGCGAGGCCCGCAGCTGCGGGATGCCTCTGCCGCAATTTGACATCGCCTCCACCGATGGTCGATAGTCCGATTTACGGACGGTCGTCCGGATTTCGGAGAACGAGATTGTGTCGTGGATGCATGCGCAGGGTCCGGCGCTGCGGGAGCACCTGATGACATCCAAGCCGCCGCTCCCAGCGTTGACGCATCAACCCGATCGAGCGCGACGCTCGTCGTGCCGACATTTCAGAGCGCCTGGCCGGACGTCCTGCGATTCGAACATCATCAACCAACTGGCAGGCCATCCGCATTGAGCGGATAATAGAACGGAGCCAACTGAAGTTGGCCGGATCCTTCGCGTCGAAGGAACCGCAACTCAGTAAAATCACTTGGGGCGAGGAAACATGAAACTGACCAAACGTCCATTGAGACTGGTGTCTCTGTCGCTGGCTATCGCGATGACCGCAGTCATGGCGATGTCCTTTCAGGCGCGCGCGCAGTCCAAGGACCCGATCAAGGTAGGCCTTCTGATGACACTCACCGGCCCGGGCGCTGCGTCGGCACTGGCGACGCGCATGGGCGTCGACATCGCCATCAAGGAGTTCAACGACAAGGGTGGTATCGGCGGTCGGCAGATCGTTCTCGTGCAGGGCGACGACCAGGCCAATCCGACGTCCGGTACAAACGAGGTGAAGCGCCTGGTCTATCAGGAGAAGATCGACGCGATGGTCGGGCCGGTCGCCAGCGCCGTGACCGTCGCCATACTGCCCACGCTGACCGAGGCCAAGATCGCCAATTTTACCCAGAGCGGGTCTGCATTGCTCACGCCGGAGAACGGCCCATACCACTTCGCGGTGATCGGATCCGCAGCCTACTCAGGCACCCAGCTCGCCGACTACGTGATCGAAGCCGGCGCCAAGCGCGTCGCGCTGCTGCAGGACGATTCGGCCGCCAGCCTGAGCGGCGGCGAAGCGATCCGCGCCAGGCTCAAGGAGAAGGGCGTCGAGCTCGTTGGCGTGCAGCAATACAAATTCCACCCGACTGACGTGATCCCGCAGCTCCTGTCGCTGCGCAACACCAATCCGGAATACCTGATCCTCTACTCCGCAAGTCAGGACGACACCGGAATTGTACAGAAGAACATCCGCGAGATTGGCTGGAACGTGAAGGAAATCGGCAGCCTCGCGACCGGGCTCGCACCGGATCTCGTCATCGAGAAGGCCGGCCCCGACGCCTACAAGAACATGTACGCACAAGTGGTCCGCACCATCAGCTACTGCCCGAAAGAGAACGACGAGGGCTCTGCCGACATGGTCGCCTTCATCAAGCGCGCCGAGGCATACGAGAAGGCGCACCGTACCGGCTCGGCGATCACCGATTTCTACAGTATCGCCAACGGATACGACCTGGTCTCGATCATCAAGCAGGCCGTCGAGGCGAACGGTGGCAAGACCGATGGTCCGACGATCGCAAAATGGGTCATCGAGCACCCCGACGACATCAAGCTGCTCACTGTAAAGCGCCATGCGGCGACTGCCAAGAATCATTTCATGTTCGGTCCCGATAACTTCGTGCTCGTCGAGAACCCGACGAAGCGCAACGAGTCCTACATGTTCAAGCGCGCGGGCTGTTAAGCCAGGGCTCTTCCCTGGACCCGCCGAGGGCAGAGCCCTTGGAACCCCGGACTTCGTCTGGGTTGGAGCGGGGGCTTACTGTGCCGCTGGCAACACCGGCGTGGGCCCCCTCTCCAACCCAAAAAATTGGGATCGCAAAGGCTTCGCCTTTGCCGGGGCCAGGGGCAGAGCCCCAGCCTTTCTTCCAAGGATCTCCTGCATGATGCTCGACGAGTTCCTGTTCATCGCGGTCCGCGGCATCGGCGCGGGCGCGCTGTTCGGGTTGATCGCGATGAGTTTCAACATCGTGCGCAATTCAAGCACCGTCCTCAACTTCGCGCAGGGCAACATGCTCGTGCTCGGTGGCCTGGCCGCCATGCTGTTCGCCAAGAACGGCATGAGCGTGCCGCCGTGGCTTTGGATCGTCTACCTCATCGGCACGGCCCTGGCTC
>Ga0310811_10003765_pt1 | contig 19128 bp, 16 predicted proteins | sample YCmetagenome_FD_207642 | JGI IMG/M metagenome (GOLD analysis project Ga0310811, IMG submission 207642) | Soil microbial communities from experimental microcosm in Duke University, North Carolina, United States - YC | ecosystem: Engineered > Artificial ecosystem > Soil microcosm > Unclassified ...
TCTGTTCCGTATAGCCAACGGTGAGACCTGATCATGCGGGAGGCCTTCGTGCGAGTAACCAGACGCGAGTTTTGTGAGAAGTCGGCGACGCTTGCGATAGCCGCAGCCGTCCTTGGCAGCGCGGCCAGCTTCGACGGCTTCTTTCAAGCCGCCTTCGCGCAGGAAGCTCATAACGGCGAGAAAAAGGTCTCGATGGACGACTTGCTCAAGGCGAGCAAGCTTCCGACCAAATCGCTGGGCAAAGCCGACGCGCCCGTAAAGATCGTCGAATACGCGTCGCTGACCTGCCCGCATTGCGCGCATTTCGAGAACACGGTTTTCCCGGAACTCAAGAAGCGCTACATCGACACCGGCAAGGCCTATTATGTTTTCCGCGAACTGCCGCTCAACAAGCTCGACCTCGTCGCCATGATGGTCGCGCGCTGCACCGCGGACGATCAGTTTTTCCCGTTCATTGAAACGCTGTTCCGCACCCAGGATGATTGGGTCGTGCAGCAGGGCGCGCTCGGCAAATTGCAAAACCTCGCCAAGCAGGTCGGCATCAGCGACGACAAGTTCAAGGCGTGCGTCAGCGACCAGAAAACGCTCGACAGTCTGATGAACCAGCGCGACGAGGCCTCGAAATTCGGCACCGACTCCACGCCGACCTTCTTCATCAACGGCGCGATGTATAATGGCGACATGCCGATCGAGCGGGTCGCGCAGATCATCGATCCGCTGCTCAAGAGCTGATCGCCAGCGCAAGCCGGACAAAACGAATCAGTTTCCGATGACGGCCGGTGCGGTTCCAGGATCGCGCCGGCCGCTTTCGTTCCGGCTCGCCAGACGGAACCAGCCGATCCGGGCATTTGCGCCCGAACATCGCAGCGGCCTGAAAGCAGCAATATATTTGAAGCTTTTCAGGACCTTGCCCGCCTTTCCTGCCGTCACCGCCCGGTCCGTTGCAGATTACATTGGGATAAGCACGCCAGCGGGTTGCCGAACGCGCGGCCGCGATTCATTGTGCCGCCGTTATGGTCAAAAAAGCGGGGCGCGCGGTGTAAGTGCTCATCCGCACGCGCAAAGCGCTTCGCCCATGGCACAGGACGGGGAATAGCAGAGTATGAAGCTTTCGCAGTTGCGGCTGGTCGGATTCAAGACGTTCGTTGAATCGACGGATTTTCAGATCGAGCCGGGCCTCACCGGCGTCGTCGGTCCCAACGGCTGCGGCAAGTCGAACCTCGTCGAAGCGCTGCGCTGGGTGATGGGCGAGACCTCGCACAAGGCGATGCGCGGCGCCGACATGGACGCGGTGATCTTCTCCGGATCGAACACACGTCCGGCACGCAACCACGCCGAAGTGCTGATGACGATCGATAACTCGGATCGCACCGCTCCGGCCGCTTACAACGATCAGGACATTTTGGAAATCTCGCGCCGCATCGCGCGCGAGGCCGGCTCGACCTATCGCATCAACGGCCGCGAAGTCCGCGCCCGCGACATCCAGATCCTACTCGCCGACGCCTCGACAGGCGCGCGTTCGCCGGCACTCGTGCATCAGGGCCGCATCGGCGAAATCATCCAGGCCAAGCCTGAGCAGCGCCGGCGCGTGCTCGAGGAAGCCGCCGGCATTTCCGGCCTGCATGCGCGCCGCCACGAAGCCGAACTGCGGCTTCGCGCGGCGGAAACGAATTTGTCGCGCCTCGAAGACGTCATCGGACAGCTTGCCAGCCAGATGGATGCGCTCAAGCGTCAGGCGCGGCAGGCCGTGCGCTACCGCAATGTCGCGGCGCAAGTACGCAAGGCCGAAGCGACGCTGATGCATTTGCGTTGGACCGCGGCGCAGACCGAGGTCGCGCAGGCTGAGCAGGCGCAGAACGAAAGCGTGCGCGTTGTCGCGGCACGCACCGGCGAACAGGCGGAAGCCGCCAAGAACCAGGCACTGGCGCAGGCGTCGCTGCCTGATCTGCGCGAGGCCGAAGCCCGCGCCGCCGCCGCGCTGCATCGCCTGACGGTGGCGCGCGAAACGCTCGATCGCGAGGAAGCACGCGCCCGCGAGCGCATGGCCGAACTCGATCTGCGGCTCGTCCAACTCGGGCAGGATGGCGAGCGTGAACGCCAGCGCGCGGCGGATGCCGAAGCGGCACTCACAAGTCTTGCAGCGGAAGAAGCCACGCTCCGGCAGGAAGTGCAGGAAAACGCCGTCAAGCGCAGCGGTGTCGACGAACGCGTCACGGCCGCTGCAGCGGTCGTCTCGGAAGCGGAAAAGCAATTCGGCGAAATCACCGCGGCGTTGGCCGCGCTCACCGCGCAACGCAACCAGCACGAGCGCGCCGCGCGCGAGAGCGAAGGTCGCATCAGCCGCGTCGAGGCGGAGATTGCAACAATCGCCTCCGAACGCACCGCGTTGGAAGCAGCCAGCGGTCCCGATCTCGCGACGCTCGCAGCCGCCGTCGAAGAGGCGCAGGCCGCGATCGCGCACGCCGAAACCCGGATGGCGTCGACCGAAGTGGCGCACCGCACCGCGCGCGAGTCCATGGAGGCGGCGCGCACGCCCCTCGCCGACAGCGAACGCCGCGTGCAACGGCTCGAGACCGAAGCCAAGACACTCTCGAAGCTTCTGGCCGTCGATACCAAGAGCCTGTGGCCTCCGGTGATGGATGCGCTGACCGTTGACAAGGGCTACGAGACAGCCATCGGCGCGGCGCTCGGCGACGAACTCGACGCGCCGGTTGATCCGTCTTCGCCGATGCGCTGGCAAGGGTCCGACATCGACCCGTCCGATCCGGCATTGCCGGAAGGCGCCGAGCCGCTGTCGCAGCATGTTTCCGGATCGCCGGAACTCGCCCGCCGCCTCACCCAGATCGGCATCGTCTCGCGCACCGCAGGACCCGACCTGTGCAAGCTGCTCAAGCCCGGCCAGCGGCTGGTGTCGCTCGAAGGCGACGTCTGGCGCTGGGATGGTTTTGCCGCCTCGGCCCACGCGCCGACCGGCGCCGCGCGGCGGCTCGCCGAACGCAGCCGGCTCGCCGATATCCAGGCCGAACTCGAAGACGCCCATGCGGAACTCGAAACGCGCAAGCGTGCGGTTGAGGAAGCGCGCGGCGCGGTTGCTGCCGCCGCCGAAGCCGAAACGAAATCACGACAGGATGCGCGCGACGCGCAACGCGGCGCCGATGCCGCGCGTGAAAAATTCGGCGCGGCCGAACGTGAGGCCAACCGCAACGCCGCGCGTCTCTCGGCATTGACCGAGGCCAATGCCCGCCTCACGACCAGCCGTGACGAATCCAAGGCGGCGCGGGAGATCGCGGCAGCCGAACTGGAGTCCCTGCGCGAGCCGACGAGCGAGACCGAACGCAAGCTCGCCTCCATCCGCGCGAAAATCGAAGACGATCGTGCGCAGTTGAGCGAAGCACGCGCCGAGGCGCAGGCGATCGCGCGCGAAGGAGAACTGGCGAGCAAGCGCTTGCAGGCGATCGCGGTCGAGACGCAGGCGTGGACGGAACGCAAGACCGGCGCGGGCGCGCAACTCACGACGCTCGACGCGCGCATCGAAGAAGCCCGCACCGAGCGCGCCAGCCTCGACGACGCGCCGCAACTGTTCCAGGAAAAGCGCGTCGCCCTGATCAGCGAGATCGAAGGCGCGGAGCAAAATCGCCGTGCGGCCGCCGATCGTCTCGCAGCCGCCGAAGAGGCGCTTGCCATCGCCGATCGCGCGGCGCGCGCGGCGCTCGAAGCCATGAGTGCTGCCCGTGAAGACGCCGTGCGCGCCGAAGAGCGTTTCGAGGCAGCCAAGCGCCGCCTGACCGACGTCAGCCAGGAAATCCGCGACTTGCTCGAGATCGAACCGGCGGAAGCGCTGGCGCTCGCCGCGCTGGAGCCCGGCGCGGAGATGCCGCATGTCGACACGATCGAGGCCGATCTCGAAAAGCTGCGCCGCGAACGCGAGCGGCTCGGCGCGGTCAATCTGCGCGCGGAGGAAGAGCTGCGCGAGGTCGAAACCCAGCACACGACGCTGACCACCGAACGCGACGACCTCATTGAAGCGATCCGCAAGCTGCGCAGCGGCATCCAGAGCCTGAACAAGGAAGCGCGCGAACGCCTGTTGTCCTCGTTCGAAACGGTCAACGGCCACTTCCAGCGTCTGTTCACGGGACTGTTCGGCGGCGGCACGGCGGAGCTGCAACTCATCGAGAGTGACGATCCGCTCGAAGCCGGCCTCGAAATTCTGGCAAAGCCTCCCGGCAAAAAACCGCAGACATTGTCGCTGCTGTCAGGTGGCGAGCAGGCGCTCACCGCGCTGGCGCTGATCTTCGCGGTGTTCCTCACCAATCCGGCGCCGATCTGCGTGCTGGACGAAGTGGACGCGCCGCTCGACGATCACAACGTCGAACGCTTCTGCGACCTGCTCGGCGAAATGACGTCCTCCACCGATACGCGTTTCGTCATCATCACGCACAACCCCATCACCATGGCGCGGATGAACCGCCTGTTCGGCGTCACCATGGCCGAACGCGGCGTGTCGCAACTCGTCTCGGTCGATCTCGACACCGCCGCGAGCTTCCGCGAAGCGGGCTGAGCATTCGGCCTGACTTGAATTAAAGCGCAGTCGTCATTCGCTGTACTGCATTCGCCGCACTGCCCAATTGTCGTACCCGCCGCTGTACTGCCCAGTTGTCGTACCCGCGAAAGCGGGTACCCAGCACTTTTTTCATCACCTCGACGTAACGGCGAAGAACTGGATGCCCGCTGGAGTTTATCATCGGGCCGGCCTTTGGCCGGATCCGGTGGCGGGCAGATAGCATGGGATTTGCGTCGTCAAACCTGGACGCCGGCGTGCGCGGACCCCCTCCCCAGCGTTGGGAAAATGCGGCCTTGGATTGGATATATTTTCAGACAGGACCCCTCACGGAACGAAAAATTTCCATCAAGCCATTGATAAATAATGAAAATAATAAAAATTCACAGGTGTTAAAAATTTCTTCGGGTGGCAGGAACGAACTCCGCGGCGGCAAGTTGTTAAGACAGCCAGCCGGGCGGCTCCCCCACCCCCCGAACAGCCGTCTGGTTATAAGGACCCCAGGCCTCCCCCCGCCTGGGGTTTCCTTATGTCTGCACCCCTGCTGTCTGCGGTGCCCCTGCCAGCCTCTCCAGACGCCACCCACATTCCCCGATTGCTGAAGCTTTCGACTGGCCGAGCTGGTCGCCCGGGATAGATCGCGTCAACGCCCTCTATTTGATCCGTCAAGGCAAAGCCCTGCCGTTGGTGCCTTCACGCGCCAGCGTGCCTCCCGTAACGCCAACACCGAATGCGCAAGAGAACGCGTGACTGTGGGCGGAAGCGCTCGCCTTGTGCACTGTTCCCGTTTTCTGGGTTAGACTGACCCAGACGAATTTTTGGAGACAGAGCATGTCCACCTCCACCATGATTTTGCTTGGCGTCGTCGGCGCGTTCATTGTTTGGGGATTTATGATCTACAACGGCCTCGTTGCAATGTCGCAGCGGGTCAATCAGTCGTTTGCCGATATCGACGTGCAGCTCAAACAGCGGCACGACCTCATTCCCAATCTCGTCGAGACCGTGAAGGGCTATGCCGCGCATGAGCGCGGAACGCTCGAAGAGGTCGTGCGCGCGCGCAACGCCGCCATCGCCGTGCAGGGACAAGGTCCCGGCCAGCAGGTTGCGGCGGAAAACCAGCTCTCCGGCGCGCTACGGCAATTGTTCGCCTTGTCAGAATCCTATCCTGACCTCAAGGCCAACCAGAATTTCCAGCAGTTGCAGAACGAACTGTCGGACATCGAGAACAAGCTCGCCGCCTCGCGCCGCTTCTTCAACAATGCCGTGCAGGAATACAATACGAGCATCCAGCAAATGCCGGCGGCCCTGTTTGCCAGCGCGCTCGGCTTCACCCAGAAGCCGTTCTTCGATCTCGGCGAAGACCGGCCGCAACTCGAACAAGCGCCGTCAGTAAAGTTCTAACATAAACGCGGGCGGCTGAGGGCCGAGCATCATGGCCGCTTACGGCCTCTATACGCATATCCAGTCGAACAGACGCCGCTCGGTTGTCCTGCTGATCGGCCTGTTCCTGCTCGTCTATGCGCTGGTCTATGCCGGTGCGCTGGCCGCCGAAGGCCTATCGACGAATGCGCCGCTCGACCGGCTCATGCGCGCGGCGAATTACGATTTCCTCAAGGCGGCGCCTTTCGCCACCATCGGCGCGCTGATCTGGATCGCCATCGCCTACAAATTCCACCAGTCGATGATCGACGCCATGACCGGCGGTCACGAAGTGACCCGCGCCGAACAGCCGCGCCTCTACAACCTTCTGGAAAACCTTTGCATCTCACGCGGCATCCCGATGCCGAAACTCAAGGTGATGGACGACGAAGCGCTCAACGCCTTCGCCACCGGGTTGAACGAGAAGCAGTATTCCATTTCGGTGACGCAGGGGTTGCTCGACAGTCTCAACGATCAGGAAGTCGAGGCCGTGCTCGGCCACGAACTCACCCACATCCGCAACGGCGACGTGCGCATGCTGGTGATTGCCGTCGTCATTGCCGGCGTCATTTCGTTCTTCGGCGAAATGGTCTTCCGGCTGTTCTTTCAGGGCTCGTTTTATTGGGGCGGCGGCCGCTCGCGCAGCAGCGACGATCGTCGCGGCGGTGGCGCAGGCGGCATCGCCGTCGTCATCGCGCTTGTCATCGTCGTCGTGGCCTGGGTGCTGTCGATCGTGATCCGCTTCGCGCTGTCGCGCACACGCGAATATCTTGCGGACGCCGGCTCCGTCGAACTGACGAAGAATCCGGACGCGATGATTTCCGCCCTGCGCAAGATCGAGGGCCACAGCGAATTGCCGACCGCCAATTCCGCGGTCATGGAAATGTGCATCGACAATCCGCGCGAGGAATTCGCCAACCTGTTCGCCACCCATCCTTCGGTCGAGGCGCGGGTGGAAGCGCTGGTGCGCAACGCCGGCGGCCACGATCCGGGGCCGTTGGCATTGCCGGAAGACGGAGATTCCGACGGCGGACGACTGACGGATTCATCTGGCAATGCGACTGACGGACCGTGGGGCGACGCCCCCGCCTCACCGCCGCAATCCGGATCCCGATCCGGACCTTGGGGTGACACGCCGGGCACCGATGGTCCGGCACAGACTCCGCCGGCTGGCCCGTGGGGACCGCACTCCGATGTGCCGCAATCAGGGCCACCGGCAGCGCCCGGTCAGTCGCAAAGCTCTGACACGCAAGACGCCTCCGGAAAACCGTTCCTGCCGGGGCTGCCCCCGCTCGGCGGACGATGGGGCCGCAAATAAAAGCTGCTCAATGGCCCTCGAATGAGATCAGCGTGCGCACCGGAACATCGAGCTTGCGGATCTTGTCGGCGCCGCCGAGTTCCGGCAGATCGATGACGAAGCAGGCGGCAAGCACGTCGGCGCCCATCTGGCGCAGCAATTTCACCGCGCCTTCGGCGGTGCCGCCGGTCGCGATGAGATCGTCGACGAGGATGACGCGTTCGCCTTTGACGACTGCGTCCTCGTGCATCTCCATTTCGTCGACGCCGTATTCCAGCGAATAGGCGATGCTGACGCGCTTGTGCGGCAGTTTGCCTTTCTTGCGGATCGGAATGAATCCGGCCGACACCTGATGCGCGATCGCGCCGCCGAGAATGAAGCCGCGGGCTTCGATGCCCGCGACCTTGTCGATCTTCGAACCGGCCCATGGCTGCACCATCTCATCGACCGCGCGGCGGAAGGCGCGCGCATCGCCAAGCAAGGTGGTGATGTCGCGGAAGATGATCCCGGGCTTGGGATAATCCGGAATCGCGCGGATGGCGTTTTGGAGATAGTTCTCGAATTCAACGGTGGTCATCGCTGCAGGGTCCAGAAAAGGCCGGCGGCCGGGAACAGGTGGCACAGGCATAAAGCTTTGGACGCGTCATGGCCACCGGGTCGGCCGCGGGGCGGCGATTTTACGTGCTTTTTTCGACAGGTTCGCGGTCCCCACCGGGGAGCGATCACCGATTGAGCATCGCACCGAGGACATTGGAGTAGTCGTCGGTCCAGACCCATTGGGCCTCATCGGCTTTTTTCTCGATCCAGTCGCCGGACTCCAGCAGTGGGCCAAAGTCCTCATCCTTGCGCGCGACGGCGACGACAGTGGAACTGTATTTGTGCAGCGAGTCGTCGGTGCCATCGCTGGAATCGCTTTCGCGCGCGACGAGGCCGTTGGCTGCGGCGATGCCGGCGACGACCGGGCCGAGATCCATGTGCCTGTTGGAAACATGCACGAAGATGACACCGTCCGGCGCAAGCTTTTTCGCATAAATCGCCATTGCTTCTTTCGTCACGAGATGGACAGGAATCGCATCCGACGTGAAGGCGTCGAGCACGATCATGTCGTATTTGCCATCCTCGGCCTTGGCGAGAGTCAGCCGTGCATCGCCGAGGATCAGGTTGGCGTGCGGTGCACATTCGGCCAGGTAGCTGAAATATTCTTTCGCGATGCGCACGACGCTGACGTCGATCTCGTAATAGTCGAGCTTGTCGCCGGGCCGATCGTAACAGGCCATGGTGCCGGTGCCGAGACCGACGACGGCGGTATGGACCGGTCCATTTTTCTTCTCGCGCGTCGCGATAGCCGCCTGCCCGAGCGGCGATTCCTTGAAATAATAAGTCAGCGGCTCCGGCCGCCCGGTCACCCAATCGCCAGAGGCCGTGCGTATATATTGCGCGCCGTGTTCAGTCGTGCCGTGCTTGAGGGTGCGGTACATCCCGCCATCACTGTCAACGATCTTGTACACGCCGAAAAAGCTGCGGATAAAAGTGTAATTGCCGGCGTCGGCGCCGAAGACCAGAGCGAAAGCAAAAATTCCCGCGATCGTGGCGGCGAATTTCAACGCGTCACGCTGCACCAGCATGGCAATCGCGAGCATCGCAACGATGCTGATCTGGAACGTCTTGGTGGCGAGATCGGTATTGCCGGCGGTGAAATACGGCCAGAACAGATAGATGAGCCCGGCCGCAGCCATGACCCAGAAAGCAAGATCCAGCGGACCGCGCCGCAAGGCGAGTGTCGGAAGGCAAAGGATCGCCGCGATAATCAGCAGCGGATATTCCGCTACCCACGAGAACACTTGCAGCGCAACGAGACCGGCCATGATGCCGCCGATCACACCGCCAAGCGACATCCACATATAGAAAGCGGTCAGGTAACGCGGGGGCGGCCGTCGCGCGGCGAGTTCTCCGTGGCAGAGCATCGCCATTACGAAGAACGCGCCGACATTCGCGGCGATGGCGGAGAAGGTGTAGCGCGACCAGTCAAAAGCGAAGAAGGCAACGAGTATCATCACCGCGGTCGGTTGCAGCAGTTCAACGACTTTGTGGGGAATGACCGGCCGTTTCTGGAACACCAGCACGAAGGTCGCGAGATAGAGCGCGAGCGGCATCACCCAAAGGAACGGCGAAGCCGCGACGTCTGTCGAAATATGCGCCGTAATCGCGATGAGCAGGCCCGAGGGCACGGCCGCGAGCGCAACCCAGATGGCGCAGTCGCGCCAGCGCGGTGGTGCCGGCTCCTCGCCTTCGCCTGCGGCGGGAAGCGCATTGGGGGAGAACCAAAGCAGCGCGCCGGCGCCGCCGATCAGGGCGATAAGGACGAAAAACCCGACCGACCAGACTTGCGTCTGCTGGCCGAGACGCGTCAACGGCTCGATCGCGAAGGGATAGGAAAGCAAGGCAAGGAAGCTGCCGACATTGCTCGCGGCATAAAGAAAATACGGATCGCGCGCGTCAGGATGGCCGGTCCGCGCGAACCATGCCTGCAGCAAAGGACCGTTTGCGGAGAGCGCGAAGAAAGGCAGCCCGATCGAGGTCGTGAAAAGACCCAGCAGCCACAGCGCCTGCGCTCGCTGCGGCGGCTCTCCCCAGCCTTCAGCCACGCCGAGCGGGAGCGCCACGGTCGCGACAACCATAAGGACGAGATGGATGATAACCGACGGACGTCCCGCCGCGATGCGCGTGAGCAGATGCGCATATGCATAACCGGCGAAAAGCACCGATTGGAAGAACACCATCGCCACGGACCACACGGCCGGCGATCCACCGAGGCGCGGCAGAACGACTTTTGCGAAAAGCGGCTGGACGACGAAAAGAAGCGATGCGCTCAGAAAGATTGGCGCGACAAATCCGATCAGCAGCAAAAAATCGGACGGCCGTGGGGGCTTATCCGGCCGCGCGGGCGAACCATTTTGGGATGACACGACGGACCATTCCACCTTCCGGGTTGATCAGCAACCGTCCCGAAAGGAAGGCTATCGTGAGATCACCCGACCGGCAACAGCATCGAGCTTCTTCAGCAGCCCTGGATCGCGCGCCTCCGGCGCTGTGATCAGCGCCGTATCCAGGCAGCGGTCGGAACCGATTGGACAGGGCTCGTGTTCGCGGGGAAAATCGCGGGCAAGACGCCCCACCAGACGCTTGGCTTTTTCCGCATTGCCAAGCAGCACCTTGATCACATCCTGCACCGTGACGGCGTCATGGTCGGGATGCCAGCAATCGAAGTCCGTCACCATGGCCACCGTCGCGTAGCAAATCTCCGCCTCGCGCGCGAGTTTCGCCTCCGGCATGTTGGTCATGCCGATCACCGAATAGCCAAGCTGCTTGTAGGTCAGGCTTTCGGCCAGCGATGAGAATTGCGGCCCTTCCATGCACACATACGTCCCACCATGGACGATCGCGATATCCTCCGCCTGCGCCGCCGCCTTGATATGCACCGGCAGACGCGGCGACACCGGATGCGCCATCGAGACATGGGCGACGCAGCCTTTGCCGAAGAAAGAACTTTCGCGCTTGTGAGTGCGGTCGACGAACTGATCGACGATCACGAATGTGCCGGGTGGCAGTTCTTCCTTGAACGAACCGCAAGCCGACACCGAGAGAATGTCGGTCACGCCCGCCCGCTTCATGGCGTCGATATTGGCGCGGTAATTGATGTCGGAAGGCGACAGCACGTGGCCGTTGCCGTGACGCGGGAGAAAAATCACCGGAAGGCCGGCGACCTCACCGAAACGCAGCGGCGCGGATGGTTCGCCCCACGGGCTCGCCACGGCCTTTTCGCGCACGTTCTCCAGTCCCGGCAAATCATAGATGCCGGAGCCGCCAATGATGCCAAGCACAGCCTTTGTCATGATCGTCCGCCGCCCCTGTCGCCAAAGCCGAAAATGCGAAAATGATCTTGTCGTCGCCGGTCGCGTTTATCGCAGCCACATCCAAAATGCAAAGAGACGGATGCACGGGCCGGACATGCAAAGAGCCTCGTAACGAGGCTCTTTGAATCGCGTCATCGCTTGTCAATCGGGGTTCAGTGCACCGCCGACCACACGCGCTTCTTGGTGAAGTACAGCAGGCCCGACAGGACCAGCAGGAAGATCATCACCTGCAGGCCGATGCGCTTGCGCGCTTCCATCGTCGGCTCGGAGGCCCAGGTCAGGAAGGCGGTGACATCCTTGGCATACTGGTCGACCGTGCCCTTGGTCCCGTCGTCATAGACGACCTGACCATCCGACAGCGGCGGCGGCATCGAGATGTTATGGCCCGGGAAATACTTGTTGTAGTGCTTGCCTTCCACGACCTTGAAATCCTTCGGCGGATCGGTGAAGCCGGTGAGGATGGCGTGGATGTAATCCGGTCCCTCTTCCTGGAACTGGGTGAAGAGGTCGAACACGAACCAGGGGAAGCCGCGCTCGTAGCCGCGCGCCTTGGCCATCACGGAAAGATCCGGCGGGGCAATCCCGTAGGTCGCCTTGGCTGTCGCTTCATTTGGAAACGGCGAGGGAAAGTGGTCGGCCAGACGTCCGGGGCGTTCGAACATCTCGCCCTTTTCGTTCGGTCCGTCCTTGATCTGATAGCCAGCCGCCAGCGATTCCGCCTGCTTCACGCTGTAACCCGGACCACCGGGATCGGCGAGATTGCGGAAGCTGATGTAGTCCAGGCTATGACAGTTGGAGCAGACCTCTTTGTAAACCTTGAGGCCACGCTGAAGCTGCCCCTGATCGAACGTGCCGAACGGTCCGGAAAACGACCATGATTGCCGCGGCGGGGTCGGCGTCTCGTTTGCGTCCTGCGCGAACACGCAGACCGAGCTTGCGAGCGAGATCGCGGCCCCGAGAATGATGGTACGGGCGATTTTTTTCGAGATCATTGTCATGGCCCTGCCCTTACCGCACGCCGGTCGTCGCGACCGGCACGGCAACCTTGTCCCCGAGAACCGACTCCGTAATCGAGTTGGGGAGTGGTTTCGTCCTTTCGACCAGACCGAGGATCGGAAGAATGATGAGGAAGTGCGCGAAATAATACGCGGTGAAGATGCGCGCGATGATCACGTAGGCCCCCGTCGCCGGCTGCGAACCGAGGTAGCCGAGACCGACGGCGACAATGACGAACACCCAGAAAAACTGGCGATAGAGCGGGCGGTAGCGTGCCGACCTCACCGCCGAGGTGTCGAGCCAGGGCAGGAAAGCCATGATCGCAATCGCCGACACCAGGCCGAGCACACCGAACAGTTTATTCGGGATGGCGCGCAGGATCGCGTAGAACGGCAGGTAGTACCATTCGGGCACGATTTCCGACGGCGTCACCGCCGGGTTGGCCGGGATGTAATTGTCGGAGTGGCCAAGATAGTTCGGCACGTAGAAGACGAACCAGGCGAACACCAGACAGAACACTCCCAGACCGAACGCATCCTTGAGCGTCGCATAAGGCGTGAACGGCACGGTGTCGCGATCGCTCTTCGGCTCGATGCCGGTCGGATTGTTCTGGCCCGCCACATGCAGCGCCCAGACATGCAGCACGACGACGCCGGCAATGACGAACGGCAACAGGTAATGCAGCGAGAAGAAGCGGTTGAGCGTCGGATTGCCGACCGAATAGCCGCCCCACAGCCAGCTCACGATGGAGTCGCCGACCACCGGTATGGCGGAGAACAGATTGGTGATCACGGTCGCGGCCCAGAAGCTCATCTGACCCCAGGGCAGCACATAGCCCATGAAGCCGGTCGCGATCATCAACAGCAGCAGGATCACGCCGAGGATCCACAGCACCTCGCGCGGCTCCTTGTAGGAGCCGTAATACATGCCGCGGAACAAATGGATGTAGCCGGCAAGGAAGAACATCGACGCGCCGTTGGCGTGGATATAGCGCAGCAGCCAGCCGTAATTGACATCGCGCATGATGCCTTCGACCGACTTGAACGCCAGTTCGGTGTTGGGCGTGTAATGCATCGCCAGCACGACGCCGGTGATGATCTGCACACCGAGCATGAAGCTGAGAATGCCGCCGAACGTCCACCAGTAATTGAGGTTGCGCGGGGTCGGATAGGAAACGAAAGAGGAATGGATGAGGCCGCCGATTGGCAGCCGCCGCTCCATCCATTGCATAAACCGGCCCTGCGGCTGGTACGTCGATTGTCCGCTCATGGTCGAACCTTCACGATGCCCAAAAAAGATCAGCCGATCTTGATTTTGGTGTCAGTAAGAAAGGCATAGGGTGGGAGATAGAGATTGAGAGGCGCGGGTCCCTGACGGATGCGGCCGGCCGAATCGTATTGCGAACCGTGGCACGGGCAGAAGAAGCCGTCATAGTTTCCGGCGTGATCGAGCGGAATGCAGCCAAGATGGGTGCAGATGCCGATGACGACGAGCCATTGATCGTGGCCTGCCTTGGTCCGCTCGGCGTCGGTCGCGGGATCGCGCAACTCGGACACGTTGACGGCCTTGGCCTCGTCGATCTCTTTCCTCGTCCGGTGATTGATGTAGATCGGCTTGCCGCGCCAGAACACCTTGATGCCCTGCCCTTCGGCGACCGGCGACAGATCGACCTCGATCGGCGCACCAGCAGCGATCGTCGATGCGTCAGGGTTCATCTGCGCAATGAGCGGAACAAGCGCGGCGGCGGCGCCTACGCCCGCAACTGCACCCGTTGCAATGAATAGAAAATCACGGCGCGTTGGCTCGGCCGAAGACGTTGTTGCCACGGGTTTTCGTCCTTTCCCTCGCATGGCGATGAGCCGACCCGCGCGGGGGACCGGGGTGTATTGGAAAACCCAGGGTTCAGCGGGCGGACCGGCCGCCAGTGCCGCTGGTCAGCGGTCAGCGCAATCCGGCGAGGTTCTATTGGCACCCTTGCTGTCAGAGTGCAAGCCCGCTATCGCCTCAGGCCACGGGGAACGTGAATTCGTTCTATCAATCCAGCCATGTCGCAGTCTTAGCCGCAGTCATAGCCGCAATAACCGGGCGCAGGAATGCGCCGCATGATCGGATCGTCACGGGGATCGCCGCGCCCCGTTTCGCCCTGAAACACCGGTCCAGTACGAACGAGACGCCGATGCCCCTCCGGATCGCGCTTTACCAGCCGGATATCCCGCAAAATACCGGGGCCATCCTGCGGCTCTGTGCCTGCCTCGGCGTCGAAGCCCATATCATCGAACCGGCCGGCTTTCCGGTGAGCGACCGCGCCTTCCGCCGTGCCGGCATGGATTATCTCGATCAGGTGTCGGTCGTGCGCCATGACTCGTGGACGCACTTCCGGGAATGGCGCCAGGCTGACGCGGGCCGGCTGATTCTGTTGACGACCCGCGCAACGCAGCCCTTCACGCAGCATATCTTCGACGATACGGACATTCTGCTGCTTGGCCGCGAATCGGCCGGGGTGCCGGACGCGGTTCATGACGAAGCGTCGGTGCGCCTGACGGTGCCGATGCGGCCGGGCCTGCGCTCGATCAACGTGGCGATGACCTGTGCGATGGTGCTCGGCGAAGCCCTGCGGCAGACGAACGGCTTCACCTTCGGATAAGGTCTTGTTCATGTCGTCCCCTCTCCCCGATCCCGCGACGCTCGAAACACACAAGGCCAGTGCCCGCGCCTGGTTCGAATCGCTGCGCGACCAGATCTGCGCCGCGCTCGAGGCCGTCGAGGACACGCTGCCGGCGGACGCGCCACGTGGCAACGAATCGGCCGGGCGATTTGCACGCAGCCCGTGGCAGCGCGCGGACCACTCCGACAAGCCGGGCGGCGGCGGCGTGATGTCGATTCTGCATGGACGGGTTTTCGAAAAAGCCGGGGTGCATTGCTCCACCGTCCACGGCGAGTTCGCGCCCGAGTTCCGCAAGGACATTCCAGGCGCTGAGGACGATCCGCGCTTCTGGGCCTCCGGCATTTCGCTGATCATTCATCCGTGGAATCCGAATGTGCCGGCCGTGCATATGAACACGCGCCATGTCGTGACGACGCGCGCCTGGTTCGGCGGCGGCGCCGATCTTACGCCCGTCCTCGACCGCCGCCGCACCCAGGACGACCCCGACACCCAGGCGTTCCATGACGCCATGAAACAGGCTTGCGACGCGCACGCGGCGATTGCGCCCTATGACAAATACAAGGCGTGGTGCGACACCTATTTCCACCTCAAGCATCGCAACGAACCGCGCGGCATCGGCGGCATTTTCTATGACTGGCAGGACACCGGCGACTGGGATGCGGACTTCGCTTTCACGCAGGATGTCGGCCGTGCCCTGCTGCGCATTTATCCGGAACTCGTGCGCAGGAACTTCGCCGCGCCGTTCACCGATGCCGACCGCGACGAACAGCTTGTCCGGCGTGGCCGCTATGTGGAGTTCAACCTGCTCTACGACCGCGGCACGATCTTTGGCCTGCGCACCGGCGGCAATGTCGACTCCATCCTGTCGTCGCTGCCGCCGCTGGTGAAATGGCCGTGAGCGCCCTGTCCGAAGGGCGGCAAAAGGGCTAGTATTGCAGGATATGCAGTCAGCAATGAGGTGTCCTCATGCGTGCAGATCTCGAAATCCCGCCCGTTCTGGTCAAACGCTACGCTCGCGCCAGGCTCTATGACACCGCCAGCGCGCGCTATGTCTCCGTCGATGAATTGAGGGAATGGAAGCGCAAGGGATTGGCCTTCGCTGTCGTGGACAACAAGACCAGCAAGGACATCACCGAAGTGCTGCTGGCGTCGCCGCTCCATTAAACGGCATCACACAACGGCATCACATCGTAAACGCCGACACGATCATCGTCAGGCCGCCGATAACGACCATGACGTCGAGAATTGTCGTGTGCACGTGCATAGGCAACGCTTCGACGAATTTGCGCGCCAGGAAAGCGCCCGGCAACGCCGTGGACGCGATGAGGACTCCGAACGCGAGTACTTGCGCATTGATCGCGCCGCGCACGCCGAAGACTGAAACCTTCGTCACGCCGATGGCAATCGACAGCGTAGCGTCCGTCGCAATAACGGCCGCGCCTTCGAGGCCCGTCGCCATCAGCAGCGACAAAATGATCACGCCGGCCCCGGTCGTGCCGCCGCCGAGAAATCCGTAGCCAAAAGCGCCAACGGCAAGACCGCGATCCCCGAGGCTGAGATCGATGTGCTTCATGTAGCGCCGCAGCGGCACCGTCAGGCACAGCATCGATCCGATCACGATCAGCGCGCCGAAACTCGTAAGCTGCGTATAGACATAGGCGCCAATCAGGCAGGTCGGCACAGCCATCACGACGACGATGACGACGCGGCGCGGCTGGATGTATTTCCTGAACGCGATCGAACGGCTGATATTCGTCGTCAGCGCCGACAGGCTGAGAATCGGCACGACCGGTTCGGCCCCGATCAAAGGGACCAGCACCAGCGGCAAGAGGGCCCCGCTGCCATAGCCGGCGACGCCACCGACAATCGAGGCGAATAGCGCGACACCCGCAACGAGCAGCAGTTGCAGGATCGATATGTTTTCAAAAACATGAGGCAAATTGAGAACGCCAGCCGAAAGGACGGCCACCGACCTACGCCAGAAGGCGAAGGGCGTCCAGATTCTTCGCGCCCCAACGGCGCATAACAGGGCCTCTGTTTGAGAAGCGATCGATCAGCGGCGCGTATGCAGATGCGCCGCATCGTCGGCCATCCGGGCAATCACATCACGATCGTCGGAGAAATCTGACGCGATCCAGGCGGCTTCCGCATGACGCAAAGCTTTTCCGAGCGCCCGCCCCTTCACCACACCACGCGCAATCAGGTCCGCGCCCTTGAGCGGAAAAACTGGCGCGGTCCATCGCTCCGGCAGACGGACGAGATGCGACCATGCCGCATCGTCCGCGGCATCTCCCGCACGCGCCCACGCCAGCAGCGTCCGGTTGCAATAGCCGTCCGGCCCTGTCGCATAGAGAAGCGCGCGCGCGTCCGTCTCGCTTTGCGCACGCGTGATCCGCCACCAGCCGTCGGCCATGACGACAAGTGTCTTCGTTTCAGCGCCACTCAAGCGCAAGCGTAGCGACAGGCGCTCAGCGTCCTCAACGATCCACACCGACAACGCAGCCAGCCGCCGCATGGCATCGGCCTCGCGCATCAACGCGTGCTCGATCGCGACCATCGCGTCGAGATGGGCGATGTAGGCAACGCCGCCAAGCACATCCTGCATGATGCCGCCATCGGTCATCACCCGCACCACCGCTGCCGCGCGGCGCGCCACCAGCAGCTTCAGCAATTCCATCCGCACCCGTTCGCGCGAAAGCTGCGACAGGCCATGCCGCGCGGCAATACAGGCCGCGATGCCAGCACGATCCGGCTCGCCTTCGCCATAAGCCGCGTGGAAGCGGAAGAAACGCAGAATGCGCAAATAATCTTCCGCGATCCGCTGCGCCGGCTCGCCGATGAAACGCACGAGGCGGGCATCGAGATCGGCGAGGCCGCCGGTATAGTCATGCACCTGCCCGTCGCGATCGGCCGACAGCGCGTTCATGGTGAAGTCGCGCCGTTCGGCATCCGCCCGCCAGTCGCGGCCGAAGCGCACCGTCGCCTTGCGGCCGAACGTCTCCACATCCGTACGCAAGGTCGTGATCTCGAACGGGCGGCCGTTTGCTACCGCTGTCACGGTGCCGTGCTCGATTCCGGTCTTGGCCACCTTGAAGCCGGCCGCGACGATGCGTTCGGTCACCACGTCCGGCGTTGCGGTGGTTGCAATGTCGATGTCGCCCGGCGGCAGGCCGAACAGTGCATTGCGGATCGCGCCGCCGACGACGCGGGCTTCTTCCCCGTCGCGATCGAGCGCCGCGAGAATGGCTTTGAGCGTGCGGCTTCGCCACCAGTCCTGGCCGGCGACGCTGCGCTCCGTGCGGAATGGATTGGCGTGAGACGTCATCGGTGTCCGCCCGGTCATTCTTCTTTTCCCGGAACGAGCACGCCGTTCTCAATGTGCGCCGGCGTGTAACGCGAATGCGGCGGCGCACCGCTGAAATGCGCGAGCAGTGTAAGACTGATGGCAACCAGCACCAACGCAACACCCGTCAGCCATACGACCGTTCGGGTCGGCCACGAATCCGGATCGAGCACGCCTGCGTTCCGCGCCCACAGAAAGACGGCGTAGAAGACAAACGGCGCGACGAAGAGAACAACTTCGATGGCAAAAGGGCGGATCATGGACTCACGGCCTGCATGGCGCCCTATCTTCCGGTACCAGCCGGCGTTTGAAAAGCCATGTGATGGGCAACAGTGTCGCGTCTGCCGGCGCAGGCGGAGCGCCATCCGGTCAATCACGATAAATGCGCTCGTAAAGATTTCGCAAAATGCCCGCCGTCACGCCCCAGATGTAACGTTCACCGAACGGCATGGCGTAATAGGTACGGATCGTACCGTTCCATTCGCGGCTGTGCATCTGGTGATTGTCGGGTTTCATCAGGAATTCAAGCGGCACTTCGAAGACGTTGTCGACTTCATCGGCGTTCAAGGTGAGGGTAAATCCTGGCTCGATGCGCGCCAGCAGCGGCACGATGCGATAGCCCTGAGTCGTCAGATAGAGATCGAGATAACCGATCGGCTCGATGAAGGCGCCGTCGAGGCCGACTTCCTCATGCGCCTCACGCAATGCAGCCGCGCCTGGATCGGCGTCATCCGGCTCGATCTTTCCGCCGGGAAAAGAGATTTGCCCGGCGTGGTCGGGCAGATGCGCCGTGCGTTGCGTCAGCAGCACCGTTGGCTCGGGATGATCGATGATCGGCACCAGCACCGCCGCCGGCCGGATCGGACGCACCGCGGCGACCTTGAGCATATGCGCATCGGTCTCGTGATCGCCGCGCGCCGGAATGTGATCCGGATC
>Ga0310811_10003766_pt1 | contig 19126 bp, 17 predicted proteins | sample YCmetagenome_FD_207642 | JGI IMG/M metagenome (GOLD analysis project Ga0310811, IMG submission 207642) | Soil microbial communities from experimental microcosm in Duke University, North Carolina, United States - YC | ecosystem: Engineered > Artificial ecosystem > Soil microcosm > Unclassified ...
CGCTTTTATTGTCGCAGGGGAGTTCGGGCATGAAGTTCGGCGTGGGTCAGGCGGTCAAGCGGCTCGAGGACCAGGCCCTGATCACCGGCGGCGGGCGTTTCACCGACGATTTCAAGCTGCCGAATCCGGCCCATGCCTACATTCTGCGCTCGCCGCACGCGCATGCGCGCATCCTGCGTCTCGATACAAGCAAGGCGAAGGTCGCGCGCGGCGTGCTCGCCGTCCTGACCGGGGCCGATGTCGAGGCCGACGGCCTCGGCCTTATGCCGTGCATGATCCCAATGACCAGCCGTGACGGGAAACCGCGTTACGACACGCCGCGGCCGGTCCTCGCCAAGGACCGCGTGCGCCATGTCGGCGACCCGGTCGCGCTCGTCGTCGCCGAAACACTGTCTGCGGCGCGCGACGCCGCCGAAAAGATCGAGGTCGAATACGAAGAGCTGCCGCACGCGGTCGATACCTACGCCGCCGCGCAGCCGGGCGCGCCCAAAGTGTGGGAGCACATCCCCAACAACATCGCGTTCGATTGGGAGAAGGGCGACCGCGCCGGCGTCGAGGCCGCGCTCAAGGGCGCGCATCGCGTCATTAAGCTGCGCATCGTCAACAACCGTGTCGTCGTCAACTCGATGGAGGCGCGCGCCTGCTTGGGCGACTACGACGCGGCCAAGGATCGGGTGACACTCTACACCTCTTGCCAGAGCGTGCACGGCCTGCGCACCCAGCTCGCCGACGCGATCTTCAAGATTCCGAAGGAGAAAGTGCGCGTCGTCTCGGGCAATGTCGGCGGCGGCTTCGGCATGAAGCTCTTCCTCCATCCCGAAACCGTGCTGATACCGTGGGCGACGCGGCGCCTGAAGCGCGCCGTGCGTTGGGCCGCGGACCGCAGCGAAGGCTTCCAATCCGACGTGCAGGGCCGCGATCATGTGAGCTTCGCCGAGCTGGCACTCGACAAGGATGCGCACTTCCTCGCGTTGAAGGTCGAGACCTACGCCAACGAGGGCGCCTATCTCTCGAACTACGCGCCCTTCGTCGCCACCGGCGGCTCCGACATGCATGTCGGCCTCTACAAGACACCGGCGATCTACACGCGCGTGGCCGGCATCGTCACCAACACGGTGCCGATCGACGCCTATCGCGGCGCGGGCCGGCCCGAGGCGGCCTATCTTATCGAGCGCCTGGTCGATCACGCGGCGCGCGAGCTCGGCATGAGCCCCGACGAGCTGCGCCGGCGCAATTTCATCCCGCCCGAAGCGATGCCCTACAAGACGCCGTTGGGTGACGTCTTCGACAGCGGCGAATTCCAAGCCTGCATGGAGCAGGCGATGAAGCTCGCCGATTGGGCGGGCTACCAGAAGCGCAAGAAAGCGTCCGCCGCCAAGGGCAAGCTGCGCGGCCGCGGCCTTGCCACCTATATCGAGCGCTGCGGCGGCGGCGCGCCCGAAACCGCCATCGCCAAGTTCGAGCCGAAAAAGAAGAAGGTCACGCTCTACATCGGCAACCAGGACAACGGCCAGGCGCACATCACGTCGTACACCCAGATCGTCTCGGGCGCGCTCGATGTCGACGCGAAGCACATCGAGATCGTGCAGGGCGATACCGATCTCGTGCCGGGCGGCTTGACCGGCGGCTCGCGCGCGCTGCCCGTCGGCGGCGCCGCGATGCTCGGCGTCTCCGACAAGATCAAGGCCAAGGGCAAGGAGGTGGCGAGCCGCCTGCTCGAAGCCGCGGTCGAAGACATCGAATACAAGGACGGGCAGTTCCGCATCGTCGGCACCGATCGGCGCGCGAGCCTCTGGGAGGTGGCGGCGGCCGCGAACGACTCTGCGATGGTGCCCGAGGGCGCCACGCCCGGCCTCGACGAACAGTATGTCCGCCAGCCCGAAGCGCCGACGTTCCCGAATGGCTGCCATCTGATCGAGATCGAAGTCGATCCCGACACCGGCTCTGTGCACATCGACCGCTACGTCGTCGTCGACGATTTCGGCGCCGTCATCAATCCGCTGACCTTGGCGGGCCAGGTGCATGGCGGCATCGGCCAAGGGCTTGGCCAGGCTCTGCACGAATACACGGTCTACGACGCCGATTCGGGCCAGCTCGTGACCGGCTCGTTTATGGACTACAACATGCCGAAGGCGGACGCGTTCCCGTTCTTCCGCTTCGAGACGCGCAACGTGCGCTGCGCGACCAATCCGCTCGGCGTCAAGGGCTCGGGCGAGGCGGGCTGCATCGGCGCGCCGCCGGCGGTCATCAACGCACTGGTCGATGCGCTGGCACCCTACGGCATCAAGCACATCGACATGCCGGCGACGCCGCGCAAGATCTGGGAGGCCATCCAAGCGGCGCGCCCGAGGGCCGCTGCAGAGTAACGCGGCGAGTCATTGACAAGGCGCCGGCCGCTTGCGCAGGCTTCGGCGAGCACTGGCAAATGGCTTGCCGCCGATGGTTGCCGTCACACCGGATATTCCCGGCCAGCACAAGCTGCCGACGACCGTGTCGCGGTCCGTCCCGGTCGCCGACCTGCCCTGGCATCCGACGCCGTTTCCGGGAATCGAGCAGAAGATCCTGCTGCGCGACGAGGAGCGCGGCCTCATCACGGCGCTGATCCGCATGGCGCCGGGCGCGCGCCTGCCGCTGCATGAGCACGCCGATATCGAGCAGACCTACGTGCTTGAAGGCAGTCTCGCCGACGACGAGGGCAACGACATTACGGCCGGGAATTACATCTGGCGGCCCGCCGGCCACCGCCACGTGGCGTGGTCGCCGCGAGGGGCACTGCTGATCGGCATTTTTCTCAAGCCGAATGTGTTTCTCGAGGAGAACGCGGCGCCGATCGGCGTGACGGCCGGGTCAAAGGTCGCCGAATGAGCCGCGCGGAATTGGACCGGGCGGGATCGGGCAGGCGGTCGGGGGAAACGAGAATGCAGTGGATTATCGGGCTCGCCGCCTTGGCGGCGCTGAGCACGGCGACGCCGGCCTGGGCCCAGGCGGAACGCAAATGCGACATCAGCGCCTACACGATCGACGAGGATCCCAAGGGCATCAACATCCGCGCCACGCCCTCGAACCAGGGCAAGGTCGTCGGCGTCATTCGTACCGGTAAGGATGCCGACATCGGCGTCTCGATCGCGGCCGAGAGCAACGGCTGGTTCCGTCTCAGATCGTACGAAACCTACGCGACCGGCAAAACGACGAGGGTCAACGGGTGGGTTCACGGCACGCGGCTCGGCTCGGGCCTCATGATCATGCAGGGCGGCAAGGCATCCGAGCGCCTGCGCGAAGAGCCGTCGGATCAATCGAAGACGCTGTTGTTGCTGACCTGGGACCCGGGCGAAAACGCCGAACTGCAGCGCCTCACCGCCGAGCTGCCGATGGGCAAGAGCGAGGTCATCGATTTCGCGAAGATCAAGAATGCCGCGACCGCGGTGCCGCTGGCCTGTCAGAACGGCTGGGTCAAGATCCGCGTGCACAAGTACGAAGGCTGGGTGCCCCAGGGCCGGCTTTGCGGCAACCCGGTGACGACCTGCAACTGACCCGGTGCCGGCGTCAGAGCGCGACCTTTGCGAAATCCTTTTCGTCGACGGTCGCGGCCCAGAGCTCGCCGTGCTCGAGGTCGAACCACCAGCCACGCAGGTCGAGCGTGCCGGCTTTGACGCGTTCCTCGATCCAGGGAAATTCGTGGAGGTTCTTGAGCGAGGCGAGGATCGCGTGCTGGCCGATTTGCCGCGCGCGGCGCTCGGGATCGGCGCTGAACTCGGGGCCGCGAGGCACCTGCGCCGCTGTGTGCGCCACCATGCTCACCCAGGGCGCGATGAAGTCGCGCCCCAAAGCCTTGCCGCCGGTGTGGTCGATCAGCGCCTGGATGCCGCCGCAGCGCGAATGCCCGAGCACGATGATGTGTCGCACGCCGAGGTCACGCACCGCGAATTCGATGGCCGAACTGGTGCCGCGCGCGGTGCCGTCGGCGACATAAGGCGGGACGAGATTCGCCACGTTGCGCACGACGAAGAGATCGCCCGGCTCTGCGTTTGTGATGATCGCGGGATCCACGCGCGAGTCCGAGCACGCGATCACGAGCACCTCCGGCGACTGGCCTGCGGTGACGAGCCGGCGCAAGGGCTCGGGGCGCTGCTCGTAATAGGTCGTGCGGAATGCGCGCATGCCCGAGATCAAGCGCGCGATCGCGGGCGGCGTATTGGGATGGTGAGGCATCGTCCTCGGGAATCGATTCGGGACAGTGAATAAGCCCAAGCGCGGCACGAATGGCAACAGGCGCGCTTTCGGCGCCGTGCCGCCATGACGCCGGGCATCTCGCCGCCGCCGGCGGCGCCGCGTATGTTCGTGCGCGGAGGGGCAGCATGACCATCGCCTATTTTCTCGTCTTCAGCGGGGCCGCCGACTATGGCGATGCCGTGCGCAACTGGCTCAAGGGCGCGCCCGCCGCGCTGTTCAAATCCGCGGCCGGGCTCGAGACGCTCGACCTCTACACGCCCGAGCGCTCGGCCAAGGATCCCTATCTCCACGATGGGCCGGGGCCGCTCGCGATGCTGCAAGCGGGCCTCCGCACCGTGAACGATCTCGAAGCGCTGCTCGCCACGCCCGAGTATCGCGCCACCGTCGTCGCCCCATCGCCGGCGCCGCCCGACAAGGTTTCGCTCGTCCACGACGCGATGGAGGAACGCTTCTATCCGGTGGCGGGCGAGGCCAAGCCTGGACCGCTCAAGGCGCCGATTTCCTATGTCGTGCGCTATCAGCGCCCGGCCGCGAACGAGGCTGAGTTCATCGCGCACTACGTGGCGAACCACCCGCAGATCCAGGCGCGCTTCCCCGGCATCCGCAGCATCATGTGCTATTTGCCGATCAAATGGACCGACCCCACGCCGATCACGCAGGCAAGTTATTTGATCGGCAACGAAGTGGTGTTCGACTCGGTCGAAACGCTCGAGGCGGCGCTGAATTCGCCGGTCCGCCATGAGCTGCGGGAGGATTTCAAGCACTTCCCGAAATTCGACGGCAAGAACACCCACTACGCGATGCGGCGCACGCGGCTGGCGGGGTAGATCGGCGCGCGCGTCAACGGCGCGGAAGATGACGGTCCAGTATCTTCGTGTATGCAGCGGCCCGCGTGATGTAGGGGTAATGCCCGCCGCGCGGCAGACGATAGAGCTTGGCGCGCGGATATTTCCGCCGCATCGCGTTTTGCGCGGCGCGCGGAATCAGGGGATCGTCGGCGCATTCGATGATCACCGTCTGGGCCTGCGGCAGCGCGAGCTTCGGCACTTCCTTGCCGGTGGCGGTGGCGAGCACGCGCGCCTTCAGCGCCGCGGCGGAGATGAGCTTGCGGCCGCTCTCGCGCAAGATCTCTTTCAAGCGGCGGAAGACCGGCTCGGGCTCCGGCCACGTCTCGACCGACCCCAACACGACCGCCTGATGCACTTCGGCCGGTGCCTTGCTGAGCGCGGCGGGCTGCATGCGCGCCGGGTTCACCAGCTTGGGATCAGTCAGCGAGTTGCCGATATAGAGCGTCTCGACGCGATCCGGATGCCGCGCGGCGAACCACTGCGCGAGATAGCCGCCGAGCGACGAGCCGACGACGCTCGCCTTCGCGATGCCGAGCATGTCGAGGAGCGCGGCAAGCCCTTCGGCCAGCGTCAGAATTTTCGCGACCGGCGGATAGGTGACCGAGACGATGCGTGCGCGCCCGCGCAGCGCCGCGATCTGATTCCAGAAAATCTCCGCGGTGCCCAGCGTGCCCGGCAGCATGACGAGGACAGGAGCCTTGGCACGCGCCCCGGTTTCGATCACGTGCCAATTCTGCCCACGAACGCGGACGAGCCGCTGCCGAAACCGGCGGCGGAACGCTTCGAGTTTCATTGCGTTGTCCTCCCCCAAGGCCGTTATCGGGGAGGAACCGGCGGCGGTCAATCGCAGCCGACGAGCGAGCCGCGCGTGCGGATGATATCGTCGAGCGCCGCCACGAGAGCCGCCGTCTCGGCGTCGCCGATCGACAGCGAAAGCGCCATGTAACCGCGGCGCGCGAGATAGAAGCCGCGCGCGATCAGGTCGAAGAAGACGAGATCCTTGATCGCGGGATTGGCGTCGGCAGCGTCATCGGGGTTGCGGATCGCCCGCTCGGTCGCATGCAGCGAGAGAAGCGAGCCGAGCCCGGTCGCCTGCAGGTTCGCGCCGTTCCGCCGGAACATCGCGTTGAGCGCGTCGCGCAATTGCGTGCCGCGCGCGTTCAAGCCGGCGAGGGCCGCGGGCGTCAGCACCTGCGTCATGCCGGCGATACCGGCGGCCATCGAGAGCACGTTGTTGTTGAACGTGCCGGCATGCGTCAGCGCTCCCGGTTCGCGCGGATCGAAACGGCGCATGATCTCCGCCTTGCCGCCGAATGCGCCGAACGAAGAGCCGCCGCCGATGTATTTCCCGAGCGTCGTCATGTCGGGGCGGATGCCGATCTCGCCTTGGCGGCCGCCGGGCGAAAGGCGCGAGGTCATAACCTCGTCGAAGATCAGCACGGCGCCAACGCGCGTCGCGGCTTCGCGCAGCCCCGCCAAGAACGCAGGCTCGCCGGGAATGCAGCCGCCCGCGCCCAGCATCGGCTCGACGAGAATCGCCGCCAGCGCGTTGCCGTGCGTGCGGATCAGCGCTTCGGTGCGCGCGAGATCGTTGTAGGGCGCCATGACGAAATCGTGCGGCACGTTGACCGGCGCTGGCCCCTTCCCGAACGACAGGACGCCGCCGTGATAGGCGCCCTCGAAGACGAGGATCTTGCGCCGCCCCGTATGCGCGATCGCCGCCGAAAGCGCGAGCAGATTCGCCTCGGTGCCGGAATTGGTGAAGCGCACGAGCTCGATCGACGGGAAACGCGCGCAGACGATCGCCGCCAGCTCGGCCTCGAGCCGATTGTGGCCCGAGAGATTGATGCCGCCCGCGAGCGCCGCCTCGATCGCGGCGCGGATCGCCGGATGCGAGTGGCCGAAAATCCCGGCGCTGAACTCGCCGAGGAAGTCGATGTATTCGTGTCCGTCGACGTCCCACAGCCGCGCGCCCTCGCCGCGCGCGATGCAGAGCGGGAAGGGGTCGTAGAAGAGGACCGTGCGCGTGTTGCCGCCGGGCATGACGCGCGCCGCCGCCTCGAAGCGCGCGCGGCTCTCGGGATTGGCGGCGACGAACGCCGCCTTCGCCTCGGCCACGGTGTCGGCGAGGGCAATCTTGCTGCGTTTCGGAGGCGAGGCTGTGGCGTCGGGCATGCGGGAGAGCGGCGCGGTCGTTGCTCCAGGCGACTGTAATCCCTGCATTCCGAGCACGCTACGGATAGCCATGCATGCGGACTTGTACTAAGAGTCCGGAAGGCCGGCGTGGCCGGCCAATTCCTGAGCGGGGGCACGGGAGCGCCTCCGCCGATTTTCCGGAGGACCGCAATGAACCGTTGGATCCTGACGACGGCGCTGGCGCTCGCCCTGGCGGCGGGTGCGACGGCCGCCGAAGCCAAGAACACGTTGCGCTGGGCGAGCCAGGGCGACGCCTTGACCGCCGATCCGCACTCGCAGAACGAGGGGCCGACCAACGCGGCCAGCCTCAACATCTACGACCCGCTCATCCGCCGCAACGCCAAGTCCCAGCTCGAGCCCTCGCTCGCGGTGTCGTGGAAGGCGATCAATCCCACGACCTGGGAATTCAAGCTGCGCCAGAACGTGAAGTTCCACGACGGCACGCCGTTCACCGCCGACGACGTCGTGTTCAGCGTCATGCGCGCCAAGGCGCCGAGCTCCGACTTCAAGAGCTATTTCGACAGCGTCACCGAGGTGAAGAAGATCGACACCTATACGGTGCACTTCATCACCAAAGGCCCGGACCCGATCCTGCCGAACCAGGTCACCCAGATCAGCATCATGTCGAAGGCCTGGGCCGAGAAGCACAAGGTCGAGAAGCCGCAGGACTTCAAGAACAAGGAAGAGACATACGCGATCCGCAACGCGATGGGAACCGGCCCGTTCATGCTGAAGAAGCGCGATCCCGGCATCGAGACGGTGCTCGAGCGCAATCCCAATTGGTGGGGCTGGAAAACGGCGCAGGGCGGCGGCAACGTCGACGAGATCATTTACAAGCCGATCAAGAATTCGGCGACGCGCGTGGCGGCCCTCCTTTCGGGCGAGATCGATTTCCTGCTCGATCCGCCGGTGCAGGACCTCGAGAAGATCAAGCGTGACCTGAAGCTCAAGGTCGTGTCGACGCCGCAGATCCGCACGATCTTCTTCGGCCTCGACGTCGGCAGCAAGGAGCTCCGCTCCTCCGACGTGAAGGGCAAGAACCCGTTCGCCGACAAGCGCGTGCGCCAGGCGATCCAGCTCGCGATCGACGTGCAGGCGATCAAGCGCGTCACAATGCGCGGCATGTCGCAGCCGGCCGGCATCGTCACCTCGCCCGGCGTCGACGGCTACATGCCGGCGAACGACAAGCCGGTCGCCGCCAATGTCGATCAGGCCAAGGCGCTGATGAAGCAGGCCGGCTACGAGAAAGGGTTCAGGGTCAAGCTCGACTGCCCGAACGACCGCTACACGAACGATGAGCAGATCTGCCAGGCGGCCGTCGGCATGCTCGGCCGGATCGGCATCCACGTGCAGCTCGATTCACAGTCGAAGACGCTGCACTTCCCGAAGATCCAGAAATACGAGAGCGACTTTTATCTGCTTGGCTGGGGCGTGCCGACCCAGGATAGCCACTACGTCTTCAATTATCTCTACGCCACGAAGAAGGGCGGGAAGGGCGGCTGGAACGGCACCGGCTACAGTAGCCCGAAGATGGACGAGCTGATCGCGAAGATGGAAGTCGAGACCGACGTCAAGAAGCGCAACGCCTTCATCGCCCAGGCTTGGGCGCTGGCCAAGGCCGACCTCATCTACATCCCGATCCACCACCAGGTGATCAATTGGGGCATGACGAAGACGCTCGATCTTCCGATCGTCGTCGACGACGCGCCCAATTTCCGCTGGGCCAAGATGGCGCCCGGCAAGAAGACCAACTAGGCCGGAAGGGGCGGCGCGGGCATCGGCTGCGCCGCCGCTCGTCGCCGCGCCGCGCAAGGTTCCTCCGCCAACGATGCTCGCTTTCATAGTCAACCGGCTGCTGCAGGCGATCGGCGTCATGCTCGTCGTGGCGCTGTTCGCCTTCATCATCTCCAACTACGTCGGCGATCCGATCAACAACATGCTCGGGCAGGAGGCGACGCTCCAGGACCGGGCACAACTCAAGAAAGATCTCGGCCTCGACGATCCGGCGCCGGTGCAGTTTGCGCGTTTCGTCGGAGAGGCGCTGCGCGGCAATTTCGGCATCTCCTACCAGATGAAGCGGCCGGTCTCGCATCTCATCGTCGAGCGGCTTCCGGCGACTCTCGAGCTCGTCTTCGTCGCCGCGACCATCGCGCTCGTGCTCGGCGTCATCGGCGGCGTCTTTACCGGCCTCCGGCGCAATGCGGTGAGCAGTCGTGCGATCATGACGATTTCGCTCGTCGGCGTGTCGCTTCCCACCTTCGTCATCGGCATTCTGCTCATCTACGGCTTCGCGGTCTTGCCCAAGAGCTGCGTCCACGGTGTCCATCTTTTCGGCGCGCTGCTGTTCGATTGCGCCGACGTCGCGATGATCTCGCTCCCGTCGTTCGGCCGCGGCGACACCGTCGACATCGGCGCCTGGCAGAGCGGACTCTTAACCGCCGAGGGCTGGCGCCATCTTGTCCTACCGGGAGTGACGCTCAGCCTCTTCAACCTCACGCTCATCCTGCGCCTCGTGCGCTCCGAGATGCTCGAGGTGCTGCGCACCGACTACATCAAGTTCGCACGCGCCCGGGGCCTGACCGACCGCGCCGTGCACTTCGGCCACGCGCTCAAGAACACGCTTGTGCCGGTGATCACCGTCGCCGGCATCCAAATTGGCTCGCTGATTGCTTTCTCGACGATCACCGAAACCGTCTTCCAGTGGCCGGGCATGGGCCTCCTCTTCATTCAGTCGGTGCAGTTCGCCGACGTGCCGATCATGACCGCGTATCTCGTGTTGGCGGCGCTGATCTTCGTCGTCATCAACTTCACGGTCGACGTGCTCTACGCCGCGATCGATCCGAGGCTGCGCGCCGATCGCGTGGCGGCGGGGCGCGCATGAACGCCGACCGGCTCCGCGACCGCCTCATCGGCGCCGGCGTGCGCCATCGCTGGGCGCGGTTTCGCGCGAGCGATCTTTTCTACAGCTTCCGCCGCTCGCCGACGACGGTGGTCGCCGCGATCGTGACGTTCGTCCTCATCTTCGGGGCGGTGTTCGCGCCGCTGCTGGCGCCGCACACGCCGTTCATCCCCGCCTCGATCGACATCAACGACGCGTTCAAGGCGCCGGCCTGGACCCAAGGCGGAGATTGGCGCTTCCTGTTCGGCACCGACAATCAGGGCCGCGACATGCTCTCGACCATCATGTATGGCGGGCGCTTGTCGATCTTCGTCGGGTTCGCGGCGGTGGCCCTCGCGATGCTGATCGGCATCCTCCTCGGCCTTTCCGCCGGCTATTTCAGCGGCTGGTACGAATCGGCCGTGATGCGTGTCGCCGATGTGCAGCTCACGATCCCCGGCATCCTCCTGGCGCTGCTCATCGACGGCGTCGTGCGCGCGCTACTGCCCCCTAACAGCAAGGAGGACTACGCCTCCTTGGTCCTCGTGATCGCCATCGGCCTGGCCAGCTGGCCGCAATACGCCCGAGTCGTGCGCAGCGCGACTTTGGTCGAGAAATCGAAGGACTACGTGGCCGCCGCGCGCGTGATCGGCGTGCCCTCGCTCACCATCATGCTGCGGCACATCCTGCCGAACGTCATGGGCCCGGTGCTGGTCATCGGCACGCTCGGCCTGGCGCTCGCCATCATCGCCGAGGCGACCCTCTCGTTCCTGGGCGTCGGCCTGCCGCCGACCTCGCCCTCGCTCGGCACGCTCATCCGGGTCGGCAACGACTTCCTATTTTCGGGCGAGTGGTGGATCACGCTCTTTCCCGCGTTGGCCCTCATCATCCTCTCGCTGGCGGTCAATCTGCTGGGCGACTGGCTGCGCGACGCGCTCAATCCGAAGCTGCGGTGACCCCGGGGGAGGTCGTTGGGACGTTGACGCGGGAAAGACGCCGGGCTTGAATTCGCGCCAATCGGGTCCGGCCGAAGGGAATGCGCCGAAGGTGCAGGGGCGGACCGGTGGTGCCGGCATTGTGCCGGCGCCTTTTGTTGCTTGGGAGGCACTCAATGTCGTTCGAAACCCGACGATTGATCTTGGCGGGCGGCGCCGCGCTTGCGCTCGCCCTGGCCGCGCCGTTCGCAGCGGCGCCGGCCGACGCTCAGGGGAAAACGTTCCGCTGGGCCAATGACGGCGACGCGAACTCGCTCGATCCCTATGCGCTCAACGAATCGTTCCGCCTCGGCTTCCTTCTCAACATCTACGAGCCGCTCATCCGGCGCGACAAGAACTTGAAGCTTGAGCCCGGCCTCGCGGTGAAATGGGGCCTGGCGTCGCCGACAACCTGGTACTTCGATCTCCGCCAAGGCGTGAAATTTCAAGATGGCACGCCCTTCACGGCCGACGACGTGGTCTTCTCGCTTGCGCGCGCGAACGGGAAGGGCTCGAACATGCTCACCTATTTCAGCACCGTGAAGCAGGTCCGCAAGGTCAACGATCACCGCATCGAGGTCGACACCAACGTTCCCGATCCGCTGCTGCCCGACAAGTGGGCGGTCATCATGATCATGTCCAAGGCCTGGGCCGAGAAGAACAAGGCCGAGACCGTGGGCGATCTCACCAAGAAGGAAGAGAATTTTGCCACGCGCAACGCGATGGGCACCGGGCCCTTCATGCTGAAGACCCGCGAGCCCGACGTGAAGACCGTGCTCGTCGCCAATCCCAACTGGTGGGACAAGCGCGAGGGCAACGTTACCGAAGTCGTGTTCTCGAAGATCGCCAACGCGGCGACGCGCGTTGCCGCGCTGCTCTCGGGCGAGATCGACATGATCTACACGATCCCGCCGCAAGACACCGACAAGATCGCCAAGGATCCCAATACCAAGATCGTCCAGAAGCCCGAGACGCGTGTCGTCTATCTCGGCTTCGACGTCGACCGCGCCGAGCTGCAGTTCTCGAACATCAAGGGCAAGAACCCGTTCAAGGACAAGCGGGTGCGCGAGGCGATCTATCGCTCGATCGACGTCGTGGCGATCCAGAAGTCGGTCATGCGCGGCCAGTCGTTCCCGACCGCGGAGATGGTGGGGAACGTCATCAACGGCTACCACAAGGAACTCGACAAGCGCCCGGCGCTGTTGAAGCCGGACCAGGCGAAGAAGATGCTCGCCGACGCAGGCTATCCCAACGGCTTCGAGGTGACACTCGACTGCCCGAACGACCGCTATGTCAACGACGAGAAGATTTGTCAGGCGGTCGTCGGCATGCTCGCGCGCATCGGCGTGAAGATAAACCTCCACGCACAGACCAAGGGTAAATTCTTCGAGCAGATCCTGGCGCCGCGCTTCGAGACCAGCTTCTTCATGCTGGGCTGGACTGCCGGCACCTATGATGTGCACGACGCCTTCCTCAATCTCTTGATGACGCGCAATGCGCAGACCAAGAAGGGCCAGTTCAACGTCGGCGGCTATTCGAATGCGAAATTCGACGAGCTCTCCGACAAGATCCAGGTCGAGACCGACAAGGCGAAGCGCGACGCGATGATCGTCGAGGCGACGAAGATCTACATGGGCGACATGGCCGTGATCCCGCTGCACCAGCAGGTCGTGATCTGGGCCACGCGCAAGAACGTCGATCTCGTTCTCGCGGCCGACAACATCTTCCAGTGGCGCTGGGTCAAGATGAAGTAGAGCTCGGGCGGGCGGCGCCCATCTCCGGATGGGCGCCGCTTCGTTTTGAGCCTTGTCGGGCATTGCATTTGACGCAGGCGCGTGAGCGATGATCGGCTTCATCCTGCGGCGGATGATCCAGGCGGTCGTCGTGCTGCTTGTCGTCGCGTTCGTCTCTTTCGTGCTGTTCAACTATGTCGGCGACCCCATCAACGGGATGGTGGGTCAGGACACGTCGATCGCCGACCGCGAGAAGCTGCGCGAGGAGCTGGGACTCAAGGATCCCATCACTACGCGCTTCATCCGCTTCGTCGGCGACGCGGCGCAAGGCGAATTCGGACTCTCCTACCGCACCACCGAGCATGTCGGCCGCATGATCTTCGTGCGGATGCCGGCGACGCTCGAGCTCTCGTTCGTCGCCGCCGTCTTCGCCCTCGTTTTCGGCATCGCGATGGGCGTCTACACCGGCCTCTACCCGCGCCATTGGTTCAGCCGCCTGCTGCAGGCGATCTCGCTCATCGGAATTTCACTGCCGACGTTTCTCATCGGCATCCTGCTCATCCTGTTCTTCGCGGTCACATTGCGCTGGCTGCCTTCGTTCGGCCGCGGCGATACCGTCGATCTCGGCGGCTGGACGACGGGTTTTCTCACCCTAACCGGCCTGCGCGCGCTCATCTTGCCGTCGATCACGCTCGGCCTATTCCAGCTCACGCTGATCATGCGCATCGTGCGCTCGGAAATGCTCGAGGTGATGCGCACAGACTACATCAAGTTCGCGCGCGCACGGGGCTTGAGCAACCGCGCGGTCCATTTCGGCCACGCGCTCAAGAACACGCTGGTGCCGGTCATCACCGTCACCGGGCTCCAGTTGGGCGCGATCATCGCTTTCGCGATCGTCACCGAAACGGTCTTCAGCTGGCCGGGCATGGGGCAGCTCTTCGTGCAGTCGGTGTTCTTCGCCGATATTCCGGTGATGTCGGCTTATCTTTTGCTGATCGCGTTCCTGTTCGTGCTCATCAATCTCATCGTCGATCTGCTCTACTACGCGGTCGATCCGCGACTGCGCAGCGCGCAGTCCGCGATGAGGGTCCGCTAGCATGGCCGCGCGCACGGCCTTGGGCCGCTTGTTCGGCCGCGTCCGGCAAAGCGATCTCCTGTGGAGCTTTCGCTCCTCCAAGACGACAATGGTCGCCGGCGTCGTCGTCGGCGTGATGTTCCTCGCCTCGTTCCTGGCGCCGTGGATCGCGCCACAGGATCCCTACGACCCGGCCAGCCTCAGCTTGAGCGATGCGATGAAGCCGCCGGTGTTCAGCGACCGCGGCTTCTGGCTCTGCCCCGGCGGCTACGAGCTCAGGGAAGGCGCCTGCGCGGAGGAGGCAAAAGGCTCGTGGCAATTCCCGCTCGGCACAGACGATCAGGGCCGCGATTTGCTGTCGACAATTCTCTACGGCACGCGCCTGTCGCTGGTGGTCGGCTTTGCCTCCATCGCGCTGGCGATGGTCCTCGGCATCGGCCTCGGTCTCTTGAGCGGCTATGCCGGCGGGGCGCTCGATGCGTTCCTCATGCGCGTGGCCGACGTGCAGCTTACCATTCCCGCCATTCTCATCGCGCTCACGCTGGACGGCATCGTGCGCGGCATCGTCTCGACCCAGCGCCACGAGGAGATCGCCCTCTTCGTCATCGTGTTCTCGATCGGGCTTTCGCTCTGGGTGCAGTTCGCGCGCACGGTGCGCGGCTCGGTCATGGTCGAGCGCACCAAGGACTACGTCGCGGCGGCGCGCATCATCGGCGTCTCGTCCGGCGGCATCATGCTGCGCCACATCCTCCCCAACACGCTGGGGCCGGTGTTCGTGATCTCCACCATCAACTTGGCGGTGGCCATCATCACCGAGGCGACGCTCTCGTTCCTCGGCGTGGGCCTGCCGCCGACGCAGCCCTCGCTCGGCACGCTCATCCGCGTGGGCAACGACTATCTTTTCTCGGGCGAATGGTGGATCACGGTGATGCCGGGCATCGCACTCGCGGTGCTGATCCTCGGCGTCAACCTCTTGGGCGATTGGCTGCGCGACGCCCTCAACCCCAAGCTCCGGTAGGGCGATGGCTCTTCTCGAAGTGCGCGATTTGCGGGTGGAGATCCCGACGCGGCGCGGGCTGCTGACGATCCTCGACGGCGTCTCGTTCGAGATCGCGCAGGGCGAGGTGCTGGGCCTCGTTGGCGAATCGGGCGCGGGCAAATCGATCTCGGGCCTCGCCATCATCGGCCTGCTCGAGCCGCCGGCGCGCATCGCGGGCGGCACGGTCACGCTCGATGGCCGGCGCATCGACAATCTGCAGCGCGAGGAAATGCGCAAGATCCGCGGCGCGCGAATCGGCACGATCTTCCAGGACCCGCTCACCTCGCTGAACCCGCTCTACACGATCGGCCGCCAGCTCGTTGAAACCATCCAGACCCACACCCACCTCACCAACCGCCAGGCCGAGGCGCGCGCGGCCGATCTCCTGAAGCAGGTCGGCATCCCGGCCGCCGAGAGCCGGTTGAACGCCTATCCGCACGAATTCTCGGGCGGCATGCGCCAGCGCGTCGTAATCTCGCTGGCGCTCTGTGCCGAGCCGGTGCTGGTCATCGCCGACGAGCCCACCACGGCGCTCGACGTTTCGATCCAGGCGCAGATCATCGCGCTGTTGAAGCGGCTCTGCCGCGAGCACCGCACCGCGGTGCTGCTGATCACGCATGACATGGGTGTCATCGCGGAAACGGCCGACCGCGTTGCGGTCATGTATGCCGGGCGCATCGCCGAGATCGGCCCGGTCGGCGCGGTCGTGAACCGTCCGAAGCATCCCTATTCGGCCGGCCTCATGGGCTCGATCCCGACCGTCGAGCGCCGCCTCGACAAGCTGCCGCAGATCAAGGGCGCCATGCCGCGTCCGGGCGCGGTGCCGCATGGCTGCGCCTTCGCGCCGCGCTGTGGCTACTCGCGCGATCTCTGCCGCGCCGAGCGCCCTGAGCTCTACGCGACCGAGGAGACGAGGAGCGCCTGCTTCCAATACGACAAGCGGTGGGAGAAGGCGCATGCCTGAAGCCGGCCGCCTGCCCGAGAAGCCGGCCGCCGAAGCCGGCCGCCCGCTGCTCGAAGTCGAGAACCTCGCGCGCTACTTCCGTGTCATGGCGCCGTGGGTCGAGCGCCTGCTCGGCGGCAAGCGCCCGAAGATGCTGAAGGCGGTCGACGGCGTCAGCTTCGCGATTCCGACCGGACGCACGCTTGCCATCGTCGGCGAATCGGGCTGCGGCAAGTCCACGGTCGCGCGGCTCGTGGCCGGGCTCTACCGGCCGACCGACGGGACGATCCGTATCGACGGCCTCGATGCCGTCCACGCCAAGAACGCCGCCGAGCGCCGCCACATCCGCCGCCAGCTCCAGATGATCTTCCAGGATCCGATGGCGAGCTTGAATCCGCGCTGGCGCGTGCGCGACATCATCGCCGAACCGATCCGCGCCTTCGGTCTCGTCAAGAGCCGCACCGAGATCGAGCGCCAGGTGGCCGAGCTTCTGACCCATGTCGGCCTCGCGCCCATCGACGGCGAGAAATTTCCCCACGAATTCTCGGGCGGCCAGCGCCAGCGCATCTCGATCGCGCGCGCGCTTTCGAGCCGGCCGCGGCTTCTGCTCTGCGACGAGCCCACCTCGGCGCTCGACGTCTCGGTGCAGGCGCAGATCCTGAACCTGATGCGCGATCTCCAGCGTGAGATGGGCCTCACCTACCTCTTCATCAGCCATAACCTCGCCGTCGTGCGGCACATGGCCGATCGCATCGCGGTCATGTATCTCGGGCGCATCGCCGAGACCGCCGAGGCGGACACGCTGTTCGCGGCGCCGCGCCACCCGTATACGCGGCTGTTGCTCGAGACGATTCCCGATCCCTTGAAGCCGAAACGCGATCGCGAACCGCTCGCCGGCGAGGTGCCGAACCCGCTCGATCCGCCGCCCGGCTGCGCGTTCAATCCGCGCTGCCCGTTCGCCAACGATCGCTGCCGCGCCGAGCGGCCCGAGCTGAAGCGCGCTCGCGCCGGCAAGGGCTGGGCCGAAGTCGCCTGTCACGCCGTCGAGGAAGGGCGGATCTAGCGCCGGCGATGAACGTCGTCAGCATTCATCGCTATCCGGTGAAATCGCTTGCCGGCGAAGCGCTCGATAGGGTCGCGCTGGCGCCGGGCCGCGGCATCGTCAACGATCGCCGTTATGCGTTCGTGCCGGCCGCCGCTGGCGCGCCGCCGCCGGTGCCGGGATGGCGCCCCAAGGCAAGCTGCGTCGCGCTGGTGCGCTACACGGGACCGGCGCGCTTGGCCGCGCGTTATGACGATGCCAGCGGCGTCCTCACGCTTTCGGCCGCGGCAAACGAGATCGGGCGCGGCCGGCCGGAGAATGATGCGGACCGCGTCCGGCTCGAAGCGGCGGCCGCGCGGGAACTCAGCGCCGAAGTCGGGATCGGCGTGGCGCTGGTTGGCGCCGGCAAGGACACGATGCTGACCGACGTCAACGCGCCCTTCGTCTCGCTCGTCAATGTTGCCAGCGTCGGCGCGCTTTCCGAGGCGCTCGGCGTGGCGCTCGATCCGCTGCGCTTCCGCGCGAATTTCTATTTCACGGGTGCCCCGGCCTGGGCCGAGCGAGGCTGGGCGGGGAAAGCGCTGCGCCTCGGCGCGGCGCGCGCCGAAATCGCCCAGCCGATCCGGCGCTGCGCGGCCACCGAGGTGAACCCGGCGACCGCCAAACGCGACGCGCCGGTGCTGCGCGGCCTCACCGACCATTTCGGCCATGTCGAAATGGGCATCTACGCGCGCGTCATCGCCGGCGGCGCGGTCACACCGGGCGCGGCACTCCAAGTCGATTGATGAGGAGCAGCCCTCCTCAATTGTCGTTCGCTGCAGTCGAAAAGAAAAAGCGCGCCGCCGGGGCCACCGGCGGCGCGCTTTTCGTCGAAATGGATTTTAGCGCTGCTCGTCGTCGCGGTTGAACGGATCGCGCGGCGGCGTCGGCTCTCCCGCCGGCCGCTCCGCCTTCAGGAACGCGGGCGGCTCGAAGGCCTCGTCTTCCTGACGCTGCGGGCGATGATCGCGCTGCCGATCGCCGCGATCGTTGCGATTGCCGCGGTCGTCGCGGTCCCGGTTCCCCCGCTCGTCGCGGCCTTCGCGCCGGTCCCCGCCGCGATCGCCTCCCTCGTTGCGGTCGCTGCGCTGCTCATTGCGGTCGCCGCCGCGGTCGCCGCCCTGGTCCTGGTATGGGCCACGGTCGTTGCGGAAGCGGCGGTTGAAGCGATCGCGGCGGAAGTTGCCCTGATGCGGCTGGCCTTGGCCGCCCTGATGGCCCTCGCCGCGGTTCTCGTCGCCCCGGCCCTCGCGCGGGCCGTCGCCGCGATTATCGCCGCGCGGCTGGTTCGAGCCCGGCAGGCTCGTGCCCTGACTCGGGCCGGCGCCGTTGAAGCCCTGGGTCTGCGGCACGGTGCTGCCGTAGGCGGCCTGGGGCTGTTGGCCTTCGCTGGGCTGGGGCTGGTCGCCCTGGCCGTAGCCGTTGCCCTCGGTCTCGGCGTCTTGATCCTGGCCGTCCTGTCGCTCGCTGAACTGCTCGAGCGGGCCCTGATTGGCGAGGATGTGCCGATAGTAGTGATCCGCGTGCTGGAAGTAGTTTTCCGACATGATGCGGTCGCCGGAGGAGGCGGAATCGCGGCCAAGCATCAAGTACTTCTCGTAGATCTGGTGCGCGGTGCCGCGCAGGCGCACGCCCGGGCCGTTGCTGTCGAAGGTCTGGTTGCGGCCCTGGTGGTGGTGATGACCACCGCCGTGATGGTGATGGCTCGGCTTGCGATTATTGCCTCTGCCCCGTCGGCGCATGACTTAATCCTTTGTAATTGACCAGTTTCCCTGTGTTCAGGGCGTGCTGCGGCGTGCGCGAGCCGGGCTCCCGCAGGTCAGGCGCGCCGCTTCGCCAATGGCGAGCAGCCGTCCGCTCTCGAAGAACTCCGACAATGGCTCCGTTGCGCTCAGTGCGGTCTCAACGCTGTTATGCGGACCGTCTGCCCTCGTTACACACCGCTAGGCGCCTTTTGCCGTTCTCTTCGGCTTCTCCCGGTCGGCGCCTTCTCACGAGGGCTGACGGTGATTTACCAGAAAAGCCAAAGGTTTGCCAATCGAAAAGGAAGGGCTTGGGGGAGGGGTGCGGCAAACCCGCCCTGTTTACCCGATCCCGCAGCCGGCGGCCAAAACGGCCGCGCGACGTCA
>Ga0310811_10003767_pt1 | contig 19126 bp, 21 predicted proteins | sample YCmetagenome_FD_207642 | JGI IMG/M metagenome (GOLD analysis project Ga0310811, IMG submission 207642) | Soil microbial communities from experimental microcosm in Duke University, North Carolina, United States - YC | ecosystem: Engineered > Artificial ecosystem > Soil microcosm > Unclassified ...
CGCAGTTCTATCGCATCGTCGTGTTCGACCAGCGCGGCTGCGGCCGGTCCATGCCTCTGGGCGACCTGCACGACAACACGACCGCCCATCTCGTGGCCGACATGGAAAAGCTCAGGATCCACCTTGGGATCCCGCGCTGGTTGCTGTTCGGGGGGTCGTGGGGCAGCACGCTGGCGCTGGCCTATGGCCTCGCCCATCCCGATCGCACGACCGGGTTCATCCTGCGCGGCATCTTCCTCGGTGCCCGTGGCGAGATCGACTGGTTCCTCCATGGCATGCGGACGATCTTCCCCGAAGCCTGGCGCGATTTCGCCGAGCACCTGCCGGAGCCCGAGCGTGGTGACCTGCTGGTCAGCTATTACCGCCGGCTGGTCGAGCGCAATCCCGACATCCATCGCCCGGCCGCCCGCGCCTGGAGCCGTTACGAAGCGGCCTGCTCGACGCTCTATCCAACGACCCGTGCACCGTTCGAGTCCGACCATGGTGGCTTCGCCCTCGCGCTGTCGCGCATCGAAGCCCACTACTTCGCCCACGGCACCTTTCTTCCCGAAGGCTGGCCGTGGACCGACCTCGGCCGCGTGCGGCATCTGCCCTGTACGATCGTCCAGGGCCGCTACGACATCGTCTGCCCGCCGATAACGGCCGACGCGCTGGCGCGCAATTGGCCCGAGGCGCGCTATGTGATCGTGGCCGACGCCGGGCATAGTGCCCTCGAGCCCGGCATCCGTGCGGCGCTCGTCAATGCCACCGAAAGCTTCCGACTGTCGCTCTCGGATGACGAGCTCTTTGCGCCGCGCTTCCCCTGGGAAACAGCCTGAGGGCGAGCGGCGTGAGCGGCCTCGCCTTTGATCTGCCCCCCGAGCAGACCGGCGCCGCCGCCTGGTATGGCCCGGACGTGGCCAAGCGCACCGATTGGCTGATGCCGCTCTCGCCGGCCGAGATCGACGAGATCGAAACGACGACCAAAGCACTCGCTGCGCGCGAGGCCGATATTGCGGCCATCACGGCGCAGGACTTCCCGCTACCCACGCTTGCCGCCAGGCTCAGGGCACGGGTCGATGACGAGGTGTTGAGCGGCCGCGGCTTCCTGTTGGTGCGCGGCCTGCCGGTCGAGCGGTGGTCCATGCGGGAGGCTGCGACGGCGTTCTATGGGCTCGGGGCGCACCTCGGCAGCGCGCGTTCGCAGAACGCCAAGGGCCATGTGCTGGGGCACGTGCAGGATCTTGGGCTCGACGTGACGGATCCCAATGTCCGCATCTACCAGACCCACGAGCGGCAAACCTACCACACCGATTCCTGCGATATCGTCGGCCTGCTCTGCCTCAAGACGGCCAAATCAGGCGGCCTGTCGGCGCTCGTGAGCTCGACCACGATCTTCAACGAGATGCGCCGGCGACGGCCCGATCTCCTGAAGCTTCTGTTCGAACCAATCGCCACCGATCGCCGCGGCGAGGTTCCGGCGGGTCAGAAGCCCTACTTCGAAATCCCGGTGTTCAATTGGCACCGCGGTTTTCTGAGTGCCATCTATCAGCGTCAGTATATCGATTCCGCGCAACGCTTCGCGGATGTGCCGCGCCTTGGGCCCAAGCTCGTCGAGGCACTCGATCTTTTCGATTCGCTCACCAACGATCCTGCACTGCATCTCTTCATGGAGTTCAAGCCGGGTGACGTACAGTTCGTGCACAACCATACGATGCTGCACGACCGGACGGCGTTTACCGACTGGCCCGACCCCGGCCGGCGGCGGCATTTGCTGCGCTTGTGGCTCGCCGCCTGGGATGCCCGGCCCTTGCCCGAGGTGTTCATTCAGCGCTATGGCTCGGTCAAGGTCGGCGACCGGGGCGGCATTATCGTCCACGGAACCCGATTGAACGCACCCTTGGAGGCCGTGTGATGATGCCGTGTTCTACCCAGGGCGGGTTGACCGCGCGCGGCGTGATCCCTAAGTGAAGGCCGCCGAAAGAAACCACTTAAACTAGGGATTAACGTAATGGCCAGCGATCCAACCGCGGGCGGCGCCCCGGCTGAGATTCCGGTCGAGAGCGCCGACGACCTCGACAGTACGACCCAGCCGGGCGAGCTGGAGCGTCGGCTCGAGCAACTCCAGGCCGAGAATGCCGAACTGCAGGACAAGCATCTGCGAGCGATCGCCGAGGCGCAGAACGTGCGCCGCCGGGCGCAGCAGGAAGTCGAGAGGGAGCGCAAGTTCGGTATCGAGCGCTTCGCCAAGGATATTCTGTCGGTTGCCGACAACCTCGGCCGTGCGCTGTCGGCGCTGCCCAGCAGCCCGGACGCGCTCGACCCCTCCGTGCGCAACGTCGTGGCCGGCGTACAGGCAACCCAGCGCGAGCTGCAGTCGGTGCTTGAGCGCCACGGCGTGACCCGCATCGAGGCGCTGGGCAAGCCGTTCAATGCCGAATTTCACCAAGCGATGATGGAGGTCGAGGACCCGTCCGTGCCGTCGGGGACGGTCGTCCAGGAGCTGATTCCGGGCTACCTGCTCGCCGGCCGGCTGCTGCGCGCGGCAATGGTGGGCGTCTCCAAAGGCGGCCCGGCGCGGACTGTCGAAGCGGACAACGAAACTGAGCAGTGATCACCTATCGGACTTCGCTCGAATGACGATCCGAGGGGCGAGATTGGGGCATTGATCGCGCATTTGACTCAGGAAACTCCGCGGTTTAGCCGCTTTTCAGACTGCCAAACCATTGCAGGCAGGCCTATAGGACCTATATAGCCCCTGTCCTGACCCGGGTTTCCGGCAGGTAACAATCGTACGGGGATCCGGCCGGCGCCCTTTCGGGGCTGGAGCGATCCGCCGAGCAAGAGAGTGGGAACATGGCGAAAGTCATCGGTATCGACCTTGGCACGACCAACTCGTGCGTCGCGGTCATGGAAGGCGGCGACACCAAGGTTATTGAGAATTCAGAAGGCGCGCGGACTACGCCCTCGATGGTCGCGTTTACGGACTCGGGCGAACGCCTGGTCGGTCAGTCGGCCAAGCGCCAGGCTGTCACCAATCCGCTGAAGACCCTTTATTCCGTGAAGCGCCTGATCGGTCGTCGCTTCGACGATCCGATGGTCGCGAAGGAAATGTCGCTGGTGCCCTTCAAGATCGAGAAGGCAGCGAGCGGCGACGCCTGGGTCGCAGTCGACGGCCAGCAATACAGCCCGAGCCAGATTTCGGCCTTCGTGCTGGGCAAGATGAAGGAGACCGCCGAGGCCTATCTCGGCGAGAAGGTCGAGCAGGCGGTCATCACCGTCCCGGCCTACTTCAATGACGCCCAGCGTCAGGCCACCAAGGACGCCGGCCGCATTGCCGGCCTCGAGGTCTTGCGCATCATCAACGAGCCGACGGCAGCAGCCCTTGCCTACGGCATGGACAAGCGCAAGAGCGGCACGATCGCGGTCTATGACTTGGGCGGCGGCACCTTCGACGTCTCGATCCTCGAGATCGGCGACGGCGTATTCGAGGTGAAGGCCACCAACGGCGACACCTTCCTCGGTGGCGAGGACTTCGACCAGCGGATCATTGGCTACCTCGCGGACGAGTTCAAGAAAGAGCAGGGCATCGACCTGCGCAACGACAGGCTCGCCCTGCAGCGGCTGAAGGAAGCGGCCGAGAAGGCCAAGATCGAGCTCTCCAATGCCAAGGAGACCGAGATCAACCTGCCCTTCATCACCGCCGACGCAACCGGCCCCAAGCATCTCGTGATCAAGCTGTCGCGTGCCAAGCTCGAGGCCCTGGTCGACGACCTGGTGCAGCGTACGCTCGAGCCGTGCAAGGCGGCCCTCAAGGATGCCGGCCTGCAGGCCGGCCAGATCGACGAGGTCATCCTGGTCGGCGGCATGACCCGCATGCCGAAGGTCATCGAGACGGTGAAGCAGTTCTTCGGCAAGGAGCCGGCCCGTAACGTCAACCCCGACGAAGTCGTCGCGGTGGGCGCCGCGGTTCAGGCGGCCGTGCTCAAGGGCGAGGTCAAGGACGTCCTGTTGCTCGACGTGACGCCGCTGTCGCTTGGCATCGAGACTCTGGGTGGCGTGTTCACCCGGCTGATCGAGCGTAACACGACGATCCCGACCAAGAAGAGCCAGATCTTCTCCACGGCCGACGACAACCAGACGGCGGTCACCATCCGCGTGTTCCAGGGCGAGCGTGAGATTGCTTCCCAGAACAAGCTTCTGGGTCAGTTTGATCTCGTGGGAATCCCGCCCGCGCCACGCGGCGTGCCCCAGGTCGAGGTCACGTTCGACATCGATGCCAACGGCATCGTGCAGGTGTCGGCCAAGGACAAGGCCACCAACAAGGAACAGCAGATCCGCATCCAGGCCTCGGGCGGCCTGAGCGAAGCCGACATCCAGAAGATGGTGAAGGATGCCGAGCTGCACGCCGAGGAAGACAAGAAGAAGCGCGATCTGATCGACGCCCGCAACCAGGGCGAGGCGCTGGTTCATTCCACGGACAAGCACCTGAAGGAGTACGGCGACAAGGTGAGCCCCACCGAGAAGGCCGAGATCGAAGGCGCGCTGGAAGGCTTGAAGACGGCGCTTGCTGGCGAGGACGTCGAGGACATCAAGGGCAGGACCAATGCCCTTGCCCAGGCGGCCATGAAGCTCGGCGAGGCGATGTACAAGGCCCAGCAGACCGAGGGCACCGCTTCGGGCACGGCCGGCGCGCCCGGTGCCGAAGCCGCCAACGAGTCGACGGGCGAAAAGGTCGTCGACGCTGAGTTCGAAGACGTCACGGACAAGAACAAGAAGACCGGCTCCGGCTGATCCGGAGACGAAAGGGAAAGCGGCCTCCCGCCAAGCGGGAGGCCGCATTTTATCGGTGGAAGCGACAAATGGGGGCTGCGTAACGCGTCATGTCGCAGGACTATTATGAGCTGCTGGGTGTCGGTCGCGCCGCGAGTGCGGACGACATCAAAAAGGCGTTTCGCAAGCTTGCCATGCAGCATCACCCGGACCGCAACCCCGGGAACAAGGACGCCGAAAGGAAATTCAAGGACGTCAACCACGCCTACGACATCCTGAAGGATCCCGACAAGCGCGCGGCTTACGATCGCTACGGTCCGGCCGCTTTCGAAGGTGCGGCAGCGAGTGGCCCCGGCGGCCCGGGTTTCCAGGGACAGGGCTTCGATTTCGGCTCGGTCTTCGGCGACATCTTCGACGAAATGTTCAACGCCGGCCGCGGTCGGCCAGGCGGCCCCCGCGCCGACATGCGCGGCCAGGATCTGCGCTTCAATCTCGATATCACGCTGGAGCAGGCCTACTCGGGCACCGAAGCGACGGTTCGCGTGCCGAGTTCGGTGGCCTGCGAAACTTGTCATGGCAGCGGCGCCGAGCCCGGCTCGCGGCCGCATCAATGCCAGACCTGCCACGGCCGTGGAAAGCTGCGAGCCCAGCAGGGCTTCTTTACCGTCGAACGCACCTGCCATGCCTGCCATGGCGTCGGCCAGGTGATCGACAAGCCCTGCCGCGCCTGCGCCGGTCAGGGCCGCGTGCGGCGCGAGAAAACGCTCAAGGTGAACATCCCGGCCGGCGTCGAGGACGGCACGCGTATTCGCCTGTCCGGCGAAGGCGAGGCCGGCACGCGTGGCGGCCCAGCCGGCGATCTCTACGTTTTCCTGTCGGTGCGCCGCAATTCGCTCTTCGAGCGCGAAGGCGCCGACATCCATTGCCGCGTGCCGATCTCCATGGTGCAGGCAACGCTGGGCAGCAGCATCGACGTGCCGACACTCGACGGCAAGATGGCGCGCATCAACATCCCGGCGGGTGCCCAGGGCGGTCACCAGTTCCGCCTCCGTGGCAAGGGCATGCCGGTCGTACGCACCACACAGCGCGGCGACATGTATATCGAGATCACTGTCGAGACGCCGACCAATCTCACGGCACGCCAGAAGGAACTTCTCAAGGAGTTCGAGAAGGCCGGCAAGACCAGCCCCGAAGCGGAAGGCTTCTTCAGCAAGGTGAAGGAAATGTTCGGCGGCTGATGTGGGAGGCGTTCTTCTCGACCTGGCAGATCGTCCTGTCGGTCGTAACCCCCCTCGCCGTCGCGATTCTGATTCTTGCCCTCGAGGCACGTGGGCCGCTCTCTCCGGCGCTGCAGAGGATGACGGGTCTGGTCGGACCCTATTTCACCTCTGTCGCTGTTCTGTTCAGTCTCGTCACCGCACTGCTGATGAACGACGTTTGGCAAAAAGATCTCGATTCTCGCCATAGCGTGCAGATCGAGGACGGTGCGTTGCGCGAGTTCATCCAACTCGTGCGTGTGGATGGCCTCGACCGGATCCTCGTGCCCCCGATCAAGGCCTACGCTGCCGCGGCGGCCGGTGAAAACCCTTCCCAGCCCGGTGCCCGGGAGAGGACAGATGCCGCCTATGAGGTCCTGCTCGCTGCTTCGACACATATCACGGGCATCGACGGAACGGCCCGGACAGCCCTGCTCGCGGCGTTGACGGAGCTACGCCACGCTCGCGACAGGCGCCTCTATCTCGCCGATGAAGGAACGACAGCCATCAAATGGCTATCCATCCTTGTCCTGGGCGCGCTGACCCAGATCGCGATCATGCTTGTCCACATCGGCAATCGAAGAGCGATCCACGTCAGCGTCGGGCTGTTCACCGTGGCCTTCACCTTCTGCCTGGTTATGGTGGCGATCTTCGACACGCCGTTCGAACTGGCCCTCTCCGACGAACCCGGGGCGACGCTCAGCCGGACGGTCCAACACCTTTAGCAACGCCTCTAGGCAGCGATCGCGCCACTCAACAACCGATCTTCTTCGCGACCTCCACGATCGAATTGCCGACCGCGTCCCAGTCGCCTTCGGCGGCGAGGTCGGTCTTCTGGTTCGGGCCGTGCTCCTTCGGCCGGCACACGAAGCCGGTCGAGAGGCCGCATTCCTGCGCCGCTTTGAGGTCGTTGTTGTGGGCCGCCACCAGCATCACCTGATGCGGCTTGAGGTACATGGTCTTGACCACCCCGAGATAGGATTCGGGGTCGGGCTTGTAGTGGTGGAAGGTCTCGCCGGAGAAGCAATGATCCCAGGGAATGCCGCTGTTCTTGGCCATGTTGATCAGGAGCGCGACATTGCCGTTGCTGAGCGTCGACACGACGTATTTCTTTTTCATCAGGCCGATGCCCTCGACCGAATCGGGCCACGGCCTGAGCTTGTGCCACAGCCGGGTGAATTCCCACGCTGCCTCCTCGCCGGGATGCTTCAGGTTCCGCTTCTTCAGGAGCATCTCGAATGCTTCCTTGTGCAGGTCGTCGATGTTGGTCCAGGGAATCTCGCCTTTGCGCACGCGATGCATCTGAGGCTGGTAAAGCCCGCGCCAGTCGACAGCGAAGCTCGCCCAGTCGGTGTCGAGCCCGTGCTTGCGGCCGACCTTGGGCAAATCCTCGATCAGGCTGCTGCGCCAATCCACGACCGTGCCAAATACATCGAAAATGCAGACCTTGAGGTCGGCGATATCCTTGGCCATGAGTTTTGTTCCTCCAGTTGGCGCGGAGTGTGGCGTGTGCCGCGCGGCTTGGGTAGGGTCCGCCCATGGCCTGGAAGCACAACACCATTGCGGGTACAGACGGCAAATCACGTTGCGGTTGGGCTACCGCCGATCCGATCTATGAGAAGTACCACGACGCCGAGTGGGGCAAGCCGCTCAAGGACGATCGCGCCCTGTTCGAGCTGCTGACGCTCGAGGGCTGCCAGGCCGGCCTCTCCTGGATCACGGTGCTGCGCAAGCGCGAGCACTATCGCAAGGTCTACGATGGCTTCGAGCCTGCAAAGATCGCACGCTACACCCCCGCCAAGATGGCGAAACTCCTGGCTGATCCCGGCATCATCCGCAACAAAGCCAAGATCGAAGCAAGCGTGAGCAACGCGAAGGCGTACCTCGCGCTGGTCGAGCGCGAGGGGTCGTTCGCGAAGTTCCTGTGGAGCTTCGTCGGCGGCAAGCCGAAAAGGAACCACCCCAAAAGCCTGAAGGACGTCCCGGCGAGTTCATCTGAAAGCGACGCGATGTCGAAGGCGTTGCAGAAGGCGGGATTCAAGTTCGTGGGTTCGACCATCTGCTATGCCTTCATGCAGGCCTCCGGCATGGTCGACGACCACATCGTCGGCTGCCATCGCCATCGCAAGGCGTAGCGCGTGGGCCTACTTCGGCGCGGGCAGTCCTTCGATGGCGACCAACCGGAATTTGGCACCGCCTTGTCGGACCTTGGCCGCCGCCTGATTCTCCGGCGACGCGTACCAGCGCTTCACAGCGTCCATGCTGGGAAACTCGAGCAACGCCATACAGCACGGCACGGGACCATCGCCTTCAAGCAGCACATTGCTCTGGCTTCGGGCAAGATAGCGCGCCCCATACTTGGGAAGAATGTCACGCGCCAGCTTGGCGTATTCTTGCTGCACCGTTTCTGGACCCGTCGTTTCCACCCGCTCGACAAGGACGAAGGCGTGCCGTTCCGGTTGCTGTGCAACTGACGGCTTGATAACCGCCATCGAACTTGCGAGCAGCACCAACAGACCTGCAAGACGAAGGCAAGGTTTTGCATGCATTGCGTCATCCTCTCCGTTCGGTTGCTTCGATCTTGGTGAGCATCGCGGCGAAAGTGCGAACGGCCGGTGGTCACTATCGCGTTATCCGACCGACACCGTATCGCTTGTCTTGTCCGCGTCGACATCAGCAGCAGGCGCGCGTTGTGCGCTTGACGCCCGGTTGTATCACAGCAGCGGATCGAGCGCCGCTCGTGTCGTCTTGCCTTCCACCACCGGCACGACCTCGAACTCAACGACATCCTGCCAATCGGCGATCCAGCGCTGGAGCAGCGTGACGTCGTCGGTTTCCATGATCTGGAAACAGCGGCCGAGGTCGGCGGACACGTAGCTCGCGACGAACTTCAGTCCGTCCGGCAGGCCGCGGCCCGAGTCGCGCAGCTTGCGGTACACGGCCTTGCCGTCCTGATTGCGGAACTTCTCGACCACCATGAACAACACTTACCGTCTCCGCTCTGCCCGGAATGTCGTGTATTGTCGTCCGGCAACTCAGACAGGAACAGAGGAATGAAGATCGCCGTCGTCGGCGCCGCGGGGCGCATGGGCCAGATGCTGATCCGCCAGATCGCCCGGACCGAAGGCTGCAGCCTCGCGGGCGCCAGCGAGACCGCCAGCAGCAAGGCGATCGGCCGCGACGCCGGGGAGATTGCCGGCGTCGAAGCGAACGGCGTCAAGATCACGGCCGACAGCGCCGCGGCCATCGGCGCGGCCAATGTCGTGATCGATTTCACCGTGCCTGCAGCGACGGTGGCCCACACCAAAATCGCCGCCGACAAGGGCGTGTCGGTGGTGATCGGCACGACCGGGCTCGACCCCGAGCAGACCGCCGCGATCCATGAGTGCGCCAAGCGCGTGCCGATTCTGTGGGCCGCCAATATGTCGATGGGCATCAATGTGCTGATGGCGCTGGTCGAAAAAACCGCGTCGCTGCTCGATCCCAGCTACGACATCGAGGTGCTGGAAATGCACCATCGCCACAAGATCGATGCGCCCTCCGGTACGGCATTGGCGCTGGGACGATCGGCGGCGGCGGGCCGCAAGGTCAAGCTCGAGGAGGTGTGGCGCAAGACCCGTGATGGACACACCGGCGCGCGGCCGTCCGGCGAGATCGGCTTCGCGACCTTGCGCGGCGGTGAGGAAGTGGGCGTGCACACCGTGATGTTCGCCGCGTCAGGTGAGCGGCTGGAGCTCAGCCATCGCGCCTTCAGCCGCGAGACCTACGCCTCCGGTGCGGTCCGCAGCGCGCTGTGGCTCAAGGGCAAGAAGCCCGGGCTCTACGGCATGAAGGACGTGCTGGGACTTTAGCTGCCGTCTTCCCTGTCCCAATCGTGCTCATAGCGCGGTGACCGCAGGCGAGCGAGTGCGGCCTGAAGTTGTTCGGCGACCTCGCGCCGCGCGTCGGGCGCCAGGAAGCGGCCGATCACGACCCGATTGCCGCGCGAGGTGACGATCAGCCGTTCGCCTTGCTCGACCTTGAGCCAATAGGCATCGAGGCGATGTTGCTCGCGCTCGCCGTCCGGCGCCACGCGATCGATGACCAGCTCGCGGTCGGTCAGCACCAGGGTCTCGCTGCGCCGCGCATCGAGGTAGTTGCGCTGGAATAGCCACCACAGCAGCGCGACATCGAGGCCCATGAAGCCCATGACCGGCCAGGCACCCAGCATGTAGAGCGGCAGGCCAATCACCACGTTGGCCGCCACGACCCCGCGGATCAGCCACTTGAAGCCGTCGGGCGGGAGGCTGCGGTGGGGACGGAGCGATGTGGAGAAGTAGATCGCCGGAGAGGAGTCGGCCATGGCGTCACCCTAGTGGCTCAGCTAGCGTCCCGCCATGGCCTTGATGACACCGGCGGAAATCCAGCTTTTCTTCACCCGTTTGCGCCAATCGATACCGGCGCCCAAGACTGAACTCGAATACGACACGGTCTACCAGTTGCTGGTCGCCGTCGTCCTGTCGGCGCAGGCGACCGACGCCGGCGTCAATCGCGCCACCCAGCCACTGTTCGAAAAGGTCAAGACCCCGGCTCAGATGGTGGTGCTCGGCGAGCGAAAGCTGATCGGCTACATCAAGTCCATCGGCCTCTACCGCACCAAAGCCAAGAACGTGATCGCGCTCAGCCGGTTGCTGGTCGAGAAGCACGGCGGCGAGGTGCCGCGTAGCCATGAAGCGTTGCAGGAACTGCCAGGCGTCGGCCGCAAGACAGCGAACGTAGTGATGAACGTGGCCTTCGGCGAAGCCACCATCGCCGTCGACACCCACATCTTCCGCGTCGGCAATCGCACCGGCCTGGCGCCGGGCAAGAACCCGCTCGAGGTCGAGCTCAAGCTCTTGAAGCGCGTGCCGGAGGAATTCCGTCTCCATGCCCATCACTGGCTGATCCTGCACGGCCGCTACACCTGCAAGGCCCGCAAGCCCGAGTGCCCCAGCTGCGTCGTGAACGATCTCTGCAAATTCAGGGCAAAGACGGTCGCGCTCTAAGCGAACAGGAGTATTACGCCGCTTCGGCCAGGATCTTGGCCATTTCGTTGTCGACCACGACCGACGTCTGGAAGTAGCGGACCTCCGGCGGCGTGCCGTAGCGCTCGGCGATGTAGGCCTGCCACTGCGGCGTATAGACGGCTTCGGCGTCGGCCTTGCTCTTCCAGAGATAGACGCCACCTCCGATCCGGTTCTCGGCATCGTACAGATAGTACTTGCGCACCAGGCCCTTCATCTCGCGGTACTTCGGCGCCGAGCCCTTGAACAGCTCCGCCGCCTTCTTGGCATCGATGTCGGCTGGCAACTTGAAGTTCACGATGGCAGTGATCATGGTGTCCTCCATCAAACGTCGGCGATGGCTTCGGCCCTGGATTCGGCCCATGTCTCGCGGACAGGCCAGAGCAGGGCGAAACCTAGCACCAGGAACACCAGCACGCACGCCACACCCAGACGATTGGAATGCATCGCCGTCGTCACGACACCGATGGCGAACGGCGCCATCCAGGCCGTGGCGCGGCCCGACAGGGCGAACAGGCCATAGAACTCGCCACTCATGCCCGGCGGTGCCAGGCGACCGATCAGGGTGCGGCTCGCGGCCTGCATCGGCCCCATGCAAAAGCCCAGCAGCAGGGCAAAGCCCATGAAGGCCTTCTCCTGCGCCGAGCCGAACAGCCCGCGATCCGGCGCGAGGGCGTCGACCGGCAACAGGAAAAGGATGCGATCGGCGGTGATGCCGACGATGCCAATTGTGGCCAGGATCACGCCCAGGGTCGCAAGCTGCACCGTGTGCTTGCTGCCCAACCAATCGTCGAGGCGGCCGCCCAGGAAGGCGCCGGGAATGGCGAGCACCGTCAGGATGATGCCGAAGATGCCGAGTGTCGTGGTCGTCCAGCCGAAGGTCGCCGAGGCGTAGACGCCACCGAAGGCGATGATGGCGGCGAGGCCGTCGTTGTAGAGCATGAAGGCAATCAGGAAGGTGAGCGCGTTCCGATAATGACGCAGCCGACGAAGGGTCGCGAGCAGCGACGCACCGCCTTTGCGCGCGGCCTCGAGCATCGGCACGGGATAGGGTTTGGCATGGTCGGGCGTGAACAGGAACATCGGCAGCACAAACACGATCAGCCATAGCGACGAGGCGGGTCCGGTGAGGCGCTCCAACTCGTGGCTCGCCGCATCGAGGCCGAACAACGGCCGATCGTTGGTCGCCGCCAGGCCAAACATCGCTGGCTGGCTCGCGGCCAAGACGATGAACAGAGCAATCAAGCCCCCGACATAGCCCAACCCCCAGCCGAAACCGCTCAGCCGGCCCATACGCTCGGGCCGCACGATGTTGGGCAGTTGTGCGTTGTTGAACACGATCGACATTTCCGCCCCGACCGTGGCCACGATGACCGCCCAGGCGATCGGCTGGGCGAGATCCGGCCGACCGGGATAGGCCCACCACAGGGCGGCACATCCGACCACCAGCAGAAGCTGGAAGGCAAAGACGTAAGGCTTTCGCCGCCCGCCGGCATCGGCCATGGCACCGAGAAAAGGGCTCAGCACGGCGATGAAGATGCCCGCCGTGGACTGGGTAAAGGCCCAGACGGTCTGGCCCTGTACCGGATCACCGATCACGACATTGGCGAAGTAGGGCGCGAAGATGAAGGTCGTGACGACGGTGAAGAACGGCTGGTTGGCCCAATCGAACAAGGCCCAGCTGAATTTGCCGAGCCCCGACGCCTCCGCAGGAGCGACGGTCATGCGCTGTCCTCTTTCTGGCGCCTGCGTCGCGGCAGCTGCCAGATCGCGTCGCGGTTGGTGGGCGAGAAGGTTTTCTCCATGGCCTCCTGCCAGGGCAGCCAGAGCTGGCTGGTATGTTCGGCTGGATCGAGCAACGCCACAGCCTGTCGCTCGACCTGGAAGCCGAACACGTGCTCGACGTTGTGAGTGACATCGGGTGCATAGCGGCTGCGCCATTGCGGCCAGATCTCATAGCGGTTGGTGAGCCGCCAGTCGGTCAGGGTACCGATTGTGAGGCCGGTCTCCTCGCGCAGCTCTCGCCATGCGGTCGCGGCGAGGTCGGGATCGTCAGGCTCGCGCGCGCCGGTGACCGATTGCCAGAACCCCGGCTGCGCGGCCCGCTCCATCAGCAGCACCTCGGGGCTCGCCGTATGGACGACCACCAGCACCGACTCAGGAATCTTGTACGTCATTGCTGCCAGCATAGCGCTTGCATTGACTCCCCGTCTGCCGTCGCTATGGTCCGGCGGCTTCTCCGAGGGGTTCAATGAACAGAGAGCTTCAAAGCACCATCGATGCGGCATGGGAGGCGCGCGACGGCATCAACAGCGCCACCAAGGGCGCCGTGCGTGACGCCGTCGAAGCGGCGATCGCTGGCCTCGATGACGGTACCTTCCGCACCGCCGAGAAATTCGGCGAGGAATGGGTGGTGAACCAGTGGCTGAAGAAAGCCGTGCTGCTCTCCTTCCGCCTCTACGATTCGGTCCCGATGGATGGCGGCGCCGCCTTTCCGGGCATGGGCGCCGCACCCTGGTTCGACAAGGTGCCGCTCAAGACCACGGGCTGGGATGCCGCGCGCTTGGGCAAGGCGGGCTACCGCGCCGTGCCAGGCTCGGTGGTGCGGCGCGGGTCCTACATCGCACCGTCGGTCGTGCTGATGCCGTCGTTCGTCAATCTCGGCGCCTATGTCGATTCGGGCACGATGGTCGACACCTGGGCCACCGTCGGCTCGTGTGCCCAGATCGGCAAGAACTGCCATCTCTCGGGCGGCGTGGGTATCGGCGGCGTGCTGGAGCCCTTGCAGGCCAACCCCGTGATCATCGAAGACAACTGCTTCATCGGCGCGCGCTCTGAAGTCGTGGAAGGCGTGATCGTGGGAACCGGCGCCGTGCTGTCGATGGGCGTGTTCATCTCCGCCACGACCAAGGTCGTCGATCGCGCCACCGGCCAGATCCATGTCGGCAAGGTGCCATCCTATTCGGTGGTCGTTCCCGGCAACATCGGCGGCGGCCCAAACCGGCCCTCGACCTACTGCGCCGTGATCGTGAAGACGGTCGACGAGCGCACGCGCTCGAAGACTTCGATCAACGAGCTGCTGCGCGACTGAGCCTCCCATGGCCGACGCTTCCGCAGTCCCCCTGCAGAGCCCGGCTATCCCTGAGCGCCTGCTCTGGCGTGGCCATGATTTGCCCGCCAGCGCTGGCCGCCTCGCCCTTCCGGCGGCGGTGACGGAAGAGCTCGATCGAATCGTCGCCGCGCTCGACCGCGACCCTCTGCCCCTTCTGCTGCTGCGTCCGGACGATTTCGCGCTCGATGCCTCCCGCGCCTTCATGCGCAGGGTCAAACAAAGCCTCGACGACGGACCGGGTTTCGCCATCGTCGATCGCTTGCCGATCGAACACTGGTCAGAGAGTGGCGCGCGCGCCGTCTGGTGGCTGCTGGCGTCGCTGGTCGCACGGCCGGTGGCGCAGAAATGGGACGGCACGTCGATCTACGATGTCCGCGATCTCGGCCGGCCACCGGGCAACGGCGTGCGCCCGGACGTCACCAATGCCGAGCAGAACTTCCATACCGACAACAGCTATAACCACATCCCGCCGCACTATGTCGGCCTGCTCTGCCTGCGCACGGCGATGGAGGGCGGCGTCAGCAGCATCGTGAGCTTTGCGACCGCCCATGAGGAGATGCGCAAGCGTTACCCGGACCTGCTGCCGCGGCTCTATCAACCGTTCTACTTCGATCGACAGCGCGAGCATGCGCCTGATGACGTCATGACGACGCATCATCCGATGTTCGAGAACCAGGACGGCCGACTGGTCGCCCGCCTGTCGCGCTTCCAGGTCAAGAACGGCCACAAGATCGCCGGCGTCGCACTCGATCCGCAGGGCGCCGCTGCCCTCGATGCCTTCGAGGCGATCCTCAATGCGCCCGACATGGCCGCCCGCTTCCAGTTCGAGCCCGGCCAGATCCAGCTTCTGGACAATCGGGCGCTCGGCCATCGCCGCACCGCCTTTCGCGACTGGCCCGAGCCGGAGCGCAAACGCCTGCTGGTGCGCCTGTGGCTGCGCGATACCGGCAGCCGCGCCTACAACGGCTGATTGGCGCCGGCCGGCGGATCGTTCAGGCGAGGTGCCGCTGCCACTCCGGCTGCTTCTTCAGGTGTGCGCCTCCCTTGGCGAGGATTTTGGCAACGCGCTCGGGTGCAAAGCCGATCTCGAGCAGCCCGACGCCGGCATTCGCGACCTCGCGATACTCCGCGATCTTGCCGTCTTGCAGCGTCATGATCGACACGCCATCGAAGCCCACGCGTTTTTCTTTCGCTTCGGGCAAGGTCGAAACGTAGCTGAAAGTGTAATAGGCATAGAGGGTCCGCCCGTCGCTAACCGGCCGGAACATCTCCCATCGGAAGTCGCGCGCAGTACGGTAGAACCAGTCGTCGATCATCTCGGCGATCTTCGCGCGCCCCCTGAAGGCACCGTAGAAGACGTCGTGATAGACACCATCTTCGGTGAACAGGTCGGCGAAGGCCTTGCCATCGCGACGCTCGACAGCGGCGCAGAAGTCCTTGAGCAGTGCATGCACGTCCATGGTTATGCCTCCCAAGAGGTAGGATCGTTCTAAAATCCGGCCCGGACATTGACTCCGGGTGGTCTGTGTTCTGTATACAGAAGGCCATGAAGCCTTTCGATCCGGAACCCGATCTTAGCGAGCGCATCCACGATGCCGTCCTTGAGGCCATCTGCTCAGGCGAAGTGAGGCCAGGTGCCCGCATCACCCAGGAGGAGCTGGCCACCAAGTTCGGTGTGTCGCGGCAACCGGTCCTGCAGGCCATGATGCTGTTGCGCCGCGAAGGGTTCCTGATCGATGCCGGCCGCAAGGGCGTGTGTGTGGCACCGCTCGACGTCGAGCAGGCGAACAACCTCTACATTGTCCGTGCCGCGCTGGATGCCGCGGCTGCCCGGCTGGCAGCGGCGCGCTACAGCCGTGAGCTTGCCCATCGCGGCCGGCTGCTGCTCGACGTCGGCCGGCGGGCCGTCGCGTCCGGCCATGTCCCGCCGGTCATCGAGGCGGACATCGACTTCCATCTGTTCATCTACGAAGCCTCGGGCAATCCGGTGATCGCCGAGACCATGCAGCCGCATTGGCAGCATCTGCGCCGCGTGATGGCCGCCGTGCTGAGCGAGGACGATCTGCGCGTCAGTGTGTGGGACGAGCATGAGGTCATCCTGCAAACGCTGGAGGCGGGCGATGTAAGCCGAGCCGAGATGCTTTGCCGCAAACACGTCGAGCAGACGGCTGGCATGCTGACCGGACGGTTGAAAGCCGTGATCTCCCGCGCTGCGTAACGACAGCAATCAAGCCGACAGGAGGAACGCCATGAAGCTCACTCCCGAACAGCTCAAGCAATTCGACGACGAAGGCTATCTCTTCTTCCCCGACTATTTCTCGCCCGAGGAGACGGCGATCCTGAAGGGAGAGATCCCGCGTATCTTCCAACTGCGCCGCGAGGAGAATGTGCGCGAGAAGACGGGCGATGTCGTGCGCACCGCCTTCGCCGTCCATACCTACGATCCGGTGTTCGAAGCGCTGATCCATCATCCACGCTTCGTCGAACCGGCCGAGCAGCTCCTGGGCGACAAGACCTACATCCATCAGTTCAAGATCAACGGCAAAGCCGCGTTCGACGGCGACGTCTGGCAGTGGCACCAGGACTATGGCACCTGGAAGGCCGACGACGACATGCCGGAGGCGCGGGCGATGAACCTCGCCGTGTTCGTCGATGACGTGAACGAGTTCAACGGTCCGCTGTGGTTCATTCCCAAAAGCCACAAGAAGGGTGCGATCGAGGCCAAGCACGACCTCACCACGACGTCCTATCCGCTTTGGGTGATCGACAACGACACCATCGCCAAGCTGGTGAAGCAGGGCGGCATCGTGGCGCCCAAGGGCGGGCCGGGCTCAGCGATCTTCTTCCATGGCACGCTGGTGCATGGCAGCCCGCCCAATATGTCGCCATGGGACCGCCAGATCATCTACGTCACCTACAACGCGGTCTCCAACGCCATCCGCCGGTTCAAGCGACCGGCCCACATCGCCCATCGCGACTTCACACCCATCGACGCCTGGCAGGACGACGCCGTACTGCGCGCCGCGCGGCGCAAGGCTGCGGCGGAATAACAAGGGTCACTGGAGGACGTCATGAACCTGCATCGCATGCTGCTGGAGCGCGCGGCCAACGGCAATCCACTGCGCATCGGCCTGATCGGCGCCGGCAAGTTCGGCGCCATGTATCTCAGCCAGATCCCGACCACGCCCGGCATTCACCTGGTCGGCATCGCCGACTTCTCGCCGGCACGTGCCAAGGAGAACCTGGCGCGGCTCGGCTGGAAGCCTGATGTCACCTCGGCGGCTTCGTTTGCCGAGGCGCGCAAGCACGGCAATACGCATCTCACCGACGATTGGCGCGCACTCGTCAGCAACCCCGAGATCGACATCGTCGTCGAAGCGACAGGCGATCCGATCGCAGCCGTCGAGCATGCACTCGAAGCGTTCCGCAACGGCAAGAGCGTGGTGATGGTCACGGTCGAGGCCGACGCCTTCTGCGGTCCGTTGTTGGCCAAGCGCGCCGCGGCGGCCGGTGTCGTCTATAGCCTCGCCTATGGCGACCAGCCAGCGCTGATCTGCGAGCTGGTCGACTGGGCCCGCACCTCGGGCTTCACGGTGACCGCCGCCGGCCGCGGCCACAAATGGCTGCCGCACTATGCCCAGTCGACGCCCGAGACGGTGTGGAAGTACTGGGGCCTCAACGAGGAGCAGGCCAAGCGCGGCGGGCTGAACCCCAAGATGTTCAACTCTTTCCTCGACGGCTCCAAGCCCGCGATCGAAAGCACGGCTGTTTCGAACGCCACGGGCCTGACACCGGCGCCGGACGGGCTCGCCTTCCCGCCCTGCTCGGTCGAGGATCTGCCGTTCGTGATGCGCCCGACTTCAGAGGGCGGCCATCTGCACCACAAGGGCCAGGTCGAGGTCGCTTCGTCCTTGGAAAAGGATGGTCGCGCCATCCCCTATGAGATCCGCAAAGGCGTGTGGGTCGTGTTCGAGGCCTCGACCGAATACCAGAAGAACTGCTTCGAAGAGTACATGCTCTGCACCGATCCCAGCGGCCGCTATTCGGTGATGTACAAGCGCTGGCACCTGATCGGTCTCGAGGTTGGCATGTCGGTCGCCTCGGTCGGCTTGCGCAAGGAGCCGACCGGCTGCCCGATCGGCTTCCATGCCGACGTGATCGCGACTGCCAAGCGCGACCTCAAGCCCGGCGAGATGCTCGACGGCGAGGGGGGCTACACGGTCTACGGCAAGCTGTTTCCGGCCGAGAAATCGACCGGCCTCGGCAGTCTGCCGCTCGGCCTTGCCCATAACGTGAAGCTCCTGAAGCCGATCAAGGCCGGCCAGTCGCTGACCTATGCCGACGTCGCGATGGACGAGACCCTGACGGCGGTGAAGCTCCGGCGCGAGATGGAGCGCGACTTCGCACCGGCTGCCGCCAAGATCGCGGCGCAGTAGCTCTTCTGGACCGCGAGCCTCTGGCTCGCTCATGCTCATGAATGCGAGCGAGACCCTTCGACTGCGCTCAGGGCAGACGCTTGCGGTCCAAAAGAGTCACATCGCGGGTGCGTGTTCCTTGTCCTTGGCCGGCGGCTTGCCGTCGGCCGCATCGCGCTCCTTCTCCTTCCGGGCCTTCAGGAGCTTGCGCAGGATCATGTTGCGCTTGAGCGCGGAGATGTGGTCGATGAACAGGATGCCGTCGAGATGGTCGATCTCGTGCTGCACGCAGGTGGCAAGCAGGCCTTCGCAAGCGAGCTCCTGCGGCTGGCCACCGCGGTCGAGGTAACGCACCGTCACCTTGGCTGGGCGGACCACGTCGGAATAATGCTCCGGCACCGAGAGACAGCCTTCCTCGTAGGTCACGTCTTCGTCCGATGCCTCGACGATCTCGGGATTGGCCATGAAGAGGGGGCCGACCTTGGTGTCCTCGCGATCGATATGCAGGACGATGACTCGCTTCAGTTCGCCCACCTGAGGCGCCGCGAG
>Ga0310811_10003768_pt1 | contig 19124 bp, 16 predicted proteins | sample YCmetagenome_FD_207642 | JGI IMG/M metagenome (GOLD analysis project Ga0310811, IMG submission 207642) | Soil microbial communities from experimental microcosm in Duke University, North Carolina, United States - YC | ecosystem: Engineered > Artificial ecosystem > Soil microcosm > Unclassified ...
CTATAATACAGAATATACCGAACGACTTCATATCGACCTCGCCAAGGATGCATATCGTGCAACAAACCACAAGGATGAGTACAGTCAAATGACTCTATGGCTTGAACGGCAGGAGAAGATTCTACGGTGTGACAATTAAGTTTTCTTTGGGCTGATATTAGCTTTACTTACTTACTTTACATTCTTTACATTTGTGGCTTATATAAGCATGTTTCCCTTTCACCAGTACCAGTCTGAAGTTTGATGATATTTCACTACCTCTGAGCTTGAGCCTAGATCAGAAACCCTTTAGGGTCAAACACTGTCTTCTAGGACATAGCAGCTAGGCAGGGTATTGGCCACATATTGGTTAGGGAGTGATCCTACTACCTAGCCAAGTTTGTGCATCACAACGGCACGCCAGTTATGTTCATTGGCGCCTCGCCGGTGATCCATTGCCACAATCGCATTTACCACCAGATATGCAGTACGCCAGGGAATACAAGATGACGAAACATCCATCTGTCAAGGCCACTACCATTGATTCCCTTCGAGATGACTATGGTGCCTCTTTTTTTCGAGCTGCCCTTGCTCATTATATTGTGCTTCACACTCGCCCAGACGCAACTACTCGAGCTCAGGTGGAACACGCTGCTGGACATGTATATATCCCCTTCACATCGCTTCCTATTTTCCATAAGGTCAGGTACAATGCGGTCGACTCCGCTGGCCATAAAGATGAAAGTGTTACCGTTGATTCGGTTCACTGTCAGCCTGCGCGAAGAGATAAGCGGGGGAATACCGTGCCGGGACGTTTCGATACGGTTCTTGTCAACTGTGGCAATGGGGGAGAGAAGAGTGTGGAAGGTCTGTATATTATTTGGTTGACTGTTTCAAGCCACTGATGAATCATACAAGGTTACCGTGTAGCCCAAGTGCGGGTTATATTTTCGATACCCGAGAAACATCACGCTAGCCTTTTTCCCTCCCATATCTTGATTCCTAAACATTTGGCCTACGTCGAGTGGTTTTCACCGTTCACCGGGACAAGCAAGAGAAATCATGGTATGCACAAGGTCTCGCGATCGTACGAAAATGGGGAACAGCTAGTTAGTATAATATCTGTGAAAGATATTCGACGCAGTGTACATCTTATACTGAAATTTGGCCGCTCTGCGCCTCGGGATTGGACTAGCAGCAACGTTTTGGAACTGTGTAGAGAATTTTTTGTTAGCCCATTCACTGATCGTCACGCATACGCAACTATTTACTAGCTTTGTTGACAACTTTTGAAAATATTACGCGAATTTCGAGAAATTTTTGTTGCATTTCCAAAATTCCCGCGGGAGGTTTTCCCTGATGCAGGTCCTTCAGCAATTCCCTTGACTTCAAGACAACTTCATTTTCTCTGGAGACCTTCATCACAACCACTCGGCAATCACCGAGCGTCGCAACCGAAACCCCTCCCCCCAACTGGCAAAATTCGTATTAAGCATCGCGTGAAAAATTCGTTTAACCGTTTTCCTAAACCAAGCTGGTTCCTTTAGTATCGCAGATCGTTAGAACATAAATACACAACACGCTAGTTCAAAGACGAAGTCAAGCATTCACAGCTTCGTTTGGTCTAACGATCTGCTTAGTCAGCTTCAGCAGAAACGACGCAACTAGTAAGCCCAGCATCTACCAAATCTTTTCATCCCTCCATAAATGACGATTTCCCGCCATCGATGCACCTCCTGTCTCCATTGATACTTGATCATAGCCGCTCTCCGGAACTTTATTCTCCCCGTGATCATCCTGCCTCAATTCGTTCGATATAACTGCCTGCAGCTGGTCACCGGTACCCACAATTGCAACTTGTTTTCCTTATTGGTTGCTCCAACGACGCACGTGGGAGACATGACAGTACCCTTTCATATGTGCCCCTGCAACCCCATCTTCCACCGTCTATCCGACACTTCATTCAAAAATGGGTGTACATTTCTGTATCTTATTCGTCGCTTTACTATGACGCTCATGCTTAGCAGAATGGACTCCATTGAGCAGATCATTGCAAGGACCGTCCTAATGCCAATCTGATGCGTGTTTTGCAGTCACATTGATAGACGCTACTGTGGTATCATTGACATAGAATCATCTTCCTGGGCGAATTGTACTGATTCTCGATATATTTTAGTGTCGGCATCAAGGTCTGGGTAGGTTGCTAGACGCTCCGAATGATTTCAGCTTGCCACTTGTTGCAAGTGTAGGCAGCAGTAATACATCAAGAAATGATTTTGTCCGCATAAATCTTGTCTTAAATATACTTTGAAAAATTTTAACTTAAATAAATATGACAGATCCTCGACCAAATCTCTCCTGACCACTCAACAAGCATTTCCCTACACAGTACTGCTAGTTGGTACATGTACACGCTCCTCGACGACAATCGAAGACATGCTAATTTCCGGGTTCGATTGGGCCACAAGTTTTGCGTGATATTCTCGAACACTTAGGATGAGGCGTGGTCCCAGCACAAACATCTGCACGCTAAAGAGAATTTGAATAGCACCATCGAGTATTTGAGTTTCCATAGATTGTGAATTCTACAGAAATGGTGAGCAATGTTTGCAAATAGATGCGAGCGACAAGTTGGCGCACATAAAACTCTGGAGAAAGGGAACTGAGGTCAAGGCAAGAGACAGAAAAAAAGCTAGCACGTGTGGAACTTGAGCAGAAAAAGATAGCCACATTCGCATTACAAGCTCACCTTGCAAAGTAAAGCATGTGTGATTTTATCAGCACCTTGAAACAGTCCCCGATGATCGATCCTGTTGATGGGCCAAGTCGTCGCAGGTCACGGAAGTGTTTCACAGCAATCCAGACTGAAAGACACAGTGCGAGGATCTCCCAAAGAGTGTTGAGCACCCAAACTATTGAGACAAAAATCTGGGTGTCATCCTCAAATACATAATAGCACATATGCATGCCAGAGGGTATCACCTCCTCTGGTGTTTGCCTAATAAGTTGTGTTCTTGAAATCGACAATTAAAGCTTACCTCCTACAATATAGTTGAGTCCTCTTACTGCCATTACTCCGCAGGCAATATTAACGACCAGGAAGATGACAACAAGGAAGATAAGCATCATTCTAGATCTCTGATACATGGCATGTAACCGAGCAATCATGATGACTTGTATCATGTTTCAGTTGAGTCAATATCACCAAGGTATTGCAGCTGGGTAACTCACCACCCAACATAGCAGCCCCGACCACATTTGTCGCATTTACTACATAGTACATGACATTGCCTGAAACACCCAATTAGCAATCGCCCTCGTAGTGGGATCAAACGCTCCAACTCACATCTGTTGTGTCATTATGTTGAGCCATATTCAATGTTTAGAATCACTCACTCCTACATAGGAGTGTATTTATTCGATGGGAATAAGATGGTTGCGGAATACTCACTGCATCTGTCATCGAGACTGATATCATATATTCTGTGTGCCACCGGTCAGAAGAATCAAACACTGTGCATATGAGACATACGAAGAGCGTTGATACTGATCATGAGATGAGGTGTTAGCACAGCGTCAATATGTTGGCCTCCGAAACATACACAGAATAAGGTATTCCAATATAGCGTATCTAGAACATTTTGGAGTCAGCACAATAACCAATCACACGGTAGTATATGACAAAAGGTACGAACAATCAAATACAGCATAGTCATGAGAGACCAGCGTTGCCTCTGTCAGATTCATTGTATTTTCTTGTTTTCCTTCTGATATGGGATTCTGTCACTCACCCAGATCAGTTCAATCTATGACACCATTTTTAGCGAATTTGCCGCTGCGGCAATAACATCGACCTACCTCTTGTCCGAGTGTTAATGCTGGAGATATCATAAGAATGTCAGAAGTTTCCAAACAATGACCTGCTCACCCCAATCGTATATCACCACGACGCCGGCGGCAACTGCAAAAAGCAAGTTAGGGTTAGACATCACCAAACTGACAACGAACCCGGCCAATAGCTGAAGAAAACCCCAAAAATGATCTGCGGCCACCAACTGGGATCATTTGAGACGAAGGTCATATTCAAGGGATGTCTGTGAGCAAGTGGGGAATGTCTGGGTGTATCACAATAGCGTTCATGCTATATACACCACCGTTCAGTGCTTCTATTGTCAAAATCGGCATGATCGAGATCGATATCTGAACCTGCCTCAGGACACTTGATTGGTTTAAGTATTGCGGTGTAAAATCAAGCAAAAAGAGGAAGCCCTCAGTCGAATCAGAGGAGGTTTTGATTTACAAACCAGTATCAATCACGCGGCTACTTGAACATCAGGAAAATTCAACCGTCAGCGATTTATTCCCATCGCTATTTTCGAGGCATTCCTGCTGCAAGCTTGCAGAAATAGAGGAGTCCATTATGAAACAACATAGTCACATCAGTCCAGTACAGGTTTAGGCGTGATGCGAGTGAAATAAGTGTGTACAGCCTCTTCGGCCTCTTCGGTTGAACCCGAGGCGTCCTCCGGATCTTCTTATAGAGCAAGGGTCATGACACCAGAGAAGGAACCGTGAAACACTGGGTCGAAGCAGAGCAAATATAACCTGTTGCCTCGTACGCTCGAGTCACTGGGTCATTATGTTACAATGATGAAGAAAGATATTGTTAGCCTAGAGCGATTACGATGCAAAGCGCACTATATCGAATGCATCGTGATTGCGTACTAGATGCGATGATGGTGCATTGCACAGCCAGAATCCTGAGTGATTATTGATATTGTTTGTTAATGCCGTTATACAACACCATCCACAGGTAAAAACAGAAATCGTACATGGGAGACAAAAGCCTGTGACACGCCATGCCTGGTTTCGGATTGTGCAGACTTATGTTGCTTGTCACTATGTTTCAGTAAACTCCTGTCCTATAATAGAGAGGTTCGTCAGATAGGCAAAGAACCCATGGGCAGACAACAAAAGTTACACGTAGTTTGATGTTTCCACCTCGTTATAGCTCAAGTTTGAGAAGTAAACATCCCACGTGCACTGTAGAACGCGATTTTTGTATTATTAGCCAGCTAAACTTCAATGCGTGGTGGCAAGTCAGAAAATGTCGCAATGGTAAGTTATTTGCAGCTTACAGCTTTCAGTCACCCATGAAATGATCTGCCCTTGAACTTCGTGATAGTCTTGCAAATTTAAAATGGGAATCGACGACACGAAATCTGTGCAGGCAACCTGGTCGGTAAATATTGCCTGACATGACAGTACTAGTGGTGAATTAATCGATCACGGAGGTACTTAACTGCTAAGCAGTACAGTTCCAGACTGGTAATTTCCGAGTGATTACAGTCTACAGGTGAAATTGACGTGACGTTGCACGCTTGTAGGCACACCCTCTGGCCTCCAGTACAGATCATGTTCAAACACCATCTTATATCACTTGAGATGAATTCCAAACACTTTGAATCCTACAAGTTTAAGACCTCCCTAATGATCAACATATAAATGTCCATCTGCGCACAGGCCCTGGAATGCTGCATTCACCTCTCACTAATGTTTCAGCGCTTGTCTTCCGTTCTACAACCTCTTTCCCACCATTAATCACCATCCAACTGTCCCCTTGTGAATACATAATGCTACCCGCCAACATTCATATTGTCTAATTGGATGCTAACAGGTATGTATTTCTGTATCTCGTTCGGTGCTTCACCTGATGGTCGTGATCAGCAGGATGGACTGCATTGAGTAGAGCAGAGCAAGGACTCCATTTCATTCTTATACGAATTCACTGAGTAGCTATTCCACAACTTCCCCTTCGTACACGGATACACAACACTACCCGTTCATGTTCATATTTTTCAATTCATCTCCGCACTCCATCTTCCCTAACCACCAAATCCAAAATCGAACCACCACTTCCCAATCCTGGCTACCGGTCCCTATCATCATCGCAATACCAGTATTTTTTACCAACCATTCAAACCTGTTCATACACACGATGTAAATGTTACATTGGCATCACTCTAGTCCATAGCTCACTCTCATTCGTAGACGCGCACTTCTGAACAGACTTGTAACACAACTTCTTGTGGTAAGTGCTTGTACACAATACCCATGCCGATCTGCATACTCAAATATAGGAGCCTGCATTCGGTACACGCATTGGAGACAGCTTTTCAGAACGTCTTGCTTTCCTTGCTGACTGTAAGTGATTTTATCTTTCTCCACTGCTCTGAGTCGACATCATACTTCATACTCTAGGAACTGGATGTCGACGATACTGCCTGTGAGCACTGCCCATGCGCCTGTATGTGTCTGCCATTTTTGAAGTTCTAGCCGACATTGACGTCTCGTAAGTATTTACATACTCTCGGCCCCTCAATCATTTCTTCACCTTATCTCATACCAACAGATGAATCGCCGCTTGGGCTACATATAGTGCTACCATTCGCACTTATCGTGCGTGTGTTTTGAGTCCTGAACGTTCCTCCTTCCCTTGTCTTCGAATTCATTCAAGTATTGATCGGCATCTAGACTTACTCCCAACAAGGACGATTAGCCCACCAATCGATCAATGACGTTTGAGGTAGGCATTTGAATTCTCATCTATGATATGTACTGATTTTCTGTGACCCCCATATTTTTTCCCTCCTTCAATCAAACGAGTAGTTTCCAAGTCAAATTCTATCACATCGCATTCGCTGAGAATTCACTCGATCTAGATAAATCAAATGAACAGCTGTTGACCGCAAAACTTGCAGTACTAGCAAAATCGGCGATCCGATTCCGGATAAATATGATTATCAGATCCTTTCGACATAATTTATTCTTTCGGATCCGGATCCGCCATCGTTTGTGTCTTGAATATGCAAAATGTCCATAATCGAACACCCCCGCTTCGTATACAAGCCTTCCTTCCATAAATGACAATTTCCCGCCATCGATGCACCTCCTGTCTCCATCGATACTTGATCATAGCCGCTCTTTGGAACGTCATTCTCCCCGAGATCATCCTGCCTCGATTCGTTCGATATAACTGCCTGCAGCTGGTCACCGGTACCCACAATTGCAACTTGTTTTCCTTAGTAGTTGCTCCAACGACGCACGTGGGAGACATGATGGTACCTTATCATGTCCCTGCAACCCCATCTTCCACCGTCTATCCGAACCCGACACCTCATTCAAAAAATGGGTGTACATTTCTGTATCTTATTCGTCGCTTTACTATGACGCTCATGCTTAGCAGAATGGACTCCATTGAGCAGATCATTGCAAGGACCGTCCTAATGCCAATCTGATGCGTGTTTTGCAGTCACATTGATAGACGCTACTGTGGTATCATTGACATAGAATCATCTTCCTGGGCGAATTGTACTGATTCTCGATATATTTTAGTGTCGGCATCAAGGTCTGGGTAGGTTGCTAGACGCTCCGAATGATTTCAGCTTGCCACTTGTTGCAAGTGTAGGCAGCAGTAATACATCAAGAAATGATTTTGTCCGCATAAATCTTGTCTTAAATATACTTTGAAAAATTTTAACTTAAATAAATATGACAGATCCTCGACCAAATCTCTCCTGACCACTCAACAAGCATTTCCCTACACAGTACTGCTAGTTGGTACATGTACACGCTCCTCGACGACAATCGAAGACATGCTAATTTCCGGGTTGGATTTGGCCACAAGTTGTGCGTGATATTCTCGAACACTTAGGATGAGGCGTGGTCCCAGCACAAACATCTGCACGCTAAAGAGAATTTGAAAAGCACCATCGAGCATCTGAGCTCCCATAGACTGTGAATTCTACAGAAATAGTGAGTAACGGTTACAAGCAGATGTCAACAACAGGTCAACGCACAAGGAGCCCTGGAGAGGAAAAACCAAGTTGGATGCAAGAGACACCAGCAAAGCTAGCACGCGTAGAATTTAAGCAGAAAAGATAACCACATTCACATTACAAGCTCACCTCGCAAAGTAAAGCACGTGAGATTGTATAAGCACTCTGAAACAGTCTCCGATGGTCGATCGTGTCGATGGGCCAAGTCGTCGCAGATCACGGAAGTGTTTCACAGCAATCCAGACCGAAAGACACAATGCAAGGACCTCCCAAATAGTGTTGAGCATCCAAATCATTGAGTTATAAAGCTGGAGGTCCTCCTCAAATACATAATAGCACATATGTTTGCCAGAGAGTATCGCCTCCTCTGGTGTTTGCCCAATAAACTTTGTTCTTGAAGTCGAAAAGTAAAGCTTACCCCCTACCATATAGTCGAGTGCTATTACTCCGATTACTACGCAGGCGATATTAACGGCCAGGAAGATTATAACAAGGAAGATAAGCATCATCCTAGATCTCTCATACATGGCATGTAACCGAGCAATCATTATGACTTGTATCATGTGTCAGTTGAGTCAATATCACTGAGGTATCACAGCTGGGTAACTCACCACCCAACATGTCAGCCACGACCACATTTGTCAGATTTATTACATAGTTCATGATACTGCCTGCAACACCCAATTAGCAATCACTCTTGTACTAGGATCAAACGCTCCAACTCACATCTATTGGGACATTATGTTGAACCATACTCAATGTTTAGAATCACTCACTCCTATATACGAGTGTATTCATTTGGTGGGAATGAGAGGGTTACGGAATACTTACAGCGTCTGTCATCGAGACCGACGTCATACATTCTGTGTGCCACTGGTCAGAAAAAACTAACACAGCGCATATGAAACATACGCAAAACACCGATACTGATAATGAGAGATGGGGTATTAGCACAATACCAATGTGTTGACCTCGACACATACATCGAAAATGGTATTGCAATATAGCGTATCTAGAACATTTTGGAGTCAGAACTGCCAATCACGCCGTAGTATAACACGAGGTACGAACAACCACATATAGTATAGTCATGAGAGACCAGCGTTGCCTCTGTTCCAAATTTATTGAATTTTCCTGTTTTTTCTCTCATATGGGCCAGTCACCCACCCAGATGAGTTCAATCTATGACACCATTCTTAGCGAGTTTGTCGCTTCGGCAATAACATCATTGAACCTACCTCCTGTCCGAGTGTTAGTACTGGAGATATCATAAGAATGTCAGTCATTTCCGAACAATGTCTTGCTCACCCCAATCATATACCACAATGACACTGGTGGCAACTGCAAAACCACTTGTCAATGTTCGATCAAGAAATCGCTAAACTGACAACGAACCCGACCAATAGCCTTCGATCATATTTGAATTAATTACCAGCCACCAAGTGGGATCATTTGAGACAAAGGTCATATTCGAGGGATGAATGTAAACAAGTAGGGAATGTGGGAGTGTATAACGATGGTGTTCATGCTAGATATACTGTCGTTCAGCGTTTCTATGGCTGAAATCGGCATGATGGAGATGTATATCTGATCCTGCCTCGGGAGCCTTGATCAGTTGAGGTATTGTGGTGTAAAATCGAGCAAAGAGTGGAAGCCATCAAGGGTGTTCCTCCTGCAAGCTTGCAAAAATAGGAGAGTCCATTATGAAACAACGTAGTCATTAGTCCAGTACAGGTCTGAGCGTGATGCGAGTGAAACAAGTGTGTACAGCCTCTTCGGCGTTTTCAGCCGAGCCTGAGGCGTCATCTGAGTCTTCTGATGGACCAAGGGTCACGACACCAGAGAAGCAACCGTGAAAAAATAGGTCGAAGCGGAGCAAATATAACCCGTTGCCTCGTATGCTTGAGTCACTGGGCTATAATGTTACAATGATGAAGAGATGGTTAACCTAGAGCGATTATGATGCAAAGCGCACTAGATGCAATGATGATACATTGCACTGCAAGATACATCCTGAGTGATTATTGATATTTTTGAATATGGTTATACAGCACCATCCACAAGTAAAAAGAGAAATCATACATGGGAGACAAGAAGCTTGTAACACGCTGGATGCCCGTTTTCGAATTGTACAGACTTATGTTGATGATCACTATGTTTCAGTAAAAGGCTGTCCTGTAAGAGAGATCCGTCAGATAGGCAAAGAACTCATGGACAGACAACAAAAGTTACACGTAGTTTGATGTTTCCACCTCGTTATAGCTCAAGTCTGAGAAGTAAGCATCCCACATGCACCGTAGCACGCGAATTTTGTATAATTAGCCAGCTAAAACTTCAATGTGTGGTGGCGAGTCAGAAAATATCGCATGGTAAGCATTTGCAGCTTACAGCTTTCAGTCACCCATGAAATGATCCGCCCTTGAACTTCATGATAGTCTCGCAAATTTAAGATGGGAATCGAGGACACGAAATCTGTGCGGGAAACCTGGTCTGTAAATATTGCCTGACATGATGGAGGTGGAATCGTGGATCAATCGATCATGCAGGTAAGCTGCTAAGCAGTATAGTCCGAGACCGGTAATTTCCGAGTGCTTACTCCAGTGAAATTAACATGACATCGCACGTCGTAGGCACCCCTAGGCTTCATTTCCCCCATCCAACTTCCCCCTTGAGCACAGATACATAATGCTACCCACCGATTTCCACATCTTCTAATTGGATGCTAGCAGGTATGCATTTCTATATCTCGTCCGGCGCTTCACTCTGACGGTCATGCTGAGCTGGATGGACCCCATCGAGCAGATCATTGCAAGGACTGTCCTGATGTAAACTGCACGTTTCGCAGCCGTATTGATATATGTTACCGCAATGCAACCCTAACATAGAATCATTCATCTTGGCGATCTGTACCGTTTCTCATTGTATTTTGGTGTGGGCATTAAGGCCTAAGATCTGGGTTGGTTCGTTAATGTTCCGGGTGATTTCAGCTTGTCACTTGGTGCAAGTGTGGCCAGGCAGTTCACCGAGTTCGAGTAGTGATACAACAAAAAATAGGTTTGTCTACATAAACCTCGTCTTAAATATACTTTGAAAATTGTTAACTTAAGCTTAAGTAAATACCATGATGGATCCTTGACCAAATTTCTCCTGAACACTCGGGAAGCATTTCCCTACACAGTACTGCTGGTTAGTACATGTATGCGTTCCTGGAATACAATCGAATTCATGCTAGTTTCTGCGTCAGATCTGCCCACAAGTTTTGCGTGATATTCTCGAACACTAAGGATGAGGCGTGGTCCCAGCACAAACATCTGCATGCTAGAGAAAATTTGATGAGCACCATAGAGTATCTGAGCTTCCATAGATTGTGAATTCTACAGAAATGGTGAGCGGTTTTTGCAAGAAGATGTAAGCAACAGGTCAGCGCACCATGAGCTCAGGAGATAGAAAAATAAGCTGGAGGCAAGAAACACCAACAAAGCTAGTACATGCCGAACTTGAGCAGGAAAAGATAGCGACATTCACATTACAAGCTCACCTTGCAAAGTAAAGCACGTGAGATTTTATCAGCACCTTGAAACAGTCCCCAATGGTCAATCCTGTCGATGGGCCAAATCGTCGGAGGTCACGGAAGTGTTTCACAGCAATCCAGACTGAAAGGCCCAGTGCTAGAACCTCCCAAACAGTGCTGAGAATCCAAGAGATTGAAAAGAGGAGCTGGGCGTCCCCCTCAGATCCATAATAGCACATATACATGTCAAAGAGTGTCGCCTCCTCTGGTGTTTTACCCAATAAGCTGTGTTCTTGAAGTCGACAAGTAAAGCTTACCCAGTACCACATAGTCGAGTCCTATTACCACGCTTACTACACAAGCAATATTAACGGCCAGGAAGATTATAACAAGGAAGATAAGCATCATCCTAGATCTCTCATACATGGCATGTAACCGTGCAATCATTATGACTTGTATCATGATTCAGTTGAGTCAATATCACCGAGGTATCGCAGCTGGGTAACTCACCACCCAACATGGCAGGCACGACCAAATTTGTCCAATTTATTACACTGTTCATGATATTACCTGCAACACCCAATTAGCAATCACTCTTGTACTAGGATCAAATGTTCTAACTCACATCTATTGCGACATTATGTTGAGCCGTATTCAGTGTTAAGAATCACTCACTCCTATATATGAGCGTAATCATTGGGTGGAAATGAGGGTTACGGAATACTTACTGCATCTGTCTCCGAGACCGATGGCATATCTTCTGTGTGCCGCCGGTCAGAAGAATCAAACACAGCACATATGAGACATACTCAAAGCGTTGATACTGATCATGAGATGATATATTAGCACAGCGTCAATATGTTGGCCTCCGAAACATACACAGAATATGGTATTCCAATATAGCGTATCTAGGCCATTTTGGAGTCAGCACAATAACCAATCACACCATAGTATATAACAAGAGGTACGAACAAGCAAATACAGCACAGTCATGAGAGACCAGCGCTGCCTCTGTCAGATTCATTGGTTTTCCTGTTTTTCTTCTGATATGGGATTCTGTCACTCACCCAGATCAGTTCAATCTATGACACCATTTTTAGTGAATTTGCCGCTGCAACAATAACATCGACCTACCTCTTGTCCGAGTGTTAATGCTGGAGATATCATAAGAATGTCAGAAGTTTTCAAACAATGACCTGCTCACCCCAATCGTAAATCACCACGACGCCGGCGGCAACTGCAAAAAGAAAGTCAGGGTTAGATCGAGACATCACCAACCTGACGACGAACCCGCCCAATAGCTGTGGAAAACCTCAAAAATGATCTGCGACCACCAACTGGAATCATTTGAGACCACGGTCATATTCGAGGGATGTCTGTGAGTGAGTGGGGAATGTTTGGGTGTATAACAATAGCATTCATGCTATATACACCACCGTTCAGCGCTTCTATCGCCAAAATCGGCATGATGGAGATCGATATCTGAGCCTGCCTCAGGATACTGGATTGGTTTAAGAATCGCTGTGTATAATCAGGCAAAAAGAGGAAGCCCTCAGTTGAATTAAAGGAGATTCTGATTTGAAAACCAGTATCAAAGCACATGGCTACTTGAACATCAGGAAAATTCCATTCATTTCTGCCGCCAGCGCTTTGTTTCCATCACCATTTTTAGGATGCCTCTGCTCCAAGCTTGCAAAAATAGCGAAGTCCATTATGACACAACGTAGTCATCCGCCCGATACAGGTCTAAGTGTGATGCGAGTAAAACAAGTGTACAGCCTCTTTGGCCATTTCAGCTGAGCCCGAGGTGTCCTCCTAATCTTCTTATAGAGCAAGGGCCATGACACCAGAGAGGTAACCATGAAACACTGGATCGAGGCGGAGCAAATATAACCTGTTGCCTCGTACGCTTGAGTCACTGGGCTATTATGTTACAATGACAAAGAGATATGGTTAGCCTAGGGCGATTATGATGCAAAGCGCACTATACCAAATGCATCGTGATTGCGTGCTAGATGCGATGATGATGCATTGTACTGCCAGATACATCCTGAGTGATTATTGATAATTTTTTGAATACCGTTATACAACACCATCCACAGGTAGAAAGAGAAATCGTACATGGGAGACAAGAAGCCTGTAACACGCCGGATGCCCGGTTTCGGATTGTACAGACTTATGTTGATGGTCACTATGTTTCCGTAAAAGGCTGTCCTGTAAGAGAGAGATCTGTCAGATAGGCAAAGAACTCATGGGCAGACTATTAAGATTTGAGAGGCTCGGACTAGGAACGACGAGCGAGAATGATCACTTTAGATTTAAGTAAAAACACTACCGAACGATATTCGACGGGGAGAAGTATTTAATACGATGATTGAGACGGAGAATCAAAGGGGAACGTGTATCAGGCGTGTAGTGAAGAGTGATTGCGTATGTAAAAGAAAAGGATGAGTACGTATGATAGTGACGTTGATAGTCATATCTTGATACAGACTGCAAAAAGTTACAAGTAATTTGATGTTTCCACCTCATTATAACTCGAGTATAAGGACATCCCATGCGCACCATAGCATACGATGTTTGTATTATTAGCCAGCTACCTCTTCAATGCATGGTGGCGAGTCAGAAAATGTTGCATGGTAAAGGATTTGCAGCTTACAGCTTTCAATCACCCATCCAACCATCCGCCTTCGAACCTCGTGATAGTCTTACGAATTTAAAACGGGAATTGAGGACATGAAATCTGTGCGGGCAACCTGGTCGATCAATACTGTCAGACTTGATTAGTTTGTGTAACATTGACAATTCGCACGTGGAATGAAAGACTCGCATGATCAACGTTGAACAGCAACGCACAGGAAGCTTGATATCTGATCGTACAGGCTCGTGTTGATGACAATTATATTCCAGTGATTTTTTGATGTCCACACTTGAACCGATAAAGGTTGTGAGTCGCTGAGAGTGAAATTTGTCAAACGGACAACAAACTCATTGTCGGATCTTCATCATGGTCAGAGATACGAAAGTTGCACCGCTACTGGTTTGATCGGTTCCGCCGTACGTATGGCCAAAGTCCGAGGAGAAACATGACATAGCGCTACGCATTGTTTATAGAGGAAGGAAGACAGTCGCTCGAGTATCCCCCTTCTAGAATGCATGTCGGGCCTCAGTGAATGAAAAAAAAAAGATTCCTGATCCAATGTTGGAATTGAGGACACGGAATTTATGCAGGCAGCGCACCAGTGGTGTTTTGTTCATTGGCGGTCTGATCTGTAGATTGCCAGAAAGATAATATAGGTAGTTCATGAAAGTACTAGTTCTCCCCTACATAGTCAGACCTATCGACTCGAGCAGAAGATAGTTGCACTGACTAAACTTCCTTCGTAATAATACTATGTAGTACGTGACATGGTACCGGTAATCCCCGAGTGCTGTCTTACAACTGGGATTCTGCTGAAATTTTTCATCAACCCTCCATTAACAAGCTTTTGAGTCGTGTTGCCGAGAATTCTCTCGAGGTGTGAACCAGTCAAGATCCTGCGTTGCCTTGGGTTGGACTTTGTACCCCACGTGGAAGATACTCCAAAGTTAAGCATCTCCTGCAACCTGCTTTCTATTCAACCTGGATGTTGCCACAGCTCACCTTCATAAGACAACTACCCGCCGTCGATACAGTCGCTCTCCATTTCATTCTTATATGAATTCACTGAGTAGTTATTCCACAACCTCCCCTTCGTACACGGATACACAACGCTACCCGTTCATGTTCATATTTTCTAATTCATCTCCGCACTCCATCCATCTTTGCATAAATCTGTGCTCAGGGTCCAAACATAACCAAAAATGTGCGTTTACAAATGCAAACCTACCAAAAACATGTGTTTACGAACGCAGACCTGAGCTAAACCAAAAACGATTTGCTCGTGAGCACTTGAGTCAGAGCGAGTTTCGACCAACTCCGCTTTTTAGATGAACCATCTATATGGCGATACAAGCGCTATAATCTACATGGTTGTAACTCCCAAGCATCTCCCACTTGCCTGCACCCATATCTCAAATATGTTCATAGTCTTAAGTGATCCCAGTTTGTGGCCGACAATCAATCAAAATAGAGTTATCGGCTATTGGTCGGGTTCGTCATATCAGTTGGTTGTCTCTATCTCGACTTGACTTGTTGCGATTTTGCAGTTGCCGCCAGCATCGTCGTAGTATACGATTGGGGTGAGCAGTGCATTGTTCGGAAAGTGCTGACATTTTGATGATATTTTCAGTACTAACACTTGGACAAGAGGTAGTCGTGTTAGTCGTCGGAGCAGCTGACTCGCTAAGAATAGTTTTATAGATTGAACTGATTTGGGTGAGTTACAGAGCCCATAATCAGAAGAAAGTAACGGAATACAATGAACTTGGGGCAGAAGCAACGCTGGTCTCTCATGACTGTGCTGTACCTGGTTGTTCGTACCACGTGTTACGCTATAGCGTGGTTGGCAGTTGTGCTGACTCCAAAGTGTTCTAGATACGCTATATTGGAATACTATACCCTGTGTATGTTTTTGAGGCCAACAAGTTGGCACTGCTAATAGCCCATCTCTCGTCATCAGTATGAGCATTCTGGGTATGTCTCGTATGCACCGTGTTCGATTATTCTGACCCGCAGCACACGGGAAATATGTCATTGGTCTCCCTAACAGATACAGTGGGTATTCTGCAACCATCTCATTCCTATCTAACGAATACACTCATATGTAGGAGTGAGTGAGATTCTGACCATTGAACTTGACTCGACTTAAACCTTACTCGACATAATGATCCAACAGTTGTGAGTTAGAGCGTTTGGTCCTACTACGAGGATGATCACTAATTGAGTGTTCCAGGTAATGATATGTACTACGCAATGAATGGGACAAATATAGTTATATTTGCCATGCTGGGTGGTGAGCTGCAATAATAATACCTCATGATATTGACTTGACTGAACACGATGCAAGTCATCATGATTTCTCGGTTATATGTGATGTATCAGGGATCTAGAGGCATACTGATCTTCCTTGTGATTATCTTCCTGGCTGTAAACGTCGCATGTGGAGTAATCACGACAATAGCACTCAAGCACTTGGTAGGAGGTAAGTTCTACTTGTTGACTTGAAGAACACAGTTCATTAGATGGACACCAGAGGAGCTAATACTCTCCGGAACGTATATGTGCAGTTATGAATTTGAGGATGATATTCAGCTTCTGACTTCGATGATTTGGATGCTCAACACTGTTTGGGAGACCCTCGCACTGTGTCTTTCAGTCTGGATTTCTGTGAAACACTTCCGCGACCGACGACGACTCAGCCCATCGACAGGATCGACCATCAGGGACTGTTTCACAGTGCTGATAAAATCTCACGTGCTTTATTTTGCAAGGTGAGCTTGTAATGTAAATGTGATTATTTTTTCTGCTCAAGTTCCGCACATCCTAGCTTTGTTGGTGTATCTTGCCTCCAGCTTTCTTCTCTCTCCACAGAGCTCACGGTGTGCCGACCTGTCATTGATATCTGCTTGTAACGACTGCTCACCATTTCTGTAGAATTCAAATTTTGTGGTAGCTCAGATACTCCCTGGTGCTCTTAAAATTTTCTTGGGTGTGGAGATGTTCGTGTTGGGACCACGCCTCATCCTTAGTGTTCGAGAATATCATGCAAAGCTCGTGGCCGAATCCAATGCTGAAACTAGCATGACTTCGATTGTCTTCCAGGAGCGTGTACATGTACCAACTAGCAGTACTGTGTAGGGAAATGCTTGGCAAGTGTTCTGCAGGGAGGGGAAATGTGGTCGAGGATGCGTCGTAGTATTTATTTAAGTTATGGTGTTCCAAAAGTATATTTGAGACGAGGTTTATGTAGACAAACTCATTTCTTGCTGTATCACTACCAGAAGTCAGTCAATCGCCCGCCCGCACTTGCACCAAGTAGCAAGCTGAGATTATCCGGAACGTCTAGTAACCAACCCAGTCCTTGGTGCCTTGATAACTGATTCAACGAGTTGGGAGAGTTCCGCTGTCTGAGCACACAACTGATGAAGAAGTGACCGCGAAATGTGAAGCCCAGATGGCCGATAGCTCATTAGTCTCAGATGCGCTTTCATCCATTTGAGATATGGAGAAGAAAAAGAAAAAGAATGTATCGCGCATGAGCATGGCAAGGAGATGAGGTTTTGGTGGCGGGCGCTCTGGCAGGACAGGTCGGGAGTGCCATAGGTCCTGGCGCAGTGACAGGAGTCTTGGCTCGTAGTAGGTAGTCCTGCGGCGTGTCGTCACTGCTGCCCAGAACTCGCCCAGTTGAAGTATTTCTGCCCCCACTAGTACGAGTCTTACCCGCACATACGGGTGCCATGGCGGGTAGGCCGTCAAAGTTCCATCTACCCGTGGATCCTTGGTGCAGGCATCAATACCTCGTCAACGCGCTGCAGTTCTGCGAAGTGGAATGCTCTCTCTCTAAAACCTCTATCCACATCCCAGTCCGAAGCAAATCTGGGTCCACTATTTTTTCTGCATTACGAATATTCTTAAGTCAAGCAAACTCAGCATCGATGTCATTAATTCGGAACCTTCAAGTTGAGATTGTCACTGGAGACTGCTGCAAGTGGGGGAACAAATAAAAGTAAGTCTCAGGCTGCTTGGCAACCTCTGTATTGATGCTTGGAAGTTTGGTTGTATGCAAGTAGGCGTGGCGGCGTCGTGTCTCGATCTATGCACCAACTTCCTCTAAGCTTCACTCATCTTGACTTCAAACATGCAGCGCTCTCTTCTGTTCAATGCACTTGCCTCCATGGTGGTTCTTGCGGTTGCATACCCCATGCCAGGAGCGATTGCGGAATGTTCCTGCAAGTAGTTATTAATATATCATGCAGCCGTAGCTAAGCGCGAGGATGAGGCCGAGGACGATGCGATCTCATACTCCATGAAACAATGAGCGAATGTCGATAACGTTTGAGCGAAATTTTGGATTTGGCGATGCGTTGAACATTGTGCAGATATCCCCGACTCCGTCACGGTGGCTGTCAACTTCAAACGTCCAGGCACCTGTATGGTGATGCGCGTCTAAAATGATTTCCTTTTTCTGACAAGGTTCTGGCCTAGGCCTCTCCATCACCATTAGTTGCAATTGACCGTTATCATCATACCTTTAGTTTCAGGTCGGGATTTTCATTGCATTTATAACTTGGCCATATTTTGTAAAGATGAGGTTGATTTACTGCTAGAAGAACGAAGTTGTCTCGTTGAGTCTCGATTGGATGTTTATTCGTATCGCAATCGGGAACACCACTAACGATCAGATAACCTGTCGTGTGGCAATCAGCAAGGCTGATGTAGGAAACCACTGATATTCTTTGCAGTTCTGTATATCTCAGTTGGTGCGAAATGATGGCACCTCGTGTAGGGAATCAAGCAAGAACCTCGATATACCAAACAGAGGTAGGTAGTGAAAGAAGCATCTTGCAACGTCTAGGGAGCCTAGGAAGGTAGATTGTAGCAGCTTTATGTACTAGTTGAAGGGATCCTCTCTACAAATCAGAACATGATTACGACATATGAGGCAGACCTTCCAACAGAAATCTATAATTATTCAAGTAACCTCTGATCCTCGACTTTCTCCTTAGAGATTGCAGCCGCCCAAATATTTTGTACCGAGGCCCAATACCTCTCTGGCTCCACCCGGATGTGTGCTACATGTTCGCTCTCTTCAAACAGTTCGCAACGTGCATCCATTCCGCGCTCCTTGGCAGTCTCGGCATGTTGCGTGACATCT
>Ga0310811_10003769_pt1 | contig 19122 bp, 17 predicted proteins | sample YCmetagenome_FD_207642 | JGI IMG/M metagenome (GOLD analysis project Ga0310811, IMG submission 207642) | Soil microbial communities from experimental microcosm in Duke University, North Carolina, United States - YC | ecosystem: Engineered > Artificial ecosystem > Soil microcosm > Unclassified ...
CCCTTCCGATTCTCGCCGCCACGCTCCTGACGAAGGAGCCGTGCATCATCCATCGCGTGCCGGACCTGAGCGACATTCACTACATGCTCACGATCCTGAGCGAACTGGGCGCCGAGGTGGAGCGGGCGAGCGGCACGGTACAGATCAAGGCCGAGACGGTCGGCACCGATGCTCCCTACGACATCGTGCGCAAGATGCGCGCCTCGGTCTGCGTGCTGGGCCCGCTGCTGGGACGCATGCAGGAAGCCACGGTCTCCCTGCCCGGCGGCTGCGTGATCGGTGACCGTCCGGTGGATTTGCACCTGCGAGGCTTCGAGGCGCTGGGCGCGGCGGTGAAGGTGCAGGCCGGAAACGTGAAGGTGCTCGCCCCGGAACTCAGAGGCGCGACGATCAACATGCGCGGCAAATTCGGATCCACGGTCCTGGGGACCGACAACATCATGATGGCGGCCGTGCTTGCGGAAGGCACCACGGTCATCGACGGCGCGGCCGAGGAACCCGAGGTCGTCGACCTCGCCAATTTCCTAATTGCCATGGGAGCCAGAATCGAGGGCGCCGGTACCCGCCGCATCATCATCGAGGGCGTCAAGGAACTCCACGGCGCGGAGCACACGGTGATCCCCGATCGCATCGAGGCCGGCACGTTCCTCGTGGCCGGGGCCATCGCGGGGGAGAAGGTCACGCTGCAGAAAGTCGACCCGACGCACCTGACCTCGGTGACCGATCCGCTCGCGAAGGCCGGGTATGTCATCGAGACCGGACAGAACACGGTGACGATCAGCCGCAATGGGTCCAACCATCCGCTCGAGCTCGAGACCGAGCCCTTCCCCGGCTTCCCGACCGACATGCAGGCACAGATGTGCGCCCTGCTGGCAACCTCGGCGGGAATCAGCGTCATCACGGAGCATGTCTTCCCGCAGCGCTTCATGCATATCGCGGAGCTGAAACGCATGGGCGCCAGCATCCAGCTCGAAGGCGCGACCGCGATCATTACCGGCGTGGAGCAGCTCTCCGGAGCGCCCGTGATGGCGAGCGACCTGCGCGCCTCCGCCGCGCTGGTGCTAGCCGGCCTCACGGCCGAGGGGACGACCGAGATCAATCGCGTGTACCATATCGATCGCGGCTACGAGAGCATCGACGAGAAGCTGAACCAGCTCGGCGCGAATATCGAGCGGGTCAAAGGCTCGAAGTAAGATCGACCACGGATAGCACGGATCACACGGATGTGGGATTCCGAACGCTTCTGCGTTTGGGATTCTGCCGGTTCGATAAAAAAGTCGGCGCGGCGGGAGCCTTGCCCTCCCATGGGGCGGCGCTGTGCGCCGTTACTCTGACTGGAGGTCGAGCACTGGCTCGAGGCGGGGAGTCAACTTGTTGCCCATGATGATGCGGGCGCAGGTGTTCCAGCGGAGGATGGCGTCATCGTTGTCCTGCGGGCGCATGGCCTCGGCCTTTTCATACCAATCCATGGCCTCGCGCAGATACTCGTAGGCATCGTGGCTGGAGCCGGGATTGTCGTCGCGGAGCTGGGCCTTCGCGCGGCGCTCGGAGATGATGCCGGCGTAGTAGGCGCGATCGTACTCGCTATGCAGGCGAGGCAGGACCTCGCGCGCCTGGGTCACGCCGACGGCGTAGCTCCGGTCGAAACGGTCGGTGAGGGCGAGCACGAGCGTGACGAGCGCCTGCTGGTTGTCGGGATCGACGAGGAGCACGTCGTGACAGATGCTCTCGGCCTGAGCCGGCTCGTGGAGGAGGCGGTAGCGGTAGGCCTTCTCCAAGGCGGCGGGGATGGCCTCCTGATGGAGACGCTTGAACTCGAACTCGGCACTCATTTCTTCCCTCCTCGCAAAAGTTTCCACAGCCAGCCAAGCGGATCGTAGAACTCGTCGGCGACGCGCTCCTTGAGCGGGATGATGGCGTTGTCGGTGATGGTGATGTGCTCGGGGCAGACCTTCGTGCAGCACTTCGTGATGTTGCAGTAGCCGATGCCGTGCGCCTGCTTGAGCTCGGGCACGCGATCCTCGGTGTCGAGCGGGTGCATCTCGAGCGCGGCGGTATAGACGAGAAAGCGCGGCCCGATGAACTCCTCGTGCTTCTGGTGATCGCGCAGCACGTGGCAGACGTCCTGGCAGAGGAAGCACTCGATGCATTTGCGAAACTCCTGAACGCGGTCGATGTCCTCCTGCTGCATGCGCCAGGTGCCGTCCGGCGCGTCGGGCGCGCGGGGCTTGAACTTCTTGATCTTCTTTTTGACCCGGAAATTCCACGACACATCGGTCGCCAGATCGCGGATACGGGGGAAGGCCTTGATCGGCTCGATGGTGACCGGCTTCTCGATCGGGATCTGGTCGAGCCGGGTCATGCACATGAGCTTCGGCATGCCGTTGATCTCGGCGGAGCAGGAGCCGCATTTGCCGGCCTTGCAATTCCAACGGCACGCCAGGTCGTTCGCCTGCTCGGCCTGAATCTTGTGCACGACGTCGAGGACGACCATGCCCTCGGAGACCTCGGTCGTGTAATCGACCAGCCGGCTCTCGCCTCCTGCCTCTCCACGGGAAATCCGGAAGGTGACGGTCTTCATTTCATTTCCTCGATGACTTGTTTGAGATGCTCGGGCATTTCGGGAATCGGCTCGCGCCGGAGTTGCATGGTGCCGTCGGCGGCTTTCCAGACGATGGAGTTCGCCTTCGCGGCCTCCGCGCTTTTCTCCGGGTAGTCCTCCCGGAAGTGACCGCCGCGGCTTTCCTTGCGGTCGATCGCGCAGCGGGTGATGGCCTCGGCACAGGTGAGCAGATGCTTGAGGTCGAGTGCGGTGTGCCAGCCGGGATTGTACTCACGGTGACCGTAGACAACCGTCTGCCCGGCGCGCTTCCAGAGCCTGCCCAAGCCATCGAGCGCCTGCTCCATCTCGTCTTCACGCCGGACGATGCCGACGAGATCCTGCATCATGACCTGAAGATCGCGCTGCACCTGATAGGGTCCCTCCACGCTGCCACCAACGGCCTCGCCGCGCTCGAAAGGCGCGAGGGCCTCGGTGGCGGCGGCCTCGATATCCGCATCGTTGATCGATCCGGCGGAATTCTCCCGGGCGAACTTCGCGGCGAACTCCCCCGCCCGCTTGCCAAAGACGAGGAGGTCGGAAAGGGAATTCCCGCCGAGGCGGTTCGCGCCGTGCAGGCCGGCCGCGCACTCACCGGCGGCGAAAAGGCCGGGAACATTGGTCATCTGCGTGTCGCCGTTCACACGCACGCCGCCCATGATGTAGTGCGTGGTCGGTCCGACCTCCATGGGCTCCTTCGTGATGTCGAGATTCGCGAGCTGCATGAACTGGTGGTACATGCTCGGCAGCTTCTTTTTGATGTGCTCGGGCGCATTGGAGATCTTCTCCTTGATCCACGCGATATCGAGAAAGACACCGCCGTGCGGGCTGCCGCGGCCCTCCTTCACCTCGCGATTGATGCAGCGGGCGACATGGTCGCGCGTGAGCAGCTCCGGAGGACGACGGGCATTCTTGTCGCCCTGCGTGTAGCGCCACCCTTCCTCGGGATCGGTGGAAGTCTGGTTTTTGTAATTGTCCGGTATGTCGTCGAACATGAACCGCTGGCCGTCCTTGTTCCGCAGCACGCCGCCCTCGCCGCGCACGCCCTCCGTGACCAGGATGCCCATGACGCTCGGCGGCCAGACCATGCCGGTCGGATGGAACTGAATGAACTCCATGTCGAGCAGCTCGGCCCCGGCATGATAGGCGAGCGAATGCCCGTCGCCGGTGCCTTCCCAGGAGTTGCTGGTGATGCGGTAGGAGCGGCCGGCGCCACCCGAGGCAACGACCACGGCCTTCGCCTTGAAGAGCTTGAACCGACCGCGCTCGCGATCGTAGCCGAAGGCTCCGGCGATCCGGGCGCCATCCTTCAGCAGCGCGACGATGGTGTATTCCATGTGCACGGTGATGCCCTGATGGATGCCGTGGTCCTGCAGGGTGCGGATGAGCTCCAGGCCGGTGCGATCGCCGACGTGGGCAAGTCTCGGGTAGCGGTGACCGCCGAAATTCCGCTGGAGGATCCGTCCGTCCTTCGTCCGGTCAAAGACGGCGCCCCACGACTCGAGCTCATGCACGCGCTCCGGCGCCTCCTTCGCATGGAGCTCGGCCATGCGCCAGTTGTTCACGTACTGGCCGCCGCGCATCGTATCGGCGAAATGGACCTTCCAGTTGTCGCGGTCGTCGACATTGCCCATGGCCGCGGCCATGCCGCCCTCGGCCATGACGGTATGCGCCTTACCGAGCAGGGATTTGCAAACGAGGCCGACGCTCACGCCCGCCGCAGAGGCCTCGATCGCGGCGCGCAAGCCGGCGCCGCCCGCGCCGATCACCAGCACGTCGTATTCAAATGTTTCGTAGTTGGTCACAGGGGGGAGTAGGTCGGGGGTTAGAAAATCCGGTAATCGTGCCAGATGCCCATGGAGCAGAGCCGCACGTAGACATCGCTGAAGCCGACCCAGAAGAGACTCAACCAGGCCCACATCATGTGCCGGCGGTTCAGGCAGCTCACGGCGTGGTAACAGCTCCGGCAGGGCGATTTGGAAATGGAGTCCATGAACCCGCCGATGAGATGGCGGAGCGAGTGGCAGCCGCAGGCATAGCCCGCGAGGAGGACGACGTTGAGGGAAAGCACGATGGTGCCGACGCCCACGCCAAAATGTTGCGCGCCGTCCGCGCCAGTGAACCACATCGCCTTCCAGGCGTCGTGCCCGAGCAACACGATGAAGAGCAGTGCGAGGTAGAGAAAGTAGCGGTGGACGTTCTGGAGAATGAGCGGCAGGTACTGCTCGCCGAGATAGGATTTGCGCGGCTCGCCGACGGTGCAGTTGAGCGGATCGGCCCAGAAGGCCTTGTAGTAGGCGCCGCGGTAATAATAACAGGTGAAGCGGAATCCCGCCGGGGCCCAGAGGACCAGCAGCGCGGGAGAAAAGATCAACCACGCCGGCCACCAGGCAGGCTTCGGGCCGAACCACGCGTGAGGGGACGAGCCCCAGATCTCGGGAGAGTAGAAGGGCGAGAGATAGTCGGCGCCGCCCGCGCTCAGCCAGTAGTGATTCCCCTGAAACGCCGCCCAGGTGGAATAGATGAGGAAGGCAGAGAAGCCGAGAAAGACGAGCAGTGGCTGCATCCACCAGGCGTCGCGGCGCATCGTGCCGCCAAAAGGAGTTTGCTTCGGGAGAGCGGCCGCATTTCCGGGGGAGGTCATGGCTGACTGTTTCCATAACGGTGCCGGCGCAGAGTTTCAAGCGCGGAACATTAGATACGCTAATCGCAATTTTCCGCGCACAGGCCGCCCCTTCGGAAAAGGCCACGCGGCCGCGAGAACTCTCCGCGGAGCACGACGGCCTCCGCTATTTCCGCAGGGTACTCCTCCCCCTTTTTTAATGGATAAGTCGTTGCTGTTCCAATTCCCGCTCGATTTACTGGCTAATCCATCTCCCCTATGAAATTTCCCGCCTTTGCCCTCTCCGCTCTCCTGCTCACCGGCTGGTCTGCATCCCCCTCGTTCGCCGCTCCGGAATCGGGCTGGAAGCCGCTCCTCGATGAAAAGCTCACCGGCTGGGACGTCTGGATCGGGCCGCCGCTCGCAAGCGTGGAGGGCCTGCCGGACAACACGCCGCGCAGCCCAGATGGCCACGAAGGCACACCGCTCGGCCTGAACAACGATCCGAAGCATGTCTTCTCGGTCCAGATGGTCGATGGTGAACCGGTGCTCCACATCACAGGCGAAATCCTGGGGGGCCTGACCTCGAAGGAGACGTATGGAAATTTCCACCTCCGCGCGCAGTTCAAATGGGGCGAACTCAAATGGGCGCCCCGTCTGAACGACCAACGTGACAGTGGCATCCTCTACCATTGCACCGGCAAGCACGGCGCATTCTGGAACACGTGGATGCGCAGCCTGGAGTTCCAGGTGCAGGAGAAGGACATGGGCGATCTCTTCCTGCTCGCAGGCACCCGCGCGGATGTCGCCGCCGTGCAGGACGGCAAGCAATGGTACTTCAGCCCCATGGCAGAGAAGAAGCCCTTCGGAGCCGGGCCGAACGCGACGGACGGCTCCCCTCACCACCTCCGCGGGGATTTCGAAAAACCGCACGGCGAGTGGAACACGCTGGAAATCTATACCGTCGGCCGCGACGCGGTGCATGTGATCAACGGCTACATCGTCAACGTGCTGCACAATGCGGCGAACGTCGAAGGGCCGCAGAGCACGGTCACCCCACTCGACAAGGGCCAGCTCCAGATCCAGTCCGAAGGCGCGGAAAACTATTACCGCCGCATCGAGATCGAGCCGATCTCGGAATTCCCGCCCGAGATCAAGCTCGCCGCAGGTCAGTAGAGCCGACGGAATCCTCTCGCATCCGCGAAGCGCCCGGGATGCCTGAAGAAAGACGTGCGTGCCCGAGTACCCCTCTATTTCGAGGGGATGAAGATTCTCGCCAGCGAATGGCGCCGGAGGCACCATGGAGCGTGGAGTCAGGCGGCATGAGGCTTCGAGCCGGCTGCCTGCGCGCGCCCCTCATTCCATGTCACTCCCCCCTGAAGTCCGGCCCGGTTCTTTAGCCTCGAAGAGCTCATACCGGCGCAAGCGCCCGGCATCCGGCCACAGGAATCGATTCCCCTGCGCTCGCCGTTTCTTTGCCCTCACCGCTTTCGGCTGCCTGTTTCACTCCGCGGAGTTGCATGCGGCGTCTTCCTCGATCGAGACCGTCCTGGACGACAAAAGCGTGCCGCGGGTGGGTCACGATGTCCGCGTTCCCTATAAAACGGGACAAGTCCTGTTCCGCATCGGGGACGGGCCGGTGGGCTCAGGCAAAAACACGCGTCGCATCCGCTTCAAGCTCGAGGGGGTCGATAGCGACTGGCACTTCCGCGAGGGGTATATGGCGTTTCTGGTGCGTTTTTACAACGCGGCCGGCGACCAGGTCAGCCAGGAGGAATTTCGGGCCACGGGCATCAGCCCGGGGTGGAATCAGACCATCGAGAAATCGACGTTCACGCAGCGGCGGGAGTTGATCACCGTGCCGCCGGGCGCGACCGAGGTCTTCGCGGCGGTCTCCTCGGCGGGGCCTCCGACCTCCATCGGCGCCTATGTCGTGGGAGATGTCGTCATCTCGAAGACCGATCCCGCCGGCAACTCCACCATCCTGCTGGAGAATGCCACCTTCCTGAGGATGGGCAGCGCGACTCCGCTGGCGTCGATCTGGATTCCCGACGGCTCTCATCCCTCGATGGCCGGCACGATCACCTTTGCATCGCGCCAGGATCCGCAGAAGGCCTTCATCATTATCGACGACGATCCCACGGCGCACGCGGAGTGGCACTCGATCAAGGAGGAAGGCCCAAAGGTGAAGCCTGGGGAAAAGCTGACCGTGGAATGGAAGGAACTCTTCACCGTCGGGACCGGGGATCTGGTCGAAATCGGGTATGCGAAACCCCCGGAAGGCCGCTATCGCTTTCGGACCGAGGAGCTGGATACCTACGGCGCGCCGACCGGCAAAGGCGATTGGGTCGATATCACGGTCGAAGTTCCGTACTGGAAAGCGCTCTGGTTCCAACTCTCGATCACTGGCGCGGCTCTCGTCCTCCTCGGTGGCGGGCTTTTCTTCCTGTTCAAATGGATGGTAAATCGCCGGCTGGAACGTCTCCGCCAGCAGCATCTGCTCGAGATCGAAAGGCTGCGCATCGCGCGAAACATCCATGACGACCTCGGAGCGCGGCTGACGCAGATCTCGCTGGTGAGCGCGCTGGCGGCCAAGGACAAACCGGAGAACGCGAACGACAGTTTCAACAAGATCACGAGGATGACGCGAGATCTGGTGTCCGCCCTCTACGAGACGGTGTGGACGGTCGACCCGGAAAACGACCACCTCGACTCGCTCGTCTCCTTCCTCTGCCAGCTCGTCCCGAATATGTGCGAGCCGGCGAACATCCGCTGCCGGTTGGACGCGGATGAAATGCCGCGCGACATTCACGTGTCCAGCGAGACGAGACACAACATCAGCCTGATCGTGAAGGAAGCCGTGCACAACGCCGTGAAATACTCGGAGGCGACCGAGATCCAGATCCGGATCACCTATGCCTCGACGCGATTTTCCGTTATGATCAAGGACAACGGACGCGGCTTTCTCCTCGACGAAACGAAGGAGGACCAGCCTCCCGCCAAACCGGCCCGCGTGAGCGGCCTGGCCAATATGCGCAATCGAATCAAATCCATCGGCGGAGAGATCACGATCCACAGCAAACAAGGCGAAGGCACGACGATAACCTTCTCCGTCTCCATCCCATGACCAAGGCCGCCACCACTCCCCCACCCAAGACGAAAAAGTCCGTCGTCGTCGTCGAAGACGATGCGGAACTCCAGGCGCAGATCGTCGACATCCTCCAGCGGCCAGACGACATCGAGTGCACGTATGCCGCCTCGTCGGCAGAGGAAGCGCTCCAATACATCCTGTCGCATCCGCCGGATGTCGTGGTGATGGACATCAAGCTGCCCGGCATGTCGGGCATCAATTGCGTGGCCAAGCTGAAGAAGGCGCTGCCCTCCATCGAGATCATCATGCTCACGATCTACGAGGACTCGGAGAGCATCTTCCGGGCACTGAAGGCCGGCGCCAACGGCTACCTGATCAAATCAGGAGATCCCGACACGCTGCTCGGAGCCATCCGCGACGTGCATACCGGCGGAGCCCCATTTTCCAGCCACATCGCGCGCAAGGTCGCGCAACATTTTCGCCACGAGGAAAAGCGCTCCGAGGCGACCGAGATGCTGAGCCCCCGCGAGCAGGAGGTGCTCGAGCTGCTCTCCCGCGGCTATATCTACAAGGAGATCGCGGACAAACTGGACATCCAGACCGAGACGGTGCGCTGGTACGTCAAAAACATCTGCGCCAAGATGCATGTGCGCAGCCGGCTGGAAGCGGTGGCGAAGCTGAAGTCCTGATGGTCATTGGTCATCAGGCACTGGTCATTGGCCATTCCAGATGCCTTGCGCCCGGCGCTGTCTTTTACTTCCCGCTTCTACTTCATCTCACGCTCTGAGCATGAGCTGCACGCGGTTCCGGACGCCCATCTTGCGGTAGACGCTTTTCAGGTAGGTTTTCACGGTTCCGGTGGCGATGGAGAGGTTTTCGGCGACGGCTTTGTCGCTTCGACCGCCTTTGAGCAACGAGACAACCTCCAATTCACGGGGGCTCAGGACCACGTCGTCGCTCACATCGGCCTTCGCCTCGGGACGCCATTCCAAATATTTCGCGACCAACTCCAGACGGCTGCGTGCGCCCGTCTTCGAGCGTGCGTTCCGCACGTGCGTGCGGACCGTTTCCGTACCAATTTCGAGAGTCTCTCCGATGGCCTTGTAGGACAAGCCTCCAGCTAAAAGCCTCAGGACGGAACTCTCTCGCAGCGTCAGTTGGTTGATCATGGTTTTTGTTTGAAAGGCGTCCCGGCAGGCCGGCTATTTCCGGCGGCGAAAGCGGGCTTGGGCGGAAACGAAAGCCAGCCCGAGCCCCATCAGGCCCCACGCGGCGGGCTCAGGAACAGCGGTGACTTGCAGCGACCCGCTGCCGGTGAAGGTGGTGACTCCGAAGAAATCGTTCAACTGAGCGGTCGTGTAGGTCGCGGGAGCGATGTAGGTATTCGTCGTAGAGTCGAGGAGCGACCCGATGACTTCCGTGCCGGTAAAGCTGAGATTGATCGTAGAGCCGGAGTCGAAGATCAGATCGCCGGTGTCGCTGATCGAGGTGAAATTCCCGATCGTCACGGTCGCGCCGGCGGCCACGGTCAGGCTGCCAGTGCCGAAGGTACCGGTGGCACCGGTCGCGAGGATGCCCTCGCTGGCCACGGTCGGCCCCTGGTAGGTGTTCGCGCCGGTCAGGGTCAGCGTGCCACCGCCTATCTTCGTGAGCCCGCCGGTGCCGGAAAGGATACCGCTCAGCGCGATGTTATGGGCGACGCCCGATTCATCCGCAGCCTTGATCTTGATATTGCCATTGGTCGTGCCGAGCGCCATGTCCATCGAGGAGGACCAATCCGCAGTCGCTCCGATCGTGCCTCCGGAGAGGTTGATCGCGTTCGACACCGGGGCGAAGACCGCCTTGGCGATGCCGCCGGGACCGACATAGATGCTTCCCCCCGTCACATTCAAAGTCGCACTCGTGCCGAGCGTGCCGTCGTTGCCGCTGCCGCCATTCGTGTCGTTGCCGAACTGGATCGAATTCACGGTGAGGACACCGCCGGCGATATTCACGTTTGCGATCTCGTAGTTCTTCATGTCCGAGACGAGGCGAAGAGCACCCGCCGCGGTCGCGCGGCCGCCATTCTGGTTGTAGGTACCGGTCACGGTATTCGTGCCGTCGCCACCACCGTTGAAGGCCACGCGGATTTCCGAGGCAATGATGTTGCTCTGGAACTTGCCGATATTCAGCGTGCCATCGTTCAGCGTGAAGGTGCCATCGTTGTGGGCACTGCTTCCGAGAATGAGAGACTCGTAAGCCGTCTCCAGCAAGGCCGCCGAGTCATCCATGGTGTACTGGGCGTGCCCTGCGTAACCGAGCTCCACGGAATAGAGCAGCTCGATCGTCGAGGCCTTCTGGGTCACGGAAGGACCGCCGAAGCCGAGCTTGATGGCGGACGCATTGTAGGTGGCCCCTCCACCGATCACGCTCTGGCCGTCCCCGGCGAAGAACATCGTATCCGCGAAAGTGCCTCCGCCCGAGAGCGTGAGGGTCGATCCCGCGTTCGAAACGAACTGGAAAAATCCGCCTCCCGTGCTGAGCGGGTTCTGGATCTCCACCGAGGACGCATTGTTCACGGTGATATTGCCCGCGCCGACCGAGAGAGTATTGCCGCTCAGGACATAGCCGGAGGAGTTGAAAGTGAGCGAGTTCGCGGAGATCGGCTCCGAGACATTGACGGCACCCACGCCGGTCGCGTTGAAGACGGCGTCGTTGCTCTGCACCCACGCGGTGCCCGCATCCCAATTCAACGAGGTGGTATTCCACAGCCCATCGGAGGAGCCATTGCTCCAGGTCTGGGTGGCGGCGTGACTCGAGGCAGCAAAGAGCACGAGTCCACAGGCCGCGCCTGAAAGGAGCGAGGCCGGAGATTTAGGTCGGGGGAAACGGGGGGATTTTGGGGAAGGAGCGGGGTTCATTTCGAGGAGGTTTTAGGGGATTGACGGCCCGCGAAACCGTTTCGGAAACGCAGTCCGGGGTGCAAAAACGATCGCGAAAACCTCGATTTCCGTCTACCCCTCGAAAGCGGAGGGGGCGGCTCCAAGCCGTCCCGTAGCGCATTTCAAGCTGTTCCTCCCCAATCTCCCGCCACCCCACCGGGAAGGCTTCCCCAATCCGGCCGCACCGCAGCCAGAGGCATCCAAATCTCCCGGTGCTTTGCCCGCACGATATTCGCAGGCGAAGTTTTCAAACCCTCAGGCATTGCGCTGATCCACAGCGAAGCCTCCCATGCCGTGGGCGGAAATTCGCCCGCGGCCAATTCCGGCAAACAGTTACTCCGCGAAATTCTTCGCCCAGGCGGGCTTGCCGTCCTTCACTTGGTTGGCGCGAATCCGATCCAGTCGCTGGCCCGATTTCACGTCGAACAATTCGACGAGGCCCGGTTCGCGGCTGACGCCCGACTTGATCACGATCTCGGTGTTGTCGCGCTGGAGTTTCCAGCCCCGGACATCCGGGAACTTCGTCCAGATCTTGCTGTAGATCTTGCCATTCCGCAGAACCTTCACCCCGCCCTGGACCACGACCACCTTCAGCGTCGGCGCGTCATTTTTCTTGCCCGCCTGCACGGCGAGTGGAAGGAGCAGCAGCATCGCGAGGAGGGGCCATTTCTTCATCATTCCGATCGATTACAACTTTCGCCCATCCAAGGCAATAGGGCCGTGAGAGCCCTGCCTTCCGGCTAATTCTCCCTTGCGAGGAGGCTGGTCCCGACGTTCCTTTACCCCATGTACCTGCGGGGGCTTCTCTTCGCTATCGCAATGGGTCTCGCCAGCTGCGCGGGGTATGGATCGAGCGGCGGCTCTTCTCCGTCCGCGGTGGATAATTCCCCTTCGCCCGCCGACTCCACGGACGAGGCCGATGCCATCGCCCAATCGAACGCGATGACCGCCGCCACGCAAGCCGCAAACGATGCGGCCCAGGCCCAGGTCAACGCAGCACAAGCCGATGCGACGCAGACGATGATCAACGCCAACAATAGCGCCCCGCCCCAATAGCCTGGCGAAGCGTCTCTTCGAGCCCAGAGTTCCCGGAATCACCCATCCGCAGATCTCCCCAGATCTGGCACGGAAGCCGCTTCTCTTTTTCCCTCATCAGCCAGGGATCATTACAGTTTCGTCATACTCCGGGCACGCTCTGGACACGCCCTCCGGTTTGCTCGATAGAACGGCGCTCGTGAATGCTCATTCAGGGATGCGGCACCTTCGCCGCCTGTTCATGATCGGGAGTCTTGCCTTGGCATTTTGCGCCGGCGCCCGGGGACAGGTCCTCTTCGACGCCACAAAGGCAGAAATGGCCGGCAATGCCGACTGGGTGATCGACGCCGACCTCCACAATCTCAACGTCTCCGACGGGAATGGCTCGGGCACACTCGGCACGGGCGGACTGGAATCCAATCCCGCAGCCACCCCGACGCCCGCGGCCTCGAAAATCACCTCGACCACCAGCGAGACCTACTGGGACGGAGCCCTCTCAACCTGGGCGGTCACGCTCGTCAAGGACGGCAAATCCGTCTCGACCCTGCCCTACAACGGCTCGATCACCTACGGCGACGCCAGCAATCCGCAGGATCTCTCGCACTACAAGGTCTTCGTCCTCGACGAGCCAAACATCCTTTTTACCAACGCCGAGAAAGTCGCCCTGCTCAGCTTTCTCTACAACGGCGGCGGCCTATTCCTGATCTCCGACCATTCGGGCTCGGATCGCAACAACGACGGCTCAGACTCCGTGGAGGTGCTGAACAACTTCCTGAGCGATGGCGGCCTGAATCCTCTCGGCGTCACGATCAATACCAACGACCTCAACATCACCAAATCCAGCGCCGACACCAGCGCCAGCGACCCGTTGACCCACGGCGCCGCGGGCACGGTCACGAACCTCACCTACCACGACGGCGCGAGCCTCACCATCTCGACAGCGGCGAACTCCAGTGTGAAGGCCGCCATCTGGACCACGTCCACGCACACGAACAGCAACGTGATGGCCGCCTATGGCACCTACGGTGCCGGCCGCTTCGTGATCATCGGCGACAGCTCTCCCGCCGACGATGGTACCGGCGACTCGAACGACACCCTGGAGGACGGCTGGAACGAATCCGGCGCCCAGAACGGCACGCTCATCACGAATGCCTCACTCTACCTGGCGGCTGCGCCCGAGCCCAACGTGCTGGCCCTGCTTGGTTTGGCCGTGCTATTCTTCGCCGGCGCCCGGCACCGGTCGCGCGAGATATTCCCCCCGAACGCGATCGCTTTCCTTACCGGAATCCGGCGGTGTGTCAGAGGCCGAGGGCAACAGTTCCAACCCATAAATTAAAAACGATCATGGACACCTTCACGCTCATTCATGTGCTCCTCAGTCTCGCCGGGATTTCCGCGGGTTTCGTCGTCCTGGGCGGCTGGCTTTCCGCCCGGCATCTGCACAGCTGGACCGCCATTTTCCTTTTCATGACGGCGGCCACGAGCATCACGGGGTTTTTCTTTCCGTTCAAAGGCGTCACGCCCGGCATCGTCGTGGGCGTGCTCTCGCTCGTCGTCCTCGCCATCGCGCTCTTTGCCCTGGTGGTGAAAAAGGCCATTGGCGGCTGGGAAACGGTCTATGTGATCGCCGCCACGGTTGCGTTGTTCTTCAACTTCTTCGTGCTGATTGCGCAATCCTTCCAGCACACCCCGGCGCTGAAAGCTCTCGCGCCCACGCAATCCGAGCCGCCGTTTGCCATCGCACAACTGCTCGTGGTCACGCTCTTCATCATTCTCGGAATCGGCGCCGTCCGCACGATGCGCGCCGCGCGCCTTTCGAAAGTCTGAGTTTGCCAGACTCCTGGCCAAAGAGACCCCGTCGCCGCTCCATCGCTCGTCAGCCAGCGCCGAGGAAAAGCCACCGGGCGACGCCGCAGAGCGCAGCGCCGACGATCACCGAGAGGACGCTCCAACGGAAAAACTTCATTCCGGCGAAAAGCAACCCCGCGAGCACCAGTCCGAACCAGTTAAACGGCTGGTTCACCGGAGCCAGGACATGGAAACCAAACCACACGGCGAGATTCAAAATGACGCCGACCACCGCCGCGGAGACGACCGCGAGGGCTGCCTGGAGGGATCTATTCTCCCGCAACCTCTCCATATGCGGGGCACCTAGAAAAACGAACAGGAAGCTGGGAAGAAACGTCGCCCACGTGGTCACGGCCGCTCCCAGAGTCGCGGCGACCAGTGGGTCCAGCGGACCCGGATGCTGCCAGCCCGCAACAAAGCCCACGAACTGCAACACCATGATCAACGGACCGGGCGTCGTCTCCGCCAGCGCGAGACCAGCCAGCATCTGGTTCGCGGTCAGCCAGCCATAGTCCATGACCGCCTTCTGAGCCACGAAGGGCAGGATGGCATAGGCGCCTCCGAACGTGAGCAGCGCGGTCTTGCTGAAAAACAGTCCTTCCCGGAACAGGATGCCGTCCCAGCCCAGCCAGACGCCGACGGCCACGATCGGCAAACTCCACAAGCCGAGACAAAGACCCATGATCTTGAGAGCACGGATCGGTGTCCCACGAACTTCCCTCGCCGGGATCGGATCGGACGGGGCGGCGGCCTGGATCCGTGGAACCGCGAAAATCGCCGGCCGAAGCCGGACGCCGACTATGCCGACCAGGCCGGCGGCAAAGATCACATACGGGAAAGGAACCTTCCCGAAGAACAGGGCCACGAACGACAGTCCGGCCACCATCCAGAGCACCCCATTTTTGAGCGCCTTGCTTCCGATCCGCAAAATCGCCGCCGCCACGATGGCAATGACCGCGGGCTGCAACCCGGCGAGAATCGCGATGGCGGCAGGCCGCTCTCCGAGCGCCATGTAAGCAAACGCGAGAGCCCAGAGAACGACGGCCGAGGGCAGAACGAAAAGCGCGCCCGCCACGATACCGCCCCACGCGCGATGGAGCAGCCAGCCGATATAGATCGCCAGTTGCTGGGCCTCCGGCCCCGGCAGAAGCATGCAGAAGTTCAAGGCATGAAGAAATCGCTCCTCCGAGACCCATCGTTTCCTCTCCACGAGCTCCTCGTGCATGATCGCGATCTGCCCAGCCGGACCTCCGAAACTGATCAGGCCGAGTTTGGCCCAAAACCGCAGGGCCTCGGAGAAGGAGGGCGTCGCGGGATTGGCCGGCGCATCCGCCGGGGCCATTCGCCGTTCGTTTTCGCGAGCCTCGATGCGCATGCGATACCTCTTAGAAGATGCAGGCCGCCACGGCGAGCGCCGCGGCGGCCTGTTTCCCTCCCGGAAACGGCGGCCTCGATCAATTTTCCTTCAACAGGCTTTCGTAAGCCCGGCTGACTGGTTTTTCGAATAAGCGTCGTTAATGCGGGCAAGCGTATGTCTCCCCGTGGCGGTCGAGCCCAGCCGACGGGACAAATTCTCGTTCAACCGGCCTTTCTGAAGGATTCCGGAGAAGATCATCGGATACGGGCCGCGACAGAATACGTTATCGATCGCCAGCAGACGGAGGTATCGCTCGGCCCATCGCGGATCCGGCAGCCACGGCACCGGAGCAAGCAGGCGATTGAAGATCCACCGTTCGAACAGGACAGCCATCCGACGGAGCCATCCCTCTCCCTCCGCCAGAGCATGCGCGGCGATTTGGTAGCAGCCGCGTTTCCATTCTGCGGGCAGATCGGCGTCGGGTTTCTCGCAGGTTTTCTCGAAGTGCCACGCGGAGCCTCCCTTTTGCTCCGCGCGCTGCGAGATTTCGCAGCAGCGCTGCAAGGCATCCAGCCGCCACAAAGCGGGATGCAGATGAAACCGTGGGGCGTGCGGACGCACGAGATGCATCAGGCGATGCCGGCTCCAGCCCAGTCGCGGATTCCGGGATGCGTAGCGCCGGTTATCCCACCCCATCAGGCTGATGTAGACAGCTCCCAGATCATCCATCAGCCCGGGAAGCGTGCGGTTGAGATGTCCGCCATGGCAGCGCTGCAAGGGGACGTGCTCCTCGGCGATGAGGTACGCCCGCCGGAAATGCGCAGAGGCCTGACTGACGCCGTCCCCCACCATCCAGCACCAGTTTCCCCGGCGAGCCGGATCACTGACCGGGAAGTGCGGATGTCCCTGCGCCTCCTCCTCCGTGAGTCCAAGAAGGAAGACCGGGGGATGCTCCGGCCAGTATCGCTCGAGATGATCCAGCATAATGGGCACCAGCCATCGGTAATCCCGCCAGACGGGAATCAAGACGCACAGATCGTTCATGCGACGTCACGGCGCGGGTACCGCCCGCGACCAAGAGTAGGATGGAGTGGATGCCAGCTTCGGAGAGCGATTCAGAAGGAAAAGCAGCAGAGGAGCGGCGTAGCTGCCACCTCGCTCGACGAATTCCCAGAATGGAGCTCCGGAAATCGGATAAAGGGCTTCGGTGGCCACCTTCCACCCGAGGATGAAGATCAGCAGCGCGCCCGAAGAGTTCAAGAGCACCGCCAGTCCGAGGGCGATCTCGAATCCGCCCACGGCCGCAAGGGGCAGAGAAGAAAGGCCAACGGATCCCAGCAGGTGCGCGAGCGCAGCCTTTTGCGTGATCGCCGAGAGAGCGCCATGGCCGACGAGGAGGGTCGCCGTCGTGAGGCGGAGAATCACCTTCAACCGCTCGATGACGAATCCCTCGAGAGGCCGGATTTCCAGTCGCGCGAACCAGCCCGAGGCCTGTGAGGCCAACAGAAAAGCCAGAGGCACTCCGTAGTTACCCGCGCGCTCGAGCGTCTCCCATACCGGTTCGCCGGAAAGCGGCCGCAGCAAGGCGGTCCAGAATCCCCAGACCGTCATGTACAGCAACGCAGCGCGGCAGGGCCGGAACAGGATGCTCAGTCCCAACAGGATGTCGACCGTGCCCACCAGCGGCATAAGTTTCCAGGCCCAGGGCTCGGAAATCCCGACCACTCCGAAATAGGCGACCCAGGCTTTCTTCGTGATGATCCCGAAGGCCCCGTGCCCGATGAATTCCGCCCCCACGGCGATCCGGAAGATCCACTCGAGGCGGGCTTGCTGAAGTTTGCTCATATGCGCAAATCGATCGCGGTGGATGGACGCCCACCCTTGGGAGGGAACGCGAATGACGCATCCGCATCCCCTCCCCCCATTGCTACTCGCGGGTGATGGTTACGGTTGAAGTCTTGGAGACATTTCCAGCGCCATCGATCGTCCGGACCTGGACGCTGTTTTTGCCCTTCTTGAGCTTCGCGGTGAACTTCCAGCTCGTGGTACCGCTCGCGGGCTTGAAGGCCGCTTTCCCGACCCTGACCTCGACACGGGTGATGCCGTTCTTGTCGCTCGCGGTGCCGCGAAGGACATAGCTCGACTTGCTCGTATGGACGATCGGCTCCTTGACGCTGAGCTTCAGCACGGGCGGGAGGGTATCCGGCACGTCCGTGATGCGCACGTTGTCGATCGCCAGCTTGCTGTCGACCAGGAACGCGGCGTCGCCGTCGTTATCCACGGTGAAGGACAACGTGACCGTCTGTCCGATATAGGCCGAGATGTCCGTCGTGGACGTCAGCCACCCGCTATTGCCGATGGTCTGGGTGTCGATATAAGCCGCACCGGGCAGCAGCGCGACCGAATCCGAGGCCTGGAGGTCGCTCCGCGACACCTTTACCAAGGTGACGGGCGAACCGCCTGCCGGTGTGAGCGTGACCGTTGCCGTGTCGTCGAACAGGGGCTGGTTGATTTCATCGGTGAGGAACCGGTACTCGAAGTTCAGGAACTTCGCGCTCGTGGCGCTGCCATCGACGACGAAGGTCGTGGAGATGGTCTTGGTCCCGACACCGGAGTTCGAGATCAGGCCGAAATGCGACGACTCGACGGGATTGATGCTTTGATAAACCCCGATGAGGGAGGTCGGAGCGGTGAAATTCCCAAGATCTCCAGATTGAGACCAATCCGCGGTGAGGAACTCGAAGCCAGGATTCTTGATCTCCGCTTCGGCGGAGGCGACGGCCAGCGTGGAAGCGGCGAGGAACGAGGTAAGAATGGTTTTCATGGAATAGGTCGTGAAAGGTGAAAAAGACGTGGACGGTTAGTTGAGCTTCTGAGGTCCGTGCGAGATGGCGTAGTTCGCCACGTTGATGCCGAGGATCTGGCCGGCCTTGTTGTCGAACGAGAAATGGATGCCGCCGTAGATCCGGCTCAGGCCATTCTCCACCTCGATCTGGGTGAGCGAGGTCACGGTCCGCGCGGGCTCACCGGCGGTGGTGGTGTGGAGCGTGAGCGTGTTCTTGTCGCCGAAGTAGTAGCGCAGAACTTCCACGCCGACCACGGTGCCGCTGTGGCCGCTGGGATAGGATGGATGGTTCGGCGTGACGATGACCGGGACCCAGGCCGCGTAGCTGTTCGTGACCGTGCCGTCGGGGTTGGCATTCAGGGCCGTGACCGGGCGCCAGAACTTGTAGAAATACTTGGCATCCCACTCGGCGATGCGAGTGTCCGCGACCGCGATGTTGAGCTGCGCGAAGAGGAGCGCATCTTGCGCGAGGGTGAAATTGTTGGCCGTCGAGAGCAGACGAGCCGCCTCGTTGACCGTGATCTCCGCGTCCTGCTTGTAGAACTGGGTGATGTGCGTCTGCTCATCGGTGTGACGCGAGTTGGCCAGGGTGCCCAAGGCCTTCGCCTCGGCGAGAGCCTTGAGATATTCCGGGCTGGTCAGCGCCGGAGGCGGCACGGGGCGGAACTGGCTGGCCGAGGCCAACACGAAGGGCGTAACGCCTCCCCATTGCGAATTGATGCCCGGATTGAAGGTGGTGGGCGTCGTCACCGCAGGGATGCCGGAGGTATTCGGCGTGAGCTGATAGTCGCCCGGTGTGATCGCTCCCGGTCCGGCGTACGTGG
>Ga0310811_10003770_pt1 | contig 19120 bp, 13 predicted proteins | sample YCmetagenome_FD_207642 | JGI IMG/M metagenome (GOLD analysis project Ga0310811, IMG submission 207642) | Soil microbial communities from experimental microcosm in Duke University, North Carolina, United States - YC | ecosystem: Engineered > Artificial ecosystem > Soil microcosm > Unclassified ...
GCTTCACCACGTTCAGCGCACGACGCATCTGCCCGACGTCGGTGTATGGCCCGAAATACTTCGCGCCGTCGTCGATCAGCCGCCGCGTCACGAACACGCGCGGGAATGGCTCCTGTACCGTGACCTTGATGTACGGGTACGACTTGTCGTCGCGAAGGGCGATGTTGAAGCGCGGCCTGTACTCCTTGATCAGGTTCGCTTCGAGAATCAGCGCGTGGGCTTCGGTGGGAACGACGATGGTGTCGAGGTCGGCCGCCTGGCGCATGAGCGCGCGGGTTTTTACGCTCTCGAGATGATCGCGACGCTGCAGGCCGAGGCGTCGTCCGACCCGCGCGGCGTTGTCCACGGCGTCTTCGACGCCGGCGAGCCACGTGCTCGCGAGGTACGTCACGCCGTACGCCGCAATGACGAGCGCTCCAGTGAGTAGAGGTCGTGACTTCGGTGCGAGCGCATGGATGCCAAGCGCGACGGCGGCGGCGAGCGCGGCCGATCCCCACAGTGTCGCAAGACGGCGCGCGGGAATACCGGTCTTGCCTATACGTTGGTTCACGGCGCGCCGCAACAGCGCGAACTCGACCCAGCCTGCCATCCCCGCGGAGATCGTCAACCCAGCGGCCCCCCACGTCGCGGGAAGACCCATTTGCTCGCGCAGTGGGAGTGCAAAGAGATAGCCGAGCACGATCGTGAGTGTCACGCGGACGAGTGCAAAGCGAAAGGGCGTCTTCGTATCACGAAGCGCATACAGCGACGACGCGTACAATCGTCCGAGCGTGGTAGCAAGCAGCCCGACCGCGGAGCCTGCGAGGATGCCCCATACCCAAACGGCGACGCCCCGGTCGAACTTCCCGTTTTGATAGATCACCCCCGCGACGACATCGCCGATGGCGAGAAACGCCATCGCCGACGGCACGATGAAAAACGCGATGCGCTGCATACCCGCATCGAGACGCTGCCGCATAGCGGCGGCGACCGTGCTCTCATCGCCACGAAGGCTCGACATCGCGGGGAGCTCGGCTGCGGAGACCGACATGCCGAACAGGCTCACAGGCAGCACCGACAAGTTCTGCGCGTACGTGAGCGCCGCAACCGAACCAGCGACGAGAAATGACGCAATCCACGCGTCGACGTATGCGCTGATCTGCACCACGCCGCGTCCGACGAAGACCGGGCCGAAGTTCCGTACGATTTCACGCACGTGCGGCGACGTCGCCATCAGCGAAACTCGCAGTCGCCCCAACACGCGCAACACCACCGGCAACTGCACCAGCATCTGCAGCGCACTTCCCGCAACGGATCCCCACGCCAGCCACACCGCGAGATCGGGCAACGTCGAACGCCGTCCGAACCAGACGAGCGTCGCGATCATCGCAACGTTCCACACCACCGGCGCAGCGTACGAGAGGAAGAATTTCCTGTGACTGTTCAGGATCCCGAGGCACCAGGCGGACAACACGAGGAGTCCCGCGCCCGGGAACAACACACGGACGAGCGTCACGGTCAGGTCGCGCTTCCCCCCGGGGAAGCCAGCGGCGATGAGGTCCACCAGGACGGGCGCCGCGAGCACACCAACCAACACGAATCCGGATACGACGAGCGCCAGGATCGAGAACACCGCGCCGGCCACCCGCGTCGCCTCGTCGCGATCATCGTCCGCAATGAGCGATGCGTAGACCGGGATGAACGACGCGGACAGCACGCCCTCGCCGAACAGATTCTGCAGCAGGTTGGGGATCCGGAACGCCGCGCGAAATGCGTCGGCTTCGTCGGTAACCCCGAAGTAGAAGCCGAATACACGCTCGCGCACGAGTCCGACGACTCGGCTGAGCAGAATGCCCGCGAACACGAGTGCCGCGTGGCGTGAATGTGCTGGGCGAGCCGGCGCCTCGGCCGGCCCCGGTGCGCCCATCAAGCGTCTGCGGTTCGGGCCGACTCGACGCGCGACGCGCCCACGTCGGAGTCGCCGCCCGAGGTGCGCCTCGTAGCCTGCGTCGCCACCGACGCGGTCGCGTCGCGGCCGCGTCGGACGAGACTGCGCGCATGTTCGCGTGCAGCGGCAATCATACGGTCGGTGATGACGCTACCATGACGGGCCATGAATGGGAGCATGTTGAGCGCTCGCTCCTGCCGGGTGCCTAACGGGAAAAGCGCCCCACGGGCCGTTCCGATCTGCGTCATTGCACCGGTCTCCCGGCGCTTGGCAGCCGCCACGATTCGCCGCTCCAGTCGCTCCAGCCGGTGCTCGATGGCCCGTTGTGCACCATCGATGACTTGGGTGGGGAGCGGCAAGTCACTTTCCTGGAGCGCGCTCGACACGGCGGCGCACTGACGACCGACCTCCTGGCGCAGGTCGCCTAGCGCGCGGGTGAGCGCCGGTGACACTGCCTTCCTGGCCAGTCGACCTTCCGCCCGGTGCGGCTCCGCGAGATCCGCCTCGTCGAGGCCGAGGCTCGACAGGATACGAACGACGTGCGGTTCGAGAATGGTGGTCGACCAGCGCGGAACGGCGAGCGGCGAGTCGAGTCCGAGCACGGGCGCAACGGCGCTGACCTGGGCGAAATAGGACAGCTCACCCGGACCCGCGACGTAGGCTACCGTCGGCAGGATCGCTCGCTCGATGACCGGACGAAGCAGCACGTTAGGCGACAGGAGACCTTTTCGAGCAGAATCACCCTGTGCGGCAACGGCAGCCGCCTCGGTCAGTGGAATGCGGCGCTTGTCACCGTCGCGGGATCGCTCGAACACGAGTGACAGCCCGGGAACTTCGGAGACCTGGGGAGAGAAGCCCGCTGCGCGAATGGCTTCGTCGCGCTCGCGCAGCGCGTCCGCCACGACGCTGGCGCGGTCGAGCGCGCGGAGGAGGAACGGCCGCGTGGCGTCGGCGATGCTGGTGTGAGCCGCGTCTAGGACGGCGATGCCGAGTGGTTCGAAAAGCTCGCGCAGGAGGGACAGGTACGCGCCGCCTACTGTCGCGCCCTCATGATACGCCGTGCGCACGACGTCGATCGGCCGACCGTCCACCGTCGCCCCACACGCACGGAGCAGTGCGGCAAACGCCGGCGCGACGTCGCCTAACGGCATGTCCGCCATGGTTCGGCCGAGGGGAGCCCCGGCCGAGACACTCAGTCGCTCGGCGCCGCCGGCAACGGCCACCGCCGTCCACGAGGCCTCGGCGAAATCCGCGTCGTCGTTTGCCGCCCAGAAGACGGGCGCCGCGGGAATCCCTGTCGCTGCTTCGATCTCGTCAGCCAGGGTCAGCGCACTCAGTGCTTTCGACCACGTGTAGATCGGTCCGCCGAATAGCCCTGGTTGCTGCCCCGTGGTCACGACGACCCCGCGTCCGGCAGCGACGCGCGCGAGGCGCGCGGCCGCGGCGCCAGACGGCGAAAGCGCCGGCTGAATGGCATCCAGCCATTCGCGACCGCTGCTCGCCCGTACGGCCTCCGCCCGAGTCTTCCACGCTTGCTCGGAGTCCGGAGTCCCTGGATACCACTCACCACGCTGCCCGTCGATCGCCGCTCGCGCCAGCGGCACTCCACCGAGTGGTTCGGTGCGGACGATGGGCTCCGTCATGCGCCGGGCTGCCCGCGCCCGCACGAATCGTTAGGCATCATTTGTGGTACGGTTCGCCGCGGACGATCGTCCCGGCTCGGTACAACTGCTCGGCGAGAACCAGCCGCGCCAGCTCGTGAGGCAGCGTCCATGGCGAAAACGATATCCTCGCGGTCGCGCGTTGCGCGAGCGCGTCGGCGAGGCCGAACGCCCCGCCGATCACGAACGCCACACCCGCGGCGGCCTCGCGAAGTCCCTGCACCCATTCCGCAAACTCGGGCGATGACATCTGTCGCCCGCCAACCTCGCAGGCAATGACGCGGGCACTGCCGATCGCCGCCGTAAGCCGCTCACCTTCGCGGCGTCGCACGATATCCGGACTCGAGGCCCGCGCCGGTTCATCTTTCACTTCGACAACGTCGAGCGGCCAGTAGCGTCGCGCCCGGTCTTCGTAGTCCCGGATTGCCGCGGCAATGGACTCGTGCCTCGGTTTTCCGACCACCGCGACGATCAGGCGCATGACCGCTCCCGTGAACGGCCGACGCGAGCACGGTCGCCACCAACCGAGTAGTTAGGCGTAGATGCCGCGCAGCCTGTGCACGGTCGCGACCCGGCTGATCGACAGCATGTACGCCGCGGTGCGCATGTTTACCTTGTGCTGGCGCGCGAGGTCCAGAACGTCCTTGAAGCTGCGCGTCATGATATCGCGCAGCCGGTCGTTGACGGTATCCTCCGTCCAGAAGTATCCGCCGCGATCCTGCACCCACTCGAAATACGAGACGGTGACTCCACCCGCATTGGCGAGAATATCGGGGATGACGAAGATGCCCTTCTCCTCGAGCACTGCGTCGGCGGCGGCGGTCGTCGGGCCATTCGCGCCCTCGCAGATGATCTTCGCGCGAATCTTCCCCGCGTTCTTGGTCGTGATGACGTTCTCGAGCGCGGCGGGCAGGAGCACGTCGACGTCGAGGGTCAGCATCTCCTCATTCGTTATGCGCTCACCCTTCGTGTACCCGTCCAGCGACCGGCGCTCCTTGACATAGGCAACCGCGTCTTCGACGTCGATTCCATTCGCGTTGTGAACCGCGCCGGTGCGGTCGCTGATCGCGACGATCTTGCAGCCCTCGCGATGCAGCAGCTGCGATGCAACGGATCCCACGTTGCCGAAGCCCTGCACCGCCACCGTCGTTCCGCGCACGTTCATGCCGAGATGCGCGAGCGCCTCCTTCGTGACGATCATGCACCCGCGTCCCGTCGCTTCACGACGACCGAGCGATCCGCCCATCTCGACGGGCTTGCCGGTAACCACCGCGGTGACGGTATGGCGCACGTGCATCGAGTACGTGTCCATCACCCACGCCATGACGCGCTCGTTCGTATTCACGTCGGGTGCGGGAACGTCGGAGTCTGGCCCGAGCGTCGCGATGATGCCGGCGGTATAACGGCGGGTGAGCCGTTCGAGCTCGCCAACGCTCATCTTGAGCGGATCGCACACGACGCCGCCCTTCGAGCCACCGAACGGCAGGTTCACCACCGCGCACTTCCACGTCATCCACGCCGCGAGCGCCTTCACCTCGTCGAGCGAGACGTTCATGTCGAACCGAATTCCGCCCTTCGCTGGACCGCGCGACGTGTTGTACAAAACGCGGTGGCCCGTGTACACCTCCACCTCCCCGTTGTCGAGCAGTACGGGGACGGAAATCGTGATCGTCTTCTCCGGGTGACGGAGCACCTTGTAAAGACCGGGTTCGAGATCGAGGAGCTCCGCCGCCTTGTCGAAACGCGACATCATCGCCTCGAACGGATTTTCCTCGTTCAGAAAGCGGTCCTTGTCGGGGCGAACGATGCGATCAGTGGGAAGTCGGAGATCAGTGGCCATGGAATTAATCACGTGGCCCGGGCAAGCCCGGCCGTCCAGGTTGAGTTGATGCGGACCGCGCGAGGAGCGTAGTCTCGAGCACGCCGTCGACCGCGTCGTCGCCACGCTCGACGATGACGCGCTGCGAAACATACCACAGAGGGGATGGGCCGGGCCACAACGGACCCAGCTTGACCGCGTCCTTCAACGTGCACACGGCGCGGTCATACCTCGTCGCCGTCGTCGCGAGTGCTTCGGCGTCGGCGACGGTGAATCGATGGTGATCTCGGAAGCGAGCCGGCGTCACCGCCGCGCCGCAGGCGATCAACTGCGCCTCGAACGCCGCCGGATCGCCCACGGCCGAAATTGCTAACACGGACTCTCCGCGCAATGCATCGATGGTCGCAGTCCGAGGGCCATTCGCCTCGCGAAGATCGGAGGCGTCCAGGTGAACGATCGCGCACGGGACGCCGACCGTTTGTCGCACTGCCTCGCTCACGACGTTTGCCTGGTCGAGCGACACCGCTTTCCGCGTCACGATCACGATAGATGCGCGACGCGCCGCAGTTAGGCGCTCACGCCACGGGCCCGCCGGCAACAGGTGACGGTGTGCGCGCCAACCGTCCGCGCTCACGAGAACCACATCCGCAATGCGGGCGGCCCTGCGATGCTGAAACGCGTCATCGAGCACAACCACATCACAGCCAGCCCGTTTTGCATCGACCGCGCCGGCGAGACGATCGACCGAGACCACGACCGGCACGTCAGGGTTGAGGGTACGATGGACGAGCGGCTCGTCCTCACCATAGCCACGCAGGATGATCGCGGGCTTGGCGCCGGCCCGTTTCAGGCGGCCGGCGAAGTACGCGGCGACTGGCGTCTTGCCCGTGCCCCCCACCGTAAGGTTCCCGACACTCAGCGCGGGAACAGCGGTTGGATGCACGGTGAAAAGGCCCGACGAGAACAGCGAGGATCTCGCCGTGGTGATGACGCCGAACGCCAATTCGGCGGGCACGAGCGCCGCCCGGGCAACGCGCGCTCCAATGCCGTCGCTCGCCCACAGCGTGTGCAGCCAGTCGCCGTTATGCACGGGCGGCGTCGGCGAGCACATCGTTCAGCAGCGACTCGAACCGTGGCGCTTCCCCTTCGGCTTCGCGCGCCGACGTTGCCGCGACGCTCGTCGGCAGCGTATACGCGACGTGCACGCGACTGAACGGCTTGGGAATCATGAATCGGTCCCAGCTGTTCAGCCGCCACGCCCTGCTCGCGACCACGCCGACGCCGACGATCGGGACCCCCACGCGCTGTGCCGCGACGAGCGCGCCACTCGCGAACCGACGTGCCGGGCCCCGAGGACCGTCGGGGGTCACGGCTACCTCACTGCCACGCTCGAGCTCCCGAACGATGCCAATCAACGCGCGCGCCGCACCGCGCGAGGATGATCCTCGGATCGTTTTGAACCCAAACTTCTCGACGATGCGAGCGATGATCTCACCGTCGCGATGCTCGCTGATCACGACGGGAACGCCCTCACCACGATGCACCCACGCGAGCGGCAGCATCGTCCCGTGCCAGAACGCGAAGATGAACGGCTGGCGGCGGAGCCGAAGCTCGCGCCACGGCGCCGCATTCGTTATGCGAAATCGCCAGGTGAGCGCGAGCACGCGAATGATCACGCTGCCGAAGCCGACGGTCAGCGCCAGTTTCCAGTTGCGCTGGGCTTTGCTCACGCAGCCAGCTCGCTCGCGATTGCTGCAACACGCTCGGCGGCGCCCGGCGTTCCAAGGCGCGATCGGACCTCCGCCAATTCATCGAGCATCCTAGCGCGTCCAGGATCCCCTGGCGTGAGGAGCGGCGTCAGCGTCTCGGCGATGCGCTCGGGGACGACCGCATCCTGGACGAATTCCCGTGCGACCTCGCGTCCGGCAACCACGTTGACCAGCCCGATGTGCGGAATCTTCACGACGCGCCTGGCAATGGCGTAGGTCCACGGGCTCGTCTTGTAGGCCACGGCCAGCGGACACCCCGCGACTGCCGCTTCGAGCGTCGTCGTTCCACTCTTGCATAACGCGGCGTCAGCGGCGCGAAAAACGGTGAACGACGCGGATGGCACGCGCGGGTACGGACAGCGCACCGGGTCGATGGTAACCGTCGGCGCCGCGCTCACGACTACACGAAGCCCCGGGCGCGCTCGCTCGAGGATCTGGGCGGTACGGACGAAAGCATCGAGATGCCGCTCGATCTCCTGCGCACGACTGCCCGGGAAGAGCGCCAGCACGTTGTCGTTTTCTCCGAGCCCAAGAACCCGACGCGCCTCGGCGCGGTCCGGCATCTCGCCGATGCGATCGAGCAGCGGGTGGCCCACGAACGTCGCGTTGATGTCGTGCGAGCGCAGCAGCGACTCCTCGAACGGAAGAATGGTCGCGGCACGAGTGACGATCCGTGCCAGCTCGGCCAGACGGCCAGCACCCCACGCCCAAACCTGCGGTGTGATGTAATACAAAACCGGCACGCCCGCCGCCGCTGCGGCAGCCGCGAGCTTCATGTTGAAGCCGGGGTAGTCGATCACCACCAGCAGGGCGACCCGACCGGAGCGCAGCCGCCGCTTGAGCGACGAAAGCAGCGCGTAATGACGCGGCACCTGTCGAATCACCTCGACGAAGCCCATCACGGCCATGCGGTCCGATCGTTCGAGCAGCGTGACGCCTGCGGCTTCCATGCGCGCACCACCAACGCCAGCAAGCGTGAGATCGGGACGAATGCGTTTCAACGCCGTGGCAAGCCCCGACGCGTGAAGATCGCCGGATGCTTCCCCGGCGATGATCAGGACTTCACGCACGCGTAACCGTACCCGCGTCCGCCGCTCGTCCGCCGGCGCTCGCGCCGGCGACGCCCGCGAGCGATGGCAATGTCCGCTCGATCTCCTTCACGATGCGCAGCGCAACGGCCAACGCTTCACGGCCGTCGTCACCGGACACGACCACCGGCTGCTCGCCGCGCACCGCGGCGACAAAGCTCTCGAACTCGAGGCGCAGCGGCTCGCCTTCGGGGGCTTCGAGCGGAATGCGCTCGACGAAGGCTTCGAGCGCGAGCGGCCCTTTCGCGAGCGCCGCCAGGTCGAGGTCACCGCGCAGTCGATAGAACTCGCCGTCACCCGCTGCGAGGTCCAGCGAGAGATAGCCGCTCTGCTGGAAGATGCGAACCTTCCGCATTCGCTCGCGTGACACACGGCTCGATGTAATGTTGGCGACGACGCCCGAATCGAACGCGATCCGTGCGTTCGCGATGTCCACGAAAGGCGTGAGCACCGGGACGCCAACCGCTGCCACGTCCGCCACGTGACTTCCTACGAGCGTCAGCACCAGGTCGATGTCGTGGATCATGAGATCGAGCACGACGGCGACGTCCGAGCCACGGGGATTGAACGGCGCCAACCGGTCGCTGTCGATGAAGCGCGGCGCCTCTACGAACGGGAGCGCCGCCCGAACCGCGCGATTGAATCGCTCGACGTGACCTGTCTGGATCAACGCGCCTGTCCGCTTCGCTATGGCCAGCAGATCATCAGCCTCGGTCAGTGACGCGGCGAGTGGCTTCTCGATCAGGAGATGCCGGCCCTTCTCGAGCGCGATCGTCGCGACGGCATGGTGAGCAGGCGTCGGAACGGCAATCGTTAGGGCATCGCACGCATCGACGAGCGCTTCGACGGAGTCGAAGGCTCGTACGCCGAGCTCCGTCGCGACCTGCTGCGCGCGGTCAGGCCGCGAGTCGTGAAAGCCTACGAGCGTTGCCCCGTCGACGGCACGGAGGAGCCGGACGTGATGGTAGCCTAACGCGCCAGCCCCGACGACGCCGATACGGACCGGGGCGCTCAAAACCCGACCCCGCGCTGGCTTTCCTCAATGAACTGCAGGAAGTGCTCGACCTCGGGCAGCGGCTGAAGCTCGGAGCGCGCGCGCTCCATCGCCTGCGAGACGTTGAGCTCCGACCGAAAGAAGAGTCGGTACGCCCGCTTGAGCTCTCGCACGACCTCGTCGGAGAAGCCGCTGCGCTGCAGACCAACGCTGTTCAGCCCGTACAGCTTGACCGGATTGCCGACAGCCTTGATGAATGGCGGGACGTCTTTCGCGACACGCGAGCATCCGCCAACAAAGCTGTGGCGCCCGATCTTCACGAATTGATGCACCGCGGAGAGGCCGGACAGGATCGCACGGTCCTCCACGGTAACGTGGCCGGCGAGCTGTGTCGCGTTCGAGATGATCACACCGTCGCCCACGTGGCAATCATGCGCGAGGTGGACGTACGACATGAGGAACGAGCCCTTGCCGACGGTCGTCTTGAACGACTGCGCGGTGCCGCGATTGATCGTCGAATACTCCCGGATCCGTGTGCCGTCGCCGATCTCGACCCACGTCTGCTCGCCCTTGAACTTGAGGTCCTGCGGGTCGCCGCCGAGCACGGTCCCGATGCCCACGGTCACGTTCGCGCCGAGCCTAACGTTTTTCTCGAGGACGGCTCGCGCCTCCAGCGTGCAACCATCGCCGAGTGTGCAGCCATCGCCGACGATCGCATAGGGCCCGATCGTCACGTTGTCGCCGAGCTCCGATCGCGGCGACACGATTGCAGTGGGATGAATCCCGGGCATCACGCCTGTCACGTCGCTCATCGGTCGCGGACCATGGCGGCCATTTCCGCCTCGGCCACCAGCTCACCGTCCACCTTCGCCACGCCGTTCATCCGACAGATGCGGCCGCGAATCTGTACCACCTCCAGCTCGAACCGAATCTGATCGCCGGGCTTCACGGGCCGGCGCCACTTCACATTGTCGAGCGACATGAAGTAGACCACTTTCGTCTCCGGGTCATCGACCGAACCCATGAGCAACATCCCTCCAACCTGCGCCATGGCTTCGATGATCAGGACACCCGGCATGATCGGATGACCGGGAAAGTGTCCCTGAAAGAACGGCTCATTGATCGTCACGTTCTTCAGTCCGACAATTCGCTTTCCGGACTCGATCTCGAGTATCCGGTCCACGAGCAGGAACGGATAGCGGTGCGGGAGGACCTTCATGATCTCTTCGATGCCGAGCATGGTGGTCTCCTTTCCCGCCTGCTTGGTGAGTTCTCGAACCAGCAAGATCGTTCCTCGGTGACTCGGTTTGTGTGCGACGACGCGCGCGCGAACGCGTCGCCCTGCCAGCGCAAGGTCACCGACGCAGTCCAGCGCTTTGTGACGCACGAACTCGTCGGGCCATCGCAGCGTATTCTCGACGACGCCGGTGTCGTCGAGAACGATCGCGTTCTCGGTCGACCCGCCGCGAATCAGTCCTCGCGATCGCAGCGCGTCAACCTCACGCACGAACCCGAACGTACGCGCCGGAGCGATCTCGCGTGCGAACACGTCGGGCGTTACGTCGTATCGGCATTCCTGGCGCCCGATCAACGGGTGCGGAAAGTCGATCGACACGGACAGGTCGAGCGTGTCCGACGGATGCGCCTCGTAAATCGACTCGCCGTCGACCACGCGGATCGGCGATCGAAGCGTAAGATACTCGGCCAGGCCGCGCTGAGAACTTGGCCCAGCGGACGACAGCGCCTCGAGGAAGGCGACCGCACTCCCGTCCATGATCGGCGGTTCGGGCCCATCGAGCTCGATCGTGACGTCGTCAACCTCCGCGCCCGCGACTGCTGCGAGCACGTGCTCGACGGTGTGAATGGCGTCGTCGCCGGTGCCCAGCTGCGTTCTGCGCTCCGTCAAGACCGCATGCTCCACGACCGCTGGAATCGTCGGCGTTCCCGGCCGATCGGTACGCACGAACCTGATTCCCTGCCCGGCCGTCGCAGGTCGGAAGGTGAGTCGGCACGGCACGCCGAGATGCAACCCCACACCCTCGAGCGTCACTGGGCGCGCGATGGTGCGACGCGTGGCGGTCATTCTCGTTCCACCAGCTTCTCGAGCTTTTTGATAATCTCCGTCAGGCGGAGGAGCGCCGCACTCGCACGCAGCGATTGACGATGGGGGCGGGCCGGGTAACCCGACCACGTTTCCCCACCCGGCATGTCGCCGAAAACTCCTGCCTGCGCCGCGACCCTCGCGCCATCGCCAATGGTGTGGTGCCCCGAAACGCCGACCTGCCCCGCGAGGATGACGCCGTCTCCAAGACGCGCCGAACCGGCGATGCCCACCTGCGCCATGATGAGACAGAGTCGCCCGATGCGGACGTTATGCGCGACCTGAACGAGGTTATCGATCTTCGTGCCTGCGCCGACCACGGTGTCATCGAAGCTGCCCCGATCCACGGTCGTGTTGGCGCCGATCTCGACATCGTCTTCGATGATGCATCGGCCGATATGCGGGATCTTGTCGTGAACCCCGTTGCGAAACACGTAGCCGAATCCGTCACTGCCAAGCCGCGCGCCGGAGTGCACCATGACGCGGGCCCCCACCGTCGTTCCACTGTACATGGTGACGGCCGGAAAGAGGTGGACGTCTGCCCCAACGACGGCGCCTGCCCCAATGACGACGTGAGCCTCGATCCACGAGCGGTCGCCGATGACGACACCGTCGCCAATGACGACGTACGGCCCGATCGTCACGTCGCTGCCTAACGTTACCCCTCGGCCGAGTCGTGAGGTTGGATGGACGCCCGGCTCGCGCGCAGGCACGCGATAGAGCTTCGGCAGCACAGTCAGCATCGCATCGTGCGGCTTCGCCACGACGATCCGTGCCGCTGCCGTCGTCGCGAGCTCGGCGAATTCCGGCGCGATGAGTACCGTGCTCGCACGCGTGCGCTCGTACAGTGGCGCATAACGCGCGTTGGCCAGAAAGCTCAGATCGGACTCGGTGGCACGGTCCAGCGGCGCCAGCGCCCGAACTTCGGCGCGTTCGTCCCCAGTCAGTGTGCCGCCAACCAGCCCCGCGATGTCCGAAGCGGTGAGAGTGCGAACACCCTCACCGCTTGTAGACTGCCTGTTCTCGAGCGAAGAAGTCACGACCTTACGGCTTCGGTCGCGTCACCCCGGCGGGTGCCGGGCGCGGACCGGCCGGCTTGCCGCTGTCTGGCTTGGCGGCCGACGCCGTGACCGGCTTGAGCCGAGCAATGACCTTCTCGGTAATGTCGAGATTGCGGTCCGCCGCGACAATCACGCCCGCCTCGGAACCCGCGTCCAGAATGAACGCGTACCCGTCTTCCTGTCGAATCTCGTCCAGGACCTTGCGGATCTGATCCATGATCGGCTTGACGAGCTCCATCTGCCGCTGTTGCATCTGCTGATCGAGCGAGCCCGCACGGCTCTGATAGTCTTCCTGCTTTTTCCGAATCGCCGCCTCACGCTGATCGCGTACCGTCTGCGCGAGCGTCGCCTGTGTCTTCTGATAGTCGGCGATCATCGTCTGGAGCGAGTCGCCCATCTTCTGCACCTGCGCTCGCGACGCCTCCATCTCCTTGTTGAAGGTGTCCTCTGCCTGCTGGCGACCGGGCGCCCGCGACAGAACCACCTTGGAGTCGATGTACGCGATCTTCGGCGTGGTGGCCGCCGGGGGCGCGCTCTGGGCGAAGGCCGGGACCGCGGCAGCGGCGGAGAGAACGAGCGCGAGCCTGGTCGCGCGACGAGTCAGATTCATGAAGATCTCCAGAAATTAGAACAGTTGTCCAAGTCGGAAATGAAGCACCCACTTTGGGTCCGGACGCCCGAACTTATCCAGACGGTCGAAACCGTATGCGTAGTCGAGTCCGAGCGGCCCGAGCGGAGTGACCGTCGAAACACCAATGCCGGAACCACGGAAGAGCCGCGTCGGATCGAACTGACGAGCTGTCTCGTATACGTTGCCGACATCCGTGAACAGGTTCAGATACAACGATTGGTTCATCCGGAAACCCAGCTCACCAGTCGCCGTGAAGAAAGCCTTGCCGAAAGACAGTCGAGTGGCGTTGAAGTTGTCGGTCCCGGTGACGTAGCCAAACGGCGAGATCGAGAACTCGGGATAGCCCCGGAGCTGTTCGCCGTACTGGACGCCACCCAGCGCAAACTCCTGCGAGTAGAAGAACGGTCCCGTGTTCCCGGTGACCACGCCTGCCCGACCAGTGAGGCCGAGGACGAACTTCATCGGCTGAGATCCCTGCGCCTTGCCGCCGATTTGGCCGAGCGGCGCGTAGGCGCGCATCTCGGTCCGGTACTGCTGAAATGTGTAGGTGCCGCCTAACGGGCCTCCCGAGAACTGCGCGCTGACCTGCTGCATGCCGCCGGAGGTGGCGAATGGCATGTCGGCCCGCGTGTCGTGCTGCAACGTAGCGCCCAGCGTCGAGCGGAACGAGTCGTTGCCGTAGAGGCTTTTCTGCGCTCCCAGCAATCCGGAGTTGCCGAAACTCACGACCTCAGCGCCATACGACAGTCGGAGCCGTGAGAACGGTGAGTTCGGAATCGGGAAGCCGACTTCGAAAGAGCCGCCGGTACGAAGGCTTCGCCCGAGGTCGGCAACCGTGTATCGAGCCTGTGATCGGTAGGCGGACACCGTCCCCGAGAAGCGAGTCTGGCGGATCGACGGATCGCTATAGGACAGGTTGAAGTCGTTGACGTAACGGCCGAACTGCCACTGCAGAGTACCGCGCTTGCATTTACCGAACAGGTTGGGCTGGTCCAGACCGATGAATCCGCCGACGCCGAGGCCCTGACCCACGGAAGCACCGAAGTTAACGTTGCCCGTGCGCTTTTCCTTCACGTTGAAGATGACGTCTACGTCGCCCTGCTCGTTGGCCGGTCGCGTATCGGGCGGCGGTACCGGCGTCTCGAAGAACCCGAGGTTACCGATGCTCTGCCAGCTGCGAATCAAGCGATCCTGATTGAAGACATCGCCCGGGATGATGACGAGCTGGTCACGAATGCAGGACTCGACCGTGTAGTCGTTGCCGGCGATCTCGATGCGATTGATGATCGCGGGCGCCTTTTCGTCGATCACCCAGCGGAGATCCACCACGTGCTGCGTGGTGTCGCTCGTAGTGCGCCGTTCCACGACGGGGCGAAGATCAGCGTAGATGTACCCCTCGTTACGGTATGCCGTCTGAACGTTGTTGAAAGCGTCATCCCAGCGCGTCTTGTCGAACACGCCTTTCGGAGCGCGGCTATCACCACCCGTGACGGTACTCTTCAATACCGCCGTAAACGACCGGGTGTAATCGTCGAATGGGTAGAATCGCCGAAGCTCCTCACTCGGGAAACGGTGATTCCCCTCGATCTGGAAGTCGCCCACACGATATTGGGGGCCCTCCGAGACCGTGATCTCGACGAGCGCCTTACCGTTTGTGCGATCGACGATCATCGTGTCTCGCACGACCTGGAAGTCGATGTATCCGCGACGGCCGTAAAGCTCCGGGAGGCGATCTCCGAGGTCACCAGCGAACTTGTCCTCGTCGAAGGCGCCTTTCTTGAACCACCAGAAGCCCTCGGGTTTGGTCTTCATCGCCGCGACGATGTCGTGGGAGGCGATCCGCTTATTCCCGAGGATCCGAATACCCGACACGGCAACGCGACGACCCTCGTCGATCTTGAATGTCAGGCGGATCTGTTGGTTCACCATCGTGGTTTCCGGCTTCACGCGGGCCAGATAGTATCCGTGCGCCTCGTAGAGCGAATCGATGCGCTCGATCGCGCGCGTGACGAGCGCGGGATTGAGCGGCCGCGCCTCGGGAATCTCGATCCGGTCGCGGACTGACTTCTTCGAGACGCGCTCGACGCCTTCGATGTGCAGTTCCGCCAGAACCGGTCGTTCCGCCACGGTGATCGCGAGAATCGTCTTCCCGCCCGGTGTTTCGGGGTCGCATGTGATTTTCACATCATCGAACTGCCCCGTCGCGAAAATGGATCGAATCGCGCGCTGAATGTCGCGGTAGTTGAGCGTTGTGCCGCCCACCAGGCCGGCGTCACCACGAATGGATGCCTCATCGACTTGGTTGTTGCCGCGGATCGCGATGGAGTCCGGCACGGTGCAGCGGCCGGGTTGTTGGGTGTCTTGTGCGAACGCAGGAGCGCTCGCTGCTGCCAGACACAACAGCAGGAGGGACAGTCGAGACATGGCGGTAATATACACGAAAGCACCCGTCGGGTTCAGCATGCCGACGGGTGCTATCCGTTGTTACTGCCTAATCTTGGCGGTCGCCGGGACGACGCCTGTGATCAGGCTTTTGTCGAGCTGGTCAGGACTCGGAAATCCAGCTTTGACTTGTCAACCGAGATATCGACCTCGATCTCGTCGCCCTTCGAGAAGTCGCCGACGAGGATCTTTTCCGAAAGCGGATCCTCGATGAACCGCTGAATCGCTCTCTTGAGCGGCCGAGCACCGAAGTGCTCGTCGTAACCGTGGCCGACGAGGAACTCGGACGCCGCATCGGTAAGTCGAAGCGTGAGCTCTTCCTCGGTAAGCCGCTTCTGAACGTCCTTGAGCAGGATCCCGACGATCTGGGCGATGTGCTCCTTCTGGAGCGGATGGAACACGATCACGTCGTCTAGACGGTTCAGGAACTCCGGGTTGAAGACGTGCTGCAGCTCTTCCTTGACCTTCTCCTGGATCCGCTCGAAGTTCGCGCGGGTATCCGGAGCCGCGAAGCCGAGCTGCTTGCCCTTGGTGATGTCGCGCGCCCCCACGTTCGACGTCATGATCACGACCGTGTTCTTGAAGTCGATCACTCGGCCGTAGTTGTCCGTGAGATGCCCTTCGTCCAGCACCTGAAGCAGGATGTTGAAGACATCCGGATGAGCCTTTTCGATCTCGTCCAGTAGCACGACGCTGTACGGCTTGCGGCGCACCGCTTTCGTGAGCGTACCGGAGTCCTCGTAACCGACGTAGCCCGGTGGCGCGCCGATGAGTCGCGACACGGAGAACTTCTCCATGTATTCGCTCATGTCGACGCGGATCAGAGCGTTCTGATCGGCGAAGAGGAACTTCGCGAGCGCCCGCGCGAGCTCGGTTTTGCCGACACCCGTGGGTCCGCAGAAAATGAACGAGCCAATCGGGCGATCCGGATCCTTGAGCCCAGCGCGGCTGCGCCGGATGGACCGCGAGAGCGCCTTGATCGCTTCTTCCTGCGCAACGACGGACGCGTGCAGCTCTTCTTCCATTCGGAGGAGTCGTGCCGTCTCCGCTTCCTGCAGTCGCGTCACCGGAATTCCTGTCCACCGACTGACGATGAAGGAGATCTCTTCTTCGCCTAACACCGGGCGGTACGACTGACGCCGCTTTTCCCACTCGTCCTGCTTCTTGCGAATCTCGCCCTGCAGCTCGCGCTCCTTGTCGCGCAGCGATGCCGCGCGCTCGAAGTTCTGGTCGCGAACCGCGGCTTCCTTCTCCGTGTTCACTCCCTCGAGCTGATCCTTGAGCTGCGAGACTTCCGGAGGCGGAACCTGCGCCGCGAGACGTGCGCGCGCACCTGCCTCGTCGATCACGTCGATTGCCTTGTCAGGCAGAAACCGATCGGTGATGTAGCGCTCCGAGAGCTTCGATGCCGCAACGAGCGTCGTGTCAGGAATCGTGACACGGTGATGATCCTCGTACTTCTTGCGCAGACCTTTCAGGATCTCGACGGTCTCCTCCACGGAGGGCGGGTCGACGATCACCGTCTGGAAGCGGCGCTCGAGCGCTCCGTCCTTCTCGATGTATTTCCGGTACTCGTTGAGCGTCGACGCACCGACGCACTGGAGCTCGCCGCGCGCGAGCGCCGGCTTGAGCATGTTGCTCGCGTCGATTGCCCCCTCGGCGGCACCGGCACCAACGAGCGTATGCAGCTCGTCGATGAACAAAATGATGTTCTTGTTCTGCGCGATCTCGTTCATGACCGCCTTGAGGCGCTCTTCGAACTGACCGCGATACTTCGTCCCCGCGATCACGGCGGCCATGTCGAGCGACAGGACCCGATGATCACGCAGCGAATCCGGGCACTCGCCGTTGGCGATGAGCTGGGCCAGGCCTTCGACGATCGCCGTCTTGCCCACACCAGGTTCGCCGATGAGTACCGGGTTGTTTTTCTTGCGCCGCGTTAGGACTTCCATCACGCGCTCGATCTCCTTGAAGCGCCCGATCGTCGGATCGAGCTGGCCTTCAGCGGCGAGCTGCGTGAGGTCACGGCAGAAGTGATCGAGTGCCGGCGTCTTCGACTTCTTCTCGCCCTTCGGTGGGGTCGACTGGGTCGAACCGCTGCCCTGTTGTGCCGTCGGCGTGTTCCCCTGCGGCATCTCGGTCCCAAGCAGGCGAAGCGTCTCGGCGCGCGCTGCGTCGAGGTTCACACCGGCATCCGTCAGAACCTGCGCCGCAATCCCCTTTTCCTCTCGGAGAAGGCCGAGCAGCAGGTGCTCCGTGCCAACGTAGCTGTGACTCAGCTCGCGCGCTTCGCTCATTGCGAGCTCCAACACCTTCTTCGCGCGCGATGTGTAGGGAAGATCGGGGCCCGTCGTCTGCGACGCTTTCCCCTTCTTCACGGTGTCTTCGATTTTCTGCTGAATCTCGTCCAGATCGACGCTCAGATTCTGCAGAACGGCTGCGGCGACGCCCTCGCCCTCGCGAATCAGCCCGAGCAGGATATGCTCCGTCCCCACGTACTCATGGTGAAGACGAGCAGCCTCCTCGCGCGCCATCGCAAGGACCTTTCTCACTCGCTCGGTGAAGTTGTAGCCGTTCATAACCCCCTCAAATCCGAAGCCCAAGCTCCGGTCACGCCTGCGATCCCGCCTCGTTGATCAATGCCTGTCGCACGTATCGTGCGCGGGCGAGATTCGCTTCGCTCTCAGTCAACGCCCGTCCTTCTGCATACGCCAGGTGCGCCGACTGACTAAAAATCAGGAGCTTGTTGAGGGTATATACACTCAGGCCAATGATCAGTTTCAGACCAACCGCCAACCGTACCCCACTCAGGAAGTTCATCGCCTCATCGAACGAGAGGCTTCGGGCATAACGCAGGGTACCGTAGGCGCGCCAGAGCTTGTCCTCAATAATATACCCGGCGTCCCGCAGCAACACCCGACGCGCTTCCTCCTCACGCTCGATAACCGTGCGAACGACTCGAGCGAGATGCTCTGCCAGTTCGTCTTCCGAACGACCGAGCGTAGTCTGATTCGAGATCTGGAAGAAGTTCCCCACAACCTCGCTGCCCTCGCCGTACAACCCGCGATAGGTCAACCCCATCGCCTGCAGTCCAGCGAGCACCTTCCCGATCTCCTTCGTCAACACGAGCCCGGGCAGATGAATCAGAACCGACGCACGCAGTCCCGTTCCCGTGTTCGTCGGGCACGCAGTCAGGAAGCCGAACTCCTCGTGAAACGCAAACGGCACTCGGCTGCCTAACTCCCGATCCACCCGCATCACCGTCGCCAACGCCTCGCCAACGCTGAAGCCGGAGCGAAGTGCCTGCAGACGGAGATGATCCTCCTCGTTTATCATGACGCCTGCCGACTCGCAGAGATACAAAGCCGCGCCGCTTCGCACGCCTTGAGGCAGGTCCAGTCCCGCAAGCTCTTTGCTGACGAGGTGCCGCTCGTGGAGCAGCAAGCGGTCGGTCGGGGCCATCTCGTCAACACGCAGCAACACGCCGTTCGCCAACGCTGGCACTTGTGGCAACGCCTCGCGCACCTGAGTCAGGATCCGCAACCGCTCCCCGTCTCGTGCCCGGCCAGTGAACGCATACCCTTCGACGTTCCGTGCGAGGCGGATGCGCGTCGACAGCACGATGTC
>Ga0310811_10003771_pt1 | contig 19115 bp, 16 predicted proteins | sample YCmetagenome_FD_207642 | JGI IMG/M metagenome (GOLD analysis project Ga0310811, IMG submission 207642) | Soil microbial communities from experimental microcosm in Duke University, North Carolina, United States - YC | ecosystem: Engineered > Artificial ecosystem > Soil microcosm > Unclassified ...
ACTGTTCCGGAATCCCTGCCCCGTCGTGAGGGTCGGTCAGGAGCGCGTCCACCGCTGGTTGCTGCCGCCGGTGCACGTCCACAGCTGGACCGGCGTGTTGTTGCCGGTGGCGGCGCCGGCCACATCGAGGCACAGTCCGGACTGCACGCCGGTGATGGTGCCGTCGGCGTTGACGTTCCATTGCTGGTTGGTTTGGCCGTTGCAGTCCCAGATCTCCACCTTGGTCCCGGGTGAGGTCTGGTTGTTGTACGCGTCCAGGCACTTGCCCAGCACCTGCAGCTGCTTGGAGCCGGTGTAGGTCCACCGCTGGTTGGTGCCGCCGTTACAGTCCCAGATCACCACCTGGACGCCGTTGGTGGTGCTGCCGTTGGGATCGTCGAGGCAGCGGTTCGACCCATTGCCGCGGATGGCCGTCGTCGTGTCGCCGGTCCCGCCGGTCGTGCCGCCGGAGACCCGGTACATGGCGACGCCGTGTCCCGGGACACTCGCGCTGATCGCGCCGCTCGTCGTGCTCGTCGCGCCGCTCCACAGGTCGGTCAGCGTGTAACTTACCGCGCCGGTCTTGCCGATCGCGGCGGCGGTGGTGCTGATCGTCGCGGTGGAGGTGTTCTCGTTGAACAGCACCACTGATACGTCCCCGTTGGCCAGCGGCTTGGCCAGCACGTCGAGCCCGCCGGAGGAGCTGACCATCCGGCCCTGTTTGCCGGCGGGGTCCTGGTCGATCGCGATCACCGCCCGGTTGCCGAGAATCGACAGCGTCGTCGAGCTCGCGTTGACCAGGTTGTTCCCGGCCAGCAGCGGCGCGGCCATCTGGGCCCAGAGGCTGAAGTGGGCGCGGTCCTCGGTGGCCGACATGCCGTTGCCGACCTCGAGCATGTCGGGGTCGTTCCACTGGCCGGGGCCGGCATAGCCGGACAGCCCCACGTTCTGGTGGAAGATGGACAGCACGCTGCCGAAGTTGGCCTGGATGTCGCCGGTGGTGCGCCACAGGTTGCCGACACTGCCGGCCCAGGTCCACGGCGCGTTGACGCCCCACTCGCAGATGCTGTAGACGATCGGACGCCCGGTGGCGGCGAGGGCGTCACGCATGGCCGAGTAGCGGGCGATGTACTGCTGGGTGGTGGAGCTGCCGTTGTTGAAGCAGTTGTCGTACTTGAGGTAGTCCACGCCCCAGGACGCGAACGTGCGCGCGTCCTGGGCCTCGTGGCCGAGGCTGCCCGGGTAGCCGGCGCAGGTCTGGGTGCCGGCGTCCTCGTAGATGCCCAGCTTCAGGCCCTTCGAGTGCACGTACGCCGCCGTGCCGGAGATGCCGTCCGGGAACTTGGCGTAGTCGGGCTGGAGGTTGCCGGCCGCGTCGCGGCTGTGCTGCATCCAGCAGTCGTCGATGTTCACGTACTGGTACCCGGCCGCGGCCAGCCCGGACGACACGATCTTGTCGGCCGTCTGCTTCACCAGTGACTCGGAAACGTTGCAGCCGTAGGCGTTCCAGTCGTTCCACCCCATCGGCGGGGTGAGTGCCAGGTTGTTGGCCAGCGCCTGCGCCGGCGTGGCCGGCCCGGCGCCGATGTACCAGAGGCTCGCCCCGGCCACGAGCAGCAGCGCCAGCTTGTGATGCAACCGCACGGTGTTCTCCCTTCGTTGTGCTCGTATCAACTGCGCAGGCTCCAGCGCTGGTTGGCGCCGCTGTTGCAGGACCAGAGGATGATCTTCGTGCCGTTGGCGGTGGCGGCGCCGTTGGCGTCCAGGCACAGCCCGGACTGCACGCCGGTAATGGTGCCGTCGGCGTTGACGTTCCACTGCTGGTTCGGCTGGCCGTTGCAGTCCCAGATGATGATGTTCGTGCCGTTGGTCGTGCCCTTGTTGGCGGCGTCGAGGCACTTGTTGCCGTACACCTGCAGCTGCTTGCTCGCCGTTGAGGTCCACCGCTGGTTGGTCCCGCCCCAGCAGTCGTAGAGCTGGACTTGCGCGCCGTTGGCCGTGCTCTGCCCGGTCACGTCGAGGCACCGCCCCGACTGGGCGCCGACGACCTCGACGTTGCTCTGGCCACCGGTGCCGCCGCCGAACGAGTAGCCGGCGGCCGTGATGTTGGCCTGGACGGCGTTCTCGGTCGCGTCGGACGGATAGCCGGAGGTGATGGCGCCCTCGAAGAACTCGCCGACGCCGGTGTTGCTGTTGTCGCCGCCGGTGCCCAGCAGTAGGGAGCTGTCGGTCTTCATCGGGGAGTAGCCGTTGGGCAGCGGGCCCGAGAAGGTGGTGGTGAGCCCGCCGTTGGTGGCGTTGCCGTACTTGAGCGTGAAGTTGCTCGTGCCGTTGTTCTTCTCCCAGGCGCTGACGAACGGGAAATGCACGCCCGAGTTGTTGGGGTCTTTGTTGGAGCCGGTGTTGGTGTGGTACATGCCGTTTTCGAGGTCGGCTTCGACCCAGGGGCCGCTGCCGACGCAGTTGCCGAACCAGCAGGCGGTGCCCCATTCGATGGCGTTCATGGTGGCGTTGCCGGTGTCGGTGTGGGAGTTTTCGCCGCTGCCGTAGTCGAAGCAGCACCATTGGTCGACATAGTTCGACGAGGTCACCATGTAGATGCCCTCGGGGTGCGAGCCGGTGGGGGCGTTGCGGGCGTTGTCCACCCGGTAGCCGACGCCCTGCGTCACCTTGATCCCGTAGGCACTGTGCCCGCCCACGGTCAGCGGCAGCGCCTTGGCGTCCGCGCCGACGTCGGCGCCGTTGGGGCCGGGGCCCTTCCAGAAGCCGCCCCAGGAGATGGGCAGGTCGTTGTGGTTGGTGGTCTGGTCGTAGATCTTCGTGATGGTGCAGGACGTGCCGGCGCAGAATGAGTCCTGCGCGGCCGCGTTGGCGTAGCCGCCGGCCTCGAGCAGTCCGACGTCGGCGTAGGCGTGGTCGGACCCGCGCTGCACCTGGTACAGCGGACCGTTGTACAACCCGTACAAGGCGCGTGTGGTGCTGTGAGCGCCGATGCACGGCGTCCCGCCGGCGGCGTAGATGTCGCACACCTGCGACGTCGCGGCCTGGGCAACGGTCGTCGGCGCAAGCATGGCGATCGCCGCACCGGCGACGATCGTGGCCGCGCCGGTGAGCGCCGCCAGGAGCCGGCGGCCGGCCCTCGGTTTCATGGGCATCGAAATCCTCGCTGAGGGGCGCCGCCGCTGGCGAGGCGGGCGACGAGGTGGATGAGAACGCGCGGCTGTTAGCGCTAACATGGCGAGCCGAATTGGCGGGTGGGCTCGTCCAGGGGCCGCCTCGCGAGCCTGCCACAGAGCCGTCGGCACTTCAAGAGGTGGACATCAATAGGCACTGGCAGTAGGGCTGACGACTCGATCAGGAGTCGGCTCGTAACAAAAATCCGCCGACGTTTCAGGGTGATCGTTGCGTCGAATGAGAGCGCTAACTTCATGGGTTGCGCAAGGCGACCGGTTCGAGCATTCTGGCGCCGCCGAACTCACGAAAGGGAACGGGTATGCGTACACGCAGACGCCGGCTCGGCCTGGCCGCGGTCATGGCCTTGTCGGCGGCACTGGGCGCCCTGGTGCCGGTCGGGAACGCCGCCGCCGAGTCCAACGGCGGCGTCCGGGTGATGCCGCTGGGCGACTCCATCACCGAAGGCACGCAGGTGCCGGGCGGCTACCGGATCGGCCTGTGGCAGCGCATGGCCGCCGGCGGCTACCGGGTCGACTTCGTCGGGTCGCAGTACAACGGGCCGGCCGGCCTGGGCGACCACGACCACGAGGGCCATCCCGGCTGGCGCATCGACCAGATCGACGCGAACATCACCGGTTGGCTGGGCGCCACCACGCCTCACACGGTGCTGCTGCACATCGGCACCAACGATGTGCTGCAGAACTACAACGTCTCGGGGGCACCGGGCCGGCTCTCGACGCTGATCGACCACATCACCGCCGCGGCCCCCGGCGCCGAGGTGTTCGTCGCGCAGATCATCCCGCTGGCCAACGCCGGCCAGGAGTCCGCCGTGCGGACCTTCAACGCGGCCATCCCCGGCATCGTGCAGAGCAAGGTCAACGCGGGCAAGCACGTCCACCTGGTCGACATGCACAGCGCGCTGACCGCGGCCGACCTGACCGACGGCGTCCACCCCACCGCCACCGGATACGACAAGATGGCCGCCACCTGGTACAACGCGCTGCTGTCCGTGCCTGGCAGCATCGGCACCGGCGGGGGCACCGGCGGTACGACGACCACGCTGGTCGGCTCCGGCTCCGGCCGCTGCCTCGACGATCCCAACGGCAGCACGACCAACGGCGTCCAGCCGATCATCTGGGACTGCAGCGGCGGCGCCAACCAGCGCTGGACGCGCAGCGGCGCGACGCTGCAAGTGCTCGGCAAATGCCTCGACGCGCCGACGGGCGCCGCCGCCGGTTCGAAGGTCCAGCTCTGGGACTGCCACGGGGGCACCAACCAGCAGTGGAACCTCAACGCCAACGGCACGATCAGCAGCGTCTCGTCGGGCCTGTGCCTCGACGTCTCCGGCGCCGCCACCGCCAACAACAGCCCCGTGATCCTGTGGACCTGCACGGCCGCCGCCAACCAGCGGTGGAGCCGCGTCTAACGCACCCGGGCCGGGCCGGCGCCCTCGAGGACGCCGGCCCGGATGTCGGCCACGGTGTGGGCCCCGACGTCCGATGCCGGCCCGTCCGCATGGCGGGCCACCACGGCCCGCACGTGCCGTTCGGCCGCCGCGGCCAAGCCGTCGTAGACGGCGGTGAACACGTCCAGGGCGGCTTCGCGTGGCCATCCGTGGGGGAGCAGGCGGACCGGCAGACGCGGGTCGAGCACGGCGAAGCGCCGGTAGGTGTCCATGATCTCGGTGCGGGCGCGCACCGCCGCCGCACCGCCGACCCGCCTCGCGCGAACGCGCGGCAGCAGCGGCCGCCACCGTGCGATGAAAGTTTCGTACTGCTCGGCGATGCCGGCGACGTCCCACGCCTGCAGCGGGGGCCGCGATGTCGCGGCGCCGAGCTCGGCGTGCCGGGCGCGAAACACGGTCATCGCCCCGGGCGCGCCCTCCGCGAGCTGGGCTTGGGCCGGCCCCGCCGGCCGCGTTCGCGCTCAACGGCTCTGCCTGCGCCACGGGCTGACCGGCGTTCCCGGCCGCGGCGGTCGTCGCCGCCGCGGCCGGGGATGGCTTACTGCAGCGACGCGTCGTCGATGTACAGGCCGTCGGTGCCGGCGGCCGTCTCGACGTACAGCGTGGCGCCGGTCAGCGTGCCCGTCCACGACACGGTCGCGGTGCCCGACAGCTGGGTCCAGCCGCTGGCGTTGACCGTGGCGGCCGGGGTCAGCTGCACATAGCTCGTCGAGCCGTTCGCGGTCACCGCGAGGGTCACCTTGGCGCTCGGCGAGCCACTCTGCGAGCGCACCCACACGCTCGTCGCGTAGCTCTTGCCGTTGGTGAGCTTCGACGTCACGTCCTGGGCGGGGCCGTTCCACGACGCCGTGCGGCCGGTGAGCAGCAGCGATTGGGAGCCGCCGTGCACGACGGCGGTGTTCGCCGCGAGCGTTCCGGCGCCGAACACGCTCCAGCCGCTGGTGCCGCTCTCCATGGCGGCGTTGGTGAGCAGGTTGCCACCGGTGTTGCCGCCGGCCGCGGTGAACTGCCACCAGTTCACGTTGAACAGGTTGCCGCTGCCGCCGGTGAACTTGAGGTACAGGTCGTGCGTGCCGGTGGCGCCGGAGATCGGGCACGTGACGGTGGTCCAGGTCTGCCAGCCGCCGGTGCCGGGCACGGTGCAGGTGCCGACCAGCGTGCCGTTGACGCCGTCGAGGTGCAGCTCGATGCGTCCGCCACTGGTCGCGGAGGTGACCCGGGCGCTGTACGAGGCGGCGCCGCTGCCGAAGCCGACGCCCTTGACCTTGATGTAGTCGTTGTTCTCGATCCAGCCGACGTCCATGCCGCCCTCGGCCGCCGGCTCCGTCTCCACGCCGGACTCCCAGGCGATCGTCTCGGCCTCCTGGCGCACGTACGGGTTGAGCGTGCCGATCTGCGGCGCGCCCGTCGTCGTCATGTTGATCGTCGGGATCGTGCCGTCGGCGTTGTAGCTGAACTTCTCCACGGCCACCGAGCGGGTGTAGCCGCTGCCGCCGGGCAGGGCGCCGTTGTGGTAGAAGAAGTACGACCCGCCGTTGAAGTCGACAAGGCCGGGGTGGTTGGTGAAACTTGCGCCCTGGGTTGGCATCACCGTGCCGCGAAACGTCCACGGGCCGGTCGGGGTGGTGGCCGTGGAGTAGGCGATGTACTCCGAGCAGCATCGCGCGGCGAAGACGTTGTAGTACAGGCCGTTGCGCTTGTACACCCACGGCCCTTCCTCGAACAGCGTCGGGCGGCTGGCGTTGCCGGTGCGGGTGCCGAAGCCGGCGGTGGTGAGCGGGATCTGGGCCGGGGTGCCGGAGTACGAGATCATGTCCGCGTTCAGCCGCACGTACCACAGGTTCGGGTTGCCCCAGTACAGGTACGCCTGGCCGTCGTCGTCGATGAACACCGTCGGGTCGATCTCGCCGGTCTCCACCAGCGGATGCCCGAGGGCGTCGCTGAACGGCCCGGTCGGGCTGGTCGAGACCGCCACCCCGATGGCCATGCGGCCCGTCGCGCGGTTGGTCATGGGCACATACCAGTAGAACTTGCCGTTGCGGTAGATGGCCTGGCCGGCCCAGGCGTTGGAGCTGGCCCAGCTGAAGCTGGCCAGGCTCAGCGGCGACCCGTGGTCGGTCCAGTTCACCATGTCGGCGGACGACCAGACCCGCCACTCCCGCATGGTGTAGTTCGTCGAGCCGTCCTCGTCGTGCCCGGTGTAGAGGTAGACCCGGCCGTTGTACACCAGCGGGGCCGGATCGGCCGTGTAGATGGTCTGCACGATGGGGTTGTCGGCCCGCGCGACGGCCGGCACGAACGCCGCCGCGCAGAGCAGGCCCGCCACCGTCGCCAGCGCGCGCCGCAGGGCCGCGCCCCGCGGCCGGGGAATGGAAAGTCTCACGAGCACTCCCAGGTTGTTATCGCTAACACAGAAGTGGCCGCGACATTGCCACAGTGTTTCGTCACATTCAAGTTTGTCGTGGTGACTCGGTTTCCCGCACCTCCGTAACACTTTTTCAGGTGTTGAACATTGCAGACTGTTCTGCCACCGTCGGGAATGTGTACGCGCCACCGCCACGGCGCGAATGCGCGAGTTAGCGCTCACAACCTGGAGAGAGCCTGATGCCACGAAAGCTGCGGGCGCTGCTGTTCGGTGCGGCCCTGCCCCTCGTCGTTGCCGCCGTCCTGGTGTCGACGCGGCCGGCATCGGCCGCCGGGCTGACGCGGGTGACCGGGTTCGGCAGCAACCCGACCAACCTCAACATGTACATCTACGTGCCGACGACGGTGGCGCCGAAGCCCGCCCTCCTGGTGCTCGTGCACTACTGCGGAGGCTCGGCCGCCGGCGTCTTCAACGGCAACGGCCACGACTACGTCAGCGCGGCCGACCGCTACGGCTACATCATCGTGGTGCCCGAGGCCACCCGCAGCGGCAACTGCTTCGACGTGTCAACACCCGCCGGACTCAAACGCAACGGCGGGAGTGACTCCACCGGCATCATGTCCATGGTCGCGTACGCCCGGTCGCACTACCCGATCGACGCGTCCCGCATCGCCGTGTCCGGGTTCTCTTCCGGCGCCATGATGACCAACGTCCTGGCCGCCGAGTACCCCGACGTCTTCACCGCGGCGTCGGCGTTCTCCGGCGTGCCGGCCGGCTGCTTCGCCACCACCGACGGCTCCCTGTGGAACAGCCAGTGCTCCGGCGGCAACGTCATCCGGACCGCCCAGCAGTGGGGCGACCTGGCCCGAGCCATGTACCCGGGCTACGCGGGCCGCTACCCGCGCATGCAGCTGTGGCACGGCACGACCGACACGACCCTCGCCTACCCGAACTTCGGCGAGGAGATCAAGCAGTGGACCAACCTCAACGGCCTCGGGCAGACCCCGGCCTTCACCGACCATCCGCAGAGCAGCTGGACCCGCACCCGCTACGGCAACACCGGTACCAACGCGACCGTCGAAGGCGTCAGCATCGCCGGCGTCGGGCACCAGCTGCCGATGTCCGGTCAGCTTGCCTACGCCATCGCCTTCCTCGGCCTCGACACGAGCGGCGGCCCGACGTCGCCGCCGCCGAGTGGCGCCACCGCGCTGGTCGGGGCGGCGTCCGGGCGATGCCTCGACGTGCCGGGCGGCAGCACCGCCAACGGCACCCAACCGATCATCTGGGACTGCCACGGCGGCACCAACCAGCAATGGACCGTCGGCGGGGGGAGCATCCAGGCGCTCGGCAAGTGCCTCGACTCGCCGACCAACGCCACCGCCGGCGTCAAGGCGCAGCTGTGGGACTGCACCGGCGCGGCGAACCAGCAGTGGAGCATCGGCTCCGACGGCACGATCCGCAACGCCCAGTCCGGGCTGTGCCTCGACGTCAACCGCGCCGCGACCGCGAACGGCAGCACGGTGATCCTGTGGACCTGCACCGGCGCGGCCAACCAGCGCTGGAACCGCGCCTGATGGGCCCGCGCCGCGACGACCGCCGCCCCTGGGACGGGCCGGATGAGCCGCGCCTCGACAGCCTGGCCCGGGCCGCTCTCGCCGTCCTGGCACCGCTGGTCCTCGCCACGGTGGTCGCCGTGGCGCTGGTGGGGCTGGCCGCGGCGGGACGGCTGTGAGCGGCGGCCCTAGCGCTGCAGGCGGGCGGCGTCGCTCGGTCCGCCGCGGCGGACCAGCCATGCGTCGGTGATGTGGGTGAACATCGCCGACGCGGCGCCCTCGGGGTCGCGGGCGGCGATGCGCTCGTAGATGCGGCGGTGGCCGAGGTTCGACGCGATGCAGAGCGTGCGGTCGGTGCGACCGACGTAGCGGGCCGTGTGGATGACCTGGCTCTCGAGGGCCTTGACGACGCCGCGGGCGATGCGGTTCCCGGACGCCTCCATGATCATGTCGTGGAAGGCGCGGTCGTGCTCCTCGTAGGTCACGTGATCGTCGACGAGTCCGTCCATGCGCTCGACGACCGCGCGGAGCCGTTCGACGGTCACCTCGTCGGCCAGGCGCGCGGCGACGTTGGCCATGTCCGACTCCAGTAGGCGCCGGGTCACGACGAGGTCGTCGAGGACGCCAAGGGTCTCGTCCTCGGCGATCGTCGCGGCGAGCACCAGCTCGTCGAGGATGTTCCAGCGCGTGGGCGGGGTGACGACGGTGCCGCTGCCCTGCCGGACCTGGACCAGCCCCTTCTCCTGCAGCACCTTCATCGCTTCGCGGATCACGGTGCGGCTGACCGAGAACGTCTCGCACAGCGCCGGCTCCGGCGGCAGTGGCGTGCCCGGCGGGTGCAGCCCGCGCACGATGCGCTCCACGAGCTCGGCGGTGACGGCCCGGCCCAGATTGGCCGGCCGTCGCGCCCAGGCGGGCGGCGTGACGGCCTGGCTGGCAGATCCGGCCTCGGATGTCGTCATGTGCCCTCCCCGGTCGCACGCCGTGGGCGGCGTGGCGAGTCGCGAACAGTGTACGCCGGAGGGGCGTACGTCAGACGTATGACTAATTTCATGATCGGTGCCTTGAAGGGTCTTGCGAACATCATACGTATGCCCTTACATTTCGTGCCGGTGAACTTGTGCTCAACAAGCCTCATGAGAAGGACGTGTACATGTTCCGAACCCCACGGGCCGGGCGCGGCCACCGGTGGGCCGGCGCGGGGGCACTGACCCTCGCCCTGGCGCTCGCCGGCTGCGGCCACGACGCCGGAACCTCCGCCGGTTCCTACGGTTTCCCCCAGGCCGCCCAGGATGACAAGGCAACCATCACGATATGGGTCGACGCCGACCGGTCCGGCGCCGTCGACGCCTTCAAGAAGGCAAACCCGGACGTGAAGCTCGACGTGGTGACGTACGACGGATCGGCGAACGGATCCAACTCGTTCCGGACCAAGATGCAGCTGTTCGACCGGGCCGGCAGCGGCTGGCCGGACGTGGTGTTCTCCTCGCAGAACAACGACGCGGCGTGGGCCAGTCAGGGCAGCAACGGTAAGCAGGCGTTCGCCGCCGTGCTCAACCAGGGGCTCGTGCCCAAGGCGACGCTGGACAACTTCACCGCCGGGGCGCTGAACCCGTGCACGGTCGAGGGCAAGGTGTACTGCCTGCGCAATGACCTGGCCCAGACGGTGCTCTGGTACAACAAGGCCCTCCTCACGCAGTTCGGGTACACCCTGCCGACGACGTGGGAGGAGTACCAGGCGCTCGGCGAGAAGGTGGCCGCGGAGCACCCCGGCTACATCGTGGGCGCGGCCGGCGACGCGTTCACGCCGGAAATCTACTTCTGGGCCGGCAAGTGTCAGGCCAACGGGATCACCGGCCCGAAGTCCGTCACGGTGAACACCGGCAGCACCGAATGCAAGCGGGTCGCCGGCATGCTCGACACCCTCATCAAGAACGGCACGACGCCGACGGTCAGCGTGTTCACGCCGGAGTTCGTGCAGAAATACACCGGCAAGGTGCTGCTCATGCCCGGCCCGGCCTGGTATGCCGGCGCCATCTTCAACAACCCGCAGTCGCTCAACGTCCCGAAGGGCCAGCTCGGCGTCGCAGCCCCGCTGCCGTGGAAGGGCGAGGAGCCGGCGACCGGCAACGTCGGCGGCGGCACGTGGTTCATCAGCAGCCACTCCAAGAACCTCAAGGCTGCGGAGAAGTTCGCCGAGTTCGTCACCACCGCCGACGACTACCAGGTCAACCTCGCCCCGGGCTATCCGGCGTACGCGCCGGCGGCCGACAAGTGGATCAAGAAGCAGGAGTCGAGCGGCTACTACGCGACCGACCTGCAACCGCTGCTCACGGCGGGCAAGCAGATCTGGACCGGCTGGGGCTCCGGCATCTTCAGCCAGGAGGCCATCTGGGCCAAGACCGTCACCCCCGCCATCGCCGGCGGCAAGAGCCTGGTCGACCTGCTGCCGGAATGGCAGACGGCGATCAAGAACCAGGCCCAGGTCGACGGCTACACGGTCACATGACGATGCTGCGTGAGGCCGCCCGCCCGACGGACGGGCGGCCTCGGTCGTCGTCACGGTCGCCGCGGTCCCGCCACGCGATGAGTTACCTCTTCGTCGCCGGCTACGCGCTGCTGGCGGTCGCGTTCGGGCTGCTGCCGGTGGTGTACTCCATCTTCCTGGCCTTCACCACCGGCGACGGCGGGTTCGCCGGCGTCGCCAACTTCACGAAGGTCTTCGACGACTTCCGGTTCCTGCCGGCGGTCGGGCACGTCGCGTGGTTCCTGGTGATCTGGCTGGCGGGCCTCGTCGTGCTGGTGACCGTGCTGGCGATCGCGGTGCACGCGGTGCGGGTCCGGTGGCTGAGCCGGACGCTGCGGCTGGTCTTCTACCTGCCGGGCGCGGTGGCCGGGGCCTCCAGCGTGCTGCTGTGGCTCTTCGTGCTCGACCCGACCGCGAGCCCGGTCGCCGGGTTGCTGCGGCTGTTCGGGTTCACCAGCTTCAACCAGGTCATCGCGCCGGCGAACCTGCCGCCGATCTTCGCCATCGTGGCGTTCTGGACGGGGGCGGGGGGCTGGATCGTCATCATGTACGGGGCGCTGAACAACATCAGCCCCGAGGTGATCGAGGCGGCCCGCATCGACGGCGCCGGCCCGGTCCAGATCGCCTGGCGCATCCAGCTGCCGCTGCTGCGCAAATGGATCTCGTACATGGGCATCATGTCGCTCGCCGCCGGCACGCAGCTGTTCGTCGAGCCGCAGCTGCTGTCGCAGGCCAGCAACGCGATCGTGCCCAACGACTACTCGCTCAACCAGCTGGCGTACCTGTACGCGTTCCAGCAGAACGACTTCAACGCGGCGGCCGCCATCTCGCTGCTGCTGCTCCTCATCGCCCTCGCGCTGTCCGCGGTCTTCGTGACGCGCGGCGGCCTGTTCTCCAGGGACTGAGCCATGACCATGACGGACGACCGCCGCGCCGGCGCCGGCGGCTGGGCCGGGCGCGGCATCGTCGCGGCGATGCTCGGCGTCTTCGTGCTCTTCTTCGCCATCCCGATCGTCTGGCTGCTGCTGGCCACCACCAAGTCGGCCCACGGGCTCATCGTGGACAACCCGTTCCGGCCCGGAAGCCTCGGCGACCTCGCCGCCAACTGGCGCCAGCTGTTCGACTTCCAGGACGGCGCGGTGACGTCGTGGCTGGGCAACTCCGCCCTGTACGCCGTCGGAGCACTGGTCATCACGCTGCTCGTCAGCATCCCGGCCGGCTACGCGATGGCCATGACCGACTTCCGGTTCCGCCGCACGCTGCTCGCCCTGACGCTGGTCGTGATGCTGATCCCCAACACCGCGCTGGTCCTGCCGATTTTCCTCGAGCTCAACGTGGTCGGCCTGATCGGCAGCCCGCTGTCGGTGATCCTGCCGATGTCGTTCTTCCCGTTCGGGGTCTATCTCGCGTACATCTACTTCTCCACGAGCGTCCCGCGTGACCTGCTCGCCGCCGCCCGCATCGACGGCTGCACGGAGCTTGAGGTGTTCACGAAGGTGGCGCTGCCGCTGGCGACGCCGATCGTCGCGCTGGTCGGGTTCTTCAGCTTCGTGCAGAGCTGGAACAACTTCTTCCTGCCGTTCGTGATGCTGCCCGGAAGCGACGGCTATCCGGTGCAGGTCGGCCTGACGTCCCTACTGGCCTCGACCCCGGCGTTCAACCCGAGTTCCGCCGGGACCCAGTCCGTGCAGCTGCCGACGCTCGCCCTGGCGACCGTCGTCTCCGTGCTGCCGGTGCTCATCGTCTTCGTGTTCGCCCAGCGCTTCCTGGTGGCGGGCATGACGGCGGGCGGCACCAAGGAGTGAGCGCGCACCATCGGCGACAAGGAGCAACTGTGAAGGTCACCGGATACCGCAGCCTGACGACCAAGCACGACTGGGGGCGGCTGATCGGCGACGCCAACGGGGTGATGCCCGACCAGCAAACCGACGTACACGTGCTGATCCTGCAGACGGACGAGGGCGTCGAAGGCGTGGGCGTCGGTGCCCACGGCGACATCGACCGCGTCTTCGCCGCCGTCGAGGGGGAGGATCCTCGGGCCGTCTCGGCCCTGTACGACCGGATGCTCGATCGCGTGTTCAAGAGCGGGCACGCCGGCGCCACGTTCGGCGCCGTCGGCGCGATCGACATGGCGCTGTGGGACCTCAAGGCCAAGCTGGCCGGCGAGCCGCTCTGGCGCACGCTCGGCGGCCGGGACCGCTTCGTTCCCGGCTACGCCTCGGGACTCGACATCGCCGTCGACGATGAGGGCCTCGTGCGTCTCTACGAACGCTTCGCGGATCGCGGGTTCAGCGCGGCCAAGCTCAAGGGCGGCCACGACGTCGATCACGACCTGCGCCGGCTGGAGGCCGTGCAGGACGTGCTGCGGCGCAACTCGGCGCGGCCCGCGCTGATGTTCGACGCCAACGAGTCCTGGAACCGCTCGCAGGCGGTGCGGTTCGTCGCGGCGCTCGAACGCCGCGTCGACCTCACGTGGGTGGAGGAGCCGGTCCGCCGCTGGGATGCCGCCGGGCTCGCCTCGGTTCGCCGAGGCATCCGGGCAGCCGTCGCCACCGGCGAGAACCTCACCGGTCTGGAGCAGTACCGCCCGTTGCTTGACGCCGACGCCGTCGACATCGTGCAGGTCGGCAACGTCTGGGGGATCACCCATTTCCTGCGCGTGGCGGCGATGGCGCATGGCCGGGACCTGCCGGTGAGCCCAGTGGCCCATCACGCCAACCCGCTGGCCCACGCCGCGGTCGCGGTGCCCAACCACCTGGCCTTCGAGGTGCAGGACCTGGTGCCGCCGATCGGCCTCGACGTCGACCAGGAGTTCGAGGACGGCGGGATCGTGCTCGGCGACGCGCCCGGTCTGGGCATCCGGGTCGACGAGGACCGCATCCAGGCGGTCCGGCCGGCCGATCCGACCGCGACGAGCGGCCCGCACGTGCGGCCGGACCGGGCTGGGCTGCGCATGGTGCCGGACGGGCGGCGGGAGGGCGCCGTCGCCGCCCCGGCCCGGCGGGCGCAGGCGTGAGCGCGTCCCGGCGCCGGCCATCGGCGGTCGGGCGGGCGAAATCTACGCGATGTTCCGGTCGTTGAGCGGTGCGCAGGACGGCCGCAGCAGGCCTGCGGCCCGCAGCGCCGGCCACAGTTCGTCCGGCACGGGGGCGCCGGCTCGCCGCAGCGTCTCGTGGACCTGCTCGGCAGTGCGCAGCCCCACCACCGTCGACACGACCGCCGGATGGGCCTGGACGAAGGCGAGCGCGGCGGCGGGCAACGTGACGCCGTGGGCTTCACAGAGCGCGGCGATGCGCCGAGCGCGGTCGATGAGCTCGGCCGGGGCAGGCCGGTAGTTGTACGTGGCGTCGGCCGGCGGCCGGTTCTGGGCGAGCAGCCCGGAGTTGTAGACGCCGGCGATGACGACGCCGACGCCGCGCTCCTCGGCGGCCGGCAGCAGGTCGTCCAGCGCGCCCTGCTCGAGCAGCGTGTACCTTCCGGCGCACATGACCAGGTCGACGTCGGTCTCGCGGACGAACCGGGTGAGCAGCGCCGACTGGTTCATGCCGGCCCCGACGGCCCCGATGACGCCCTCGTCGCGCAGCTCCACGAGGGCCGGCACGGCCTGTGTCGCCGCCTGCTCCCAGTGCTCGTCGGGGTCGTGGAGGTACACGATGTCGATGCGGTCCAGACCGGTCCGCTGCAGGCTCGCCTCGAGCGAGCGGCGGACCCCGTCGCGGCTGAAGTCCCACTCACGCCGCAGCGCGGCGGGGACGTCGAAGCCCTCCGGATCGCGCTGGTGCGCGGTCTGCGGCGACGGCACCAGCAGCCGCCCAACCTTCGTGGAGAGCGTGAAAGCGTCGCGGGGCCGGGCGCGCAGCGCGGCGCCCAACCGCCGTTCGGAAAGGCCGAGGCCGTAGTGCGGCGCAGTGTCGAAGTAGCGGATCCCGGCGTCCCAGGCGGTCTCGACCGCGGCGTGGAACGTCTCGTCGCTTGTCGCGTGGTACAGGTTCCCGCCCTGCGCGGCCCCGAAGCCGAGGCTGGTCAGGCACACCGCCGGCCGCCGGGGGAGTGCCCGGGCGCCCATGCCGGTCCCGGTCATCGGCCGAGCCAGCCGCCGTCGACGGGCAGGACGGCCCCGTTGACGTAGTCGGAGGCGGGGGCGGCCAGGAACACCGCGGCTCCGGCGAGGTCGTCTGGGCGACCCCAGCGACCGGCCGGGATCCGCTCCAGAATGGAGCGGCTGCGGTCCGGGTCGTCGCGCAGCGCCCGGGTGTTGTCGGTGGCGATGTAGCCGGGTGCGATGGCGTTGACGTTGACACCGTGGGCCGCCCACTCGTTGGCCAGCGCCTTGGTGAGCCCGGCGATCGCGGACTTCGAGGCCGTGTAACCGGGGACGTTGATGCCGCCCTGAAAGCTCAGCAGTGACGCCGTGAAGATGATCTTTCCGCGGCCGCGGCGGACCATGTCCCGGCCGATGGCGCGGCTCAGGACGAACTGGCTGCTGAGGTTGACCTCAAGGACGCGGTCCCACAGCTCGTCGGGGTGCTCGGCGGCCGGCATCCGCTCGATGGTGCCGCCGTTGTTCACCAGGATGTCGATCGGGCTGCGGGCGTTGAGGTCGTCGGCGAGCCGGTGCACGGCGGCCCGGTCGGCGAAGTCGGCACTGAGCGCGGTGAAGCCGCGACCGGTGGCGCGCACGCGCCGCTCGACCTCGCTTCCGGACGGCTCCAGCCGCGCGGAGACGCCGATGATGTCGGCGCCGGCCGCGGCGAGGGCCTCCGCGACGGCCAGGCCGATGCCGCGCCGCGCGCCCGTGACGACGGCGGTGCGTCCGGACAGGTCGAACAGTGGCGTCACCGGGGCTGCTCCCGCCAGTCGATGAGGACCTTCATCACGCGGCCCCCGGATTCGAGGGCCGCGAAGGCGGCGTCGACGGCCGCGACGGGCTCGATGCGGGAGATGAGCCGCTCGGCGGGCACGGCGCCGGTCGCCACAAGCTCGATGGCCGCGGTCACGTCCGGCCGCTGGTAGAGACGCGCGCCGAACACTTCCAGCTCGCGCCAGAAGACTCGGTGCAGGTTCACCGGCCGGGGCTGGGGGTGGATGGCCACCATCACCAGCCGGCCGCGCGCGGCGAGGACGTCGACCGCGGTGGCGACCCCGCCTTGCGAGCCGGAGACCTCGAAGGCGATGTCCGCCCCGGCGCCGGCCGTCCGCTCGTCGATCGCCGCCGGCATGTCGACGGCGGTCGGGTCGAGGGCCTCGATGCCGAGCTCGGCCGCGACCGAGCGGCGGAACGGGTCGGGCTCGAGCAGGACGACGCGCGCCCGCTCACGCTGCGCGACGATCGCGATGAGCGTGCCGATCGGCCCACCGCCGACCACGACGACGTGGTCGCCGCGGGACACACCGGCTCGCCGGACGTCGTGCACGGCCACCGCGACGGGCTCGACGAGCGCCGCGTGCTCCAGCGGCATCTGCTCGGGCAGGGCCAGCACGAGGCCGGCCGGCACGTTCCACAGCGACTGCATGGCGCCGGGTGAGTCGATGCCGAGGAACCGCAGGTTGTGGCAGATGTGTGTGTTGCCGCGCCGGCAGGCGGGGCAGTGCCCACAGGAGAGTGTGGGCATCACGGTGACCGGTTGCCCGACCGACCAGCCGGCAACGTCCGGCCCGATCGCGTCGATGCGGCCGGACATCTCGTGGCCGAGCACCGCTGCGGTGCCGACCCGTGCGTCCATGTCGCCGTGGAAGATGTGCAGATCCGTGCCGCAGATGCCGGTGAAGGCCACGGCGATGCGGACCTCGCCGGGCCCCGGCTCGCCGGCGGGCCGTTGCTCGACCTCGACCCGGCGCGCTCCCCGATAAATGACTGCTCTCATCGGCGAGAAACGTAACTCGTATGACGTATTCCGTCAACGCCGATGGGATGCTCACGGGGCGAGCGGAGCGCGGGCCCAGAACGAGCTTGCGGCGCGGAAGGCCACGCTGTTGTCGGACTGGTCAACCCAGAGCTCGTCGCCCCGGTGGTGCAGGAACCAGCCCGGGTAGTTCGAGGATTCGAGCAGGATCGAGTCGCGGGCGGCGCCGGCCCGGGGGCAGAAGGTGGCGTCGCCGCGGAACAGGGATGTGCCCTCGTCCTGGTTGAGCCGCACGCGCCAGGACGCGTGGCGCAGATAGCCGCCGTCGGCGCCGCGGAACGACAGGCAGCCGGGGTCGGCCAGGCCGGCAACGACGGCGAACGTGGCCGGCCGGCGGGCAGCCTCCGCGCTGGCGGGGCCGAGCGGGGCGAGCACGCCGAGGCCGTCGATCGCCGTCACGAACCGGCCCGGCGCTTCGGCGGACTCCAGCGACACGCTCCGCCCCGGGGTCAAAGCCTGTGTGCGGGTCGGCGATGGGACGGCGGCGCTCGTGCGCGGCGGCCGCGGCGGCGACGTGGTGGACGCCGGGCCGGCGCTCACCGCGGCCGCGGGCGCCGAGGAGGGCGCGGCGGCCAGACCGGAGGATGGCGGGTCCGGCGCGGGCAGGACCGCGACCGTGACCACGGCGCCGGCCGTCACCGCACCGGCGATCGCCGCGGCGAGCGGATGCGCCGCGAGCGCCTGCAGGAGTTTGCCGAGCAGCCCGGCCTTGGCGCCGGTGCCGATGGCGCCCGTGGCGGGGGCCGCGACCACTGTCGTGGCGGCCGCTGTTGTCGCTGCCGCCGCTGTTGTCGTGGCGGCGGCGCCGAGCGCCACCTTGCCCAGCAACGCGGCCGCGAGCGCGACCGGGACCGGCAGTAGCGCCAGCCCGGCGAGCAGCCGCTCGGCGGGGATCATGTCCTGCGCGACGCGACCGCAGACGGCGCAGGAGCGGGTGTGGCGGGCGATGCGCTTGCGCCAGAGCGCACCCGGCGCGCCGTCCCAGTCCACCACCGTGGCCGCGAGCCCGGCACAGCGCGGCCGCGCCTCGAGCGCAGCCACGATCTCCCGGCTCAGGTCGAGCTGCTGGCGCATGCGCTGCACCCGCACGCCGGCATGCGCGACGCTGACCTCCAGGGCGTCGGCCAGCTCGGTGCGGGTCAGCTCGCCGGCGACCTCGAGCCACCACAGCGACAGCAGCGCCCGGTCGTCCGGGTCGAGCCAGCGGGCGGCCCGCTCGGCCTGGGGGCGCTGCTGCGACAGCAGCAGGCGCAGGGCGGTGAGCTCCTCGAACGGCGCGTCGTCGTCCGCGACGGCGGCGGCCTCCTCCAGCGGGGCGGCGCGCCGGTCGGCGACCTCACGGCGGTGCAGATGGGTGCTCACCTGGTGTACGGCGACGGCGGCCAGCCAGGCCCGGTAGCGCTGCGGGCTCTGCAGCGACGGCAGCTGGCGCACCACCCGCAGCATGGTGTCCTGCACGACGTCGTCGGCGTCGGGATGGCCGCTGAGGGCCCGGTGCACGATGGTGTAGGCGATGGGCAGGCTGACCGCCACCAGCTCGTCCAGGGCGCGCCGGTCGCCGGCCCGGGCCGCCTCCACGAGGCCCGGGTCGGCGGTGCCGGTCGTTCGCATACTCACATCGCACTCACAAAGCCGACCTCCGGCGGCCGGGCAGGCCCGCCGCCGTCCCCCGTTGCGGACGTTGACTGTGGTCGACGACGGCCCGTCGCGTCAAGGAGAAAACACTGCGACCACGGCCGGCCGCCGCACATAACACAAATCCGGAAATGACAATTTCTGGCCGGCCGGAATGACCTGACGCCCGGCTCCCGCGCAGCGCGGGAGCCGGGCCGGCAGTGCTTACAGACCGAGGTCGGAGGCCTTGAAGAAGCCGGAGTCGACGAGCTTCGACTTCACGTCGTCCTTCGTCACCACGACCGGCGGAAGGAGGTACGAGGGGACGACCTTGACGCCGTTGTTGTAGGTCTTGGTGTCGTTCGTCTCGACCGTGGTGTTCTTGGTGATCGCGTCGACCATCTTGGCCACCTGGTCGCCCAGGGTCCGGGTGTCCTTCCAGACCGTCATCGACTGTTTGCCCGCCAGGATGTTCTTCGTGTTGGCCAGGTCCGCGTCCTGGCCGGTGAGCAGCGGCCAGTCGCCGCCGGGCTTG
>Ga0310811_10003773_pt1 | contig 19104 bp, 18 predicted proteins | sample YCmetagenome_FD_207642 | JGI IMG/M metagenome (GOLD analysis project Ga0310811, IMG submission 207642) | Soil microbial communities from experimental microcosm in Duke University, North Carolina, United States - YC | ecosystem: Engineered > Artificial ecosystem > Soil microcosm > Unclassified ...
GTGCCTCGCCCAGCCGACCTTGCGCAGCGTGCCGCTGACCCGCAATCCCGAACCGCCCGCCGAGGTCAGCTCGAGTGCCCCGGCCGGCGGTACGGAGACTGTCAGCGGACCGTCGCCGGGCACCTCCATCCTTGCGGTGTTCAGCAGCCACGCCCCGAGCAGGTCGGTCTCGGCCAGCGGCACCGGTGCGGCGGCCTCACCGGCGGCCAGCAGCAGCGCGGCCGCATCGGTCAGGGCTCCCCCACTGCCGCCCGCCGACTCGGGGAGCGTGAGCCTGGTCACCCCGAGATCGGTGAGGGTGGCCCACAGCTTCGTGGGCATCCCGTCGGTCACCTCGGCGGGGTGGTCGGCGAACACCGCGCGCAGGGTGGCGGTGAGCTCTGAGGTGTCCTCCGGCTCGCCCCCTGCGTCGCCCGGGTTGCCGGTCGTGTTCGTCCCGCTCATCGCAGTCCCAGTCCTCTCGCCACGACGCCCCGCAGGATCTCGTTCGTGCCGCCTCGCAGGGTGAACCCGGGCGAGTGCAGCACCGCCTCGGCCAGCAACCTGGCGAACCCAGGCCCGGCGCCCGCGTCGGGTGGGACCGACACCAGCAGCCGGGCGGCGTCGATCACCTCGCTCTCGTACCGGGTTCCGAGGTCCTTGACCAGAGCCGCGGGCACGTCGGCGGGTTGACCCGCGCTCAGCTGCGCCGCGATCCCCAGCGACAGCCGCCGCAGCGTCCACACCCGCGACACCAGTGACCCGAGCTCGCGCAGCCCGGACGCCCCCAGCCGGTCGCCCTGCCCGGCGAGTTCGCCGACCAGCGCGGTCAGCAACGGGAACGTCGACAGGAACCGCTCCGGCCCGCTGCGCTCGAAGGCCAGCTCGGAGGTCACCTGGTGCCAGCCGGCACCGATCTCGCCCAGCACCAGCTCGTCGGGGATGAAGACGTCGTCCAGCACGACCTCGTTGAAGTGGTGCGCCCCGGTGAGCAGGTGGATGGGACGGATCTCCACCCCCGGTGAGTCGAGCTCGACGATGAACTGGCTCAACCCGACGTGGCGGTTGCGGTCCTGGGGCGGCGCGCTGCGGGCCAGCGCGAAGAAGGCGTGCGCGTGGTGGGCGCCCGAAGTCCACACCTTGGTGCCCGACAGCTTCCAGCCGCCGTCGACCTGGGTCGCCTTCGTGCGCACCGATGCCAGGTCGGACCCCGAGTCGGGCTCGCTCATGCCGATACCGAAGTAGCACTCGCCGGCGGCGATCCTCGGCAGATAGCGCTGCTTCTGGTACTCGGTGCCGAACCGCAGCAGCGACGGACCGATCTGCCGGTCGGCGATCCAGTGCGCCGCGACCGGTGCACCGGCGGCCAGCAGCTCCTCGGTGACCACGTAGCGGTCCAGGTTCGTCCGCCCGTGACCGCCGTAGTCCGTCGGCAGCGTCATCCCCAGCCAGCCGCGTTTACCGAGCTCACGGCTGAACCGCTCGTCCCAGCCGGACAGCCACACGTCACAGTGCGGTTCGAACCTGCCGGTCGCCCGCTCCTCGGCCACGAACTCGCGCACCTGCGCACGCAGCGTCTCGGTCTCCGGGGCCAGCGCCACGGACGGCAGTACCAGGTCTGCGGCGACGCTCATGGCACGACCACCCCGGCGGCTCGCTCTCTGTGCTCACTCACGGGCCGATCCTCGCATGTCCGCGCGGCGTCGGCCCGCCGGTCGACGCATCATGCGGAACGCCGCCCTGGTCGCCGCCGACCGCGCCCCGCGGTCGGCGGCCCGCGGTCCCAGGCCCGCGGTGGTCCCGGGCCCACGGGTTCTCAGGCCTGCGGTGGGAGCTCCTTGCGGGCCTGCGCCTCTGCCTCGGCGACCGCCTTGGCGATCTCCGGGTGGGTGGACGTGTCGAACCACTCGGCCAGGGCCTCGTCGTCGTCCTCGGGCCGGGACCCGTTCGAGCCGGTGTCGGGGCTGGGCTCGTAGCGGAAGACCCCGTCCTCGCCGGGTGCCCCCAGCATCCGAGTGAAGCCCTCCAGCGCCTTGCCGAAGTCGCTGGGCACCACCCAGACCTTGTTCGCGTCGCCCTGCGCCATCTGGGGCAGTGTCTGCAGGTACTGGTAGGCCAGCAGCTCCGGTGTGGGCTTACCGGCCTTGATCGCGGCGAACACCTTCTCGATCGCCTTGGCCTGGCCCTGGGCCTGGAGGTAGCGGGCGGCACGGTCACCTTGCGCGCGCAGGATGCGGGACTGGCGCTCGGCCTCCGCCGTCAGGATGGCGGCCTGCTTGGCACCCTCGGCCGCCAGGATCTGGGACTGCTTCTGTCCCTCGGCGGTCTGGATCGCCGCCTGCTTCTGGCCCTCGGCGGTGAGGATCATCGCCCGCTTCTCCCGGTCGGCCTTCATCTGGCGTTCCATGGAGTCCTGGATGGACGCCGGCGGGTCGATCGCCTTGATCTCGACCCGGTTGATCCGGATGCCCCAGCGGTGGGTGGCCTCGTCGAGCTCGCCGCGCAGCGCGGTGTTGATCTGCTCGCGGGAGGTCAGGCTCTGCTCCAGGCTCAGGCCGCCGACCACGTTGCGCAGCGTCGTGGTGGTGACGTTCTGCACTCCGTCGATGAAGTTGGCGACCCCGTAGAGCGCCGCCTTCGGGTCGATGACCTTGTAGTAGACGACCGTGTCGACGTGCACCGTCAGGTTGTCCTGGGTGATCACCGACTGGGGCGGGAACGTGACCACCTGCTCGCGCATGTCGACCCGCTGGCGGACCTTGTCCACGAACGGCACCAGGAACGCCAGGCCCGCCTCCCTGGTGGCCTTGTAGCGCCCGAGCCGCTCCACGATGGCCACCGAGGCCTGCGGGACGATCAGCACGGACCGCAGCACCGCCACGATCACAAAAAGGACGAACACCGCGACGACCAGCAACACCGCTCCACCCAACGCTTCCATCGCCCCTCCTCGGGCTACCACTGCCGCCAACGACCCGCCGGCCTCACGACCCGGCGGGCCTCACAACGCCGAGCCCACCATCGCGGTGACCCCGGACAGCCGGATCACGGTGACCCACTCGCCCGGTTCGAAGACCCGCGCGTGCTCCATGGACCGCGCCGACCACAGCTCGCCGTCGATCTTGATCTGCCCGCTGACCTCGTCGACCCTGCGGACCACCAGCCCGTGGGCTCCCACCGGGGAGTTGTCGGCCGATTCGAGCTCGACGTGGGTGCGGCGCCGCAACGCCGGGCGGGCGCCGGCCAACAGCAGCACCGAGACGACCGCGAACACCACCGCGCTCACCGGCAGGGAGGCCCCCAGCAGCGCCGACGAGCCGGCCGCGGCCAAGGCGCCGCCGCCCAGCATCAGCAGCACGAAGGTGCCGGTGAGCACCTCGGCGCCCAGCATCGCGATTCCGGCGATCAGCCACATCACCGCGGCGCTGATGGCTCGCCGCCTACGCTCGCTGCCGGCTCGGTGGTCACGACTCCATGGTGCCAGAGCTCACACCGCTCGACGTGCGGTTTGGGAAAGGCTTAAGGAGCGCCGGTGGCGAAGTCGATGAGCTCCTCGACCGCCCTCACCAGCGGGGTCTCCAGATCGCCCCAGCCCCGTACCGATCCGAGGACCCGGCGGGCTCCGTCAGCGGGCTCACCCCACCCCAGGGCGGCGCACACGCCGGTCTTCCAGTCGGTGCCCATCGGCACCACCGGCCAGGCCCGGATACCGACCACCGACGGCTTGACCGCCTGCCAGACGTCCACGTAGGGATGGCCGTTGATCAGCACGTGGGGGTTCTTGACCTGGGCGGCCGTGCGGGTCTCCTTGGAGCCGGTGACGAGGTGGTCGACCAGGATCCCGAGCCGGCGGTCGGCGCTGGGGGCGAACTCGGCCACCGCGCCGGCCAGGTCGTCGATGCCGTGAAGGGGCTCCACCACCAGACCCTCCACCCGCAGGTCGTGGCCCCACACCCGCTCCACCAGCTCCGCGTCGTGCAGTCCCTCGACCCAGATCCGGCCACCCCGCGCGGTACGGGCCCGCAGACCCTCCACGCGGACCGACCCGGACGCCGACCGGACCGGGGCCTTCGGCGCCGACGGCGGCCGCACCAGGGTCACCGGCTCACCCTCCAGCAGGAACGCGCCCGGCCGCAGCGGGAACAGCCGCCTGCGCCCCTTCGCGTCCTCCAGCGTCGCGCCGTCCTTGTCGATCCGCACCAGGGCTCCGCAGAACTCGCTCGTGAGGTCCTCGAGCACCATGTCGAGCTCGCCGACGACCGTCCGGGGCTCCGGCCGGCGCCGGGGCCCACCGGCCAGCGGATCCTGATAACTACGGCTGCGAGTGGTCATGGCCGTCGAAAGTATCGGCGTGTCACCCGCACGGACGCGATGCCACGCCGGGAAATCCCGTTTAGCCTGACGCCCGTGCCCTGCGCTTCCGCGACGATGACGGTGTGGCTCTCGGCGTGGCTCGCCGGCGCCGCCGCCCCCGATGACGTGCTCGACGCCCTCGACCCGTGGGCCGAGGCCCACGACGTGGTGGCGGACGACGAGTCGACCGCCCGCATCACCGGGCTGCCCGGCCCGGCCGAGGTGTCCAGCTCGATCACCTTCCTGCTCGGCGCGGTACGCAAGCTCGGTGGCGCCCTGCCCGGCCCCGCCCGGCTCGTGCTCCCGGTGCCCGGTGACCTGCGCGGAATGCCCAGCACCGGAGCGTTCAGCCGGGCCGCGATGGAGGCCGGCGAGGGGGTGCTGTTGGTCGACATCGGTTACGGACTGGTGCCGACCCCGGTGGCCGAGGGGCTGCTGCGCTGGACGGTGTACTCCGTCCTCGAGGTGGTGCCCCCCGAGACCCACCTGCCGCTCGGGGAGACCGAGTACGGCCTGCGCGACCAGGTGCGCCTGTCGGCCTCCACCCTCACCGAGCTCGGAGTGGCCCGCCACCGGCCCGGTGTGCGCCAGGAGATCGAGAACGCGCTGCGGGAGCGGCCGACGTCCCTGTGGCCCGACGGAATGCCCTCGAACACGCTGCGGGTCCTCCAGCACGCCGACGAGGTGGAGGCGATCCTCGCGGCCGCCTCCGTCGACGATCCGGGCGGCGCGCTGACCGCGTCGGCGGCCCGGGCCCGGACCGATGCGCTGCGCCCGCTGGAGACCGCTGTACGGCTCGCTCGCCGTGCCGCGGTCGCCGAGGCCGTCCGGGTGCTGGCCGGGATCGCCGGACGCCACTGAGGGCCGCTCCGTGCCTATCCCGACCCGTGCCTATCCCGACCCGTGCCTATCCCGGCGGTCGTCTCACGGGCAGGCAGCAGTCCGGCGCGCACGGGGTGCCGTTGACCCCGCACCCCGCCGAGGGCACCGAACCGAGCGCGCGGGCCGGCACCCCGTCGATGTGCTCGGCCATCAGCTCGACCACCATCCGCGGAAACCGTTCGTGCGCCCCGGTGGTCGCGGCGCGGGCGAACGCCATCCCCAGCTCGGCGGCCCGCCCCCGCGCCTCGTTGTCCAGGTCCCACACCACCTCGACGTGGTCGCTCACGAAGCCCACCGGACAGACGACCACCGCCGGCACGCCGTCGGAGTGCAGCGTGTCCAGGTGGTCGCACACGTCCGGGGCGAGCCACGGCACCGACGGTGGCCCCGACCTCGACTGCCAGACGACGTCGTAGTCCGTCACGCCCACCGCCTCGGCCACCAGCCGGGAGGCCTCGGCCACCTGACGTGAGTAGCGGTGTCCGCCCTCGGCCGGGGTACCGGCGGCGGCATCGGCCGAGGTCGGTACGGAGTGCGCGGTGAAGACCAGCCGCGCCCGGTCCCCCGCCTCGAGCTCCGCGCGGGCGGCCCGCACCCCGTGGGCGGCGGCCTCGACGAACTCCGGGTGGTCGAAGAAGTGCCGCAGCTTGACCAGCTCCGGAGCCTCGGCCCCGACGGCCTCGCGGGCCCGGGCGATGTCCTCGTGGTACTGCCGGCAGGCCGAGTAACCGCCGTACGCGCTCGTCGCGAACACCAGCGCGCGGCGGACCCCGTCGCGGGCCATCTCGGCGACGGTGTCCTCCACGAAGGGGTGCCAGTTGCGGTTGCCGAAGTACACCGGCAGGTCGGTCAGCTTCCGGACCGCCGCGATCAGCTCCCGGTTGCGGTCGTTGATCGGCGAGCGGCCACCGAAGTGGTCGTAGTGCTCGGCGACCGCCTCCAGCCGCTCACGGGGCACCCCCCGTCCCCGGGTGACGTTCTCCAGGAACGGCATCACCTCGTCCGGGGCCTCCGGCCCGCCGAAGGACAGCACCAGCAGCGCGTCGAACTCGGGAGCGACCTCAGCGGGGCTGTCGGTCACCCGTCACACACCGATCGCGTGGAATCCGCCGTCGGCCCAGACCATCGAGCCGGTGGTCACCGGCAGCCAGTCCGACAGCAGCGCGCAACAGGTCTTGGCGACCGGCTCGGCGGCGGTGACGTCCCAGCCCAGCGGCGCCCGCACGTCCCAGGCGTCCTCGAACGCGGAGAAGCCGGGGATGGACTTGGCGGCCATGGTCTTGACCGGACCGGCGGCCACCAGGTTGACCCGGATGCCGTCCGGGCCGAGGTCGCGCGCGAGGTAACGGCACACCGACTCGAGGGTCGACTTGGCCACGCCCATCCAGTCGTAGGCCGGCCAGGCCTGCCGGTTGTCGAAGTCCATCCCCACCACCGACGCACCGGAGCTCAGCAGGGGCTTGCAGGCGACCGCGAGCGACTTGAACGAGTACGCCGACACCTGGATCGTGGTGGCCACGTCCTCCCACGGGGCGGTGAGGAACGCACCCTCACCGAGGCAGCTCGCCGGGGCGAAGCCGATCGAGTGCAGCACACCGTCGAGGCCGTCGACGTGCTCACCGACGCGCTCGGCGAGGCTGTCGAGCTGGGACTGATCCGACACGTCCAGCTCGATCACCGGTGCCGGTTGCGGCAGCCGCTGCGCGATCCGCTCCACCAGCCGCATCCGGCCGAAACCGGTGAGCACGACCGTGGCGCCCTGCTCCTGGGCCACCCTCGCCACGTGGAACGCCAGGGAGGCGTCGGTGATCACGCCCGTGATCAGGATGCGCTTGCCGTCCAGGATTCCGCTCACGTCCACTCCATCCAGTGCTCATCCGCCCCGAAGCCGATCTGATCGACGACCCTACGGGGCAGCCGGGCGGCCGGCAGGGCAGGTCGGCCCGGGAGACCACCCTCCGGCGGCACGAGCGGGGCATCCAGGGGAGTGAACCTCGGGGTCATCCGATGCAGAACTCATTGCCCTCGGGGTCGGTCATGACGACCCAGGCGGTCCCGTGACCGGCATGACGAGCGACCTCGGTCGCTCCCAGCGCGACCAGGCGCGCCACTTCGGCCTCCGGGTTCGGATCGGCGAGGTCGATGTGCACCCGGCTCTTGGACGTCTTGGGCTCCGGTACGAGGAAGAACAGGATGTGTCGGATGCCACGGGAGTCGGGCGCGCGCAGCCGCACGAAGTCGTCCTGCTCGTCGGTGACCGTGTACCCGGTGACCGCGGCCCAGAAGGCCGCCAGCCTGCGAGGGTCGGCGCAGTCGAATGTGACGTTGTAGACGAACGCCATGGATGCCTTCCAGCCGGTCGGGGACGACGGTGACCTGCGGCCGACCCGTACCTAGTGGCCCATGCCCAGGCCGCCGTCGACCGGGATGACCGCGCCGGTGATGTAGGCGGCGGCGTCGGATGCCAGCCAGGTGACGACCGCGGCGACCTCGTCGGGCTGGGCGAACCGGTTCAGCGGGATGTTGGCCATGATCTCCCCCTGCCGCTTCTCCCCCAGCTTGGCGGTCATGTCGGTCTCGACGAACCCCGGCGCGACCACGTTCGCGGTGATCGAGCGGCTGCCCAGCTCGCGGGCGATCGACCGGGCCAGCCCCACGAGACCCGCCTTGCTGGCGGCGTAGTTGACCTGGCCGGCCGAGCCCAGCAGCCCGACGACCGAGGAGACGAAGATCATCCGCCCGCCGCGGGCCCGGAGCATGCCTCGGGCGGCACGCTTGGACACCCGGTAGGCGCCGCTGAGGTTGGCGTCGACGACCCGGGTGAACTGCTCGTCGCTCATCCGCATGAGCAGGGTGTCGTCGGTGATGCCGGCGTTGCTGACCAGCACCTCGACCGGCCCGTGGGCCTTCTCGACCTCGGTGAAGGCGGCGTCGACGCTGTCGACGTCGGTCACGTCACAGCGCACCCCGAGCAGCCCCTCCGGGGCCCCGGAGCCGCGGTGGGTGACCGCCACCTTGTCGCCCTGCTCGGCGAAGGCACGGGCGATCGCCAGTCCGATACCGCGGTTCCCGCCGGTCACCAGCACGCTGCGGCTCACGACGGGGATCCCGTCGCACGACGCGTTCCCGGGGCTTTCGGCTCGCTGTGCTCAGTCACGGGACGAGGCTATCCAGCCGATGGCGATCCGGCGCGCCGAGGTGCCGCGTCAGAGGTCACGCGAACCGACAGCGGTCGCCGCGGCCGGCGGCGGTCACGGCAGGCGTCGACCGAGGGCGAACGCCGACCCCATCCCCAGGATCGCCAGCAGGGCGCCGCCGATCAGCCAGGGGCGGCTGGTGTCGACCCGGCGGACCTCGTAGCCGATCTGTTCACCCAGGGTCTCGTAGACCTTCTGCAGCTCCTCCTGGCTGGCGGCGGTGAAGAACTGGCCGCCGGTGATCTGGGCGATCCGCCGCAGCGAGTCGTCGTCCACCGGCACCGGCACCGCCCGGCCCTGCAGGATGATCCGGCCGAGCAGGGTGCCGAACGAGATCGTGGAGATCGGGATCTTGGCGTCGGAGGCCTTGTGGGCGGCGGTGAACGAACCGCGCGGTTCGTTCTCACCGTCGGGCCCCGGCAAGGTCTGCTTGCCGTCACTCATCAGCACGATCCGGGCCGGAGGCGGGCCCTCCGCTCCTCCCGAGAGGCCCTGCGAGAAGCTGTCGATGGACTGCAGCGCGGCGAAGATCGCCTCGCCGGTGGCCGTGGACTCCGAGAGCTTCATACCGTCGATGGCCCGTTTGACCGGTTCCCGGTCGACCGTCGGTGACACCAGCACCGCAGCGGTCCCGGCGAACGAGATCAGACCCAGGTTGATGCCGGGGGTGAGCCGGTCGGCGAAGCTCTTCGCCGCCACCTGCGCGGCCTCCAGCCGGGTGGGCGCCACGTCGGTGGCCTCCATCGACAGCGAGACGTCGATCACCAGGATCACCGTGGCCCGGTTGCGAGGGACCTTCGCCTCGGCGGTCGGACCGGCCAGCGCCACCGTGAGCAGCACCAGCGACACCAGTACGAGCGCGGTCGGGGCGTGCCGCTGCCAACCGGGGCGTCTCGGGGCCACCCTGTCGAGCAGCTCCAGGTTCGTGAACCGCATGGTGTCGCGCTGGCGGCGTTTCAGCGTCTGCAGGTAGGCGAACACCAGCCCACCGACGACCAGCAGCAACAACAGCCACCAAGGCTGCGTGAAGGACACTAGAACACCCCCGGTCGCCCGCCCGAGCTGACCGGCATCGGGGAGGACGGGTCGGACCATTGACGTTTGCGGGCCACCGCGAACCGGACCACGTCGGCGATCCAGTCCCGGTCGGTGCGCAGGACCAGGTGCGCCGCCCCGCACCTGCGGAACGTCGCGGCCACCTGCTCACGGTGCTCGGCGGCCGCGGCGGCGAACTCACGCCGCAGCAGCGGGGTCGTGTCGACCTCACGCTGCAGGCCGGTCTCGGGGTCGGCGAGCACGACGGTGCCCACGTCGGGAAGCTCGAGGTCGCGGGGATCGAGCACCTCCACGGCCAGCAGGTCGTGGCGGGCGGACAGCGCCCGCAGCGGGCGTTCCCAGCTCAGGTCGCCGAGGAAGTCGGAGATCACGACCGCGAGGCCCCGCCGGCGGGGCGGGCGGCGCAGCTGCTCCACCGCGGCGGCCAGATCGCCCCGGACCCCCTCCGGGGCCCGAGGTGTCTGCGCGACCTTGCGGATCAGCCCCCGCGCGTTCTGCAGGCCGCCGCGAGCGGGGATGCGGACAGTGCGCTCACCGGTGGCCACCAGTGCGCCCACCCGGTTGCCACCGCCCTGGGTCAGGTGCACGACGGCCGCGACGGCGGCCACCGCCAGGTCGCGCTTCTCGCACGAGGCGGTACCGAAGTCCAGGCTGGCCGACAGGTCGACGACCATCCACGTCTCCAGCTCGCGGTCCGCCACCGTCTGGCGGATGTGCGGCTCGGTGGTCCGTGCGGTGACCGCCCAGTCCATCCGGCGCACGTCGTCACCGGGCTGGTAGGGACGGGCGTCGCCGGGTTCGCTGCCCGGACCCGGGACCAGGCCGAGGTGGTTGCCCTGCAGCAGCCCGTCCAGCCGACGGCGCACGGTGAGCTCCAGGGTGCGCAGCGCCGCCTCCAGCCGGCCGTCGCTGACGCTCGGCGGAGCGGGGTAGGACGGAGCCGGTTCCTCGGCTCTCATGACGTACCGGCTCTCATGCAGAGGCGTACTGCGGACGTGAGCTGACCTGCGGCAACGGCACGGTCTGCAGGACCCGGGAGAGGATGTGGTCCACGGGGACCGCGTCGGCGACCGCGTCGTAGGAGAGCACCAGGCGGTGGCGCAGCACGTCGGGTGCCACATCCATCACGTCCTGAGGCAGCACGTAGTCGCGCCCCCGGACCAGGGCGAGCGCCCGCGCGGCGGCGACGATGCCGAGGCTGGCGCGGGGGGACGCTCCGTAGGAGACCCAGTTGGCGACGTCGGCGAGCCCGTGCTCGGTCGGGGTGCGGGTGGCCACGACGAGGCGCACCACGTAGTCGACCAGGGCGTGGTGGACGAAGACGCGGGAGGCCACGCCCTGCAGCCGGACCAGCTCGACGGGGGTGAGCACCTGCTCCGGGGTGGGGGCCTCGACACCCATCCGGTAGATGATCTCCCGCTCCTCCTCGACGTTGGGGTACTCGATGATCAGTTTGAACAGGAACCGGTCGCGCTGGGCCTCCGGCAGCGGGTAGACGCCCTCGTTCTCGATCGGGTTCTGGGTGGCCAGGACCAGGAACGGGTTCGGCATCGGGAAGGTCTTGCCGCCGATGGAGAGGTGCCGCTCGGCCATCACCTCGAGCATCGCGGACTGCACCTTGGCGGGCGCACGGTTGATCTCGTCGGCGAGCACGAAGTTGGCCACGACCGGGCCGAGCTCGACGTCGAACTCCTCACGGCCCTGGCGGTAGATGCGGGTACCGAGGATGTCGGCGGGCACCAGGTCGGGGGTGAACTGCAGCCGGGAGAAGCTACCGCCGACCACCTTGGCCACCGTCTCCACCGCGAGGGTCTTGGCCACGCCGGGCACACCCTCCAGGAGCAGGTGGCCCTTCGCCAGCAGCCCGACCAGCATCCGCTCGACCAGCCGGTCCTGCCCGACGATGATGCGCTTGACCTCGAACACGGTGCGTTCGAGCAGCTCACCCTCCTTCGCCGGGCTGGGTGGGCCCGCAGCCGCGGACGTGTCCGTGGTCTTCGCCGCCGTCGTGCTGATCGATCCGGCCGCGTCGGCCTGCTCCGCGTTGGTCACCGCGCACTCCCCTCCACCGGAGAATCCACCCCGGTCTACCGGTGCAGCGAACCGGTTGACCGGTATGGCCTCCGTGAAGCCTCACCCGCACGGCGACCGGTGCCCGGGGGAATCCCGTCGAGGCGGGTCAGAACATCCTGGTGGCGTAGGGCATCAGGCCGTCGCCGTAGCGCACCGGTGTGATTCTGATCTTCGCGCCGGAGTAGGGCGCCTCCACCATCTGACCGCCGCCGATGTAGAGGGCGACGTGGTGGATGCGCCCGTTGTCGGCCCAGAAGAGCATGTCGCCGGCCTGGATCTGCGAGATCGGGACCTTGCGGCCCTGGTTGTACTGGTATCCGCTGTAGTGCGGTAGCGGGATCCCCGCCGCACCGAAGGCGTAGATCATCAGGCCCGAGCAGTCGAACCCGATCTTTCGGTAGTCCCCGTGCTGGTCGCCACCGTTGCCCCCGTCGCGCACACCCTTCGTCGGCCCGTCGTCGTTGCCGCCGCCCCAGGCGTAGGGCTTGCCGATCTGGGACAGCGCCCGGTCGATCACCTGCGCCACGGTGCCCGTCGCCCCGGTGGCCCCCGCGGTGCGGGCGGACCCGCGCGCGGCCAGCCTCGCGGCGGCCGCCTTGGCCTCGGCTGCCGCCGCCGCGGCCTGCTGGGCCTGGAAGGCCAGGTAGCGCTGCCGTTGCGCGCGCAGCCCGGCGTCCCTGGCGGTGAGCTGGTCCAGCTGGCGTTCCAGCGACACCCGAACCGACTCGACCTTCGCCAGCTCCGCCTGCCCGGCCTGCACGGCGGCCTGGGCCGAGGCGACCGCGCTGTCGGCGGTGCGCTTGGAGGCGACGGCCGCCAGCTCGGTGGCCCGGGCCTGCTCCTCGGCCGCTCGGGCCAGGGAGTCGGCGTTGACCTTCGCCACCCTCGCCCGCTGCAGCGAGTCCAGCGCGGCCCGCTGGTCGACGGCCAGCGCCTCGGTCAGCTCGGCCCGCCGGACCAGGTCGTCGGGGTCGGTGGCCTCGATCAGCAGGCCGAGCGACCCGGCGTCCACCCCCTGCAGGTAGGCCGCCGTGATGAACTGATCCAGCTTCTGGTGGGCCTGCTCGATGGCCGCGGACGCGGCCACGGTGTCCGACCGGGTGGCTGCGACCTTGCGCTCCGCGGCGTCGGCGGCCACCTGGGCGTCCTGCTGGTCGGCCAGGGCTTGGTTGGCGTCCTCCTGGCGCGCCGACAGCTTCATGCCCAGCCGGTCGGCCTCGTCCTGCACCTGCGTCAGCTGGCTGGACAGACGCCCCACCTCCACCGCCTTCGCGGCGATGTCCTGCTTGCTCTGCCCGAGCTGCTGGTCGCTGGGGTTCACGGGCGCCCCGGACGACGGCTGCCCGGGCTGCCCGGACGACGGCGGGGTGGGAGCCGGCGGCGTGGGTGGCGGAGGAGCCGGTGCGGCCGGTGCGGCGGGCGCCGAGGGCGGCGGAGCCGCCGGGTCGGCGAACGCCACACCGGACCCGGCGATCAGGGTGGCGACCACCATCGCGGACACGAGGGCGAGGCGCTGGGCCTGCCCCGGGACCGAGCGCACCACCAAGCCCTCCACACGTCCGTGAACCTAAGACGCGGGGACTTTCTCACTGATTGCACCGGAATCCGGTCACCTACACCACGTGTCGCCCGAAAAGCACCCAGAGTGACGACCTTCGTCACGCACGGGCGTTACTTTCCGTTGCCGGCGGCAGCGCTCGGCAATCCTCCGGGATCAGCCGACCTGACGCTCCTGACCGGCCCAGTAGGGCTGCCGGAGCTTGAACTTCTGGATCTTCCCGGTGGCGGTGCGCGGGATCTCCTCGCGGAACTCCACCGATGTCGGCGCCTTGTAGCCGGCCAGCCGCTGCTTGCAGTGGGCGATCACATCGGCCTCGGTGACCTCCGCCCCCTCCACCGGGACCACCAACGCCTTGATCGTCTCGCCCCACTTCTCGCTGGGCACCCCGATGACCGCGACCTCGGCCACGCCGGGGTGGCTGAAGATGGTGTCCTCGACCTCGATCGACGACACGTTCTCGCCGCCGGTGATGATCACGTCCTTCTTGCGGTCCAGGATCGTCAGATGGCCGTCCTCGTCGAGCGAGCCACCGTCGCCGGTGTGGAACCAGCCGTCCTCCAGCGCCTCACCGGTGGCGTCGGGGTTCTCCCAGTAGCCCTCCATCACCACGTTGGAGCGGGCCAGCACCTCGCCGGTCTCGGAGATGCTCAGCTGCGCACCCAGTGCCGGTCCGCCGGCGCGGCTCAGCTTGCGGGCGCGCTCCTCGGCCGGCAGATCGTCGTCACCGGGGCGGGTGCGGTTGAACGTCAGCAGCGGCGAGGTCTCGGTCAGGCCGTAGATCTGCAGGAACTCCCAGCCGAGCTCCTCGTCGATGCGCTGGATCGTGCGGCTGGGCGGCGGTGCGCCGGCGCACACCACCCGGACGGTGCCCCGCCCGGGGTTCTCACCGCTCCAGTTCTTCGCGGCGTCGAGCACCGAGGCGACGACCGCCGGTGCGGCGCACATGATCGTGACTCCGTGTTCGTCGATCCGGCGCAGGATCTCGGCGCCGTCGATCTTGCGGATCACCACCTGCTTCGCGCCCAGCCCGGCCATCGTGAAGGGCATGCCCCAGCCGTTGCAGTGGAACATCGGCAGGGTGTGCAGGTAGACGTCGCGCTCCCACACCCGGGTGTGCAGGCCGAAGGTCACCGCGTTGATCCAGATGTTGCGGTGGGTGAGCTGTACGCCCTTCGGGCTGGCCGTCGTCCCGGAGGTGTAGTTGATCGTCGCGGTGGCGTTCTCGTCCGGCGCGGACCACGGTCGGGGCTCGGTGTCGAAGCGCATCAACTCCTCGGTCTGCTCGCCCAGGACGAACCGGTGCGCGGCACTGACGTCGGCCAGCTCGGCATCCAGCTCGGGGTCGACCAGCAGGACGGAGGCGCCGCAGTGCTTGGCGATGAAGCGCACCTCGTCGGGCCGCAGCCGGAAGTTGATCGGCACGCAGATCCGGCCGCTCGCCGGCACCGCGTGCAGCAGCTCCATGAGGCGCGCGGAGTTGTGGCTGACCACCGCCACCCGCTCGCCCTCACCGACGCCGAGCGCATCCAGCCCGGCCTGCCAGGCCCGGACCCGCCGGGCGAGTTCGCGATAGCTGGTCGTCGGTACCACCGCGGCCGGCTGGTCCGGCTCGTCGACCACGGCGGTGGCCTCCGGGAAGACGGTCTCGGCCCGCGCGACGAAATCGGCGACGGTCAGCGGCACCTGCATGTCGGCCACACCTTTCGATTCCTGAGAGTCGAAGGCGAGCTTAGTACCGGTTCAGCCGGTAGCGACAAGATCCGGCAGAACCTCTGACAACGGTTCCCTCAGCACCGCCCAGGCCAGCCGGTCGTACGGTGTCGGCTCGGCGTTGACGATCACCACGTCGGCGCCCGCCTGGGCGGCGAGACCGACGAGCCCGGCCGCGGGGTGCACGGTCAGGGAGCTGCCCACGGCCAGCAGGACATCGGCGGTCTCAGCCGCGTGGCGGGCCCGCTCCAGCACGGTCACCTCGAGGGCCTGCCCGAAGGAGATGGTGGCCGACTTCAGGATGCCGCCGCACTCGAGACACGGCGGGTCCTGCTCGCCGGCCCGTACCCGCTCCAGCGCGTCGGCCATCCGCCCCCGGGCGTCGCAGCCCAGACATTCGGTGCCGTAGACGGTGCCGTGCAGCTCGATGACCAGGGCGGGGTCCGAGCCGGCCCGCTGGTGCAGCTCGTCGATGTTCTGGGTGAGCAGTGCGTTGAGCCTGCCGGACCGCTCGAGCTCGACCAGCGCGCGGTGTCCGGCGTTCGGCCGGGCGGTCCAGGCCGGGTTCTCCAGGCGTCGGCGCCAGGACTCCAGCCGAACCTCGGGATCGTCGCGGTAGTGGCTGAGGGTGGCCAGCCGCTGCGCCTGGGGGTCGAGGGTCCAGGTCCCCTTGGGCCCGCGGAAGTCCGGAATACCGGAGTCGGTGGAGATCCCCGCCCCGGACAGCACGGTGACACTCCGCGCGGCGGCCAGCCGCGCGGCGACGGCGGCGGTGTCACGCTCCATCCCGCCACCCTGGCACGGCGGGGCCCGGATCGCCCGTCCTGCGCGACCCCGGCCCCGCCGGTCAGCGTCCTGCTCCCCCGCACCCTGCCGATTCCCGGCCCGGCCGCCTCAGGCGGTGGGGGGCGGCGGCTCCGCCGCTCCGGTCATGATCGCCACGGCCTCCGACATGGTGTGGGACTGCGGTGTGATCACCGTGGCCCGACGGCCGAGGCGCTGGATGTGGATCCGGTCGGCCACCTCGAACACGTGCGGCATGTTGTGGCTGATCAGGATGACCGGCAAGCCCCGGTCACGGACGTCCCGGATGAGCTGCAGCACCCGGTTGCCCTCCTTGACCCCCAGCGCGGCGGTCGGCTCGTCGAGGATGACCACCTTGCTGCCGAAGGCGGCCGAGCGGGCCACCGCCACGGCCTGCCGCTGCCCGCCCGACAGGCTCTCCACAGCCTGTCCGATGTTCTGCAGGGTCGCCACGCCCAGCTCGTTCATGTGCCGGGCGGCCTCGGAACGCATGTGCTTCTTGTCCAGCATCCGCAGCGCCGAGCCCAGGAAACCCTTCTTGCGCTCCTCCCGGCCCAGGAAGAGGTTGTCGGCGATGTCCAGCCCGGGCGCGACCGCCAATGACTGGTAGACCGTCTCGATCCCGGCCCGGCGGGCGTCCATCGGGTTGCGGAAGTGGACCGGTTTGCCGTCCAGCAGGATCTCGCCGCTGTCCGGGATGATCGCCCCGCACAACGCCTTGATCAGGCTGGTCTTGCCGGCGCCGTTGTCCCCGATCACCGCGAGGATCTCGCCGGGGTAGAGCTCCAGGTCGCCCTGGGCGATCGCGGTCACCGGTCCGTAGCGCTTGACCAGGCCCTTCGCCTGCAGGACGGGTTGGCGTACCGCCGTCTTCGGGCGGTCGGTGTCCGTCGACGCGGTCGTCATCGCTTCACCTTCCTGATCCACTGGTCGATGGACACCGCGATGAGCACCAGCAGCCCGATCGCGAACCCCTGCCACACCACGTCCACCCCGCCGAGCTGCAGCCCGTTGCGGAACACCCCCACGATCAACGCCCCGACCAGCGTCCCCAGGACCAGACCCCGGCCACCGAAGAGGCTGGTGCCCCCGAGCACAACGGCGGTGATGGAGTCCAGGTTGTAGTCCACCCCGACGTTGGGGCTGGCCGAAGCCAGCCGGCCCATCAGGATCCAGGCGCCGATCGCGTAGATCAGGCCGGCGACCAGGTAGACCGAGAGCAGTACGCGGTCGGTGCGGATACCGGCCAGGCGCGCGGCCTCGACGTCGTCCCCGGTGGCGTAGACGTGCTTGCCCCACGCGGTGTTGCTCAGTGCGTAGTAGAAGACGCCGAACAGCGCCAGCATGATGACCGAGCCGAAGGTCAGCCGGAACCCGGCCAGGTTGAACGTGTTCCCGGTCCAGGTCATCAGGGGCGGCATGTCGCTGCCCCGGATGGTCTCGCTGCGCGACACCACCGAGTTCAGCGAGAAGAAGATGCTCAGCGTCCCGAGGGTGACGATGAACGGCGGCAGCTTCATCCGGGTCACCAGTACCCCGTTCAGCGCTCCCATCGCGGTGCCCAGCACCAGGCCGATGAGCAGTGCGAGCACCCCGGGAACGCCCATCTTGGCGCTGAACGTCGCCATCAGGATCGAGGAGAACACCGCGATCGCGCCGACGGACAGGTCGATGCCCGCCGTCAGGATGATCAGGGTCTGGCCCAACGCCAGGGTGGCGATCACCGTGACCTGGGCGAGGACCAGCCCCAGGTTCGGAGCCGACAGAAATCGGCCGCTGACCAGTGCGAACGCCACGATGGCCAGGACCAGGACCGCGACCGGCCCGAGGATCGGGTTGGCGTGCAGGACCCGCTGGACGCGTTCGAGCGGGGTCGCCGCCGCCCGCTCTTCGAAGTCCCCCGCGGGCGGGGTGGGCGGGTTGGTGAGGTCTGTCGTAGTGGTCATGTCGCTCAGCCCCAGCAGTTGGAGGAGCCGAAGCCGGTGTCCTTGGACTCGACGCCGGGCTGGGGCTGGTCGGTGATGAGGGTGACACCGGTGTCGGTGAACGTCTTGCCGGCGGTGGGCTGGGGCTTGGCGCCGTTCTTGGCGAACGCGGCGATCGCGTCGACACCCTGCTGGGCCATCTTCAGCGGGTACTGCTGGGAGGTGGCGCCGATCTGGCCGCTCTTGACCGCGCTCACCCCGGGGCACCCGCCGTCGACCGAGACGATCGTGACGTCCTTGTCCCGCCCCGCCGCCTTGAGCGCCTGGTACGCGCCGGCCGCCGCGGGCTCGTTGATCGTGTAGACCAGCGTGACCCCCGGTTCCTTCTGCAACAGGGTCTCCATGGCCGTGCGGCCCCCGGACTCCGCACCGTCGGTGACCGCGTGCCCGACGATCCGGGGGTCGGACTCGTCACCGATCCTCGCCTTGTCGGCTACGTCGATCCCGAACCCGGAGAGGAACCCCTGGTCACGCTGCACGTCGACGGACACCTGCTCAGGGCTGAGGTCCAGCATGGCGATCTTTGCCTGGGCGCCCGCCGCCCCGAGCTTGGCCTTGGCCCACTGACCGATCAGGATCCCGGCCTGGAAGTTGTCGGTGGCGAAGGTGGCGTCGGCGGCGGACGGCGGGTCGGTCTGGGTGTCCAGTGCGATCACCAGCAGCCCGGCCTGCCGGGCCCGGTCCAGCGTCGGCACGATCGCCTTGGAGTCGTTCGGGGTGATCAGGAAGCCCTTGGCACCCGCCGAGATCAGGTTCTCGACCGCCTGGACCTGGGCTTCGTTGTCACCGTCCTTCTTGCCCGCGAAGGTCTGCAGGGTCACGCCCTGGTCGTCGGCGGCCTTCTGGGCGCCCTCCTTCATCTTGACGAAGAACGGGTTGGTGTCGGTCTTGGTGATGAGTCCGACGATCGGTTTGTCCCCCGCTCCGGGCTGGCCGCCGCAGGCGACGAGCGCGAACGTGGCGAGCGTCCCGGCTGCGAGAGCCGCGGCGACCCTCCGGGCGTTCCGTACCTGAGTCATGAACTGAACCCTTCGTCCTCGTTGACGTCGGCCGTCGGCTGCGGCCCCTGGCGCCGGTCCTGCTCGGCGGGTTCGCCGACACAGGCTCGGGGTGGACAACGTTGTCAGCACAGATTGGCCCTCCTGAGATCCGTGCACAACCGGCAAATGGGGGATACGCATGACGACTCGCCGGACGGCTGCGAAGGACTTGGCTTGACAACGATGTCGAGGCGGTCGAGCATCCATGTGAACCACCTCGAGACGACCACCGGGGCCCGACGTGCCCAGGCCCGACCCACCTGAAGGGACGCCATGACCGACGCGCCGGACCGCATCGCCGAGCGGCGCCCGACGATGCGCGATGTCGCGGCCCGTGCGGAGGTCAGCTTCAAGACGGTGTCACGGGTCGTCAACGGCGAAGGCGGGGTGTCGCCCGCGCTGGCCGAGCGGGTGCGCCGCGCGGTGGAGGAGCTGGAGTTCCGTCCCAACGCGGGAGCCCGGAC
>Ga0310811_10003774_pt1 | contig 19104 bp, 19 predicted proteins | sample YCmetagenome_FD_207642 | JGI IMG/M metagenome (GOLD analysis project Ga0310811, IMG submission 207642) | Soil microbial communities from experimental microcosm in Duke University, North Carolina, United States - YC | ecosystem: Engineered > Artificial ecosystem > Soil microcosm > Unclassified ...
CCCGGCAATTCGAGAATGAAGCCAATCCCGATATTCATTCACGCACGACGGCGCGCGAGATACTTGAAGACTTCTCCGGCGAGCGGCTGGATTATTGGGTGACGGGCTACGGCACCGGCGGAACGCTAAAGGGCGTTGCGCGGGTGCTCGCCAAGGAGCGCCCGGAAACCAAGATCGTGGTTTGCGAACCGGAAGACGCGCAGTTGCTGGCCAGCGGCACCGCGCAGTCGCGGAATCCGGACGGTACCCCGGCGGCACCGCATCCGACCTTCAAGCCGCATCCGATGCAGGGCTGGACGCCGGATTTCATCCCCAAGATCACCGACGATGCCGTCGCCATGAAGGTGATCGACCGCGTCCTGCCGATCTCCGGACCCGACGCCATCCGCTGCAGCAAGGAGCTCGCCACCAAGGAAGGCATCTTTGTCGGCATTACCTCGGGCGCGACCCTTGCCGGCGCGCTCAAGGTTGCGGCCGGAGCAGAAAAAGGTGCCAACATTCTCTGCATGCTTCCCGACACCGGCGAGCGCTATCTGAGCACACCGCTGTTCGCCGATGTGGCCGCGGACATGAACGAAGCCGAGCTTGAAATTTCGCGCTCGACCCCTGGCTCGCAGCTCAAGGCTTCTTGAGGGAAATGAGCCGGGAATATTGGGCGAGGTGAGGACGCTTCGTAATTGACCAGATCAGGGCGGCCCGTTTACAGGGGCCGCCCTGTTCGTTTCTACTTTCGCCTCGCTCGAAGCGTTGATTGCCGCTTTGGCGTCGCCCGTTCCCGCTTGACCGCAACCCGGTGTGCCGCGGCGAGAGCGGCGCGTGCCCATGCGATGAGCTCATCGGGTTCGTCGAACAGCCGCTCCGGCACACGCCAGAAGGAAAGATCGATCATCGCGCCGCCCTTCGCATAGTTGAGTGGTGGAGAGGACTCGGCCTCCTTGAATATCTCTCGATTGTGATCATCGACGCGGAAATAGAGCGTGTTGTCCGTCACCATCGCGAACATCACGCCGTCGCAGAACACGCCTGTCTTGCCGAACATGCGCCGCAGCGAGACGTGGCCGAGCGGCGCGAGCTGCTCGCGCAGGAATTCGGCATAGGTCTCGCTGGCCACCATGCTCCGTCCTTTTTTGCGCCGCGTATCCTAGCGCGGGATGAGACAAGGTTGGTGGCCGCATGAGATCGGCCCCCATGACATACTATATCTTGCGGTTTCGAGGTGGTATGAGGCACAATCCCTACTGTGCATGGGGTTGTTTTCGCAATTTTGAGTCATGGCTCGGCGATACAACACGTCCCTAGCTCAACACTCCCACGATCGCGCCCATCAGGCACGTGGTCAGCGTGCCCGACACGATCGACTTCAGGCCCAGCGCATTGATCTCGTCGCGGCGGCTGGGCGCCATGGTGCCGAGGCCGCCGATCATGATGCCGAGGCTGGCGAAATTGGCAAAGCCGCACATCGCATACAGCATGATCAGCCGGGAGCGGGAATCGAGCGCGTCGGTGCCGAGCTTCGACAAATCGACATAGGCGATCAGCTCGTTGAGCACGGTCTTGGTGCCCATCAGGCTTCCCGCCGTGATCGCCTGTGGCCAGGGCAGGCCCATCAGCCAGCACACCGGCGCCATCAGATAGCCGAGCAGCCGCTGCAGCGAGATATTGGCGCCGCCGACATCGGGCAGCAGCCCGAGGATGGCGTTGGCGAGATAGACCAATGCGACCAGCACCAGCAGCATGGCGACGATGTTGAGCAGCAGTTCGAGGCCGGACGCCGTGCCCTTGACGATGGCGTCCATGGTGCTGGAGACCTCCATCTCGGGGTCCGCCAGCATTCCGCCGGTGCGTTTGTCAGAGGTTTCCGGCACCATGATCAGGCTGACCAGGATCGCGGCAGGTGCGCCGAGCACGGAAGCGATGACAAAATGCGCCGCCGCGTCCGGGATCAGCGGCGCCAGCAGCGTGGCGTAAAGTACCAGCACGGTGCCGGCGATCCCTGCCATGCCGCCGGTCATGACCAAAAAGAGCTCACTGCGCGACAGTTGCGCCAGATAGGGACGGATGAACAAGGGGGCCTCGACCATGCCGAGGAAGATGTTGGCGGCGGTGGAGAGCCCGACCGCGCCGCCGACGCCGAGCGTGCGTTCCAGCAGCCACGCCATGCCGCGCACGACCGGCGGCAGCACCCGCCAGTAGAACAGCAGCGTGGTCAGCACGCTCATCACGAGGATGATCGGCAGCGCCTGAAACGCCAGGATGAAGTCCGCACCGGGCGCCTTGAGATCGAAGGGCAGGGCGCCGCCGCCGAGATAGCCGAACACGAAGGAGGTGCCGGCGCGGGAGGCGGCCGAAATGGTGGTGACGGCGTCGTTGATGGCGCCGAATGCGCGGGCCACCGGCGGCAGCTTGATCAGCACCAGCGCGGTGACAAGGGTGACCGCAAGCCCGGTCGCCATTTGCCGCCACGACACCGCCCGGCGGTTTTCGCCAAGCGCCCACGCGATCCCCAGCAACGCCAGCACGCCGAACGCCGATTGCAGTTGCAGCATGATTCCAAGGCCCCCTTGGGCGATTATGACAGCGGCGGACTTGCAAGCGCAATGCCGGGCAGCCTTTCCGCAGCGAGCATTGACAAGGCGGCCGGGGTCGGCCACGGCGTAACCAACAATGATCGCAGCGGAGCGGGCAACGGCTCGCGCGTGCAAAAGCAGGAAACTTGCCTTTGCCATGTCTACCCTGATGCCGGCCGGCGCCGGCGCACTGCTCAAGCATGGACCGTTTCTGCGCTTTCTGCTGACGCGCAGCTTCTCGCGGTTCTCGAGCCAGGTCGCGGCGGTTGCTATCGGCTGGCAGGTCTATGATCTGACCGGCAGCGCGTTCGATCTCGGCATGGTCGGGCTGGTGCAGTTTTTGCCGACGGCGCTCCTGGTGTTCGTCGCGGGCCACGCTTCCGACCGGTACGAGCGCAAGCGGGTTCTGCAAATCTGTCAGATCGTCCAGGCCCTGACCGCGCTATATCTCGCCTGGGGCGCCTATACGGGCACGCTCACCGTGGTGCAGATCTTCATCGCGACCGCCGTGCTTGGAACGGCCACCGCGTTCGAGGGCCCGGCGGTGGCGGCGCTGCTGCCGCTGATCGTGCCGCATGGCACGCTGCAGCGCGCGACGGCATTGTCCAGCGGCTCGGCGCAAATCGCCACCATCACCGGTCCTGCGCTGGGCGGCCTGGCCTATGCCATCGCGCCTAATCTGCCTTACGGAATCATGGCGGCGTTCTGGCTGATGGGCGCGGCGCTGAGCGGGGCCATCCGCCTCTCGCAGGCGGCCGCAGTCAGGGATTCCGCAACGCCGGCCGACCTGTTTGCCGGCGTGAGATTTGTCCGCAACAATCCCGCCATCCTCGGCACCATCTCGCTCGACCTGTTCGCCGTGCTGCTCGGCGGCGCCACGGCGCTGCTGCCGATCTATGCGCGCGACATTCTGCAGACCGGCCCGCTCGGCCTCGGCATCCTGCGCGCGGCGCCGGCGGTCGGCGCGCTGATGATGACGGCCTTCCTCGCGCGGCATCCCATCAACCGTCGGGTGGGAATGCGGATGTTCCAGGCCGTGATCGTGTTCGGCGTTGCGACGGTCGTGTTTGCGCTGTCGCACTGGATGTGGCTGTCGGTGCTGGCGCTGGCGGTACTTGGCGCCGCCGACATCATCAGCGTGGTGATCCGCTTTTCGCTGGTGCAACTGTCGACGCCCGACGAAATGCGCGGCCGGGTGGGGGCGGTGAACTTCCTGTTCATCAACGCCTCAAACCAGCTCGGCCAGTTCGAGAGCGGCGTCACCGCCGCCTTGTTCGGCGCGATGCCGGCCGCCGTGCTCGGCGGCATCGGCACGATCGCGATCGCGCTGTTGTGGATGAAGCTGTTTCCGACGCTGCGCGACGTGGAGAAGCTGGAGTAGGGGCGGTTCGGTATCGTGTCCCGGGCGCGATGCAGCGCGCAGCGGTGCGTCGCAGAACCGGGACCTATTGGATGCAACGGGCTGAGCGTAGGCCCCGGCTCAGCAGCGCACCGCGCCGCAAGGGCGGCGCGCTGCGCTGCGTCCGGGGCACGAGAGAATTCAGCCCCGTCCGACGAACGGCATCTTGCTGGCCATGACCGTCAGGAACAGCACGTTGGCGTCGAGCGGCAGGCTCGCCATGTAGGCCACCGCATCGCCGACGGCTTTCGCGTCCATGCGCGGCTCCTGCTTCATCGTGCCGTCGGGCTGCATCACGCCGGGACCGTTGACCATGCGGTCGGTCATGGGCGTTGCGGCATTGCCGATGTCGATCTGGCCGACCGCGATGTCGTACATGCGGCCGTCGAGGTTGGAGGCCTTGGTCAGGCCGGTGATGCCGTGCTTGGTGGAGGTGTAGGGCGAGGAAAACGGCCGCGGCGCATGCGCCGAGATCGAGCCGTTGTTGATGATGCGGCCGCCGCGCGGGTTCTGGTCCTTCATGATCCGGAAGGCGTGCTGGGTACACAGGAACGGGCCGGTGAGGTTGGTATTCACCACGCTCTGCCACTGCTCAAGGGTGAGATCCTCGAAATTCACCGGCGGCGCGCCCATGCCGGCATTGTTGAACAGCACGTCGAGCCGGCCGTAGGTGTCCTTTACCTTGGCGAACAGGGCCGCGATCGACGCAGGGCTGGTCATGTCCGCGGACACGCACAGGCTCTTGCCGATATTGTCGCCGAGCTTCTTGGTCTCCTCCAGCATCTCCATGCGCCGCCCGGCGAGCACCACGGTGAAGCCTGCATTCATCAGCGCCAGCGATGCCGCGCGTCCGACGCCGGTGCCCGCACCGGTGACGATCGCTATTCTGTTTGCTGCGTCGGCCATTGTTTCCTCGCCTTCAGTTTTTTGTTTCTGTTTCGGATTTGTAGGGTGGTCTTGGAATATTCTGGTGCGCCGCGCGCAGCGCCGCGGACCAGCGCGAACGCAGATCGTGGAAATAGGGCTCGCCGGCCTCGATGCGGTGATTGAGATCCGCCTCGCAGGCATCCGCCCGCACCACCAGCACGTCGATCGGCAGGCCGACGCCGAGGTTGGAGCGCATCGTCGAATCCATCGAGATCAGGCTGGTCTTCAACGCCTCGTACAGTTCGACGTCGTAATGCATGGCGCGGTCGAGCACCGGCTTGCCGTATTTATGCTCGCCGATCTGCAAGTAGGGCGTGTCGGTGGTGCATTCGATGAAATTGCCGGCGGTGTAGACCATGAACAGCCGCATCCGCGAGCCCTTGATCTGGCCGCCGAACAGGAACGAGACGTCGAAGGAGACATCTTCCGACCGCAGCGCGGCGCCTTCGGTGGCGTGCACGCTGCGGATGGCGCGGCCGATGCGCTGGGCGGCCTGGAACATGGTCGGCGCGTTCATCAGCGTTTCGGGCTCGCCGGTGTGAGGATCGTCGAGCCCCTCGGTCAGGGTCGAGAGCACCGACTGGCTGATCGCCAGATTGCCGGCACTGGCGATCGCCATGATGCGATCGCCCGGCTTTGAGAAAATGTGGAGCTTGCGAAAGGTCGAGACGTTGTCGAGGCCGGCATTGGTGCGGGTGTCCGCGATCATCACCAGACCGTCCCGTACCAGTACGCCGCAACAATAGGTCATTCCCTGTCCCCAAAACCGTCCGAATTACCGGCGGGCAACTAGTAGCGAATTTCGCACCGCCATCCAACCCCAATTCCCGTGGTGCGGCATGCGTTTGGCGGGTAAAAAGACGCCGGTGAAATCCGGGACGGGGGAAAGCATGCGCAGAGCGGGCGTCACGGGCGGCTTGATGGCAGCCGCTTTTCTCTTGAATACGACCGCCGTTTTGGCCGGCCCCTGGGAAGACGGCATGGCGGCCTATAATCGCGGCGACTATGTGCCGGCGATCCGGCTGTTCCGGCCGCTGGCCGAAGCGGGCAACCCGAAGGCGCAAAGCGTGATCGGGGCGATGTATCGCAAGGGGGAGGGCGTGGCGAAGAGTTCGGCGCGCGCCTTCATGTGGTTCAGCCTTGCCGCGAGGCGCGGCGATGCCAGGGCAAAAGCGGAATTGCAGGAAGTGTCGCGGGATATGACGCCAACCGAGATGTCGCAGGCGCGCGAGGTCATGCAGGCCTGCGAGACCTCGAACTATCGCAATTGCGAATACTGAGCGCGGGCACTCAAGCCCTCGCCTGGATGACGTGCGCCTGGATCTTGGCGGATATCTCGCCACTGCCGTGTCGGCTCGCCAGGGCAGACGCCGCATGGTCGGTCGCGGCCTCCAGATCTCCCCGCGCCTCGATCTCGTTGCGCAGCGGGGTCCCCTGGCAATAGGCCAATGCGACATGGCGCGGAGACGGCGCGCGGCTCTGCGCTTCCATGGTCACGATCACCACGTCGGAAAAGCCTGCTTTTGCCAGATCGCTCCGGATCAGCGCGGTATCGTGATAGCCATGCGGCGTGCGTGCCAGGAAGCGGGGCGGGTCGTTCGGAAACAACTCCGCCAGCGCATTGGTCACATCGTCGGCGAACACATTCTCCTCGATGCGGTCCCAGACGTTGAACACGAAACATCCGCCGGGCCTGAGTACCCGCCTGGCCTCCCGGTAGCCAGAGGGGCGATCGGGAAAGAACATGGCGCCAAACTGACAGCAGACGACATCGAAGGCGGCATCCTCGAACGGCAACGCCTGCGCGTCGGCTTTTTGCCAGCGGATGCGGCTGTCGGTGTCCTGCTTTGCCCTGGCGTAATCGAGCATCGGCTGATTGAGGTCAGTTGCGACATAGCGGGCGTCAGGCGGCAGGATTGGCGCGAGCGCACGCGTCACAACGCCGCTGCCGGCTGCCGTCTCCAGCACGGCCTTTGGCGCCAGCGCGGCGACGCGCTGCGAAATATCCCGGGCATAGCTCTCGAAGATCAACGGAACCATGTGACGATCATAGTTTTCCGGGATCGAGCCCGAAAACACCTTGTCGGTCTCCGACATCGCGCGTCTCCTGCGTTGCGTTCGACAGGGGGCAGTTCTATAGAACTCTGACAGCCTGGAAGAAAAAAGAAAGCATTCTGGGAGGCGGAATTGCCGGCCAATTCGTCCAGCGGATTGAAGATTGCGTCCCTGACGCTGCTCGCCGTCGCGCTATGCGCGGCAAGCCCGGCCGCTGCGCAGAAAAAGGGCGGCACGCTGCGGCTCTATCACAACGACAATCCGCCTTCGACGTCGCTGCTGGAAGAATCGACCATCGCCTCGGTGATGCCGTTTGCAGCCGTGTTCAACAACCTCGTCGTGTTCGATCCGGCCAAGCCGCATGAGAGCCTGGAGACCGTGATCCCAGATCTCGCCGATAGCTGGTCGTGGGACGGAACCAACACCAGGCTCACCTTCAAGCTGCATCAGGGCGTGAAGTGGCATGACGGCCAGCCGTTTACCGCCAGGGACGTGCAGTGCACCTGGCGGATGCTGATCGGCAAGGGTGACGCCAAGGATTTTCACCGCAACCCGCGCAAGGTCTGGTACGGCAAGCTGCAGGACGTCAGCATCAACGGCGACTATGAGGCGACGTTCGAACTGAGCGAGCCGCAGCCGAGCCTGCCGGTGCTGCTGGCGAGCGCGTTTTCGTCCGTCTATCCCTGCCACGTGCCGCAGCAGGTAATGCGGACCAAGCCGATCGGCACAGGACCGTTCAAATTCGTCGAATTCAAGCGCGGCGAATCGATACGCCTGGTGCGCAATCCCGACTACTTCAAGAAGGATCGTCCCTATCTCGACGAGATCGCGGTACGGACGATCGACAACCGCGCGACGCGGATGCTGGCTTTCGCGACCGGCGAGTACGACATTACCTTTCCCTCCGACGTCAGCGTGCCGCTCCTGAAGGACATCAAGGCGCGGGCGCCGAACGCAGTCTGCGAGATGACCGCCACGGGCACGCAAATCAACCTGATGGTCAACCGCGTCAACCCGCCGTTCGACAATCCCGATATTCGAAAGGCGATGTCGCTGGCGCTCGATCGCAAGGCCTACAACACCATTCTGATGGAGGGCACGGCGCGACTGGGCGGGGCGATGCTGGCGAAGCCCGAGGGCGAGTGGGGCATGCCGCCGGAAATGGTGGCGTCATTAACCGGCTACGGCCCCGACACCGCCAGGAACATCGCGGAAGCTCAAGCGATCATGCAGAAGCTGGGTTACAGCGATACAAAACCGCTGCCGATCAAGATCCAGACCCGCAATCTGCCGACCTACCGCGATCCGGCCGTGATCGTCGCCGACCAGCTCAAGAAAATCTACATTATCGGCGAACTCGACATCCTCGATACGCCGCGCTGGTACGCGCGGCTGGCTAAAAAGGATTTCACGATCGGACTGAACGTGACCGGCGTCAGCGTCGACGATCCCGACGGCAATATCGTCGAGAACTATTCGTGCAAATCGGAACGCAACTACACCCAATACTGCAACGCCGAGGTCGACAAATTGCTGGCGGCGCAATCCGCCGAGCTCGACAGGGAAAAGCGCAGGAAGATCGTCTGGGACATCGAGCGCATCCTGGTCGAGGATGCCGCGCGCCCGATCATCCTGCACAGCTCGGCCGGCAATTGCTGGCAGCCCCATGTCAGGAATTTCAAACCCCACGACAACAGCCAGTACAACAATCTGCGGTTCGAGGACGTCTGGCTGGACAAGTGACTGACGTGACGGTGCGCGTGCGGGCTACGGACCGCTCCTCGCAGCGCCGAGAAATTCGCCGAGCGCCGCCAGCGTCTCATCGGGGTTTTCTTCGTAAATCCAGTGCGCGCAACCATTGAGGCTCACGGCCTTCGTCTGCTTCAATCCGGCGGCGACCAGCTGGCGCTGCAGGTTGTTACCGAACGGGTTTTGGCAGACGACGGCAAGCGCCGGTATGTTGGACAGCCGGGCGGTGTCGGTGGTTGCCAGGAAAGCCGCGTCGCGGTCGAACGCTTCGTAGTTCATGAACGCCGCCCGCAGGCCGCCATCGCGCTTGAGGGATTCGGTATAGCGCGTGACGTCGCTGCCAATGAATTTACGGCTCTTCGAGCGCGAGTTCATGAAGGAAAGGATCAGTTCTTCCTCCTTGCCCTGGTTTTCGTTGACGGAGTCGTCGACCTTGGCGAAGCGGGCAAAATGCCGGGTTCGCGGATTGGCCGGCGCCGCCAGTTTGAACTCGGCGGTGCCTGCGAGCCCCTCGATGAAGGCCTCGGCCACCGTCAGGCTCAGCAATCGCTCGGGATACTGGACGGCAAACGCATAGGCGATGCGGGCGCCGATGTCGTGGCCGATGACGTGGGCGCGATCGATCTTGAGATGATCCATCAGCGCCCTGACATCGCTCGCCAGCGTCTCCTTGTCATAGCCCGCTTGCATGCGCTCGGACCGGCCGGCGCCACGCAGATCCGGCACGATAAGGCGGTAACGTTTGCCGAGCGGAACCACCACCTGCGCGAAGGCGTCGCCTGTCTCGGGAAATCCGTGCAACAACAACAGCGGCTCTCCCCGCGCGCCGATGTCGCGGTAATAGATCGAAACGCCATTCACGTTTTCCACGTCGGCCTTGACGTAGAGGCCGGCAGCTTTGGCAGCGGTTTCCACCGAAACCTGCTCGGCGCGGGCCTGACTTGACGTCATGACCCACCCAATTGCCAACAGCACGACAAGGGCCATGCCGGTGCGCGAGACGTGACGGTCAGCTCCATTTCGGTGCAGCGCGGTCGGCATCGGCGTTCGTCCCTTGCGAGAGCTACTTCTGTGCCACCTGGCGGAACGCGCCCTGCCAGTCCTCGACGTGATAGGTGCGGGCGATCTTGTCGCCTTCGATGGTGTGAACGTCGAGCGACATCAGCTTGAACGATTTGCCGTTGGTCGGCGCCCCCATCATCTCGCCGGCCGGCGTGCCGGTTGCCTCGCCGCGCACGATGACGTGATTGCCGGATATCAAGACCTCCTTGATTTCCCATTTCAGATCGGGAATGCCTCTAAGCCGCTGGCCGATCACGGCCATGACTTCGTCACGGGTATTGCAGAGGTCGTTGCCTCGGCAGGTAACCCAGCCCGGCGCGGTTGACTGCTTGATGAGTTCGGGCGCCTCCTGGATATTCGCGGCGTTCAGGGCCTTGTAGAACGGGACGAGGTTGGCGCGCACAGCCTCCTCGTTCATTTGAGCCGAGGCGGGCGATCCCGCCAGCGCGATGGTCGAGACGACGGCCGATGCCGCGAGGAATTTGTTCATGTTAACTCCGCTTCATGTGATCGATGGTGCCGGCAGTCCGCCGTGGCGTCGGGGCTGCACGTGGCAGGCCGCGAGCGGCAGCATCTGTTCACAGCCCTGCCGCCGGCGGAACGCTGATTCCTGCACATTGACCGGGCATTTATTCGCAAGCGCGCATGGACTGGGATAATCTCAAATTCTTCCTCGCGTTGGCCGAAACCGGCAGCCTTTCGCGCGCGTCCGAAAGGCTGCGGGTCGACCACTCCACCGTCTCGCGCCGCATCGAGATGCTCGAACAGGATCTCGGCGTCCGCCTCGTCGAACGGTTGTCGCGCTCTTACCGGTTGACGGCCGAGGGCGAGCAGGTCCGCGATCGCGCCAAGGAGATCGAAGCACGCATTGCCGATATCGCGCGCTTCGCGAACACCGTCGATCCCTTGCCAAACCGGGTCGTACGGGTCAACGGGCCGCCGTTGCTGATCTCGCAGTTTCTCGCGCCGCGTCTTCTGCCGCTTCAAGGGCGTCACCCCGGCTTGCGCATCGAACTGCTTGGCGAAACGCGCCAGGTCAGTCTCAGTCAGGGTGAAACCGATCTGGCGCTGCGGATGTCCAGGCCGATCGAAAAAGGGGTGACCGCGCGAAGGCTGGCGGTGGTTGCATACGGCCTCTATGCGTCGCGCGATTATCTCACTCGTTGCGGGGGAGAGGGCAAAGCGTATCTCGGCTTCGACGATAGTCTCGATCACTCGCCGCAGCAGCGCTGGTTGAAAATGCTGGCCGGGGAACGCGGCTTTACGCTGCGATCCAACGACATCACCAATCTGTTGACGGCGGCCCGCGCCGGGCTGGGGCTTGCGGTGCTGCCTTGCGCTGTAGCGCGTAACGACCCCAAACTGGTCCGCGTGCCCACGAAATTGCCGCCGCTGACGCGCGAGCTGTGGCTGCTGTTCCATCGCGATGTTGGCCGAACGCCGGCGGTTCGCGCCGTGATCGACCACATCATCGAGATCATGACGCAGGCAAGGGCCGCCTTCCGCGAAGACAGTCCGCCGGGTGCTGCAGCTTGATCGGGGATCGTCCTACGAATGGCTCTGCCACTGTCCCTGCCGTCCGCCGGCCTGGTCGACCTTGACCGCGACCGTTAGCGTCTCGGTGCCGCCACCATAGCGGGTGCCTCGGACCGGCGCCGCGCCGAGGTAGTCGAGCCCGATGGCAACGCGGGCGTGGGCGTCGGTGGTGCAGATGCCGTTGGCCGGATCGAAGCCGACCCAGCCCAGATCAGGCACGTAGGCTTCCGCCCAGGCGTGGCCGGCCGCCTGGTTGACGGTGCCGTCGGAGCGCAGGAAGTGACCGGAGACGAAACGCGCCGGCACGCCGCCGCTTCTCGCGCAGGCGATGAAGATATGGGCGTAGTCCTGGCACACGCCGCGTTTGCCGCCGAAGGCTTCCGCCGCCGAGGTGCCGCTGTTGGTCGGGTCTTCGTCGAACGTCATGTGCTCGTTGATCTGCACCATCAGCGCATGCAGGAATCCGAGCACATCATCGCCGGACTCCGAGCGCAGTTCGCGGCCAAACCTCGCCATCGCAGGATTGACTTCGGTGAGCGCGGTCGAGCGCAGGAACAGGCTCGGCGGAAAACGCTCGTCGGTGCCGCGCAGCACGCCGCCGGTGTCGTGGGTCTCGATCAGGCCTTCGATATGGATGGTGAGATCGGTGAGCGGTCCGTGGGTCAGGACATGCGTGACGTTGCCGAATGCATCCTGATGCACGTCGAGCCGGGAATCGGTGGAGACGTCGACATGCCATTCGGCGACATATTGCCCGTCATGGCTGCCCGGCGTCATCCGCAGGATCTGGATCACGCCCGAGGCCTGGGGCTCGTAGCGATAGCTGGTGGAATGGGCAATTCGCAGGCGCATGGTGGACCAGGGACAGTTGGATCGTTATGACCGGCCTTGCACCGGGGCATCCACGCCTTTCTTGCTTGTCTCGCTCTCCAAAGCAAGACGTGGCTGGCCGGGTCAAGTCCGGCCATAACGGCATATCAAATCAGGTATTGCTTGGTGATGATCTCACCTAGCCGTGAGTTGTCCTCAATGAATTCCTGGATGAATTCATGGACGCCATGCTGGAAGATATCGTCCATATGGCTGTGTTCAAGCCGGTTGCGGACGCCGCGGGCGTGGCGCTGGGAGGCGCCTTGGCGGCCATAGGCAACCCCGATCTGGTCGAGATTGCGGACCAGGTTGCTGTAGCAGCTCGCCAGCGAACGCGGCAGCGTGTCGTTCAGGATTAGTAGATCGGCGATCAGCCACGGTTTTAGCGTCTCGCGGTAGACCCAGTGATAGGCGGTCAACGCCGAAACCGAGCGCAGGATCGAGGTCCACTGGTAATAATCCAGGGGACCGCCGACGTGCTCCTCCTCGGGCAGCAGCACATGGTATTTCACGTCGAGAATGCGGGCGGTGTTGTCGGCGCGCTCCAGGTGCAGCCCGAGCCGCGAAAACCAGTAGGCGTCGTTGCGCAGCATGGTCCGGTAGGCCGAGCCGTCGAAGCGCAGCGAGGTCTCCTGCACGAAGCGCAGGAAGCGCGCCAGTTCCTCACGGCTTGCGGTGCCCTTGTTCCAGACTTCCTGCAATTCGATCCAGGACCCGTTGATGGTGTCCCACATCTCGGAGGTCAGCGCAGTTCGAACCGATCGCGAATTGAGCCGCGCCGCCTCGATGCAGTTCTTGATCGAGGAGGGGTTGGAGGGCGAGAACGCCAGATACTCGACGACGTTCTGCTCGTTGGCTTCCTGATATGCCTCGTAGAAGCTGGCGCTGACCCCGGCGGTCAACAGCGCGGAATCCCATTCGTTGGTCTTGCCGATGTAGGTGGCCGGCAGCGCGGTGACGCGCAGCGTCGCATCGATCGTGCGCGCGAGATACTCCGCCCGCTCGACGTAGCGGGCCAGCCAGTACAGGTTTTCAGCGGTGCGCGACAGCATGCGAAGGCTTTGCTCTCTACTCGTCCAAGATCCAGGTGTCCTTGGTGCCGCCGCCCTGGCTCGAATTGACCACCAGCGAGCCTTCCTTCAGCGCAACGCGCGTCAGCCCACCCGGCACGATGGTGACGCGATCACGTCCGGTCAGCACGAAGGGTCGCAGATCGACGTGGCGCGGCGCGAGGCCCGATGCGGTGCAGGTCGGGCAGGTCGACAACGCCAGCGTCGGCTGCGCGATAAAACCTTCGGGCTCGCGTTTCAGCTTGTCGCGGAACGCCTCGATCGTCGCCTTGGTGGCGGCAGGCCCGATCAGCATGCCGTAGCCGCCGGAGCCGTGCACTTCCTTCACCACGAGCTCGCCGAGATTGTCGAGCACATAGGACAGGTCCTTGGGCTCACGGCAACGCCAGGTCGGCACGTTCTTCAGGATAGGCTCTTCGCTGAGGTAGAACTTCACGATATCAGGCATGTAGGAATAGACCGCCTTGTCGTCGGCGATGCCGGTGCCGACCGCGTTGGCCAGCGTGATATTGCCGGCCGCATAGGCCGACATCAAGCCGGGCACGCCAAGCGCGGAATCGGGGCGGAAAGTGAGCGGATCGAGGAAATCGTCGTCGACGCGACGATAGATCACGTCGACGCGTTTCAGCCCTTCGGTAGTCCGCATGAACACCTCATCGTTCTTGACGATCAGGTCGCGGCCCTCGACCAGTTCGATGCCGAGCTTGTCGGCGAGGAAGGAGTGTTCGTAATAGGCGGAGTTGTAGACACCTGGCGTCATCAACGCCACAGTCGGCTCGGCGGCAGCGCTCAGCGGCGCCACCGAGCGCAACGCCGACAGCAATTCATCTGGATATTTTTCCACTGGCGCCACGCGATGGCGGGCGAACAGGTCCGGAAACAGCCGCATCATGATTTCGCGGTTTTCCAGCATGTAGGACACGCCCGACGGCGTGCGCGCATTGTCCTCCAGCACGATGAAATTGTCGGCGTCGACCCGGACGATATCGATGCCGGCGATATGGACGTAGACGTCGTGCGGGACGCTCTGGCCGTTCATCTCGGGGCGAAATACCGGATTCTGGAAGATCAGATCGTCGGGGATGATATTGGCGCGGAGGATGTCGCGGCCGTGATAGATGTCGCGCAGGAACATGTTGAGCGCGCGGACCCGCTGCTTCAGGCCCTTTTCGAGCACCGTCCATTCCCTGGCCGACATGATCCGCGGGATCACGTCGAAGGGGATCAGGCGCTCCTGGGCCTCGGCGTCGCCATAGACGGCGAAGGTGATGCCGATCCGGCGAAACAGCAGTTCCGCCTCCTGGCGGCGATATTCAAGGGCGTCCGGCGGCGTCTCCTTCAGCCAGCGGGAGAGTTCCTGGTAGGCCGGGCGAAGGTCCCCGCCCGGGCCGTTCATTTCGTCAAACGCGACTGCCATAAATCCTGACTATCTTTCGAAGCCAACACCACAGTGCATGACTTAACGGGATGGTAGCAAGGGGCGGGCCAGCGCGATATGCATTGGCTGGCGGCATTTGCTATGGGTAGTTTGCCGCGCTGCCTGAAAAACCGGCTGGCGGGTGCTTATTTCGGCAGCAAACCTCCGTGACTTCAATGCGTTGCAGTGTCAGGGGAGAGGGGTGAGGAGAGGAAATGAGTGAGATCGTCACAGCGGGCATTCTGGTCATTGGTGACGAGATCCTGTCCGGCCGGACCAAGGACAAGAATATCGGCTTTATTGCCGAGTACCTGACCAATATCGGGATCGACCTCAAGGAAGTCCGCGTCGTCGCCGACGAAGAGGCCGACATCATCGCCGCCCTTGATGCCCTGCGAAAGCGCTACGATTACGTCTTTACCACCGGCGGCATCGGGCCGACCCATGACGACATCACGGCCGACAGCGTCGCCAAGGCGTTCGGCGTCGGCATCGACCATCACCCCGAGGTGGTGGCGCGGTTCCGCGAACGCTGGACCGAGCAGGATCTGAACGAGTCGCGGCTGCGGATGGCGCGGATTCCCGACGGCGCCGAGTTGATCCAGAGCGCGACCATCCTGGCGCCCGGCTTCAAGCTCGGCAATGTCATCGTGATGGCGGGCATACCGACGATCATGCAGGCGATGATGGACATCATCGCGCCGAAGCTGAAATCGGGTGTGCGGATGCTGTCGGAATCGGTGCGGGCGAATGCGCGCGAGGGCGACATCGGCGGCCCGTTGCGGGCAATCGCCAACGCCCATCCCGACACCATCATCGGCAGCTATCCGTTCCAGGACGAAGACAAGAAGCCGAACACCAATCTTGTGGTCCGCTCACGCGATCCGGAAAAACTCAATGCCGCGATGGCCGCGGTGAAGGAGATGCTGGCGAACATCCCCAGATAGCGCCGCTACCTTGCCCCAGTTCCGAAGTTCGCAATACGGGAGTGCAAAGTGAGAGATTGTTCTGGAGTGGGCGTGTGACGGCGCGCCAAAAAGTCACTCCGCCGCCGGAGAAAGCCTTTCCAGTCTCGTGGGATCAGTTTCACCGGGATTGCCGGGCGTTGACCTGGCGGCTCAACGAGGTGGGGCCGTTTCATGCCATCGTTGCGATCACCCGTGGTGGGCTGGTGCCGGCGGCCATCGTTGCGCGCGAACTTGGCATTCGCATCATCGATACCGTTTGCATTGCCAGCTACGACCATACCAGGCAAGGCGACTTGAAGGCCCTTAAGGGCGTTTCGGCGGCAGTGGCAAAACTGGGCGGCGGTAGTGGCAAGGGGCTGTTGATCGTCGACGACCTCGTCGATACCGGCAAGACGGGGCGGCTGGTGCGTGCGATGATGCCCGACGCCCATTTCGCAGCTGTTTACGCCAAGCCGCAGGGTAAGCCACTGGTCGACACGTTCATTACGGAAGTGTCGCAAGACACCTGGATTCACTTTCCCTGGGATACCGCGCTGTCGTTCCAGCCGCCGATCCGCGACGGCGCGACTTAAGTTCGTCATTGCGAGGAGCCCTTGCGACGAAGCAATCCATTCTTTCTTTACCGGAGAAATGGGTTGCTTCGCGGAGCCTGTCATCGGGCGCGCATTCGCGCGACCCGGTGGCTCGCAATGACGATTGTGGTGGATAGGCGGGGCCTGGCAAATGCCGCTGCAAAACCGGGTCACGCCCTCAGGCGACATCATCGCCGATCCGCATCGCGGCCTGTTCACCGGCAATCGCGGCATCATCCATGATCCCTTGACCAAAACGCTTCTCCGCAAGCGCTGGTCGAACCCGGCATGGCTGGTTTGCCTCTGCGAATTCAGGGGCCGGCGGCGTCAGGTGATGGGCGGCCGGAGCTGGACCGAGCTGTTCTTCCTCGATGAAGCAACCGCGCTCGCGGCGGGGCACCGGCCATGCTTTTACTGCCGCCGCGACGACGCCAATCGCTTTCGCGCGGCATGGGAGCAGGGCAATGGCGCTGCCGATTTGCTCGCGCGCGATATCGACGCCGTGCTGCATCGTGAGCGGCTCGATCGTGGCAAGAAGCGGCTGCATCCACTGCCGCTGCTGATCGAGAAGCTGCCCGACGGCTCGATGGTGCAGGCGGGCGCGGCATATTTCCTGATTGCGCGGGGCACCGTGATGCGGTGGTCGATGGCAGGTTATCGGCGGGCCGGTGATGTAATCGAGAATGCAATGCTGCTGACGCCGCCGTCGACGTTGCGGGCGATGCGGGCAGGATATCGGCCGGTGCTGCATCCAAGTGCGGGCGAATCGTCAGGCTAGATTAGGTCTATCAATTCGTCATTGCGGGGAGCGTCGCGACGAAGCAATCCACCCTTCTTTCTGCTGCGCGATGGATTGCTTCGCTTCGCTCGCAATGACGCTGGCACTTACCCCAATCGCTGCCTTGCCAGTTTCGCGCCGGTACCGAGCGCCGCCAACTTCGCTTCGGCGATCTCCCGCCGCATCGGCGCCATGCCGCAATTGGTGGTCGCCACGATGTTGCTTTTCGGCACGAATTTCGACACCGCCTCGATCACCTTGACGACGTCTTCCGCCGTCTCGACAGTGTCGCTGGCGACATCGATCACGCCGGCCTGGATGACCTTGCCGGGCAACAGCGCCAGCAAGTCCAGCGGCACCTTGGAATTGCGGCACTCGATCGCGACCTGCTGGATCGAACTTTTGGCGATCGCCGGAAAAATCTGTTCATACTGCCGCCATTCGCTGCCGAGCGTCTGCTTCCAGTCGGTGTTGGCCTTGATGCCATAGCCATAGCAGATATGAACGGCGGTGGTGCAGGTCAGGCCCTGGGCTGCGCGCTCCAATGCCTTGATGCCCCAATCGGGAACTTCATCCGTGAACACGTTGAAGGCAGGCTCGTCGAATTGGATCACGTCGACGCCGTCGACCTGCAGCGCCTTCGCTTCCTCGTTCAGCAGCTCGGCAAAGGCGAACGCCATCTTGACCCGGTCGCCGTAGTGACCGTCGGCCACGGTGTCGATGATGGTCATCGGGCCGGGCAGGGTGAATTTCAATTGGTGCCGTGTATGGCTGCGGGCGACGCGGGCCTCGTCGGCGTGGACGCGGCCTTTCAGCCTCAGCGGCGCGACCACTTGCGGCACCATTGCCTTGTAGCGGTCCTTGCGGATGCCCATCTCGACCTTGTGGGCGAAATCGATGCCCTCGATCTTTTCCAGAAAGCCGTGGACGAAATGCTGGCGGGCCTGCTCGCCCTCGGTGACGATATCGACGCCGGCATCCTCCTGCAGTTTCACCGCCAGCATGGTGGCGTCGCGCTTGGCGCGGGCGAGCTCGTCGCCTTTCGATTTCCAGGGCGCCCACAGCGTGTTGGGCTCGGCCAGCCATTCCGGCTTTGGCAGTGATCCTGCGATTGTCGTTGGAAACAGCATGGGGGCCTCCCGTTGGTTCTGATTGAGCGCCTGTCTGCCATGTCTTATGATCGAGGTACAGAAAAACAAAAGTCGCTATCGCCGGGCCTTGTCCTGAGGCATGGAGGTGGCAATGAGGGGAGCCATGATCGACCTGCATTACGCGCCGACGCCCAATGGCTGGAAAATCTCGATCATGCTCGAGGAACTCGGGCTTCCCTATACCGTGATCCCCGTCGACATCCGCGCCGGCGAGCAGTTCAAGCCGGAATTCCTCGTGATCAGCCCGAACAACCGCATTCCGGCCATCGTCGACCATGCGCCCGCCGACGGCGGCGCGCCGTTTTCGGTGTTCGAGACCGGCGCCATCCTGATCTATCTCGCCGAGAAAACCGGCCGCCTTCTCCCCGCGGACATGCGGGGCCGCTCCAGGGTGGTACAGTGGGTGATGTGGCAGATGAGTGGGCTCGGGCCCATGCTCGGCCAGCACGGTCATTTCGCGCTCTACGCCAGTGAGAAGATCCCTTACGCCATCGAGCGCTACCGCGACGAGGCGGCCCGGCTTTACCGAGTGCTCGATATCCAGTTGGGCAAGACAGGGGCTTACGTGGCCGGCGATTATTCGATCGCCGACATTGCCTGCTTTCCCTGGACCATGACCCACAAGGCGCAGGGCTTTACGCTCGACGACTATCCGAACGTCAAGCGCTGGTACGCCGCCGTCCGCGCCCGGCCGCAGGTGCAGGCGGGGCTTGCGATCGGCAAGTTCGTGAAAGAGCCATTCGACGAGGAAGCGCGGAAGAACATGTTCGGGCAGAAGGCGAAGGAAATGGCCGGAAGGAAATGACTGCTAAGTACGCCGTCATTGCCTGCGACAAACGCGAAGCGTTTGCGCAAGGGAGCGAAGCGACGGGCCTGTAAGTTTTTCGTCGGTCTAAGCGGACGGCGGCGGATTGTTTTGTCGGTTGGGATTGAGCAGCTGTTTCGGCATACGAGGTCGGGCACGTCAGGTGAGTTTCAGTGCG
>Ga0310811_10003775_pt1 | contig 19102 bp, 12 predicted proteins | sample YCmetagenome_FD_207642 | JGI IMG/M metagenome (GOLD analysis project Ga0310811, IMG submission 207642) | Soil microbial communities from experimental microcosm in Duke University, North Carolina, United States - YC | ecosystem: Engineered > Artificial ecosystem > Soil microcosm > Unclassified ...
CGTGGCGTTGCCAGGGAAGGAGGCGATGGCATCATCGCCCTGCATCTTGGGCCTGACCACAAAGCCGACCGCATCGAACATTTCGGCGTTGTCGACGGCGGCACAGGCATCGCGATGTGGCATGGCACGCTTTACGCCGCGTCGCCGTCGCGCATCTACCGGTTCGTGTTCCACGGCGATGCCTTGCTGCCCGATCCGGAGCCCAGAGTGATCGTCGATAATATTACCAAGAGCAAGCAATCCAACCACGGCATCGCGATCGACAGAAAGGGCGACTTGTTCGTCACCGATGACGGCACGGATAATATCTGCACAGGCGCCAATGGCTCGACGGACGTGAATCCGGCAGGATTGAAACCGTGTCCCGACCTTGGCATTCGCGCCGGCATCTGGCGCTTCGCAGCCGGAAAGCATGATCAGAGCTTTGCGAAGGGCGAGCAGGTCGCCACCGGTATCCGTGACATGACGGCGCTGACCTTGGCGAGCGACGGTAAGCTCTACGCCTTTATGCATGGCCGTGACAGCACGGCAAAGCAATTTCCCGCCCTCATCAAGGCCAGTGACGACGACCAGATCGCCGACGAGCTGGCGGTGGTGACCAAAGGCGCTGATTTCGGCTGGCCTTACAGCTATTACGATGGCGTACGGAAAATGCAGCTTGTGTCGCCGGAATATGGCGGGAACGGCAAGCAACAAGCCACCGGCAATATTGTGACACCGGTTCTCACATTCCAATCCAAACGCGCCGCCCCGGTGGACATGGTGGCTTACGAGGGCAAAAACTTTCCCGCTCATTACCGCGGTGGCTTTTTCATTGCCCTGCACGGCAATGGTGGTCAAAAGATCGATGGTGGCCAGACCGGCCACAATGTCGTGTTCGTTCCGCGGGCTGCGGATGGCAAGATCGGCGCACCGGTTGTGTTTGCTGACGGCTTCGCTGGTCCGCCCAAGGTCGACAGCAAAGGACGGCCCGTCATCCGATACCGTCCCGTGGGTCTTGCGGTGGGGCCTGATGGGGCGCTTTACGTGGCGGATTCGGTTCAGGGCCGTCTTTGGCGCATCGCTTACGGCGAATAGCACTCCCTGCCAACTGCCGCCTAAGCAGTGTTTGGCTTGTGACCGCTTTTGGAGCAAAGCGGACTATCCTGCTGCTAACGGGTGCAGTGGGTCTGGCGGTGCCGGAGGGGTGAGCCGGGAATAGCAATCGCCGACAGGCGATTGCCCGGCGAACGCCCGAGCGCAAGCGAGGCCTGGCTGTCCGCGGCTACGGTCGCAAAGCCGTCGCGATGGCCTAAAATATCGATCCCTTTCAAGGACCTCGCCCCCCGCGTTGCCACCATCCCGGCGATGTGCGTGAATCCGTACAAATCAGGCTGTGGGGGCCGGGGTGTCTGAGGAAAAGGAAGAAGCGGAGGCCCAGGCTTCCGCGATGCCTGATACTGCTGGTCTCGCCATCGATCTGGCGATGGGTGAGGCGCGTCACGATCCCTCTCTGCGCGAGGATGTCGCCGCCTTCCTGCGCGACCAGCGCAGCCTGATCCATATCCAGAAGCATCATCTGCACGAGCAGTTCGGGCCGCAGATGCGCCAGCTCCATCTGGGACTCTGGGAAAAGCGCCTGGGCGTGCTGCTGCGCATCGCCACCGCTTTCATCGGCCTAGTGGTGGCGGCGGGCGCCGCCTGGCTGATCTGGAACGCCGCGAACAGCAACGACCTGGTGATCGATGCCTTCCAGGTGCCACCCGACCTGGCCTCCCGCGGCCTCAGCGGTCCGGTCGTCGCGGCCAAGCTGTCGGACAAGATCGCCGCGATGCAGGCCAAGACAATCTCGCAGCGCTCGCCCAAGAGCTATGCCAACGGTCTTTCCGAAGGCCTCAAGCTGGAAATTCCCGAAACCGGCGTTTCCCTCTCCGAACTCGACCGCTTCCTGCGCGAAAAGCTGGGCCATGACCTGCATATCGGCGGCGAGATGGTCCAGTCCGGCAACGCCATCGCGCTGACCGCCCGCATCGGCTCGGACGGCAGCGCCACGGTGACCGGCGCGGAAGCCGACATGGATTCCTTGCTGCAGAAACTGGCCGAGCAGGTCTATCGCATCACCCAGCCTTATCGCTTCGCCACCTGGCTGGGGCCAAGCGCGATCGACCAACGCATTGCGGTGCTCAAGGAACTAGCCGAGACCGGTCCGCCCACCGAACGCGCCTGGGCCTATAATGGTTTGGGTCTTAGTCTCGCCATGAGGCAAAGCGACCGGGCAGGCAGGGCGCTGCTTCAGCAGGGCCTCGCCCTGGATCCCAATCATTATCTTCTCAGGAGCAACCTCGCCGCCGATGACAACAGGTGGGGGCGCTCGGAAGACGACTTGCGCGGCACCCAGGCGGCGCTGGCGCTGCTGTCGGCGCATGGCCGGGACTACAGCACGCCGGACCGCCTCGAGATCACGGCGCATGGCTACCGTTCCATCGTCCTTTTTCACCGGGGTGACCTGTTGCAGGCGGCGGAAGAAGATCGTCTTTTGAATCAGGGGCGGGTTGCACTCTTCTCGGGCGCCAACACCGGTTTGATCATCGAAATCCGCGCCGCGCTCCACGACCCCGTTGCCGCCCGGGCGGAAATGGACCGCTACACCAACGTCGCCATTCTCAACCCCAATGGCGGGCCCATTAGTCTGCAACTCCTGAGAGCCCGCATGTTGGCTGCACTGGCGCAGCAGGACTGGTCTGCCGTGCTGGCCGCCGAGCGGGACTTTGCGCCGATCTCGGCACAATATCCCGGACTGACCGAACTCAAGCCGACCTTTTTGGATCCCTCGGCGGCGCTGGCGCTGGCGCATATGGGCCAGTTCGCGGCGGCCGATGCGCGGCTCAAACCCATGCCCGCCGATTGCTATCCCTGCCTGCGCGCTCGCGCCCAGGTCGCGGCGCTGCAAGGCCAGGATACGAGCGCCGGCGTCTGGTTCGCGCGCGCCGCGGCCATCGGCCCATCCCTGCCCTTTGCGGAAACTGAGTGGGGTCAGGCATTGCTGGCGCGCGGCCAGCCCGATGCGGCTATCAAGAAATTCCAGCTTGCTAACCACAAAGGCCCGCACTTCGCCGATCCGCTGGAAGGCTGGGGCGAGGCGCTGATGGCCAAGAACCAGTCGCACCTTGCGCTGGCGAAATTCGCGGAAGCCGACAAATACGCACTCAACTGGGGCCGCCTGCACCTGAAATGGGGAGAGGCGCTGGCCTATTCCGGCAAGCGCGACCAGGCAAAGGCCCAGTTCGCTCTCGCCGCGCAGCTCAACCTGACGCCATCCGAAAAAGCCGAACTGGCCCAAGCAAAATCGGGGGCGCCGCATGGCTGAAGAACTGCAAGCCTCCGCGCCCGAAGGCATCAATCCGCTCGCCACATCGCTGGCGCTGACGGGCGCCAGCCGCGCCAAGGCCGACGCGTTTCTCGACGATCAGCGCCACCATATGCATGAGCAGCTGAAGCAGATTCATCTGGACCTCTGGGAAAAAAAGCTGGGCGTGATGCTGCGCCTCGCGGCCTTGTGCCTGGGCCTGGCCGTGATCATCGGCCTGGCGGTCGCGATCTGGAATGCCACCCGGGCGGACGGTCTGGTGGTGGAAGCCCTGTCGGTGCCGCCGCGCTTCATGGAAGCGGGCATCAGCGGCGAGGTGGTGGCCGACGATCTGATGACCAAGGTTGGCACCATCCGCAGCATCGCGGTGGCACAGTCGCTGAGCGACTCCAAAGAGGTCAGCCGGGACCGCGACCAGGACATCAAGGTCGAGATTCCGGAAACGGGCGTCTCGCTGGGTCAGGCCTGGCATTATCTGCGGCTCTGGCTTGGCCATGAACGCCGGGTCACCGGCAGTTTGCGCGCCGCCGGCGACGGCACTCTAGCGCTCACCATCACGCTCGAGGGCCAAGAGGTCTTCACGGCCACCGGCAACGCGGCCGACCTGGGCAAGCTGGAGCAGCAAGCCGCCGAACATCTGTTTGCTGCGGTCGATCCCCTCAACTATTGCCTCTATCTGCTGGTCCAAAACCGCCTTCCCGAGACTCTCGCCGCGGCCGAACGCGCCACGCAATTGGTGCGTACCGCGCCCGAACGTGCCGACGCCTATTCCCTTTTCGCCTACCTGACCCGGCTGGCCACCGGCGACATGGCGCTGGTGGAGGCGCGCACCAGGTTGGCCATGGCCATCGACCCCAAGGCCGCGACCCCGCATGTGGAGTTGATCCGCGACAGCATCCTTTTGGGCCATGACGAGGAGGGCCTGGCCGAGGCGCGCGCCCTGCCGAAATTGCGGGCCGAGGATCAACTGCCGCTGCAAAGAGGCCGCGGCTTTCAGGAAATTCTTTACGAGGCGGCGCGGGAACGCGACATTGAGACCGGCGATTTCGCCCAGGTCCGGTCTGAAAATTGCGTCGATTGTTCCCTGGCGACGCAATCGCTGCTCGAGGCCGAGTTTGCCGCGCGCAGCCATGATGCCGCCGCAAGCCGCGCCCTGATCGAAAAGGCGCGCGCGGCAGGGGGCGCGGACAAGCTCCTCGGCAACAGCCGCGCGCAAATCGGCCGGGCGCGTTATTTTCATGATGCCGCCGCCGGCGATTGGCGGGCCGCCACCGCCGATGCCCGCGCCTATGCCGCACTCCTTGGGAATGCACGCGTCAACCCCAAACTCAGCGCCTTGCAAGTTCAAACCCTGGCCATGCCGCTTCTCGCCCAGGCTCTGGCAGGGAGCGGTGATCTGGCCGGAGCCGGGACCGCGATCGCTGCGACCCCGGGCGATTGCTACAACTGCATTCGTACCCGCGGACTGGTGGCGGCGGCCGCCAGGCAATGGGGCCGCGGCGATTACTGGTTCGCCCGCGCCGTGCAGGCCGCGCCTTCCGTGCCCTTCGCGTATCACGATTGGGGCCGCTCGCTGTTGGCCCGCGGCAAGCCCGATGAAGCCATCGCGCAATTCAAGCTTTCCTACCAGAAAGGCCCCCACTTCGCCGATGCGCTGGAAGGCTGGGGCGAGGCGCTGATGGTCAAGAACCAGTCGCACCTTGCGCTGGCGAAGTTCGCGGAAGCAGAAAAGTACGCGCCCAACTGGGGCCGGCTGCATCTGAAATGGGGTGAAGCGCTGGCTTATGCGGGAAAGAGAGATGAGGCGAAGAAGCAATTCGCCCGTGCCGCCGCGCTCGATCTCACGCCATCCGAAAAATCCGAACTGGCGAGGGCCAATCATGTCTGAAGAGACAGAACCCGGCGCAGCAGAACACGGCGATCCCCTCGCCGTCTCCCTGGCGATGGCTAGGGCCAGCCGCGACAAGGCCGACGCCTTTCTCGAACTCCAGATGCACGAGATACACCGGCGCGAGCCGTATGAAATCTCGCACCTGCGCCTGCGCAGCTTCAGCGGCTGGATCAAGGCGGCGTTTGAAGCCTCGCTGGGTTTGCTGGCGCTGGCGGTGGTGGCGGGGCTGACTCTCATGGTGTGGAGCGCCGCCCATGCCGATGGCTTCGTGATCCAAAGCTTCTCGGTGCCGCCCGATCTGGCGGCGCGCGGCCTCAATGGCGAGGTGGCGGCAAGCAAGCTGCTCGACCAGATCCGCGTCGCGCAGTCCCTCTTCAACTCCGTCGTCCAGGACCAGGCGGTCTCCCGCAGTTCGTCCAACGACATCAAGGTGGAGATACCCGAGACCGGCATATCGCTGGGCGAGGTCTACCGCTTCCTGCGCGAATGGCTGGGCCACGAGACCATGGTCGGGGGCGAGATCGTGCACACGCCGGAAGGTCTGGCGGTGACGGTCCGTATTGCCGCCGGCGACGGTGCTTCCTATGCCGGGCCGGAGGCCGGATTGGGCAGCCTGATCCAGAAAGCGGCCGAGCATGTCGTCGAGGTGACGGAGCCCGCCCGCCTTGCCGGACATTTAACGAGCCCGGGCTCCACGCGGGTCGCCGAAGGCCGGGCGATCCTGGAGCGGGTGGCCGATGATCCCGCGCAACCCCGCCAGATCAGGGCAATCGCCTTGAACGCTCTCGCCAACCTCTCCTCCCGGTTGGGTGACGGCCGCAAGGCACTGGCGCTGTATCGCCAGATGCGCGATACCGACCCCAGCAACTCGCTTGGCTATATCAACGCGGTCAACGTGGAGCAGGAGTACGGTCACCCCGAGGCCGCGCTCGCCCTGATACCCCGTGCGCTGCCGCTGCTGGAACGCGGTTCCTCGGATTGGCTGCCCGGCGCCGCCGCCAGCGTCCGCAACGCCGCCCAGCTTATCGGCGCGCAGCTCACGGGCGATTACGCAGAAGGCATTCGCCTGGCCCGGATCGGCGCGGAGTTGACCGGCGCCGGGGTCCCTCGGTTTGCCCCGCCCACGGCTTTGCGCCTGGGTGGATCGTTCCTGGCCGCGCAGCATGACGGCGGTGCAAGGGCCTGGTTGGATAAGGTTCCCGCCCCCCCGTCCAGACCCGGCGCCGCCGCTGCCTTGGTCATCACGCGGTTTCAGGTGGAAGGCATGCTTGGAAACTGGCCGGCGGTTCTGAACGGCGAAGCGGCAACCAAAAAATCCGTGAACCAACTCATGCCGGACCAGGATCCCAGGCTGCGCTTTGCGGTGCAGCTAAGCCCCTGGGTGGCGCTGGCAAAGGCGCGCACCGGCGATCTCGCGGGCGCCGAAGTGGTGATCGCCGCCACGCCGGCCGATTGCTATAACTGCGTGCGTGCGCGCGGTGTCATCGCCGCGCTCGCAGGGCAACCGGCGCAGGCCGATAGCTGGTTCGCGCGTGCCGTCCATGACGCGCCCTCCATTCCCTTTGCCTATGAAGATTGGGGCCGCTCGCTGCTGGATCGCGGCCAGCCCGATGCGGCCATCGAAAAATTCAAGGCGTCGAACACGAAAGGCCCGCACTTCGCCGATCCGCTGGAAGGCTGGGGCGAGGCGCTGATGGCCAAGAACCAGTCGCACCTGGCGCTGGCGAAGTTCGTGGAGGCCGAGAAATACGCGCCCAACTGGGGCCGCCTGCATCTGAAATGGGGCGAGGCCCTCGCCTATTCCGGCAAGCGCGATCAGGCCAAAGCCCAATTCGCCCGCGCCGCCCAACTTGATTTGACAGCATCCGAGAAAACCGAACTGGGGAGGATCGTGCATGGCTGAGGAAGATCAAGTCTTCACCAAATGCGCCTGGCGTCTGATTCCGTTCATGGCGCTGCTCTACCTCGTGAGCTTCATTGACCGGACGAACGCCGGCTTCGCGGCCCACACCATGAACAGGGACCTGGGCTTTTCGCCCACGGTGTTCGGCTTCGGTGCAGGCGTCTTCTTCCTTGGCTACTCGCTGTTCCAGGTCCCCGCCAACATGATCCTCGAACGCATCGGGGCGCGGCGCTGGGTATTCTGCATCATGGCGGTATGGGGTCTGCTGTCCGCCTCGAATGCCTTGGTACAAAACCCAACCGGTTTTTACGCCGTGCGATTTCTTCTGGGCGTGGCGGAAGCAGGGTTTTTCCCCGGCATGCTGCTTTACCTGAACTACTGGTTTCCCAGAGGCTATCTGTCGCGATACGCCGCCTATTTCATGATCGCCCTTCCTCTGTCGTTTGTCGTCGGCGGGCCGCTTTCCGGCGTCATCCTTGGATGGGACGGCATGGCCGGCCTTCATGGCTGGCAATGGCTTTTCCTGATGGAAGGGTTGCCCGCATTTCTCCTCGCATTCACGGTTCTCAGGTGCCTGCCCGACGGCCCGGCGCAAGCCTCCTGGCTGACGGGCGAGGAGAAAAGCAGGATCGCGGCGCGGCTGGCGGTCGAGGAGCCGGCCGGCCGGCCCGACCTGTGGTACGCCCTGTCCGACTGGCGCATGCTTGCGATCGGGATCAGCGCCGTCGCCAGTTACGCGGGCGCCTATGGCATCTATCTTTGGCTGCCGCAAATCGTGCAGGCCATGGGCTTTTCGAATAGCGGCACCGGCCTTGTGGTCGCGCTGTGTTATCTGGTGTGCATACCCGCGATGATCCTGGTGGGGCGTTCGAGCTCCCGGATGAACGAACGCATCTGGCACGTGGCACTGGCCAACCTGCTCGCCGCCGCGGGCCTCGCCGTTGCCAGCCTTGCCCAATCCAATGCGCTTACGCTTGCAGCGCTCGCGCTTGCGCTGATAGGCACGCTCGCCTGTCTGGCTCCCTACTTCACTTTGCCGGCGTCATTCCTGCGCGGCACGGCGGCGGCCGGCGGCATCGCGCTGGCCGGCACCTTCGGCAATGTCGGTGCATTTTTTGGGCCCACCCTGACCGGCATATTGTTGCAAGGCAGCGGCAATTACAGAATGGGCTTCGCGGTGGAGGCCATCGAATACGTGGTCTCTGCGCTGATCATCATCGCCGTCGGCCGGGCGCTGGCGCAAGGTTCGGCCGCAAGGGCAGAAAGACCACCCGTTCCAGCCCAGTAGGTCGGGAAACAGCTCGATGACCGAAGCGCCTGAGTCCGCGTCATCGCCGCCATCGGCGGCACAACTACCATCTGCGCCATCGTCTTCTACGCCCGAGGAGCCACAAGTGGAATTCCACAAGCCCAAGCCCGTCCATAGCTGGCGCGAGTTTTTGACCGAGATCGGTGTCGTCGTCACCGGCGTCTGCATTGCGCTGATCGCCGAGCAGACGGTGGAATGGCTGCACTGGCGCGCCCAGGTAGCGGAAGCCCGGGAGATCATAGCCACCGAGCTCGCCTACAGTGTGGAAAGCGCAATCATCCGTGTTCGCGCCGAACCATGCATGGAGCGCCGCCTTGACGAACTGGCACGGATTCTGGATGCCGCCTCGAAAAGCGGCAGCCTGCCGCCAGTGGGCGATATCGGCCTGCCGCCGCGCAATGCATGGCGCAGCGGAGCCTGGGTAAGCATCGTGGCATCGCAAACGGCCACCCATTTCCCCCGTCAGCAACTGGCCGCTATCTCCCACACCTACAAAGCCATTGAAACGCTCGAGCAGGCGTATAATTGGGAAACAGACGACTGGCGCGATCTTTACGCGATTGTCGGGCCGGGGCGCCGTCTTGACCCGGCATCCGAGGCGGAGTTGCGCAAGGCGCTGAGCCGCGCCAGGGGCAGCGGCCGCTCCCTGGCGAGTCTGAGCGGGGTCATGATGGCCTACGTCAAGAGCCTCAATCTTTCCTTCAGTCCTGACGACATCGCAAGGATTGCCAATGCCAGGCACGTCCCGCTCACGGGGATGAAGCGGACTTTGAGCGAGAGAAATTCAACGAACACGATTTGCAGCCCGATCGGGGCGGTCCCGGCCACCTATGGACAGGCCCAGTTCAGCTATTTGCCGTCCGAGGCCGGCGATTTGGTGAAAGCAATTCCCGATTTCTCCGGCGGCGCACCATGACCGACGCTGAAGAACAGCTGGTCGTCAGCCATGTCTGATGCAGCCGCCGACGCCCCTGATCCTGTTCCACCCGCGCAAGAGGAAGCCCCCGTGGAAATCCACAAGCCCAAACCCATCCATAGCTGGCGCGATTTCGGCAAGGAGCTGGGCACCATCGTGCTTGGCATCATCATTGCGATCAGCCTTGAGCATTTCGTGGAAAGCTGGAGCTGGGATAATGAGGTGACGGCGGCCCGCCAGGCCATCCACGCGGAAATGGCCGCCAACAACGACAACTCTTATGCTTATCGCATCGCTCTGAGCCCCTGCCTGCAAAAGGAGTTAAGTGAAGCCAATGCGGTCCTTGCCGCCCTGGAAGCTGGCCGCAAAACCGGCGGACTATCACACTTTTCACCTGCTCCCGCTTCCTTTGTACGAGACAGTGAGTGGCAGTCAGAGCGGGCCTCCCAGGTCCTGACGCATTTTCCCCGCGCCGAACTGGCGTTGATGAGCCGCTATTACGGGCAACTAGAGGATATCAAATCGACGGCCATCGATGAAGCGAATGCCTTCCAGGACCTGGCTCCCTTGCAAAATCCCCCATCCAACATCGGCACGACAGACCTGATTCAAATCAGAAAAGCTTTGCGCAGCGCGCGATCTCTCGAAGCCCTGGTCGTCAGTTTTGCAAAAAGGCAACTCAGGATCAGCGCGCAGTTAGGCCTTCCCGAGCCGAAGGTAGACCCTGTGCGGGTGAAAAATTTCTGCACTATGAGTCAGGAAGATTTTATTCGCTATCGCAGTTCGCAGGATTTGCGCTGATAAAGAAAAAGGATCAGCTCTCCGGCCCGCGCCCGGCGCGATAGAAGATGTGCCCGCCGATCTGGCCGGTCTTCTTCAGCGTCGGGGCCCAGAAAGGGCGCATCCAGACGGCATGATAATGGGTGGCGCCGCCGGTCATGTTGCGCAGGCGCTCTTCGCCGGTGAGGATCTGCGCCGCCAGCTCTTCGGATTTCTGCCAGGCGGCTTCCTCGCGCGGGCGCTTCAGCTCGCCATTGCAGGTGAAAGAGAATTGGCAGCCATGATGGCCGGCGCCCTCATAGACCACCGCGCAGATGGAATTGCCGAAATTGCCCGCCTCCATGCGGTGAAACACGACTTCGGCGACGGCTTTCTCGCCGCGGCTGCCTTCGCCGCGCGCTTCGTAATAGAGGGCCTCGGCCAGGCAGCGATGTTCGGCGATGAGCCCGGTCAGCACCATGTCCTGGGCCGATGCCGGCGCCGGCGCGACGACCGCCACGGGGAATGCGGCGGGACGATAGTTGGCGGCCGCGCCCGCAACGGCGCTGACGGTGGCCAGGATGACCGCCATCACGGTGAGCAGCACGCGGTCGGCACGCGATATCTGGGGGTTGCGAGGCGTTTGCATTCTCTGACGGCCTGTAGATCCGTCAGGGAAAGTGCATGCCCCGTGCCAGCGGAAACATGTCCCGCTTATCAAAAGTTAGCCAGGGAAAGTGCGGGGTTTTATGGTTAACGTCCCGCTAACGACCAGGATGGTTAACGGGACGTCCTAGACCCGGACATTAGATCTGACCCCCTCCGCCCTGCGCATCCCAAGGGATGCTACGGGCACCTCTGTCCGGCCTCGCGCCTTCGGCGCTGCGGCGTTCGGTTGGCTTGGCTGCCAATCTCACCCTCGCATGTGCTTCGCACGCGAGGGGGAGGAAGCTGTCGGATGCTATGGGTCGCCCGGCGAAATGCCGGGCTCGAGCCTGGCCCTCAAGGGCGCGTCCTAGACGCGCACGTATTCTGGACCTTTGGTGTGCGTCGCCCAGTCATAGAGCGGCGCATTGGCCTTTTGCCAGTTGGGCATCGCTTCCATGCGGCGATACCAGCGCTCGACATTCGGCCACGCTGCGAAATCGCAGCCCGTCAGCTCGCCCAGCGAGATGATGCCCGAGGCCATATAGTCGGCAATGCTCAGCACCTTGCCGCACAGGAACATATTGTCCCCGCCCAGCATCGCGTCGTTCATCACGCCCAGCAGCTTGCGCGAACGCGTCTGGCCGCGGCCCAGCACCAAGGACTGCGCCTTCTCGTCTTCCCATTTGGCGAAGGCCAGCACCTGCGGATAGCAGAGATTGTGCCCGAAGGCGGGATAGAGACCGGTATTGACCCAGTCCATCGCCGCATTGACCTGCGCGCGTGCCTTCAGGTCCTTCGGGTATGCGGGCGACTCCGCCACATCGGCCAGGTATTTCAGGATCGCCGAACATTCCGGCAGGCGAAAATCGCCGTCTTCCAGCACCGGCACCGCATTGTTGGGATTGATGGCGGTGAAGGCAGGACCGTATTGCTCGCCGTTCATCAGGTCGACGACCTGCTCTTCCACCTTCAGGCCATGGTCGGCGATGAACATCGCGATCGGCCGGCAGCCGGGCGACGCGGGGAATGTGTAAAGCTTCATGGGGCCCTCCCTTTTCGCGCTCCGCCAATACGCCGGATCGGCGGGAGGGACAAGGGGTGAGGAGCGGTTCGCACAGCGAACGAAATGGTCCAGTGGACCATTTCGAGCGACGAACGCCGCGAGCTACGGCGAGCGGCCGGGGGGTGTATCCCCCGCTAGAACTTGGCCTGCAGACCGACGGTGATGATGCGCCCCAGCGGGCTTGCGACCCAGGTGTCCCATCCACCGGCCGAATTGTAGAAGGGCGGCGCCTGATTGAAGAGGTTCCTGGCCGTGACGCTGATCTGATCCTCCCCGGTCCACCCTGTCTCGAAGGTATAACTGAGATTGAGGTCCACGGTGACGTTGGCGCGGGTGTGATCGCCGCCGCCAACCGGGTCGAACGCGGAGTCGAACACGATGGGATTGACGGAGCTGCCGTTCCAGTTCTGGTAGGCGCTGGTATAGTTCACGAAGAAATCAACGCTGGCCGGACCGAGAGACCATCCAAAATTCGACCGCGACTGGATCGCCACGGAGGGGAAGGATCCGTTGGCGCCGGTGGTGTTGAGAATATTGTAGAAGGGCGAACCGGGCCCGTAGGCTTCCTGGTAGCTGGTGAACATGGTCAGATTGTCGCCCACCCGGAACGAGCCCCAGTCATCCATGTCCCAGTGGTAGTTGATCGAGGCGTCAATGCCGCGGGGTTTCAGATCCAGCAGGTTGGTGTTGGGACGGCCCTCCAGATACTGGGCGCAGGCGGGCAGCGGCGACGTCAGGGGGATGATCCCCTGAAAGGCCGCGATCTGCGCCGGCGTCGCGCAGTTGGGCGTGAAGGTCAGCAGATAGGTGAGCGAAGCCGAATTGACCACATTGTTGAAGTTCGGGGCGGTGATTCCGCCCAGCAGGGTGACGCTCCAATAGGTCACCTGGGTGCTGAAGCCGGGCAGAAATTCCGGCGCAAACTCGAATCCGACGGTGAAGCCGTGGCCTCTTTCAGGCTTCAGATTGGGATCGCCGCTGCTGTTGATGATGCCCTGAACGTTGGCGATGTTGCAGGTGACCGAGGCCGCGGTGCATCCCGGAACGCCCAGCTGGGCGACCAGGGGATAGAGCGCCACGGGCACATTGACGTTGTTGGTCACGCCGCCGAAAGTGTTGCCCAGTCCGTATCCGGTATAGGCGCCGTTCACCAAAGTGCCGCGGCCGTCGAGAACCGGCGCCACGAACGAGGTGGAAAGGCTGCCGCGCAGCTTCAGGGAATCGATCACCTGCCAGTCGAAGGCGAGCTTTGGGTTCTTGGTCACGCCGACGGTGTCGTAATTGTCCCAGCGGCCGGAAGCGTCGATGTTGAATTTCTCCACCAGGGGAACGCCCATCTCGGCGCTGATGATCGGGATCGCCAGCTCGCCATAAGCGGAGGTGACGTTCTGGCGGAAGGACAGATTGCCCTGGGATGAACCGCTGCTGGCCGGACCGGTGTTGTTGGCGGTCGAACGGTGCTGGCTCAATTGCTGCCGGAAATACTCGACGCCAAAAGCGACCTGCACGGGACCGGCCGGCAACTCAAAAGCCTTGCCGTTGATGCTGGCGCGATATTGCTGATAGCTGGCAAAGGCCTGCAAGACGCTGTCATTGTCGGTTATCGCCGCCTTGACCGCTGCCGACGTCCTGTTCGTGGCCGCGGGGTTCCACACATCCAGCGCATTGGCTGCGGTCAGCGGCAGGGTGACGATGGCGACATTGGTGCCGACCACGGATGGAGTTGTGGTGCTGCCTGCCGTGTTCGTGGTGCCGTTCAGGGCCAGGTTCGCGGCGCTTCCGTTCAACGTGCCATAGGTGTTGTTGATGTTGAACGAACTGCCCGCATTGGCGATGGCATCCACCTCCCAATTGTCGTTGATGTGATACTCGGCGGTGACGGCGACATATTGTGCGTCGGTGCCGGAGACGTTTCGCGGCGCCGGCCCCAGCAGCGCGTCGGCATCCCAGCGGACCGTCTGCCTGGTGGCCGTCACCCCCGGCGGATTGATATAGAAGGGATTTGACTGCGCGCCCGTGCCGAAGGCGGTCGCCGTCAGGAGACCGCGCGTCCCGATGAATGTATCCCGATATGTCGAATACAACATGTCGGCGCCCAGAATGAGCTTGTCATTGACCTCGTAGGTTCCCTTCAGCATCGCATTGTTGCGAACCGTATGGGGCAATATCTCCTGATCGTTCCAGGAATTGCATGGCGCGTTGGCGGCGCTGTTCACGACATTCGTCGCTGACGCCGGGCTCAGATAGACGTTGCCCGCGCCATTCGGCTGGATGGTGGCGGGATCGCAGTTGAAATTATTGAAATTCGTTCCGCCCTGGGGACGGTGATCCGGAAAGGTGAAAGAGCGCTTGCTGTAAAGCAGCGCGCCCTGGTTGACATGGGTGGCGCCGAACACGACAGCCGCCTTGCCCAGCGATGTCCCCGCCAATATTCCGTATTGCCGGTCGGTGGCGCCGGACATGAAGCCATACTGGGCGCTGAGCTGGACACCCTCGAAGTTCTTGCGGGTGATCATGTTGATCACCCCGGTCACGGCGTCCGAGCCGTAGATGGACGAAGACCCGTCAGCCAGGATCTCGACATGATCCACCATATTGAAGGGGATTATGTTGGGGTCCACCTGGTTTGTATGATTGGTGCTGCCTGTCGGCGAGCGATGGCCATCAATGATGACCATGGTTGCGTTGCTCGAACTGCCGCCCAACTGATGGATGGTGGGCTGCACGAACGAATTGTTCGTCTGCCCCTGCCCGATCATGTTCATGCCGGTCAGCGCCGGAACATCGGCGAAGACCTGCTGCAATGTCTGCGCGCCGGTCTCCTTGAGCGTGGATTGATCCACGGTGATCAGGTTCGAGCCGATGGGCGCAATGCCGCGGATACTGGTGCCGGTCACGACAACCTGCTCGACCGCTTCGCTTGGTTGAGCTTGCTGCGCGAACGCCGCGCTCGCCACCAGATCGAATACTGTTATCGCAAAGGCACTGGCCGAAATACAAAGCGCCGATCGCAGCGAATAATTGCGCAAATGCCCCCCCATCATTTATTCTTGTTTGTTGAAGCGAGGCTTTAAGGTCCGTGCACCTTTGTCAATGACCAGGCGGCGCCGATCTCAAAGGGTGAGCGAATTGATCGTTGTGAAAAAACCGCGGCCACTTATCGACACACAATGCGACGCATTTGCCATAAAATGAGACGGTCTGCACGCAAGACGATGCGCCTTCGCGCGATCAAGCTGCCAGAACTCGTCCTGGAAAAACTTGTGACAAGGAATTTGGCGCCCGGTCCGTCCATTATCGCCGCGGTGCTGGCAGTTTGCGGATTGCCTGCCCAGGCCCGAACGCGGGATGAAGTGATGTCGAGCGCTTATCGCTGCGCCGAGATCAGCGATTCCCGCGTGTGGCTGGATTGCTATTATGGCGCCGCGCAACCCGTGCGGGCGGCACTGGGATTGCAGCCCGCTCCGGCCGCGCAGGTCGCGCTTGCGCTATCACCGCCCGTCGGCTCTGGCCCTCAAGCAACCGCGACGCGCGACATGGTCTTGTCGGGCGCATCCCGTTGCGGCCAGTTGAACGACGATCGTCAATGGCTGAACTGCTATTATGCCGCCGCGCAACCCATGCGCGCGCTTTTGAAGCTTCCCCCGGCCCCGCAATCATCGGCCAATCAAAATGAGAGACTGGCCTCGGCGGTACAAAGTGCTGTGCCCGCCGGCGGCTTCGGGCTCAGCACCGCGTCTTCCCGCACCAGTTCCGTGACAGGGCGCATGGCCTCGTACACCTTCGATGAGAAAGGAATCTTCACGGTCGTACTCTCCAACGGAGAGGTCTGGCGCCAACTCTCGGGCGACACAAGTTTTGCGCACTGGAAGGAGCCGCCCGAAAAATACAGCGTGCGCATCAGCCGCGGGGTTTTGGGCAGCTACAATCTGGAAGTGCACGACAATACGGGAATGTTCAAGGTCCATCGCCTGCGATGAACCTTGGGCCCTGCGTGAAGCATGATTTCGCCAGGAAATTGCGTCGCGAAAAAACGGCCAAGTCCTATGGGAAGCGGATCATGGGCGACCACCCACCAGAACCGCGCCAAGGCCTGTTTGCTCGAATCGCTGGACGAAGCGAGGGTCCCCACGCAAGTTGCTGAGCAGGGGCTCGATGATGAGATGCGGCGCGTTGGCACGCTCTTCGATCACCTGCTCGACCCACTCAAGCGCCACATCGTGATTGCCCAGCGCGGCATGGATCATCACAAAATGGAGCGGCGGAACGTATTCGCCCTCCGGGCGCTGAGCCAGACGCGCGAGTTCTCGGCGGGCGTCGTCGCGCCGGCCAGCCATGGCGTAGGCGATCGCCAGGTCCGAAACGCGGCCCGGGCGCACGTCATCGCGGCCTTCAAAATATTCCAGAGCGCGATCAAAATATCCGAGACAGAGGTAGGATCGGCCAAGCGTGGATTGGGCGACCGCCCAGTTCTCGTTCATCCGTAACGTATGTTCCAGTTGGGCGATGGCGTCCTCGAACCGGCCCGCGAAATAATAGGCCATGCCGATATTGCCATTGATGCTCACGGCCAGCGGCTCGATTGCCTGCGCCCGTCGCAGGGCCGCCAGAGCCTCATCGTGGCGTCCCAGCGCCCCCAGTCGCGCACCCACGAGCCGATGCGCGACGAAGCAGGCTGGATCCAGTTCGAACGCCTGCGCCATCAGGGACGCTGCGCCCGCCATGTCGTGATCGTATTGGAAGACGATCTGGCTCAGTACGGCGTGCGCTTCGGCCGACTGTGGATCGATCTTCAGCGCCGCAAGCGCGGCTGCGCGTGCTTGTGGGAAAGACATCTGCGGAGGGCGCACGCCGTGCGATCCCAACAGGAGGTAGGTCTCCGCCAAGCAGGTCAGCGCAAGGACAAAGCTGGGATCGCGCGCAATTGCCCGCTCGAAGTAGCCTTGGGCCGCCATCAGGCTCGTGGGGCCGGGCCGCGTCAGCTCCGACCAGCCCGCAACATAAAGCTGATAGGTCTCCGGATCACGGTCGCCCGGGCCTTCGGTCGTTACCTTAATCGTGAAGCAGTAGCCGCGGCCGGTGACGGTCGCGACATATCTGGGCCGTGCGGGATCATCGCCCAGCGCTTCACGGATTGCCGCCACGGCCTGATTGACGCTGTTCTCCACCACCGTCGCGTGAGGCCAAACACTGGACAGGAGCGACTGGCGGCTGACCACCGTGCCTGACTGTTCGACCAGTTGGACGAGCAGGTCGAAGGCACTGGCGGGAAGCGGTATTGCCTTGCCAGATGCACGCGACGTCAACAACCGGCGGAGCGGATCCAGCCGGAAATCCCCGAACGCATAGGTCTGGCCGGGGCCCCGCATGACGGCCTTTCATAAGGTTTCACAGGATTGCGCCCGACGTTCCGTTAGTATTCGCGCCAATGCAACCGAGGACAAGTGCCCCCATGCGCGGATTTCCCAGCTATCAGCAGGGTTTGGCGCTCCTGCTCGGCCTGGTGGGAGGCCTGGTGCTCTTCGATCGGAATGCCATCAACTTCCTGTCGCCCTTCATCGTCGCGGAGCTGAAACTCAACAATGCTGAACTCGGCGTTGCGTCCTCGGTCGTGGCGCTTACCTGGGCCAGCGCGGGCTATCTGGTCGGCCGCTGGTCCGACAGGGCCGGACGGCGCAAGCCCTACTATGTTGCCGCGATCATCGCCTTTTCCCTTTGCTCCATGGCATCCGGGCTGGCCGGTGGCTTTCTGGGGTTGATTCTGACGCGCCTGGCGATGGGGGCGGCGGAAGGGCCGACACCGATTTTGGGGATCGCCATGATCATGCGGGCGTCCGCTCCCTCGCGGCGCGGCCTGAACATGGGAATCTTGTCCGTCACCGGCGTCTTGCTCGGGGGCGCGCTGGCGCCCCTGGTCCTGGTGAGCCTGGCCACCCATTTGGGCTGGCGGGCCGCCTTCTTTGTGACCGGCATTCCCGGCCTGTTGGCGGCGCTTGCCGTCGCCAAATTCGTCCGTGAGGCCCCTGAAGTGGATACCGCCGAAACGTCCGCGCGCCCCCGCGACAAGCGTTATGGCTTCGATGTCCTGCGCGTTCGCAATGTGTGGCTCTGCGGCGTGATCTCGAGTCTTCTAGTTGCCGGCAACACCGTGGCTATCGTTTTCACGCCGGTCTTCCTGGTGGGTCCGCGCCACTTGACGCCGACGGACATGGGCATCGTGATGTCCAGCTTCGGCTTCGCGTCGATGGCCGGGGCGCTGATCCTTCCCGCGGTATCGGATCGGTTGGGGCGCAAGCCGATCCTCCTCGGATTCGCCACCTTTACCGCCGCTTCACTCTGTTCGCTCTACTGGGCTGGGACGACGGCTGCCCTCGCCGCGACCATGGCGGCCGCCGGCTTCGGTGCGTTTCTCCCCATCCTCAGTATCGGCGTCATCCCGGGCGAAAGCGTCGCAGACCGTGACCGGGGGACCGCATTGGGCCTGGCGATGGGGGCGGCAGAGATCATCGGCGGCTTTGCGGCACCAGCGCTGGCCGGCCTTGCCGCTGATCGCCTGGGCCAGAGCATCCTTCCAGCGATTGCCGCCGGCTGCTGCCTGGCGGGCGGCCTCCTGTCACTCGCGCTCAACGAGAGCGCACCGCAATGGATCCGCTCTGCCCCGAGAATCGCGGCGCCGGCATTGGTTCCTTCCGAATGACTTCATCAGGCGCCATGAACACGATGACCCATTCCACGACCGCCTGGCCGGTCAAAACCCGCGAGCTGAAACACCCATTGATGGATTCCACGCGCTGGAACAATTTTGCCTTCCGCGATGACGATATCGTGGTTGCCACCTATTCCAAGTCGGGCACGACGCTCACCCAGCAGATTCTCGCTCAGCTGATCCTGGACGCGGACCCGGAGATTTTTGGCTGTGACGTCTCACCCTGGCTGGAAGCCGGCCCGGAAGGCCAGATGCTGGAGCTCGCGGCTACACAGACGCACCGCCGCTTCCTGAAGACCCACCTGCCGCTCGAGAACCTCGTCTACTCGCCACGCGCCAAATACATCACGGTCGGTCGAGATCCGCGCGACGTCGCCTGGAGCCTCCACAACCATTTCATGGGCTTCAATCCCGAGTTTGCCAAGCAGATAGAACTTCCCCCACCCAATCCCGACGTGCGCCTGTTCTACCTCGACTTCCTGAATGGTCGGGTCCAGGACCTGCCCTACTGGTCGCACATCCAGGGCTGGTGGGACGTTCGCGCTCTCCCCAACCTGCTCA